>ERZ835980.2748-NODE-2748-length-15007-cov-2.468900_pt1 | contig 15007 bp, 12 predicted proteins | sample MGYA00519943_ERZ835980 | MGnify/ENA primary metagenome ERZ835980 (study PRJEB31850, sample SAMEA3708791) | human gut metagenome | biome: human gut; feature: human-associated habitat; material: faeces | place: China | collected 2014 ... | reverse complement strand
GACATTTTGTCAGACGAAACATTCCGGTTCGCGACGTGCACTGAAGTTCTGGTGCAACATGGCGGTATAAGGGGTGTCGAAAGTGCGTCCGCCCACGGGACAGAACTTGACGCAGGCACAGCATTTGGTGCACAAGTCCACACGGGTGGCAGAGCGTCCATCGGCTATGGTGATGGCGCCGGTGGGGCACCAGTCCACGCATTCTCCGCAGCCGTAGCAGTTGCCGTTCACCACCGGGGCCTGCGGTGTGGAGGGGCCAAGGGTCTTGTAGGATACGTTGCCCTTCATCGCGGGCGCAGTCACGAGGCTTTCCAACGGGCTGTCGTAGGTCAGCGCGAAGTCACGTGCATCCGTGGCCGGAGGGTGGGGCAGGTTCAGTTGGTGCAACAGGCTGCCATAGGCTTGCGCCCCGAAAGCGGCGGCCTTCTGCAAGTCGGCGGCATCGGGACGACCTTCGGCTACGGGCATGCCCGGACGGCTGTAGGAGTGTTCGCCCACGAATGCCGCACCGCAAAGAGGCGTGAACCCTTGGGCGTACAGGAGGTCGCGAAGCTGTACCAAGGCATCCTCGTAGTCGCGGTTGCCATAGACCACCACCGGAATGGCGATGCTGTTTTCCGCCCGCAGGCGGGCGATGCGCCGGACGGCTACCGGGGCCACAAGTCCCCCGTAGACGGGGGCGGCCACGATGCAGATGGCGTTGCGTACCGCAATGGGCGTGTCGGCGGGGTCGGTGGTCAGGTCGATTTCCTCACGGCGTGCGATGTGCGTGCCGTCGGCGATGGCGCGTGCGATTTTCATCGAAGTGTGCGTGGGCGAGAAACAGGCCACGCAAAGCTTATCTAACTGCATGGTTTCCTCCTTCCTTTACATTTCCGAGATTTTGTAACCTTCTTCGGCCAGTACGGCTTGCAAGTCCTCCAAGGGCTTCGCGTCTCCCGAAAACTCGATGACGGCCACGGGAGGGTCTAAGGTTACGGTGGCGTTGACGCCCTCGATACTGTTCAATGCTTTTTCCACATGCATGCGGCAATGGTTGCACATCATGCCTTCCACTTTATATTCTTTCTTCATATCTGTATAGGGTTTTGAAATGTCGGTTTCTTCGTGTCGCAGTCCGGCCCGTTTCAGCCGCAGGCTGTTCGTCACGACGCTCACGCTGCTCATGGCCATGGCCGCCCCGGCAATCATCGGGTTGAGCAGGAAGCCGCAAAGGGGGTAGAGGGCTCCGGCGGCCACGGGTACACCTATTATATTATAGATGAAAGCCCAAAACAGGTTCTGCCGGATGGTGCGTACGGTACGGGCGGACAGCCGGATGGCCTCCGGAATCCGAGTCAGGTCGGACGAGATGAGCGTCATCTGAGCCACGTCCATGGCGATGTCGCTGCCCCGTCCCATGGCGATGCTCAGGTCGGCGCGGGCCAAGGCGGCGCTGTCGTTGATGCCGTCGCCCACCATGGCCACGCGATGCCCTTCGCGCTGCAAGGCGGCCACGAAATCGGCCTTGTCTTGCGGCGACACCCCGGCGCGGTAGTGCCGGATGCCTGCGTCGTCGGCTATCCGTGCGGCAGCGGGGGCCTGGTCGCCCGTGAGCATATAGACTTCGATGCCCATGGCCTGTAGTTCGGCCACGGCTTGGCGCGAAGTCTTCTTGATGCGGTCGGATATGGCGGCTACCGCCCATGTTTTCTTCGTATCGGCAAAGTAAATCACCGTTTGTCCGGCGGCAGACATGCGTTCGGCCGTACGTGTCAGGCGTTCGTCTGTCGGGATGCCGTTCCGTTCCAGCAGCTTAAGGTTTCCGGCATAATACGTTTGGCCTTGGCATACCGCCTTTGCCCCCATTCCCGTCAGGCTTTCGAAGTCCTGCACGGGGAGTTCCCGTCCTTGGATATGGCCGACGACGGCTTCGGCCAAGGGATGTTCCGACTGTTTTTCCAGACTGAAGAAAATGTCGGGCAGGCCGGCCGGACTGTCTTCCGCCCACGTCATTTCCGTCACCGTGGGATGCCCTTCCGTGACCGTTCCCGTCTTGTCCAACAGGATACTGTCTATTTGCCGTGCGGCCTCCAAGCTTTCAGCGTCTTTGATGAGGATGCCGTGTTCGGCTCCCTTGCCGATGCCCACCATGATGGCTGTCGGCGTGGCCAGTCCGAGTGCGCAGGGGCAGGCGATGATGAGGACGGTGACCAAAGCCAACAGGCCGTGCGTGAAACCGTCCGACGGGGCGAGTGCCCACCACAAGGCGAACGAAAGAAGGGCGATGCCGATGATGGTCGGTACGAATATGGCCGCGATGCGGTCCACCAACCGTTGCACGGGGGCTTTGCTGCCTTGCGCGTCCTGCACCATGCGGATGATGTGGGCCAGTACGGTGTCGGCTCCCACTTTCTCGGCACAGAAACGGAACGAACCCCGTTGGTTGATGGTGCCGGCGAATACGTGTGACCCTTCGCGCTTGGCCACGGGCACCGGTTCGCCGCTCAGCATGCTTTCGTCGATGTACGAACTGCCCGAGACGATGGTGCCGTCCACGGCAATCCGTTCGCCGGGACGGACGGAGACGGTCTGCCCCCGTTGCAGGTCGTCGATGCTGATTTCATGTGTTTCCCCACGGTCGTCCACGATGTTGACCGTACGGGGTTGCAGCCCCATGAGCTTGCGGATGGCCGTCGAGGTGCTGCCCTTGGCTCTTTCTTCCAAGAGCCGCCCCAACAGGATAAAGGCGATGATGACGCTCGCCGCTTCGAAATAGACGTGAGGCTCTACGCCCCGTGCCGTCCAGAACTCCGGAAAGAGCATGTTGAAAAGGCTGAAGACGTAGGCAATGAGCGTGCTGTTCGACACCAAAGTGTCCATGTTGGCCGTGCCGTGCCGCAGTTGCCGCCAGGCGTTGCGGTGGAAATCCCGTCCCAACCAGAGGACGATGGGGGTGGACAATGCCCATGAGATGAGGTCGGCGTATGGCATGTGCATGAAAAACATGCCGATGACGGCCACGGGCAGGGCGAGGATGATGGCCCAGACGGTGCGTTGCCGCAAGCGTCGGTACTTCTCGTCGTGCGCCTGTTCCGCCCGGTCTTCCAACTGTTTGCGGTCGTCGCCCACCAGCAGGTCGTAACCCGCAGCCTGCAAGGCCGCTTTCAGTTGTTCGGGGCTGCACTGTGCCGTGTCGTATTCCACGGTAGCCGTGGCCGCCGCGTAGTTGACGGAAGCCGTGCGCACCCCCGGTTGTCCGTTGAGGGTCTTGTCCACCCGTGCAGCGCAGGCGGCGCAACTCATGTCCAATACGGGGAACGTCCTTTTTTCTATGTGTATTGTATCCATTGTGTTTATCGTATCTATGGTTGTAGGGTACAAAGATAAGTACGGGGTCTGCAAACTGTCTTACAGAATTATGGCTTCTTTTTATATGTTTTGGTGTGAGTGTTATATTTTATCCAACGGAATGCGTGCCCGCTCTTTCTGTTGCCGGTATTGCCGTGGAGTACATTCGGTCTGTGCCTTGAACTGGGCACTGAGGTGGGCGGTGCTTGAATAGTTCAGCCGATCGGCTATTTCGTTGAGGGTCAGTTCACCGTAATCCAGCAGTTCCTTGGCACGTTCGATTTTCTGGGCGATAAAGTATTTTTCGATGGTCGTGCCTTGCGTTTCGGAGAACAGCTTGCTGAGCGTACCGTAATCGTGGCGGCACTCCGTGGCGAGGTATTGCGACAGATTTGTACGCAGGCGGTTGTCCTGTTGGTGCACGAGTTCGATGATGAGACGTTTGATATGCTCTACGGTACGGATGCGCGGGTCGTCTATCAGTTCGAATCCCAAGGGGGCGAGGGCCTCGCGCAGGGTGGGCAGGGCCGTGGCCGTGGCCGTGTTGCAGGCCACCACCAGCATTTTTACGCCCATGTCCACCAGGGTGCGGGCGGCCTTGAGGGTGTAGCGGATGATGGTGTCGCGGCCCTTGGTGCCGTACGGCAGGCGGGCCGTATCACCGAGGTAGACAAGATCCTCATGGGGCAGGCGGGCATTAAGGGCTTTGAGCACGGTAAGGCCCCCCATGCCGGAATCAAACAGCCCCACGGGCAGGGCGGCGGTATGGCGCATGGCGTATCCTTTAAAATCTTTCACCTTTGAGAACAAACCTGCTCAAAGATTTTACCCCGTTCGCTTCGGCGTTTATCAGCACAACGACATTGCGCGCACGCCTGCGTGGTGTTTACTCGTGTCCTTGATATCCTCGGACATCAACGACATTGCGCGCACGCCTGCGTGGCGGGCGGCCGCTCAAGCAGTCGCCAGAGCAATTGCAACGTGAAACTGCCCTGACCGCGTGCAGGCTGCCCTGCGGCGGCGCGCGGCGCTACACACCTTGGCCCAAATAGCGCAGGGCTGTAAAGAGCAAAACCGCAGCCAGCAGCGCCTTGAGCGCAAAGGCGGGCACATGCTTCTGACAGCGCGCGCCCAGGTAGACGCCGCAAAGTCCGCCCAGCCCCACCAGCAGGCCCATGCGCCAGTCTGGGGCCACGGTCAGGTGGGGGTAAAAGGGGGCGAGCAGGGTGTAAAAGCCCACGCCGGCCAGCGAGGTCAGCCAGGTGGCCAACAGCGTGGCCCCGGCCACTACGTGCACGGGCAGGCCGAAACAGGCCACCAGGAAGGGCGCCATAATGGCCCCGCCGCCGATGCCGTAGGCCCCGCCCACCAGCCCCACCGCCAGGCTCAACAGGGCCAGCTTGCGAGTGGATACGCTGTAATGCGCGTCCTGAAACGTGAACTCCAGCACACGGCTGTTCCAGGCAAGCACGCGGCAGGAGGAAAGATTCTGCCCTGCGGGCCGGGGCGCTGGCCTGCGTCCCCGTTCCCGCCACAACAGACGGGCCATGCGCAGGCCCATATACAGCAGGAGCAGCCCGGCAAACAACTGGAAGCTGGCCGGATCCGGCAGGAGGGTAATGCGGATGAAAGCCCCCAGAAAAACCCCCGGCAGGGTGCCCAGAGCCACGGTAAAGGCCAGGGGCCAGAGCATGCGCCCCTCGCGCCAGTAGCGCCAGACGCCTGAAGGACAGGCCAGGACGTTGAAGAACTGGTTGGTGGAGCTGACGCTGGGGTTCACATAGCCGAGCACGCTCATCTGAAAAGGCAGCAGCAGAAAGGCCCCGGAAATGCCCCCCATGGAGGTGACGAAAGAAATGCCCAGCGCGGCGGCAAAGGGGATGAAGGGATGGCATTCAATGCCGGCTGTGGGAAAATACATGGCGCGCCCTCTCAGGTATTGTCAGAATAACAAAAAAATTATTGCAATAAAAACAATAAAATATTTATTCTGTTCTTCACGGTTTTTATAATAAGCGTGATTAATGCTCTTGTCACCCCAGGCCCCTTGGCGCGTCGCCCGCAGGAGGCTGATCCGCCTTCGCAACCGCCCGGCGTCGTTGGCGTTTTGTGGACTGAAAATTTTGCGATCGTTGCCGCATCCACCTTGTCCGGGCTGGGCCGACGCATTTTTGCGGCGGTCGGGCGGCAGGGGCGGCGTGCTGTGGCCCGCGTTGCTTGCCGGGACGGAAAAAGTTATAGTGCCTCTCCGCAACAGAGGTATTTGACCGGCGCTTCCCCCCGTTTGCGCCGTCCATACAAGAGAGGACGCACATGTTGGCCATTCTGGACTACAAGGCGGGCAATCAGACGAGCGTGCGCCGGGCCCTGGAGCATCTGGGCATTCCCTGCGCCATCACGGCGGATCCCGCGGCGCTGGACGCGGCCCAGGGGATAATCTTTCCCGGCGTGGGGGCCGCGGGCCAAGCCATGGGCGCGCTGCGCGCAAGCGGCCTGGATCAGGTGCTGCGCCGCGCCGTGGAGCGGGGCCGGCCCCTGCTGGGCATCTGCCTGGGCTGTCAGATTCTGCTGGAGCGCAGCGAAGAGAACGACACCCCCACCCTGGGGCTTGTGCCCGGCGTCTGTCGCCGGTTTGCGGACGGCATGCGCCAGGAGGACGGCACGCCGGCTCCGGTGCCGCACATGGGCTGGAACGATATCAATCTTCAGGCCCCCTGTCCGTTGCTCACGGGCGTGGACCCCGGCGCGGAATTTTATTTTGTGCACAGCTATTATGTGGAGCCGGCTCCGGACCTGGTGCTGGCCACCAGCGTGTACGGGCGGGAGTTCTGCTCACTATACGGGCGGGACGGGCTTTGGGCCGTGCAGTTCCATCCGGAAAAAAGCGGTCGCCCCGGTCTGACCCTGCTGCGCAACTTTTATCGCTACTGCGAGGCCCGCCATGCTGCGTAAGCGTGTCATTCCCTGTCTGGACGTGCGCAACGGCAGGCTCACCAAGGGCATCCGTTTTGCGGGCAACGAGGACATCGGCGACCCGGTGGAAAGCGCCCGCCGCTACTATGAAGAAGGCGCGGACGAAATCGTGTTTTACGACATCACGGCCTCGGCCGAAGCCAGGGGCATCTTTCTGGACGTGGTGGAGCGCGTGGCCGCGCAGATTTTCATCCCCTTTTCCGTGGGCGGCGGCATCGCCAGCGTGGCAGACATGCGCGCCGTGCTTCTGGCCGGGGCCGAAAAGGTTTCGATCAACTCGGCGGCGGTCAAAAATCCGCAGCTTATCCAAGAGGGCGCGGCGGCTTTTGGTTCCCAGGCTGTGGTGGTGGGCATGGACGTGCTGGCCGTGCCCGTAAGCCCGGAGATCCCTTCGGGCTACGAAATCGTCATCCACGGCGGGCGCAAACGCATGGGCCTGGACGCCGTGGCCTGGGCCCGGCGCTGCCAGGAGCTGGGCGCGGGCGAACTTTGCATCAACTCCATTGACGCGGACGGCACCAGGGACGGCTACGAACTGCGCCTCACCCGCGCCATTGCGGACGCCGTGAGCCTTCCGGTCATCGCTTCGGGCGGGGCGGGCGAACCCCGGCACATGCTGGAGGCCGTCACCACCGGTGGGGCTTCGGCCGCACTCATTGCCTCCATTGTGCACTACGGGCAGTACAGCATCCGCCAGTGCAAGGAATATATGGCCGCCCACGGCGCGTCCGTGCGGCTCACCTGGTGACGGGCTGGACTTTGCCGCCGAAAGTGTTTATACATACCCACTTAAATTACGGGGTTGTTTCCCCTGGAGGAAGTTATGGCTCATAAAAAAGTGGAACGCAAAAAGGAACTGGACCGCCGCCGTCACCGTCGCGAAGAGCGACTGAAGCAGCGCGTGCGCGAAGCCAAGGCCGCCAAAGCCTGACCCCTTGCACGCCAACGCCCCGTTGGCCGCATAGGCAATAGTGCGGCGTGGGGCGGGGCTTTTGTGTTACAGGGCTTTCCGCTTGCCCGAAGTGCGTTCGCGCGCCTTTGGGAAAGTGAAACGTTTTCGGCGGCGGGCGTGCGGGCTCCTCTTGCGGGGCTGCCGCGCAAACGCCCTGTTCCGCCCCTTTTATCCACAGCGTTCCTCCCGGCTGACGGCGGAACGTGCCCCGGGGCACTGCGGTTTCGTAGTGCCCCGGTAACAACTCTCATGGAGAACGGCGCGTGCGGTCCGGCCGCGCCGCCGTTACACTGTGCTATGCCTATCTACGAATATCAGTGTCCCAAGTGTCAGCACCGTTTTGAAGAATGGGTCAAACTGGCGGACGCCCACGGGCAGGAGCCCTGCCCCAAGTGCGGCACGCCCGCGCCGCGCATCATGTCGCACACGTCCTTTGTGCTTAAGGGCGGCGGCTGGTATGTGAGCGACTACGGCTACCGTAAAGGCATCAAGGAAGACGGGTCTTCCGCCACGGCCGCCGCGTCCGATTCCGGTTCGGGCGCCTCCGGCGGCAGCGCCGGTTCCGCCCCCGCCGCTTCCGGATCTGCCGCGCCCGCCAAAGCGGCGAGCGCCCCTGCGGCGGCCCCTGCGGCGGCCCCGGCGGCCCCCGCTGCGTCCACCACGTCCAAGCCCGCTCCCGCGGCCTCATGAGGCAAGCATGATCGATCGTTATACCCGGCCGGCAATGGGCCGCATCTGGACCCTGGAAAACCGCTACCGGGCCTGGCTCGACGTGGAGCTGGCCGTGTGCGAGGCCTGGGGCGAACTGGGCCGCGTGCCCGCCGACGCCCTGGCGCACATCAAGGCCACGGCGGCCATCGATGTGGACCGCATTCTGGCCATTGAAGAGGTGACCAGGCACGACGTCATCGCCTTTTTGACTTCGCTGGAAGAAAAAGTGGGGCCCGAGGCGCGCTACATCCACCTGGGCTGCACATCTTCGGACATTGTGGACACGGCCAACGCCTTGCTGCTGGTCCAGGCCGGAACGCTGATCCTCAAGGATCTTGACGCGCTGCTGGTCACTTTGGCGGATCTGGCCCAAAGTCATAAAGGCGTGCTCTGCATGGGCCGCACCCACGGCATCCACGCAGAACCCACCAGCTTCGGCCTCAAAATCCTGGGCTTTTATGCGGAGTTCGTGCGCCACCGGGAGCGCGTCCGGGCCGGGCTGGAAAGCGTGCGCGTGGGCAAGATTTCCGGCGCAGTGGGCACCTACGCCTTTCTTTCGCCCGACCTGGAGGCCCGCGCCTTGGCCCGGCTGCACCCGCATTCCACCCAGATTGTGCAGCGCGACCGCTACGCCCACTTCTTTACCTCTCTGGCCATTCTGGCCGGCGGGGTGGAGCGGCTCTGCGTGGAGCTGCGCCATCTGCAGCGCACCGAAGTGCTGGAAGTGGAAGAGGGCTTTGCCAAGGGGCAGAAAGGCTCTTCGGCCATGCCGCACAAAAAGAACCCCATCTCGGCTGAGAACATGTGCGGTCTGGCCCGGCTGCTGCGTTCCAACGCGCTGGCTTCACTGGAAAATCAGGCCCTCTGGCACGAGCGGGACATCAGCCACTCTTCGGTGGAGCGGGTCATCATGCCCGATTCCACCATCCTGGCGGACTATGTGCTGGCCCGGTTGGATCGGCTGTTGCGGGGCCTGGTGGTCAAGCCCGAACGCATGCGCGAAAATATGGAGCGCTCCTACGGGCTCTATTTTTCGCAGCGGGTGCTCACGGCCCTCATCGCCACGGGCCTGCCCCGGCAGCAGGCCTACGAGGCCGTGCAGCGTCTGGCCATGCAGAGCTGGGAAAGCCGCACCCCCTTCCCCGACCTGGTGCGCGCGGACGCGGCCATGAGCGGGTGCCTGGGCGCGGAGGCGCTTAAAGACCTGTTCGACCCGGCCTACTACCTGCGCTATGAAGACGCCATTTTTGCGCGCGTGCTCGCCGCGCCGGTAAAGGAGAAACGCTAGTGGACGCGCCTACGCTGGACCTCAAGCGCCGTCTGGCGCGGCTGCTGGTGGAAAAATCCTACCGGGAAGGTGATTTTTTGCTGGCCTCCGGCCGCCGAAGCGATTACTATTTTGACTGCCGCGTCACTGCACTGCACGCCGAGGGCTCCTGGCTTATCGGCAGTCTGTTTAACGACCTGCTCAAGGACGTTGACCTTCGCGGCGTCGGGGGCATGACCCTGGGCGCGGACCCGCTGGTTTCCGCCACCACGGTCATTTCGCACCAGCAGGGCAGGCCGCTGCACGGTCTGCTGGTGCGCAAAGAGGCCAAAGGGCACGGCACCGGCCAGTTTGTGGAAGGTTTGGGCAACTTTCGTCCGGGCGACCGGGTGGCGTTGCTGGAGGATGTGGTCACCACGGGCGGTTCGCTGCTCAAAGCCTGCGAGAGAATTCGGGACGCGGGCCTGTCCATTGCGGCGGTCTGCGCCATTCTGGACAGGGAAGAAGGTGGCCGGGAAAAGCTCCGTGAGGCGGGGTATGACCTGCTTGCGCTCTTTACCCGTGCGGAACTGGTGGCCCTTGCGCGTTGAGGGGGCCGGTTGCCGTCTGTGGGGGGTGGCGTTGGCGCTGCTGTTTTGCGGCGCAATGACGCTGGCCCGTCCGGCTTTGGCCGACAACTGGCAGGCCACCCTCTACAACGAGGGCCTGCCCGCGCATCTGGTAGCCGTGGACAAGGCTCGCCAGACCTTTCTTTTTTTTGAGAAAAAAAGCCCCCTTAAACTCAAGTACACGTTCCCCTGCACTACGGGTCAGCTTCCGGGCGACAAGCAGGTTCTCAATGACCTGCGCACCCCGGAAGGCGTCTATTTTGTGGAATACAAAATAGCCAGCGGTCTGGATTTTAAGGAATACGGCGGCATAGCTTATACGCTCAACTACCCCAATCCTGTGGACAAGCTGCGCGGCAAGACCGGCCACGGCATTTGGATCCACAGTAAGGGTTTCGGCATTGAACCCCTTTCCACCAGGGGTTGTGTGGCCATCGGCCTGGACGAAATCGGCGAGGTGGGCCCGCAGCTCACCCCAGGCACGGCTGTTGTCCTGGCCGAAAGGCTGGACGAAAAAAGCGTGCCCCGGGTTGACGACGGCACCGCCCGCCAGTTGCGCCGCCTCATGCAGGCCTGGAGCAGCGCCTGGGCCGCGCGTTCCCGTAAGTTTTTCGATTTTTATGATGCCGAGGCCTATTCCAGGGCCATGCCCGAAAGTTTCGTCGCCTTCCGGCAGAACAAGGAACGGCTGTTCAATATTCTGCGCTTCATCAAGATTTACAACCGTAAAATCCATGTGCTGGAAGGTCCGGGCTACTGGGTGACCTGGTCGGAACAGTTGTATACGGCTTCCAACCTTTCCACCGAGGGTATCCGCCGCCTGTACTGGCAGCGCGGCAAGGACGACAAATTCCGCATTGTGGGTATGGAATGGACCCCGCGCGACCTGGGCATGCGGGCCGATTTTCAGAAGGGCCGCCTGGTGGCCGAAGCGCCGCTGCAGGTGGTCAGCGATGCCGGCTCCGAAGCGCCCCGGCCGCCGCGCCTGGATATGCCTGAAAGCGCGGCGGAGGAGGCTGTCGCGGCGGCATCTCCTGCGGCGGTTGCGTCCCCGGCTGCGTCCGATGTGGAAAAAGCCCCGGTTCTGCAGTCCGTTGACCAGTCTGTTGCGGCTTCGGCCCCAAAGCCGACCGACACCGCGGCCGACAATGCGGGCAAGTCTTCCGGTGAAAAAGCCGCCGCACGCACGCTGCTGGCCTTGAGCGAGCCCCTGGTGCCCCTGCGCCAGACCGTGCCGCCGCCGGCTGAAGTCAACTGGGGCGCGCGTCCGGGTATGGCGGCCGGCAAAGCGGCCCAGCCCGCGCTGCCGCCGCAGGAGGCGCCACAAGCTGTACAGCCGTCCGCGTCGCAATCCGCGCCCGGTGTGGCCGTTGTTCCCACAGGGGCGGCTGCGCCCAGCGTGCCGACATCCCCCGCTGCTCCAGCCATGCAGCCGCAGGCCGCTCCGGCTACGCCCGTCCAGCCGCAGCCCGCGCAAACCCAGTCCGTGCAGCTGCCGACCCTGGAGCTTTCGGCGGGCACCAGGCAGGCCCTGGCCGCGGCGGTGGCCGACTGGAACACGGCTTTTGCCGCCCGTGCGGCCCGCATTGCCGATTTTTACGACCAGGCTCGCTACAACCGTGAGCCGGGCGCGCCGCGCGGGCATTCCTTGCGCACCACCCTGCGCGAGTTGGAGCGCCGTTTTGCTGCGCCCTGGCTGACGGTCATCAACCGCAAGCCCGACATGGAAATCAAGGGCGGTCTGGCCGTGACCAGCTGGGAGCAGCTGGTGGCGGCCCCCGAAGGTTTTGCCGAAGGCGTGCGCACCCTCTGGTGGCGCAGGGGCGAGGACGGAGGCTTCCGCATTGTGGCGGCCCAGTTCCGCCCCGGGCCCACAGGCCTGGCCGCCGATTATCTGGATCGGGTCAGCGATCAGGCCAGCGCCGCCCTTGAAACCTGGCGCAAGGCCTGGGAGGCCGCGCAGCTGGACGCCTACATGGACGCCTACACCAGTGACGCCGTGCAGCAGGGCCGCCGCGGGGCCGCCAACATCCGGCGGCAGAAGGAGCAGCTCTGGGCGCGGGTCAAGCCCACGCTGGTGCGCATTTCCGGCTTGCGCCTGGTGGTGGACCGCGCGGGCCTGCGGGCGGACATGACCCAGGTCTATGCGGACAGCGCGGGCCACAGCGACCGGGGCACCAAAACCCTCCAACTGCGTTTCGACGGCAAGCGCTGGCGCATCGCCCGTGAGGACTGGGCAGCGCTGCCGCCCGCGCCCCAACCCTGACGCCGGTTGCGGCGTGGAGCCGACCTTGGGCTATAAGACCAACCTCTGCATCATGTTCATGCCCGACGCGGGTCCGCGCCGCAGCTATCGGGTGCGGCAGGGCAGCTTCCGTCTGCTGCTTCTGCTCTGCGCCAGTCTGCCTGTGTTCTGCGCACTGCTGGGCTGGCAGTGCTGGCGGCTGTGGCAGCAGAATCTACAGCTGCGCGAAAATGTGCTCCGTTTTGAAAGCGATTACCAGGCCGCCCAGGCCACGGCCGAGCGCCTGGAAAATCTGGAGGCCCTGCTGCGGGAAGAAAATCTGTCCGGCAGGGAGCTGGTGCTGCGCCGCCTCAACGCCGTGGACGAAGAGGAGGCCCCTCCTGCAGAGTCCGCGTCCGCCGCACCGGCGGCCCCGTCCGCCGATGGGCCGGGCCATGAGGCCTTCCCGGCCGTGGATACGGGGTATGTGGCGGTGAGCAACGTGCAGGTCCGCGCTTTGCGCGGGGGCAGGCTGCGCATTGCCCTGGACCTGCGCAATACGGACAGTCAGAAGATTGCCGTCGGCACGGTCAGCGCCGTGCTGCTCACGGCCGACGGCAAACGCCGTACCCTGGATGCGAACCCGGACAGCGCGGCCAGCTTTCGCATCAACCGTTTTAAGCGCGCGGTCATGATGGTGGACGCGGGGCGCAGCCGTATGACCAACGCCCAGGTTTTCCTGGAAGTACATTCTCAGGATGGGGCGGTGGTCTTCCGTAATATTTTTCCTGTGGAGCGTTAGGGCATTGCAATTTTGCAATGCCCTGGCGGTTGCGTAAGCAGACGCCCGCCGTGGAGGCGCAAGCGTAGCTGCAGCCGTTGCGGCGCAGGAGCTTGGCCCGTTACGGCGGGCAAAGACGGCAGCGCTATGCAGTTGCGCGCTTAAGCGCCGGAACGCGCGTGCCGTAACCTTTCGCGTATGCATTCTCAAAGGTAATCTGCTCTGGCACGCGCGTATCCTCCTAGGGCGTCCGCAAAGGGCCGCCTTTCCCCACACGGGCCGACGCGCTGCCGTCGGCATCCCCAAAAATCCACTTCCTTTGAAGGAACAGCAATGAACAAGCACGGTTTCACACTGTTTACGGAAAAAGATCTGCACGAGGTCGGCGGCACGGCGCGGCTCTGGCGGCACGAAGTCACGGGCACGGCGCTGCTTTCCGTCTGCAATACGGACGAGAATAAGTGTTTTGGGGTCAGCTTTCGCACGCCCCCGGCGGATTCCACAGGTGTGGCCCACATCCTGGAGCATTCTGTGCTCTGCGGTTCGGCCAAGTATCCGGTGAAGGAACCCTTTGTGGAACTGCTCAAGGGCTCTCTGCAGACCTTTCTTAATGCCTTCACCTTTCCGGACAAGACCTGCTATCCCGTAGCCAGCTGCAATCTGCGCGATTTTTACAACCTGGTGGATGTCTACATCGACGCCGTGTTCCATCCGCGCATCAGCGAAGACATCTTCAAACAGGAGGGCTGGCATGTGGAGGCCCCTGCGTCCGACGGTCCCTGGGCCTACAAGGGCGTGGTCTATAATGAGATGAAGGGCGTTTATTCTTCGCCCGATTCCATCCTGGCCGAGCAGAGCCAGCAGGCCCTGTTCCCGAACACCCTGTACAGCCTGGATTCCGGCGGCAATCCTGAGCACATCCCGGACCTGACCTATACGGCCTTTCACGATTTTCACAGCCGTTACTACCACCCCAGCAATGCCCGCTTTTTCTTCTGGGGCGACGACCCGGAGGAGGAGCGTCTGCGCCTGCTGGACGAAGCCCTGCAGGGTTACGCGGCCCGGCCCGTGGATTCCGTCGTGCCCCTGCAGCCCCGGCTCACTACGCCCCGGCGGCTGGAACTGCCCTATGCCGCAGCGGCGGGCGAAACCCGCGCCCTGTTTACGGTCAACTGGCTGCTGGGCGAACGCGGCGACGTGCACCAGGCTCTGCTTATGGAAATGCTGGAGCACGTTCTGGAAGGTCTGCCCGGTTCGCCCCTGCGCAAGGCGCTGATCGCCTCCGGTCTGGGCGAGGACACCACTGGCTGCGGTCTGGAAACGGACCTGCGCCAGATGTACTACTCCACAGGCCTCAAGGGCGTGGCCCCGGCCGACGTAGCCCAGGCCGAGGCCCTTATTTTTGATACGTTGGCGGACCTGACACGCACGGGCATTCCCGCCGCCGCTGTGGAGGCTGCCGTCAACAGCGTGGAATTTGCCTACCGCGAGAACAATTCCGGGCGCTTTCCCCGCGGACTGAGCGCCATGATTCAGGCCCTCTCCACCTGGCTTTACGACGGCGATCCCTTGGCCCCCTTGGCCTGGGAGGCGCCGCTCACCGCCATTAAGGACCGTCTGGCCGCCGGTGAAAAGCTGTTTGAAGCGGCCATTGCCGACAACTTCCTGAATAACGCCCACCGCGCCACGGTGGTGCTGCTGCCCGACGCCGGACTGGGCGCGCGGCGGGAGGCGGACGAGGCCGCCCGTGTGGTCGCCGTGCAGGCCGCTGCCGGACCGGAGGAACGCGCTGCCCTGGTGGCGGAAACCCGTCGTCTGCAGGAAGCCCAGACCGCGCCCGACAGCCCGGAGGCCCTGGCCAGCATCCCGGCCCTGGGCCTGGACGATCTGCCGCGAGAAAACGCCGTTATCCCCCGCGCTGTAGCCCAATGGCCGGAAACGGCCCTCAGCCATGAGCTGCCCACCAGGGGCATTGCCTACGTCACCCTGTTGTTGCCGCTGGAAAACGTGCCCGACCGCCTGGCCCCCCTGCTGCCCCTGTTTGCCCGCAGTCTCACGGAAACAGGCACGGCCCGGCGGGACTATACGGAACTGGGCGCGCTCATGGCCGCCAAAACCGGCGGCCTGGGGGCCGACCGCTTGCTGGGGGTGGTGCGCGGCA
>ERZ835980.2695-NODE-2695-length-15282-cov-3.258817_pt1 | contig 15282 bp, 11 predicted proteins | sample MGYA00519943_ERZ835980 | MGnify/ENA primary metagenome ERZ835980 (study PRJEB31850, sample SAMEA3708791) | human gut metagenome | biome: human gut; feature: human-associated habitat; material: faeces | place: China | collected 2014 ... | reverse complement strand
AGGATGCCGAAGAACTGACCGCCGGGCATCTGCTGGAACACACCGGCCAGCGAAGAGAACGCAAAGCCTGCGCCCTTGCCAACGCCTTCTGCGCCGAGGGTAGCAAATACGGCGGGAACAATGATAAAGCCGGCAATCAGGGCTACCAGTGTGTCCATACCACAGATGATAGCGGCGTTTTTGGCGAGGTTTTCTTCCTTTTTAACATAGGAGCCGTAGGTAACCATAATAGCCATACCAAGGCTGAGTGAGAAGAACGCCTGCCCCAGGGCCGAAAGCACGGTACTGAAGGTGACTTTGCTCCAATCCGGAATCAGCATATATTGCAGGCCTTCCCCGGCGCCGGGCATGGTAAGCGCCCGGATAAGCAGAATAATGAGGATGACAAACAGCGCCGGCATACCGATCTTATTAAAGCGCTCAATGCCGGATTCCACGCCCTTGACGATGATGAAGCAGGTAATGCCCATAAAGATACCCGCGAAGATAACTGCAGTCAGTGGGAACCATGTTTCCCCGGTGACAGCATTGTAGCCCAGCAGCGCATAGAAATATCCCAGCGGATCGGCGTAAACCTTGGTGGGCTCGGTGGCGTAGCTGGCCACATAGCGCAGCACCCAGCCGCCTACATGGCAGTAGTAGCTGGTAATGATAAACGCCACGATAACGCCGAACCAGCCGACCCACTTGTAGCCAGGGTGGCCCAGCTTGCCGTAGCTATCGATGGCATTGGCCTGCGCGCCGCGACCGATGGTCAGTTCCGAGAGCATGACCGGGATGCCAATGAGGAGTACGATAGCAAGGTAGATGAGGATGTACGCTCCGCCGCCGCCTTCGTAGGCCTTGCCGGGGAACTTCCAGATGTTTCCGAGGCCGACGGCCGAACCGGCTGCCGCCAAAATAAAGCCGATCTTGCTGCCCCATTGGGCTCTTTTAGGTTCCATAGTCATTTTCTCCTTTTCTATGCACACTGTGGTAATTGTTCCAATCATAATACAATTTTTAATTGATAGCAAAATTCCGTCGTTTGTGCTAAAAAACGGAGCTCTAATGGGTCTTATTGTGCATATTAACGGTGTTTTCTGCGCCACTATTATACATATTGCATAACTTCAATTTATCAATTTTATTGTAATAATTAAAATTTATAATTATTTAGGGCAGCAAAAAGCACCGACTGGAACCGGTGCTTTGCTTTTTTAGGCATGGTAGAGCTTCTTGGTCTGGTATTTCGGCTCACAGGTCAGGTTGACCCCCAGCTTGTGATAAACATTCTCATCCACGCGGGAAAGAATCACACTGGCATGGGCCTCACACCCGCGCAGCTTACTCAGCTGCTGCATGGCCAGTGCTGCAGTGGGGTTGGTAGCGGCGCATATGGACAGTGCGATAAGGATCTCATCGGAATGCAGGCGAGGATTGTGGTTGCCAAGGTAATCCACCTTTAGGCGCTGGATAGGCTCGATAATGATAGGCGACAGCAGGTGCATCTCATCATTGATGCCGCCCAGCTCCTTCAAGGCGTTGAGCATGAGCGCGGCGGAAGGCCCCAAGAGAGAGCTGGTCTTCCCGGTGACGATGCGGCCATCGGGCAGCTCCAGCGCCATCGCGGGTTGGCCGGTCTCCTCCGCTTTGGCGCAGGCGGCGGCCACCACGGGACGGTCGGCGGACGATACATTCAGCTGGTTCATGATGAGCTCCTGCTTGTGGATCTCAGCAGGCTCGCTGAGCCCCTGACGCACCAGGCAGGCGGTGGCATAGTACCGGCGGATGACCTCCTGCTCGGAAGCACGACGGCAGGCATCGTCATCTATGATGCAGTTGCCCGCCATATTGACGCCCATATCGGTCGGACTTTTGTAGGGAGAGGAGCCGTAAATGCGCTGGAAAATGGCATTGAGCACCGGGAAGATCTCGATATCACGGTTGTAATTGACGGTGGTGACACCGTAGGCTTCCAGGTGGAAAGGATCAATCATATTGACATCGTTGAGGTCGGTGGTGGCGGCCTCATACGCCAGGTTGACAGGGTGCTTGAGGGGGAGGTTCCAAATGGGAAAGGTCTCAAATTTGGCATATCCGGCCTTGACCCCGCGCTTATTTTCGTGGAAGAGCTGAGAAAGACAGGTGGCCATTTTGCCGCTGCCGGGGCCGGGGGCGGTGACTACCACCAGCGGGCGGGTGGTTTCGATGTATTCATTCTTGCCAAAGCCCTCATCACTAACGATGAGCGGGACATTGGAGGGATAATCGGGGATAATGTAGTGGCGGTAGACCTTGACCCCCAGGGCCTCCAGGCGCTTCTGGAAGGCATCGGCGGCTGGCTGGGCATGGTAATGGGTGATGCAGACGCTGCCCACATACAGGCCGATCCCACGGAAGGCATCGATGAGGCGCAGGACATCCAGATCGTAGGTGATACCCAGATCGCCGCGGCGCTTGTTCTTTTCGATGGCATCAGCGCTGATGACAATGACGATCTCCGCGGAGTCCTTCATCTGCAGCAGCATTTTCACCTTGCTATCCGGCGCAAACCCCGGCAGCACGCGGGAAGCGTGGTAATCATCAAAGAGCTTACCGCCGAATTCCAGGTACAGCTTACCGCCAAACTGACCGATGCGCTCCCGGATCTTATCCGACTGCATTTGCAGGTATTTTTCATTATCAAAGCCGATTTTGAACATGATTTCCTCCTCGTATTATCCTCTGTCACTGCGTTTTTATAGGGGACTGCCGCCCATCGCCGGCAAAAATAAAAAAAGCGCCTTTTGCGAGGCGCTTCTTTTGTTCCCCCTTTGGGGGAGCCCTTACGATTATATCATTAGTGGGCGGGACATGGCAAGTGGAATCGCGTATAATTTATCCCGAAAATTTTAGCGAATAGCGCCAAAATTCATTACCGCGGCCATTTTTGCCGGCCGGAGATGATGACGCCGCCAATGATAAGCAGCGCCCCCACAATGGCCGTCCAGCTCATGGGTTCCCCCAGCAGGAAATGGGAGGCCACTATAGTGATAAAGGGCTGGAGATAGATATAGTTATTGGCGTGAACGACTCCCAGCCGGTCGATGACAACATTCCACACGGCAAAGCAGACGGCACTGCCCAGCACCGCCAAGAACAGGATGCAGAACAGCGGCTTTGGCTGTGCCAACGGGGTAAAGTCGATCGAAAGCTCCCCGCGGGCAGCCAGCAGCGGCACCGAGGTAACCGCGCCGTACAGGATGACCCGGCGGGCCAGCAGCGTGCTGTCCACCCGGCCGGAAAGCCGCTTGATAAGGACTGAATAGCAGGCCCAGCTGGCTGCCGCCAAAAAGGCCAGCAGATCGCCTACCGGGCTGAGCTTGAGCACCAGCGCGCCGTTGAGCACCACCAGCACCACACCACTCATGGCCACGGCAAAGCCGACCCAAACGGTGGTGTGGAGCTTTTCATCCCTGGTAAAAAAGTGCGCCAGGATGGAGGTAAGGATGGGCGCCATCGCCACAATGATGCTGACATTGGCGGCAAAGGTATGCTGCAGGGCGGTGTTTTCGGTAAAGAAATAGAGCGTGCCGCCCAAAATGCCCAGTAGCAGGAAGGTCAGCTCACCCCTGCCCTGCCACGGCAGCGGCCGAGGGCGCAGCAGCCACAGCACAAAGTAGGCAATGACAAAGCGCATGAACATCACCTGCGCCGGGCTGTAATAGGCAAGGAGCTCCTTGCTGCAAACAAAGGTGGTGGCCCAAATGGCAGAAACCATCAGCGCCATCAGGTGGGCAAGCAGACGGGAATGGGACTGGGAAGCGGAAACAGTAGGGGGATTTGCTTTGGGGTTCATAGGGGTAATGTGCATCTCCTTAAGGGTTGCCCTGCGGCCAAATGACCGAAAGGGCGCTGGTTGTGGGGTCATAGTCCTCCTGCAGGCGCAGCTCCAGCTCCTCCACGGTGGTGGAACGCAGGATCTCCAGGGGGTAGTAGATATCTTTCATACCGGAAAAATGAGCGGCGGCCATCAGACCTGCGATGGATTCCGCGCGGCCATAAAGGCCGATGGTCCTGCCGTAATTGGCACGGCGGCAGCGGGCAAAATCCTGCGGCGGGATGCCCTGTCGCTGCAGGGTGGTCACCCGCTCACACAGGGCTTCATAGACAGCCTGTGGCTGACGGCTTTCGCCGTCAAACATCGCACAGATAAAGTCGCGTCCCGCCATCACCTCGCTGCCAAAGGTCGCGTTGATCTCGCCCGCCTCGTACAAACGGCGGTACAGGTCAGTCGTTTCGCCGCAGATGAGGTCAAGCAGCAGTTCATCCAGCAGGCGGTGGCGCATATTTTCCTTTTCGCCGCCCGCCGCCTTAAAACCGACCTGGAACATCGGCGTGGCAATGGGCATTTTCTGCTCGCAGTAGTGCTCCCGCACCGTTCTTGGCTCCCGGATGGTAAGCGGGTTGGCCGCGGTCTTCGCTGTGGGGAAATATTTTTCCGCCAGTTCCAGCACCGCGTCCTCCTCAAAGCACCCGGCAACCGAAAGTACCATATTGCCTGGGCAATAAAAACGCTCGTAGCAGCGGCGCAGCAGGGCGGCATCTATGTGGGCGATGGATTCCTCCGTCCCGGCAATATCCTCCCGGATGGGATGAACATGGTACATGGCCTGCAAAAGGTTCGCCGTGACCATCCACTCGGGGCTGTCGCGGTACATGCGCAGCTCCTCTGCAATGATCCCTCTTTCCCGGCGGACGGAAGGCCCGGTAAAATAGGGCGTCGCTACAAAGTCCAGCAGCACCTCCAGCGCCTTGGAAAAGTTTTCGGTACAGCTAAAGTAGTAGGCCGTCTTATCAAAGCTGGTAAAGGCATTGGCGGAAGCGCCCAGTGCGTCAAAGCGCTGCATGGCGTCTCCGTAGGGGCAGTCGAACATCTTGTGTTCCAGATAATGCGCCACCCCGGCCGGAAGCCGCACCTCCCTGCCCCGCACCCGGTAGCCGGTATCTATGGAACCCACCCCGACAGTCAGCATGGCATAGGCGGTCACAAAGCCGGGCATCCGGCACATCTGCACCGTCAGGCCGCTGGGGAGTACAACTGTACGGGTGCTTTGCCCCAACAGGTCGGAGGTATGGCGTTCATCAATCCTCATCGCACCCCTCCTCCTTCCCTACGGCCTGCAAAAAGAACACAGTATCCAGTGTAAGCGCTGCCGCGGCGGCCGCCACCTCTTCCGCGGTAATGGAGGCGATCTCCTCCCTGTCCTGCTGCGGCGTGATGGGATCCCCCTGCAAAAGCCCGCTGAGATACCAGCCCTCGGTGCGGGCCAGGCTATCCCCAATGGAGCAGAGCGAGCTTTGGAACGCCAGCTTGATGTGAGAAAGCTCCTGCGGGGTGATATGCCCGGCGGCCAGGTCGGCGATCTCGGCCAGGATGGCGCTTTGCAGCCGCTCCCGGTTGGCCTCCTCCAGGCCGCATTCAATAAGCAGTATGCCGGTAAGCAGGTTGACCCGCGCGCCGCAGTAATAGCAGCAGCCCAGCCTTTCCCGTACATTGGTAAAAAGCCGGGAGCCGGTGCTGCCGCCCAGCAGGGCGGTCATCACACGCAGGGCGGTACGGGCCCGGCGCTGCCGCGGCAGGCCGGTGCGGAAGCCCAGCACCAATTTACTTTGGCTCATGGGCAGCTGCTCCCGCAGCTCGGTCACAGCGTCGGCACGGCGGGGCAGCTGCTGCGGTGCGGGACAGTACGGTGCCCGTTTTACCCCGCTAAACAGCCGGGTAAAGACCTCCTCGGCATAATCGGGGCTGCCGCACCCGCTGAAAAATATCTCTATACGGGCCGTGCGGATCAGCTCCCGGTAGCGGCCATAGGCCTCCTTCGGTGTGGCAGAAAGCGTCTCCTGCACCGTACCGTAGCGGGGCAGCGCAAACCGACAGCCCCGGCCCATCTCAGCCGTGCAGCGCTGGGCCGCGTAGCTGCGTTTATCGTTGATCTCCGCCTCGATGGTATCAATAAGGTACTGCTGCTCCAGCCGGAAGGCCTCCTCCGGGAAGGCATCGCCCTCCACCTTCGGCTCCAGCAGTATTTCTCCCAACAGCTCGGCGCAGCCCCGGCTGATGCTCTCCCCCTCCAGCGCAAAGCGGTCATCCGCCCCGGCAATGGAGAAGGTGAGCAGTTGGTTTTCGCCGTGGCGGGAAATATCGGTATCCAGCACTGCCCCGTAGAGGTCCGCCAGGCGGCATTCCAGCTCGGTCATATCCCGGCAGCGGCGGCTGCCCATGCGCAGCAGGTATGCCGCCAGCACCGCCGCGGAGGTCTTCCCCTCCGCCAGCGGTGTAATAATAGTGACTGATATGCTGTTGTGGTAGAATTTAGGGTCGTGAATGCGGGAAAACCATACGCCATCGGCGATGGCGCGGCGCTGCAGGGGTCCTGTCATATGTATCTCCTGGGGGTGAAATTTTATCAAAGGCCCGTCCCATCAAAGGGCGGGGTGTAGGCGGCATCGGCGGAAGAACGCTGCTGGGTATAGCCCAAAAAGCCCAGCTCCTCCGCCCGCTCGCAGGCCTTGCGGTATTCGTAGGTAAAAATGGGGCGCTGCAATTCCCGGATGGCAATACCGGCAGGCGGAGTATACTGGCTCATCAAGCTCAGCCGAATATCCTCCGGAGAGAAATTATCCGCCAGCCAGTTCAGCAGCCTTAGGCTGTCCTTATGGGCTCCCGGCAGCACCAGGTGCCGCACCACCATACCGCTTTGCAGCATGCCGTTTTCATCAAAGCGCACCGGCCCCACCTGCCGGAACATCTCCCGCAGGGCCTGGGCCGCCACGGCAAAATAATCCGGCGCAGCAGAATACCGGGCGGAAAGCGCGCTGTCGTAATATTTCAGGTCGGGCAGGTAGATCTGCCCCCTGCCCTCCAGCAGCCGCAGCATTTCCACCCGCTCGTACCCGCCGGTATTATACAGTACCGGGATCGCTAGGCGTTCGCCGCACAGGTTCAGCGCTTCCAGTATCCACGGCAGATACTGTGTGGGGGTAACCAAATTGATATTGTACGCCCCCTGCGCCTGCAATGCAAGAAAAACTTCCGCCAGCCGTTCGGTGGTGATCTCTTTCCCCTCGCCCCCGTGACTGATGATGCCGTTCTGACAAAAAACACAGCCCAGCGTACATCCGCAGAAAAACACCGTCCCGGAGCCCCGTTCGGGGTCCTCCCCGCTGATGCACGGCTCCTCCCAGCGGTGGAGGGCGGCCCGGGCGGCGCGCAGGGTATTCCCCGCCCCGCAGCGACCGGTTTGGGTACGGCGGTCCGCCCCGCAGCGGCGGGGACATAATTCGCAATGTTCGGGGATTAGTACCGCCATACACTTTACCGCCTTTCAGCACAATGCCGCAGGCAGTCCTGCGGCATCGTGAAATTTAAGATAATAAATTTATTTTGCGATGATGCCATCAAATGCCGCCCAGGGCAGCACACTGTAACCATCGCACACCGTCTCCCGGCTGATGCCGCGGAGATTCTTCAGCAGCTCGGCAAAGTTGCCGCTGATCATGGTTTCGGTCACGGCGCCGGCCAGCTTGCCGTCTTTAATGAGGAAGCTGTTCTTGGCCACGCCGTTAAAGTCGCCGCTGGCGCCGGGCTGGCCGCCGGAGAAGCGGTTGATAAGAATGCCATTTTTGATCCCGGCAATGATCTCCTCCAAACTCTGCTCGCCAGGATGCAGGAAGTAGGCGCCGCTCTGGTTGGCAGCGCGTTTCTGGCCGGTCTTGCGTGCCGCGTATTCGGAAAGGCAGAAGCTCTCCAGCACGCCATCCCGCAGAATAACGCCGTTTTCGCTCTTATAGCCATTGCTGTCAAAGCGTTCACCGCAGACGATGCGCTCATCCAGCGGCCTTGTTTCCAGCGTAATGCCGCTGGAGGCGACCTTTTGGCCCAGCTTATCCTTCCAGATACTCGTATCACTGATGAGGGCATAATCCCCAGCATAGCAGCCCAGCGCGGTGCCCAGGAATTCTCCCATAAAAGCCGGGCTCACCAGCAGCGTCCCCTCAAATTTCTCCGGAACAGGCGCGGCGGTCAGGTCAGCCTCGGCATCCCGCAGCAGGCGGCGCATCATGCCGGTCTCCATCAGGGGCTGGTCCAGCCGGTCGGTCAGGTAGCCGGTGCCGTTAAAGGAACCCGCCTTCTCCCCCTCGTGGGCGGAGAACATGGTGCTGATGATATACCCACCGTTCTGGTAGCGCATCTCCACACCGTTGGTGTTCATCAGCAGGATGTCGTCGTGGTCATATTTCGCGATGAGCTGTTCCATATTGATCTTGGGATACTCGGTGTGCAGGGTATCCATGTACTCCTGCAGCCGGTCAAAGAGCTTATCCCGGTCGGGGGTAAGCACCCCGGCGGTGAAGCTCATATTCTCTGCCTTGGGCGCGATGGATTCGGCCTCATCGGGCTGGGCCGCCATCACCGCCGCCATGCAGTCCTTTACCGCGGCGTCCATGGCTTCCTTTTCGCAGGAATTGGTGTGAATATTGCCGGTTTTCTGCTCCTTGATCGCCTTGAGGGAAAGTCCGCTCTTAAAGCCGGAGCGCATGAGGCTGAATTCCCCGCCATCAATGTTCAGTTCGTCTATCTTGCCGCTGGTCACAATCACGGCGGCGTCATCGGCGCCGGCCTTTTGCAGCTGTTCCAGCGCGTAGCTGGCTGCGTCCTTCAAATTCATCATGCTGCTTCCCTCACTTTCCCGCTACATTCACTTTGCACTTTACGGCCGGGCCACCCATGCCCACCGGCATCGGCTGCTTTTTGCCGCAGGTACCGCTGCAGCTCCACACCATGTCGTCGCTCAGCATATCCACGGTTTGCAGCATCTGGAATGCGAAGCCGGAAATGGTGGTATCCCGCACCGCGCGGCCCAGCCTGCCGTTCTTGATCTCATACCCCATCATAATACCAAACATGAACTCGCCGGTGGTATCGGCCTGGCCGTTATTGGTCTGGGTAAAGTAGTACCCGTCATCAATGGCGGCGATCATATCCTCCAGCTTGTCCTTGCCGGGCAGGATGGCGGTGTTTCTCATACGGATCAGCGGCTCATCGCTGTACGCATAGCCGCGGGCATTGCCGTGCGGCTCCATGCCAAAGTGCTGGGCGGTCTCACGGCTGTTCATGTAGCCCACCAGGATGCCGTCCTTGATGAGGACTTCATCAGAAGCGGGCGTGCCCTCATCATCTACATACACCGGCAGCGGGGCACGGCTGCCATCGGGCAGGGTGTGGGCATAGTCCACCATGGTAATAAGGTCAGTAGCGACCCGCTTGCCCAGGTTGTGCGCAGCCACGGAGCCGCCCAGCACCAGGTCGGCCTCTACGGTGTGGCCCACGGCCTCGTGTGCCAGAATACCGGCCAGCGCCGGAGCCAGCACAACATCCTTCAGCCCTGCGTTGGTAAAGACGCCCTCGCGCTTCTTCATCAGCAGCTCCACCTGCTCGTCCAGCTTTTCGTAGTACTTGCTGGGGTCGGTAAAGTGGTCGGTAAGGACGCCCTCGCCGCCGCCCAGCACATCAAAGATCTCAACCGGCATCCCATCGGGCGCGTCAGCGGTAAGCTGCACGACCAGATGGGTGCGGGGCCGCACGCTGTGGCTGTTGGTGCCGTCGCTGACAGTCAGCAGCTTCTCCATGCAGTCATGGCGCAGCAGCACCCGGCGGCTTAACAGATTGGGGTACTTCTGCTTCAGGTAATCATCCGCCGCCCGTACAAACTCGATGTAGTCCTTCTGCGGCACCTCAATATATTCCTTATCCTTCGCCACCATGCCGCTGGGCAGCACCGACAGCGCGGGACGGTTCTTCTTCACGCGGGCATCCAGGAAAAGCGCGTTCTCCTCGGCGGCCTTCAGCACGCGGCGCACACTCTCCTCATCGTATTCCACGGCGCTGGCAAAGCCATAAACACCATTGCGGTACACCCGGGCGGAAACACCGCCCTGCTGGGCGCGGGCATTGCTTTGCAGGTCGCCGTTCAGCACGGCTACCGCGTGGCTGGTGCTGATCTGCGCGCGCAGCTCCACATGGCCGTGCAGCTGCGGTGCAAAGGATGAAAGATAATCTTTCAGCATATCGGTTCCTCCATATCTAATATCGTTCCGCCGCCGATGACCGACCCGTTGCGGTAGAAAACCACCGCCTGGCCGGGCGCCGGGGCGCGTTGTGCTTCCATAAAGTCCACCCGGACGGTACCGGGGATGGGGCTGGGGCTGATAACCGCCGCGGCCGCCCGGTGGGCATATCTTATCTTCGCTTCCACTTCCAGCGGTCCGTGCAGGTCCTCTATGGCGATCCAGTTGAGGTCATCAGCAAAGATGGTCCTGCGAAACAGCCGGCTTTCCTCGGTGGTCAGCTCCACGGTGTTTTCCGCCGCGTTAATGCGCCGCACAAAGGCATGGCACCCCAGCGAGATGCCCAGCCCCTTGCGCTGGCCGATGGTATAGTGAGTAATGCCTTTATTGGGCCCCAGCACAGTGCCGTCCTCCGCCACAAACTGTCCGGCGGGCAGCTCCTGTCCTGTCCAGCGCCGCAGGAATGCATTATAGTCCCCATCCGGCACAAAGCAGATATCCTGGCTGTCCGGCTTTTTTGCCACCACCAGCCCGCTTTCCTCCGCTATGGTGCGTATCTCCGGCTTGGAGTACTCCCCCAGCGGCAGCCGCAGCATGGCCAGCTGCTCCTGCGTCAGGTTATACAGCACATAGCTCTGGTCCTTTTCGGGATGAATGGCTCTTTTCAGCTCCCAGCGGCCGGTCGCTTCATTATAGCCGCAGCAGGCATAGTGTCCGGTCGCCATCAGGTCAAAGCCCAGCTCCCGGAGCTTATGGGAAAAGGCCCCAAATTTAATATATCGGTTGCAGCTGATGCAGGGGTTCGGTGTGCGCCCGCGCAGGTATTCCTCCGCAAAGGGCCCTACCACCTCCTGCCGGAACAGGTCTTTATAATTCAGCACATAGTGCGGAATGCCCAGCTGTTGGCACACATAGGCCGCGTCCCGCACATCGTCGGCGCTGCAGCAGCCGGATTCCAGCGTGGGGTCGTCCCACAGCTTAAAGGTCACACCGGTCACCTCATATCCCTGCTTTTTCAGCAGGTACGCCGCCACCGAGCTATCCACTCCGCCGCTCATGCCTACCATGATCTTCCGGGCCATCGGTGTTCCCTCCTTTTCGGTAAAATAAAGTTTTGTCTTATGCCGGGCGTCTCCGGTGGAAACGCTCTGCAATGGCCACCACCACATGGCCCAGCTCCTTCACCCGCAGCAGCAGGCAAGCGATAAAGTAAACGATCATCGCCACCACGATCGCTGCCAGCAGGCTCACCAGCAGCGAGGTCGTCTTGGTAGAAAACCAGTGGTAGAAAGGCAGCGTCACCGCGGTCATGGCCCCGGCCGCTATTATCATCTTCAGGTAGGTCCCCGCCAGGTACCGGTAGCCCATATGCCCCATCTTGCGCTGCAGCTGAATAATCAGCAGCACGGTGGTAATAAAGCTGGAAAGCGCCGTCGCCAGCGCCAGCCCCTTGTGCTCCATCGTCCGCATCAGCAGCAGATTAATGACGATATTAAGCACGATCGCCAGCAGCGAATTGATGGTCGGCGTCTTGGTATCCTGCAGGGCATAGTACACATTGATGGTCACTTCCTTGATGCTGTAAAAGAGCAGCCCCAGCGAGTAGAAAAACACAACCTCCCCGGTGCGCTGCACATCAAATTCGGTAAACTCCCCGCGGAAAAACAGCAGCTGCACAAATTCCTTGGAGAACATCATCATGCCCGCCGAAATGGGAATGACAAACAGCCCGATGATGCCGCAGCTGGAGCGGTAGGTGTGCTTCAGTTGCCGGGTATCGCTGGCGGCGGAAAGCCGGGAGAGCTGCGGGAACAGCGCGGTGGTGATAGAGACCACAAACACCGAGGTCACAAACCCGGTGATGCGGTTGCCGTAATTCAGCACCGAGACCACGCCCTCCGAAAGCAGCGAGGCGATGCTCTTATCAATGATGATATTGATGGAATTGATGGTCTTGCCCAGGAAAATAGGCAGAACCATCACCAGAAATTTACGGATATTATGGTTGCGGAAGGCGATATCCGGGTGGTAGCAGAACTGCCGCCGCAGCGCCACCAGCAGCACCAGCAGGAACTCCCCTGCGTAGCCGATGACAACGCCCCAGCCCAGCATATCGTAGTTCTCTCCGGAAAGGAGAATGGTGGCGATGACCGCGATGTTCAGCGGCACGCTCACCATGCCAACGGTAAAGAAGCAGCCCTTCATCTGCAGGTAGCCCTGCAAAATATAGCCGACCCCCAGGAACACCAGCGAGGCGATCATGATGGAGGAAAGGTTCACCGTCAGGTCCAGCTGCGCGCCCTCAAAGCCCAGCGCGAACAGCCGCACAATGGGATACCGCAGCGCCAGAAACACAGCGATAAAGCCCACCGAGAGCAAAAACGACATGGTGATCACCTGGTCGTGGAACGGCTTTTCCTCACCGGGGCGGTTCTGCTGCAGGTCGGTATAAACACTGATATAGCTGGTCAGCATAGCGGTACCCAGCCCGGAAAAGAGAATGGTGGGCAGGGTGAACGCCACCACATAGGCGTCACTTACATTGCTGGCACCGTAAGAAAAGGCCAGCGAAAGTTCCCGGCAGAAGCCGAGCACCTTGGCCAGTATCGTGGTCAGCACCATGATGATGGCATGGACAGCGGTCTTGTTCATTTACTCATAGCTCCGTTACGAAATGTGATAAACGCCGCCTTACTGCAGCTTGCCAAAATTACTGAACGGGAAAAGGGTGAAGATCGCCCGTCCCTGGATGGACTCGCCAGAAACATAGGGGTTCTGCCAGTAACGGCTATCCATGGAATTGGCCCGGTTATCGCCCATAAAGAGGTAATACCCCTCCGGGACATCAAACTCACTGGGAATGGCATACTGGTACACCACATAGCTTTCCTGCTGCACTTCCCCATTAATGGTCACAGTGCCGTTTTCATCGATCTCCACATGGTCGCCCGGCAGCCCGATGAGCCGCTTGATGAGGGTGGTGCCGGCCAGCTCCGGGGTCTCCGCCGTAAAGACAATGATATCCCCGCGCTCCAGCTTTTCCAGGTCATGCACCCGCAGCGCGAAAAGCGCGCTGTGCTCGGCAATGGTCGGCTCCATGCTGCCCGTGGGCACAATCGGCACAAAGAACACAAATTTCACGATCAAAAACAGTGCCAAAATCTCCAGCCCAAAGGGCAGGATCCACTCCTTATACAGCCGCTTAAAGGTCATGGGCTGCTTTTCTTTCTTTGGGGTATTTTCAGGTTTTTTTTCGCCGGCGGCAGGGGCGGTATTCTCCGGCTGGCCGGCATTCTCTATGATATCGGTCATGCTATATCCTCACAGTATTTCTTTACTTCAGTATTTCCTTCAGGAAGCTCTCTCCGGCGATCTCCGCCTTGACGCCCAGGTATTCCGCCACGGTGGCGGCCAGGTCGGCATAGGTGCTCCGGGTACCAATATTGACTCCCGGCTTCACTTTTGCGCCGTAGGCCAGCATGGGCACATGCTCCCGGGAATGATCGGTGCTGGGAGTGGAAGGATCGCAGCCGTGGTCTGCCGTGATGAACAGCAGGTCATCGGGCCGCAGCAGCGGCAGCAACTCCCGCAGCTGCCCATCAAATTCCGTCAGCGCGTTGGCATAGCCGTCCACATCATTGCGGTGGCCGTACAGCATATCAAAGTCCACCAGGTTCACAAAGCACAGTCCGTTAAAATCCTTCGCGGCATAGTCCAGGGTGTGGTTCATACCGTCGGCGTTGCTCTTGTTGCGCACCATCTCGGTAATGCCCTGCCCGGCAAAGATATCATAGATCTTGCCGACACCAATGGAAGCCAGCCCCGCCGCCTGGATGTAATCCAGCAGCGTTTTCTTCGGCGGCTTCAGCGAAAAATCATGCCGGTTGCTGGTGCGGGTGTAGTTGGGGTATTCCCCCACATACGGCCGCGCAATGACCCGTCCGACCCCCAGCTCAGGCCCCTGCAGCATTTCCCGCGCCTCTTCGCAGATGTGATAAAGCTCCTCCACCGGCACATCGACCTCGTTGGCCGCGATTTGGAACACACTGTCCGCCGAGGTATAGCAAATCAGCCCGCCGGTTTCCTTCTGCTCCCGGCCGTAGTCCTTTATCACCTCGGTCCCGGAATAGGGCTTATTGCACAGCACCTTACGCCCGGTCTTTTCCTCAAAGGCCTTGATAAAGCTCTCCGGGAAACCATCGGGGAAGGTCGGCATCGGCTGGGGCGAAATAACTCCCGCCAGCTCCCAGTGTCCGATGGTGGTATCCTTGCCGCGGCTCTTTTCCGCCATGCGGCCGTAGGCGCCCACCGGGGCCGCCACCGGGGTGCCGCAGCCCACCTCATTAATATTAAAGATGCCCATTTTCGTCAGCATCGGGATATCCAGCTTGGAGGAAGTGGTGCAGGCACGCAGGGTATTGCTGCCCGCATCGCCAAAGTCTGCGCTATCTGGCATTTCGCCGCAGCCGCAGCTATCCAGCACAATGAGAAAAACGCGCTTTTCCATAGTCTATACTCCTTGCTCCCCACGCCGCAGTGCGGGGTTATATTTCGGGAGAATTTCCCAATGCTTTATTGTATCACATTCTTGGCATAAAGGGAAGTGAACATTCCTTAAACTTTCCCTTTTTACGCCCCACTCATACCTTGTGCGGGGACAACATTTCTCCCCCGCTTATTCATGCGGTAAAAATCCAGGCCCTGTTCTACAATGATTTGTGTAGAAGGAACATTTCTCCCCTGCTTATCCATGTGATAAAAATCCAGGCCCTGTTCTACAATGGTTTATGTAGAAGAAACACTTCTCCCCCGCTTATTCATGCGGTAAAAATCCTAGCCCCGCTTTACAATGGTCTGTCCAAAAGCGGCATACCAAGGCAGGCAAGCAAACGCTTACAAGCATGGAAACGACAAAAATACACTTTTCCATCCATATTCGCCTTACAGTGGGTATCATTTTACCGGTAAAAATGCTATTTTATCATCAAGGAAACAAAGGAGGCATCTGAAATGGAACAGCTCAAAGTTGGCAGATTCATCACCAAAAAACGGAAAGAACAGAATTTAACCCAGGAGCAGCTTGCCGAGCGCTTGGGTATTTCCAATAAAACCATTTCAAAATGGGAAACAGGGGATTCACTTAGATAAAGATACCACACCATTCCCACGCTGACTTTTGCTCAACCGATA
>ERZ835980.2693-NODE-2693-length-15307-cov-4.975610_pt1 | contig 15307 bp, 13 predicted proteins | sample MGYA00519943_ERZ835980 | MGnify/ENA primary metagenome ERZ835980 (study PRJEB31850, sample SAMEA3708791) | human gut metagenome | biome: human gut; feature: human-associated habitat; material: faeces | place: China | collected 2014 ... | reverse complement strand
GACACAAAAATGCTTTCACATTCTTTTTCTAAAAATTCAATTTTGTAAAAGGAGCTTAAATCGTTTTTCAAAGAATCAAAACTTAAATCGTTCTGTACTTCAAGAAAGGATACATAGTTCTTTTCGTAATATTCTTCGAGCAGAACCTTTTTGGACATGAGTTCATAAATCAATTTCCGGATAACGGGTTCCGGATTGACAAAGAAAGAGTAAAGCTTGCGTTTTATAAGTTCTTCATAATCCGAAGAGTCAATTAATTTGCTGAGTTCGACGATTGAATTCTTGTGTTTTAAAATATCCTCACCGCTTATATCCGGAAAGTAAAAATCAATCATGTTTGCTATCAGCTGATTGTGATCGGATAGCTTGTTTAAAAGAAATTCGAAAGAGTAATCGGCTGCAAACGCGTCTTTATAAGGCGTAAAATAGCAGGAAGTTATAAAACCTCTGCCGTTTTTCTTTAAGTAAAAAAACAGCAGCAAGTCATCGGAAAACGGTGAAAAATCCTGAACAGTTTTTCTAAAAAATTCGGAATCTGTTTCTGATTTTCCGGGAATCAAATCATGAGCAAAGTGATAATCCATGTTGAAATACAGGCTGAATGTATAAAACAAGTCATAGATGAGTCCCGGCTCTTTAATCAATTTTATGTTTGGCATATTTTGATCCCCTTATAGTGGATTTGATTATAGCACATAATTGTGAGAAAGTCAATATATTTAATTCGTATATTACTATAACCATCATATAAATGAGATGTAATTAAATTAGAATAACAAATCTTTGTGATTAAAAAGCAAAAAATACAATAGATATATGATTAGGAACTTTTGGCATTTCATAATGCTTTATGATGATATTTTTGTGATAATTAAATTTACTATGGATTTTTTTAAAAACATATGATATAATGCTTTACGAAGCTAAAAAGAAAGTGGAAAAATATGACTGTATTATGCATTAACGCACCGTTTCAAACAAAGTATTTTATCGAAACCAACTGTGAGAAAATAATCCTTCTTCTACGTTTAAAATATGGAAAATATGCTTTTGGGAATGAGTACAAATCAGATAATACCATCTTAGTGAAAGAGGAAAAAAACATATTTACCATACGCTACAAAACCATTGATATCAAAACGCAATATCCGCTGCAGGAGATTGATCGCATTATATTTGAAAATACCGTATATGACGAATTGATTTTTGCTATGCACGGTGCGGCAGTTGAATGGGGCGGAAAGGCATATCTGTTTTTAGCGGCTACAACTGGCGGAAAAACTACGCTCGCAAGTTATCTTACGAGCATAGGCTTTGGATATATTACCGACGATTGCGTTTTGGTGGATCGAAAGAGTTTTCAAGTTTATCCATATTGTTCTCCTATACATCTGCGTGACGGAGGATTGGAAGTTTTAAAAAAATGTAATGTTAAAATTCCAAACTTGCAACATTTGGATGATCCTGCTATTAGTCGTTATGTTTATACACCTAATAACTGTATTAAAAAATCAATCCCATTATCGAAAATATTTTTTATGTCAAGAACTGATAATGAAAATCGTTTAGTCAAATTGAATTCCACAGAAAAGATAACACGGCTGATGAAAGCTCCTATTACAGATTACAAGGTAAATGTCGAATACATAAGATTTATATCACAGCTTGCTTTGAATGATTGTTATGAACTCTATTACAATAACATGGAATATGCCGCACAGGTGATTTACAATGGACAATAAATTGATGAATAAGCTGCTTAAAGCGCAGATAAATGCTTTTGGACAAGCTGAAATCAGTGTTACCGGAGTCAGCATGAATCCAAATTTGTTTGAGGGGAATCGAATAACAGTATCCTCTTGCGAAAACTATATTTCGGGAGACATCTTGGTTTTCAAGTACAAACAAGATGAGCTTTTGGTACATAGGTTAATATATATTAAAGAAGAAAAATACTTTTGCAAAGGTGACAATTCTTTTCGTTTGGAAGATATCACCAAAGATCAAATTATCGGCAAAGTTATCCTTGTGGACGGAAATAAACTTGTACCTTGTACTGACAGAATACTACAATTTTCATATCTTGTCAACCGTGAATTTGTTAAATGCCGATATGATACGGCAAAGACAAAACAAAGTGATATTTATCAATTATACCAAAAAGTTATATTAGGGAAAGAAGATGACATTATGATTTACAAGAAGAACGAAACCATGGACTACATTCAGAGCGACGAAACCTCGCTTGCGGTATTTGATCCCGATACCGGTGATACGCACTTTTTTGACGAAACCGGCATTGATATTTTAGATTTACTGTCCGAGCCACGTGATCTTGATTCGCTTCTTAAAAAACTCTGTGAAATTTACAGCGTAACGAAGGACGAAATACGTGCAGATGTAGAAGAATTTTTGGCAGACACCATTTCCAAAAAGGTTGTTGAGGAAATATGAGGGTCAAAAGCGCATATTTTGAGATAACCAACCGTTGTAATTTGAACTGCAAAACCTGTTACAATCGTTCGGGGATGAATAATGAAAGAAAAGAAATATCCAAGGCGCAACTGAAAAAGGCGATTGACATGCTGATTCCTTTTGGAGTGCAGCGCATACTGCTTTCCGGTGGGGAGCCGACGGTACATACGGAATTTAATGAAATCATGGATTTAATTGATGAGTATCCTGAGTTATCCTTTGGAATTGTTACCAACGGAACTGTTTACAACCAAAAGTTAATCGATTGGTTGAATGGTAAGGGCAATATTACGCTCCAAATCAGTCTTGACGGATCAAATGAGGAACAAAACAGTAAGACACGCGGCAAGGGCAATTTTGAAAAGACACTTTCATTTGCGACGCAAATACATAGTCTTTGCGAAAAGCCTCTTTTGAAAATGGTGATTTCGCGAAGCAATTTTGAGGATGTTGAGAATTTTTACAAACTTGCCGTTTCCATCGGCTTCGCCCCGGAATTTGCTTTTATCTACCGTTCCGGCAACGGAGCCGACAAATGGGAGGACAAGCAACTGACGGCACAGCAAAAGTTACAGGCGCTGCGGTTAATAGACAAGCTTAATAAAGAGTATAACATGTCAGCGTTTCTTCCGTTATGTACAACGAAATGTCCATATGTTGAAAGCACCGAGGATTTGTCCTTGTGCATTAAAACAGACGGTTCGATGCAACCGTGCCAGACGCTTTACAGCGATGAATACTCAATTGGCAATATATTTCATTTTGATATGGATTATACTATGCGGCGTATAAATTGGCTGTCTGATATTGCGAAAAAACGATATGAAACAGACTATAACTGCAATCGTTGTTTATTAATGGAAGCTTGCGGAAAGGGCTGTTTGGCGATGGCGGTGAATCTCTATAACGATCCGCTCGCCAATGATGGTGATTGCCAGTTTAGAAAGTTGCAATTCATTGGATATAGTTTGAAAGGGGAAGAATAGAAAATTTGACAAGCAGAGAAACAATATTGGAATTACTTGCAGAAGCCACTGGACATACGCTCACCGAGGTTTTAGCGGTTGATAAGGATACGCCCGTTAAAATGCTTGGTCTGGATTCTCTAAAATTCATTCAGATGATTGTTCGATTTGAGGAAACATTTGGTATTGAAGTTTATGACAGCGATCTTGTTATGTCAAACTTTGAAACGGTTGGTGCTTTGATTCTGACGTTTCAGAAATACTTGCCTGATGTTGCGCCAAAAAAAGTTGTGATATGCGATTGCGACAATGTGTTGTGGAATGGTATTTCAGGAGAAGAAAACATATTTGTTGATGAAAGAAATGTGCTGTTTCAGAATATGCTTATCGAGTTTTATAACAAAGGAATTTTACTGTGTCTTTGCAGTCGCAATCTGCAAAAAAATATTGATTGTGCTTTTGCCAATCTTAAAATGCCACTTAAAAAAGAGCATATTATTATATCCAAAATTAATTTGAGTAATAAAGTGGAAAACATCAAGGCAATTTCAAATGAGCTGAATTTATCGACTGATAGCTTTGTGTTTGTTGATGACAGTGACTATGAGTTAGGGCTTATAAACAATCTGCTGCCGGAAGTTGAAACGGTTAAAGTTAATTATGATGATATGACGTGTTTAGAACAGATAAAAAGCTTATTTGGCGAACAACCTGTGCAGGACATAAACCGCACTCAGCTCTATATTCAGCAGAAAGAAAGAGAGAAAACCAAGCTGCATGTTTCTACTGTTGCGGAATATAACAACTCGCTGGAAACGAGGTGGGTATGTGCGGTTGATGATATTACTCAGGCTGAACGCCTTGCGGAGTTGTCGCAGAGAACCAACCAATTTAATTTATCCGGAACAAGATACAGCAAAGAGCAAATTGTGGAATTCATTAATGATAAAAATACTCACATTATATCTCTTTCTGCCACTGATAAATACGGTGATATGGGCATTATCGGTGCGACAGTCGTATCTGTTTTTGAGAACATAGCGGTTATTGATAGCTTTTATCTTTCCTGCCGCGCGTTTGGCAGGGGATTTGAAACTTTATTGATTGATGAAGTTAAAAAACACTGTGGAGATAAATCTCTGTCAGGAGTATACATACCTACAGATAAAAATCTCAGATATGCTGATTTTTATGCTAAAAACGGGGTCTTGAACCATGAATCAATATGAAGATATTATTAACAATGTTCGTTCCCTTGCAAAAGAAGGGACATCGGAAATAGACATTTCATCGCTTCTTTATAAGCACAAATGCTTTTATTTGCTTTCAAAAACCGAAAAATCATATGAATACAAAGCAGAAATGACGATGAATCAAATTTGTATTTCAGAAAGATACAAGGTCTGCCATGGTATATTCGAAGACTTTGAAGCAAATGAAATCCCTTATGCAGTCATTAAGGGCGCTGTGCTTTCCAAATCCGCATACGGAGATGTGAAGCTAAGAAAATCGGGCGATATTGATTTGCTTATCAGCCGCAAAAACATTGATGTTGTGAAAAAGATGATGCTTGACAACGGTTTTGCACAGGGGCGGGTAACGGACAACGGCATTGAACTGTTCTCGCGCCGCGAGCTTCTTTTTCAATCTGTTGCAAGTCATCAGATTGCGCCTTTTATAAAAAAGGTTTCAAACCCTTTGTGCCCTTATGTCAATGTAGATATCAACATGGATATCTTTTGGGGCGAAAGCGAGCAAAAAGCTGATATGGATTTTTTGCTGTCTTACATAGAAAACGAAGAAATATGTGGGAGTCGAATAAGAAAGTTGACGGCGGAAACGGAGTTCATATCCCTGTGTCTGCATCACTACAAGGATATGAATTCTATTTATTTACTCTCACAAGGCAGCTTAAAGCTTTTTCTGTTTTGTGATATATACTTTTATCTGCGAAACAACAAGCTTGGTCTGAATCAACTGAAAAACCTCTGCGAAAAGTTAGCAGTGAGCGAATATGTATATTATTGCATTTTTTACGCTAATGAGATATTTCAGGATGAATTGCTAAGTTGGTATTTAACTGTTTTGGACACAGAAAAGGCGCGGAAATTGCTCTATACCTTCGGACTTGCGGAGGACGAAATCAAAACCTGGAATATTAGCTTTTTAGAACGGCTTTTTATGGATTTTCCAAATGATGCTTTTTATTCGCTTTTAACAGAGAAGGATTTGAAAAAGATACGCTTAAATCGGGATTTGATGTGAACACTGTCATGGATATACTATCTTCGGATGTTGCTTTTCATACTGTTTCAAAATGGTGTCAAGTGCTTCCTGTTGCTTGCGTGTAAAATGATATTTTTCTATCATTTCCTCTTTTGTTTTCGCCGTAATTGTAATATATACAACTTTCTCATCAGTATCACCGTTTGTAACCGTTTCTGTCCGAGATGTTATCTCGTGCATATCCCAAAATACATCTTTGAGCTTTTGTTTTTTATCCTCTGTGATGACAACAACATCTTCGACCGTATCATCTTCCACACCCGCAACCTTTGTTGCAAATACGGTGAGTACCAAGTCCCAATTTGCCTGTTCCCCGATAATTTCGCTGCGGTCGGCGGCTGCGGCATTTTCTATGTCATCGAGCTTGTTTGAAAGCTCCATATTGCACTCGGCAACGATAGCCGAAATGGGAATACTGTCATTGTCTGCCGCTTCATCTGAAATAAATATACCGAAAGGACTTGCGGCTATTGCCGCAACCACGATTACAACAATTAAAGCGACCAACAATACCGCCCAGCCGCCGAGTGCGGCAAGTGCTGAAATAACGGCTTTGGTTGCTGCCGCTACCATTTGAGCGACTTTAATTGTGATTTTAACAGCCGCTTTTGCGGTTGTCTTTGCAACCTGTGCCGCCTTTTGAGCCGCTTGCTTTGCCTGTTTTGCGGCTTGTTTAGCAGCTTTTTTCGTAATTTCTTTCTGCGTCTTTGCCGCCCGTTTTGCCGTTTTAACGGTCTTTTTCTTTGCAGCTTTGCCGACATAGGAATCGCCTGTTTTTACGGCTTTATTTGTGCCTTTCAAAAGACTGTCTTTTGTCTTAACCGCCTTTTTTGTCCCGGTCGATACATTTCGGGTAACGGTATGAGTATTTTGCTTCGGCATTGTTTTTGGCATAGATTTTGAGGTGAAAGAAGTATCAGAAGCATTTGCAGGAGTAGACACTTCGATTTTTATAGATTCGGTGCTTTTTTTCAGCAAGCCCTCGTTATGTATCGGTATATCCGAAGTATGATTTTGCCGAGTTGCCTTTTCAGCTTCAGCTTTTGTTTTCAGTTTTTCCGAAACATATTTTTTCCGTGCATCCTTTATGGTCTGCTCTTTGGTTTTGGGAGTGGGAGCAGAGGAAACAGCGGTGTTTTCTCTCATTTTGGGAGCATTTTCGGGTGCAGATGTTTTATGCTCGGCTTGTATGCTTTCTTTTGTTTTCGGGGCATTGTCAAGCTGCTTTGGTGTGTCCTGCACCTCTGAAATATCATTGTTTTGTAGTGTATCTGTATTTTGATTTTGCCTTGTTTTCACTTGCTGGTGGTGTTGTTTTAACTTGTTTTCCGCAAAATGTTTACCTTTTTGGTAAACCGTATCGACAGCGGAATAGTAGGTGTTTTCAACCTGTTCGGTTGCTTCAACTTCGGCTCGCTGCGGCTGTTCCGACTGCCGTGTGTCAAGCTGCTTATCTATGGTATTTTTGATAAGCACATCTTTTGACACGGTTTTTATATCCTTGATCGCTTCTTTTGCAAAGCGGTCTGCGGCTTTCGGAGCGTTCTGAACAGTCTTAGTGGTTGTTTTCGGCTTTGTCTTTATATCTTTCAAGTGTTATCACCTCGATTTTGGGCAAAAAAATAACACTCGCTGTAAAAAACGAGTGTTATTCTTCTGAAATTTAATTTTTGTTTTTTTCATCATCGGCTATACTTTCAATTACATCTGTAACAACCGAATTAAGCTGTTCAGCATTTTTACTGGTTATAACCGATTTCCCGGTAGCTTTTTCAAGATTTATCCTTGCATCACTTGCGATTTTACCGCCCTGTTTTGCAACCGTGCGATTTTCTTCAAAAGATTGCGGTTGTTTGGTTTTGGATATTTCCGTTGTGCTGACTTCGGCAAGCATATTCAGCACAATTTCAGTGGTACTCATATTATCCCGAAGATTTTCCTTTTTCAACCCTTTCAGATTTTTGTACTGTCTGGTTGACATTCCCGACCACGCTTTTGTTATTTCATCGGTGAGTATAGCAAATTCAACACCTTTTTGAACACCACGGTCTTGCCATTCGTCCGTCAGCTCCTTACGCACCTGTATAGCCTGTAACCGCTGATTTATCCATTCACGGCTATATCCTTTTTTTAAGTATGTTTCGAGTGCTCTTTCAATCGTAAGCTCCGGATCTATTGTTTCTTCAATGCGTTCCTTCCCGATTTCGGCAAGCCACACCTTAAACGGCTCTGCTTTTGGTGACGGAACGGACTGAATAAGCCGCAAAAGCTGCTCGGTAGTCGCAACATCGGTAAGCCGCTTTTTTCCATCAGCAGCAGTCATTTTCAAACCGTGACAATTTGTCACGGTTTCGTTTCCCTCAGCTTTCAAACGCTGTTTCAATTTGCGCCAATAAGCTGTCGGATCTTTACTGTCGGTCAACACGGAAATAACATCAATTATGGAAAAATACCATTCTTCCTTTTCCTCATCCCAAGCAGTACGAATTCTTTTATCTTTAAAAAGCTGAATTTTATCATTTATATTATCCATACTTTCTCCTCCGGGCACATTTATATATATAGTATATCATAATTCTGTCAAAAACACAATTGACAGACTAAACGAAATTCTTACTCTTTTTATCCTTAAACATTTTCTCATCGGCACGACAGATTATATCGTCAATGCTTTTACTGTATTTTTCGTGGAATCTTGAATAGCCTATTGAAACAGACAGGTTATACAGCTTTTCATTGTTGATAAAGTATATAGTATCCTTAAATTGCGATATATACGGCAGCACATTGCTTTCGGATATACATACAAATTCATCACCGCCGATACGGTAAATGTCAGCCTTTAATCCGATAGTATCCCGGAGAGACTTTGCAACGGTCTTTATTGCGTCATCACCGCAAAAATGCCCGTAGTTGTCGTTTATCTCTTTCGAGCCGTTTACATCGACAACAATAACCGTAATGCGTGAAATGTTTGCGTTAGGCTTTCGGAGCTTTTTTAAGCGTTCCTCATAAGCGTTGCGATTTTGCACTTCGGTCATACTGTCGGTATAAGCAAGCTCAAATAGTTTTTCTGTCATTTTGTTTTTCATAGTGTCCTCCTATATGATAACGGCGGATCTCCGATTAAGAAGTCCGCCGTATTTAATGTGATATTTTTTTATTAACCCTCGCCGGGCTTCGTACTCATCAATTTATAGAGTTCCGTATCTGTCGGAAACTCATTGATAAACGGCACAATGGAACCGCCGACCTTTATAAGTCCCCGTCCTGCTCCGGCATTGGTGATGTAGCTCATCTGCGTATCGGATATAGAAAGCAGCTCTGATAAGTCCTTTCTGTCGGACGGTGCTTGATTTAAGAGCAGCAGAAATTCGCTGTTTGATAGCATACCTCTTGCCGTTTCGTTTAACAGGCAGTCAGAAATATTCTGCGTAATGCCCGTGAGCAGTCCGCCGTATTTTCTAAACCGTTTCCAACACTTCAACAGAAAGTCCGCACTATACGGGTTCTTAAAATACAAGTGTGCTTCATCAACATAAACCCTCGTATATTTTCCCCGCCTGCGGTTTGCCATAACACGGTTGAAAATATTATCAAGCATAATCAAAAGTCCGATAGACTTCATCTGTTCGCCAAGCTCCAAAATATCATAAGCAACAATGCGGTTATTGGTGTTTACATCGCTCTGATGTGCAAATGCGTCAAGTGAGCCTGTTGTAAATATTTCAAGCGACAGAGCAAGATCCCCAGCCTCGTCCTCTGGCTGACGGAGTAATTCATTGCGGAAGTCCACCAAAGTGGGCATATACTCCGATTTGCCGCTTAAATATTCGCCGTAAACCTTAATTGCACAGCGGTCAATGATAGACTTATCCTTTGCACCGACACCGCCGCCGAGCCTTGAATCATTGCTTTTTAATAATTGGTCGAACAGAGATATTAAAAACTCCGATTTTATCGACACAGGGTTTTCGTCCATATCAATATCGTTATTTATTTCAAGTGCGTTGATATGATTTTTTGACGATGCGGAAAGTGTGATAACCTCGCCGCCGAGATTTCGTATAAGCGAGCCGTATTCACGCTCGACATCTATAACGATAATATCGTCATTTGAAAACAGAGCCGACATCAGAATTTCCATTTTTGCCGCAAATGATTTACCCGAACCCGACACACCGAGAATAAAGCCGTTTCCGTTTAGTAACAGCTTGCGATTACACATAAGTAAATTGTGTGATATTGCATTTATGCCGTAATACAAACCGCCCTTGTCGATTATTTCCTGTGTCTTATATGGAGATAATACTGCCGTGCTTTCGGTCGTGAGTGTTCTCATTGCCTTTATGTTCAGCGTTCCGAAAGGCAAAACCGTCTGCATACCGTCCTCCTGCTGATATTTCAGCGTTGCAAAATTGCAGAGGTGTTTTCTGCCTATCGACATCAGCGTTTCGGTATCGTTATCGAGCTGCTCCAAGCTGTCTGCAATATGCAAAAGCGTAACCGTTACAAACATCATTCGTTGGTCACGGGTGGTGAGGTCGTCTAAAAATTCCTTGATTTCCTTTCGCATTTGCTCCATTTCATACGGGATATTGGCGGAAAAATTATTGTTTTCGTTCTGTTTCTGCTGCCATTTTGTAATATCCGTTTCAATGGCAAGGAGTTTTTTCTGAACAATCTTAACTGCTTCATCGGTGGGGATAGGCTGAATCGTGATAGAGAGCATCATACTCCTTGAAAAGTCGGTTAATTCTGAAATCATACTGTCTTTTAGGAAAGAGGGATATTCCTTTAAGAAAACCGTTCTTGCGTATTTATCGCCGATTTTTATATAATCTTTCTTAAATTCCAAGCTGTCGGGTGCAATGTAATCTTTGAAATCCGCACCTTTCGCCATAGCTTTTTTGAGGTCAAAATCAAATTCTTCATTTTCGCCCGTTTTGAAAAAGTCATTAAAAATGCGAAGCCTGTCTTTGTAACCAAGCTCCGCTATTTTTGACGATATTTTCGCATAATCGGCTGTTAAATCGTTTCCCACACGAGTAAAGAATGTCCGAGCCTCCTCGATGTTTTTCTTTTCGGTTGCGACCGTGATATATTTTTCGTGAACAATGTTATTGCTTTCCGACATTTTATCACAGAGTATGCCGTTGAGTTCTTTTGTGTATTTTCTGTAATTCGGATTATCGGACGGCGTTGTGATTTGCTCAAACACCTTATTGTGGAGCTGTCGGTTATATATCGTGATTTCAGCCATTGCGTCTGTCGGAAGTCCGTTAAGAATTGCAGAGTGGGCAAGAAACATTTGCAGCTGGTCATCGTCTGAAGCTACGGCATAGTTTATGTCCGAGAATTTCCACGACTTTGAAAACAGCCGTCCCGTCCGAAAAATACCGTCTTTGTATATCGCATCAATCGGTATCGACTGTTGAACCGTCCTTGCAATTTTTCTTTTTTGCTTTTTTATTCGGTTTTTTCTTCCGAACAGATTTAGCATTGCCATTTGTGAGTTCCTCCTTTATCATTTCATACAGATAATTCGTGCTTTCAAATTTTCGCACTCCGGCAGCGAGAAATTCAGACCTAAACCACGCTCCGACAAATTCTTCAAAGTTCATACCGTTGTATTTGAAAAAGCCGGCAAGAGCGATAGGTGCCGCCGCTACAATGCAGAGCCACGATACGGTTTCCTTGTCGATGTAGCTTTTAAGTCCGAAATATATCCCGACCGCCGCACCGACGGCGGCAACCGAACAGATAAACTGCCGTGTGGAAAGTCCGAAAAACAGACTTTCGTGATAGTCTTTGATTTCTTTATTGATTCGTATTTCCAAAATTGATTACCTCCGTTTCATTTGATATTTCGTTTATCCGCATTTGTGCCGTTTTGCAGTATTCGGGGTTTATGTCAATACCGATAAATTTTCGGTTGTTTTTCACCGCAACAACACCTGTTGTACCGCTGCCGAAAAACGGATCGAGGACAACATCGCCGACCGCTGACCCTGCCATAATGCACGGCTCAATGAGTTTTTCGGGATATACCGCAAAATGCCCCGGAATATGCGACGCATTTATCGCCACGCTCCACACATCACGCTTGTTTCGCATATCCGGAAAATCCGTTTTATCCCTCGGCATAAATATACCTTGTTTTCTGTCCTTATACTTTGTTTTATCCGACACTCCACGGCTATATCTTAATATGCTGCTCTGTGCCGCAGGCTCCTTTACTGCGTCGTAATCATAGTAATACTTTGATGATTTTGAAAGCAGAAATATATGCTCATAGCACTTTGAGGGGCGGTCTTTGACAGACTCCGGCATACAGTTTTTCTTGTGCCATATGATGTCCGAGCGTAAATACCAGCCGTTTTCACGCAGAGAGAATGCAAGCAGCCACGGAACACCTATCATATCCTTTTGCTTTATGCCGTGCCACAGCTTAGGCATAGCAAACAGGCTTTTACTATTGACAGGGTTAAGATTTTTTGCTTTCCAATCTTTCGGCGGATTGTTCCAAGCACCTCTGCCGCTTCCTGCGTAGCTGTCCGCAATATTAACCCAAAGTGTTCCGTCCGGCTTTAATACACGCTTTACTTCTTCAAAAACAAACAATAGATTTTGTATGTATTCATACGGTGTTTGCTCATTTCCGATTTGTGCTTCAACGCCGTAATCACGCAAACCGTAGTACGGCGGACTTGTAACGCACATATTCACGCTTTCGGGTGGAAATGTTTTTAGAATATCAAGTGCGTTGCCGCAAAATATTTTATTCACATAGAACACCTCATCTTTCCGGCTCGGTCTTTTTTTGCGTTTTGGGCTGCAAGTCGGTCGGGTTTTCGCCACTTTCGGGTTTTATGAAATCTATCCGATTTGCCGCATAAAAGGCATTATGATTAAGCTGCCTTTGCCAAGCCTTGTCGCTCGGAGCCCAGCGAAAACCGTTAGACTTTAATATCGTTCTTTGTTCTTCGCTCGGTTTTTCATCAAATATTAGCTGCAAACGGTTTTTATCCTCGTTTATGACAGCTTCGCCGCCGTTAAATTTCCAACCGACAAATTCCGTGTTCTGCGTTGCCGTAAGGCTTTCGATACGCTTTTTGATACGGCGTATTTCCGCACCGTTGTTTGTAATACGGTAGGACGGGAATGGCTGCTTATCCCAAGAATATGCTTCCTGCACTCGTGTATCAAGTTTTGCCGCAAGCTCGTCCGAAATGCCATCGCAGCCTTTCGTTGTGTCGTTTTTCTTATAATAGGCGTTTACATTTTTCATAAATTCCTGTTCTTTTTCACATTTTTGCAATTTTTCCGTCAGTTTTTCAATAGCCTTCGGGTCATCGCTGCTGATAGCGTTATTTTTGTAACTCATAATCGTGTCCTCCTTATGTTCCGAATAATTCTTTAACAATTCTGTCCGCTCCTTTGATAAGACCTACCAAAACGAGCATATTAAAAATCACCTCGCCGATATATTTCCATATCATAGTGACAGTCGTAATGCTTGTGTCTATCGTCGGCGTACTGTGCGACGCAAATGCAGAAAATATAATGCACGACAGCACAATGACAGCTCCCTCCATACAAACACCGACATATGATTTCAAAAACGATTTTCCCATAAATGATGTTGTTTCTCCTGCAAAGGACGCAAGCGGCACAGGTGCTATTGCGGTGTAAATATACAGCTTAAAAAATCTGCCGTACACGGTCATAATCATTATGAATGAAAGCACCGTAATAAACAGACTTCCCAAAATCGTTACGAGCCACAAAGGAATACTCGCCCAAAATCCTGTGTCCTCAACAGCTTGTTCGATAGCCGCCGGAAGCGTAACGGACGCTCCGCCGATACCGCCGAGAGAGCCTGCGATTTGTTCTACAATTCCTCCGCAGATAGAGTAAATCGCCGTCATTAAGTCCATTGCATATGTAATTGCCACCTTTGCCGCACAAAAGCGGATAAAATGCTTTAAGGCATATTCCGGTCGCTGAAAGTCACGAAAAGAAGCTGTGCTTTTGAATATGCTCATAGCAAAAAAGAGGACCAGCAAGCCAAGTCCTATGGCTTGCAGTCCTCCGTTTATTCCGGATATAACACCCCATATAGCACCGCCTTTGAAGTTTTGCGGTGAAGTCGTCAAAAGCTGCCATATTTCCGCCATTTTATCATTCCAGGTTTCAAAAGCATTTTCAAGGTTGGCTACAATCCAATTATCGCTCAAAGGTAATTCACCTCCGTTTCTTTACGCATACACCGCCGTCTGCAAAAGACGGCGGCTTAATATCTGTGGTTACATTATCATATCGAGTATATCTTTCGCAAATGCTATGATGACGCCGCCGAAGAATGTCAAAAATCCGTTAGCTCTCTGCGATGCGTCGTGCGATTTAAGCGACAGACCTATCTGCACGATACCGAAGCCGAGCAGGATTAGTCCGATAGCCTTAATTGCCGAGAAGATAAAATCCGAAAGGCTGTTTATTGTTCCGAGCGGATCTGCCGCAAAAACCGTTCCTGTGAGTGCGGTCATCATAACCGCAAGTACCATAAGTACAAGTTTAGCCTTGCGGAGAATTTTCTGTGCTTTCGCTATTCTCTGAATTGTTTTCTGCGTGTTCTGATTTTTCATTGTCTGATACCTCCAAAATTTCAATTTGTTTTGTTTGTGGGTTTGTAAAATCAAATGTTTTTACATTGTCCCCGTCAACCTCCAATAGCTTGATATTTGATAAATCCTCGTTTATTGTAAAAGATAAATCATTTCGTAAATATTTTTCCGACTTGCTGTGCTTGTACGGCACAGCTTTTCCGTCTGCGGTTTTTGCAACATTCGGGTGCGACAGTATATCGAATTTTTTATCAATTAACGGTCGCTCGCCACGAATAAAAATAAGGGCGTTGCTGTTGTCAAGCAATCGTACCTCATCAAGCGTTAAAAGCTCACGCCCGGCGTTTTGGTAATTGGTGTTGCTTGAGCCGTGCTGACCTTTTGTAATACCTCTTGTGCGTGTGTCAATGGTTTCTTTTCCGAGCATTTTTGAAATATACTCGTGTGTTGACTGCTCGTTGCCGCCGAGATAAAGCAGCGTATCACAGTTACCCGTGATGTTTTCCCAGCTATCCTTAAAAAGAGCTTTTAACTGTGCCATATTCTGAATAATAATGCTTACCGAAATACGCCGTGACCGCATTGTTGCAAGTATGCGTTCAAAGTTATCGGGCAGAGCGACATTTGCGAACTCGTCCATTACGATATGTACCGGAATAGGCAGCTCTCCGCCGTGGTTGTTGTCCGCATTAAAATACAACGCTTGAAAGGCTTGTGTATATAACATTCCGACAAGATAATTAAAAGAATTGTCATTGTCGGGAATAACGCAAAATATGGCTCGTTTGCGTTCGCCGAGAGTGCCTATATCAAGATTATCGTATGAAGTCATTTTCGCTATCTCCGGCAAGTTAAACGCCGCAAGCCGCACCGCCGCTGAAATAAGGATCGACTTCGCCGTTTTGCCAGAGACGAAAAGTCAAGGACTTTTTCATCAAATTCAAAAAGAAGTCA
>ERZ835980.2690-NODE-2690-length-15313-cov-6.325796_pt1 | contig 15313 bp, 10 predicted proteins | sample MGYA00519943_ERZ835980 | MGnify/ENA primary metagenome ERZ835980 (study PRJEB31850, sample SAMEA3708791) | human gut metagenome | biome: human gut; feature: human-associated habitat; material: faeces | place: China | collected 2014 ... | reverse complement strand
ACCCGCGACCCCCAGCTTGGAAGGCTAGTGCTCTATCAACTGAGCTATTTCCGCATGTCTTTTTTCTTTTGCGTTGCAAAGGTAGTGATTTTACGGTTGCAAACCAAATTTTTCCGTATATTTTTTTACTTCTCCCCTGCTTTTGCATAAAAAATCCGGAAAGAGAAGCGCCTTCTCTTTCCGGATCTGTGTTTTTGAGGACCCTCCTGCCGAAATACGGAGGCGGCGTCCTTTAGTCTTGAATCTTCACCTGGTCTACCTTTTCCAGGAAGAAACGCTGCTTGTTCCAGTGGAAAGGCTTGTAATCGTTGTTCTGGATAATCTTGTTGTTCTGAAATACCAGTCCTTGAATAGACTTGGCATAGAGCACAGGAGCATCGAACATGTGGAACTCATTGTTCTCAATCAGCACGGAACCTTTATGGAAGTACTTCACCTGGTTCTTCAGATCGGGAATTTCCGGATAGATGGAAATCACCGCGTTGGTAAACTGATACATGCTGGTGAGGGCATTGACAAACTTGTTGTTGCGAATCGTCACATCCTTGCACATACCGGTTTCATACCAGCCGTTGCAGTCGCCACACAACAGGATGGCCGAACCGGAGGTGTTGAGGAACTGGTTGTTCTCCACCAGAGTCTTTTTCGGAGTGCTGAACAGAGAACCACGGGCACGGTTGTTCTGAATGGTGTTTCCAGCAAAGTAAACCTCCGGAGTCCAGGTCAGATTCTCAATGCCGAAGGAAGTCTTGCCGTCTACCTCTGCCGGAACAGGCTGCTCGAAGCGGATCTTGAACTCGCGCATGCCGATGCCGTTCTTGCCGTCGAGCGGAGTAATCTCGGCAATACGGTTCACGCCGTCCAGATACTCCATGGTCTGCGTGCGGATAAAGGTCACGGTGTCGCCGGCATAACCCCAGTCGAATCCCCAGGCCTGGTCGTGCATGTAACGGGCACGGAGGGTATGGTCGTCCAGACGCTCCATGATTTTCAGATAAATGCCATGCACATTGATGGCGTCGTCCATCATACCTTCATAAAGGCCGTTCACCGAGGTGATCTTGCCCTTGCACTGTGAGAAGTGAGTGGCATCCGCCTGAGTCGTGAAATAACGGTTGGAGTTCTTGTCCAGACACACATTGAAACCATCCATGTGAATGTTGTCACACAACTGGGCAATCAGTCCCATGCCCTGCGCATAGTGCACGCTGACTTTCTTCAGAGTGGTATTGGTGTTGTGCGACAAGAATACGCCCGGTGTAGGACGGTTCCACGCACGCATGGCCACGATTGTTCCTTCTTTCAGGCGGGCATCGTTCCACAGAGGGGCATGCAACAGGCGGTCGCCCACTTCACGCACTCCCTTGGTGCTGTAGAACAGGTCGCCGGTGTTGTAAAGAATATGTTTGGTGTCTTTCTCAAAGGCAATGCCCGAAGACGGCACCAGATCCCAGTCGGAACCATAGGCATGGAACACCGTATCCTTCGAAATCTTATACTGCACCCAGGGAGCCACCCGGAAGGTCATGCCGCCCTTGCCCTCGTTCTTCACAATCTCGATCTGAGTGATGTGAGGATTGTCAAAGTCGATGGAGAAATTCTCCAGCGTGCAATTGGTGGAATTGACCAGAGCCAGAGGCACCATGGTACCGTGGAATATGAATTGTGCGCCGCCTCCGTCGAGTGTCATGTTGGAAAGATCCTCCAGAGCGATACCGATGCTCTTCGGATTGGGCTGGTCGTGATTGGACACATAATAGGTTTTCTTGACGGCATTCTCCGGATAGAAGTTATAACGGCCACTCTTGAAACGAAGGATGTATTCTTCGCCGGGCTTCACTTCCTTACGGATTTTGTCGATAGCCTTCTGCAATTTGACCGACATGTCCTTTTTCTTATCGGGCACCAGTCCGTAGCGTTCCATTTCAAATACCTTCTGGGCATACAGTGCCATACTCAGGGGCGTAAGGCAAGCCACACAAAACAGTTTTAAATTCATGGTTTGGGTTACTTTAAGATAAAAATTATTTGTATCGTTCTTCAGCCACCGAACTAACCGGGATAAACCACATCGGGCAGAATACCGTTCAGTTCGGCAATGGCTATTCCGTAATTGGTGATGGGCACACCCTGCGCCCGTGCTGCCGCAATACGCGCCAGAACATGACGGCGCGTGAACATGCAGGCCCCGCAATGAATAATCAGATCATAGGGGCGCAAATCATCGGGGAAATCGTTCCCGGCCACAATATCTATCTGCAATTCATTACCTTTCTTGGCGCGCAGCAAACGGGGCAACTTGACTCGGCCGATATCTTCGTTCTTTGGAGTATGCGAACAGGACTCGGCGATCAGGATGCGCGCACCGGGGCGCAAACCGCGCAATACGGCCGCTCCCTGCAGGAAGGTTGGAATATCTCCCTTGTAACGGGCAAAGAGTACAGAAAACGAGGTCAGCCTGCTTTCGGGCGGGCACAAGGCACGCACTTGAGGAAAGACCTGCGAATCGGTAATAATCAGACCGGGCGGCGCGGACAGCAGTTTCAGGGTTTCGGCCATGCGGTCGTGTGTGCAGCACATCACGGAGCATTGCTTGTCGAGCAGGTTGCGCAGGGTCTGCACCTGCGGCAGAATCAGGCGTCCTTTCGGAGCCTGAATGTCCTGTGGCATGACCAGCAGCACCGAATCGCCGGGCTGCGCCAGATTACCGGTGAGGTCTTCAATCTCGTCTTTCTGCTTCAAGGCTTCGGTGATGCGGGCGAGCAACGTATCAATGCCCTCGTGCTGATGAGCCGACACCGGCAGACAAGCCATCTGAAGCGCATCGGCCCACAGTGCCGCCTGTCCGGTCGCATCGGCAAACAGATCGGCCTTGTTCAGCACATAGATTTGGGGGATGCCGGCCCGCTCAAAGTGGCGTTTCCACTCCTGAACATCGGCAAGTGTCTGAGAGTCATAAGCACCGAGTACCAGAATGGCCAGATCCACCCGGGCGACTTCCTTGCGGGTTTTGTCCACACGGCGCAGTCCCAGCTCGCTCTGATCGTCATATCCTGCCGTATCGAGCAGCACACACGGTCCCACACCACTGATCTCCATATTCTTTTTCACCACATCGGTGGTGGTTCCGGCCATGTCGGACACAATGGCCTCATCCTGCCCCACCAGTGCGTTCAGCAGGGAGGATTTTCCAGCATTGCAGGGACCGAAGAAACCGATGTGAAAACGATTGGAACGTGCAACTTCCATATTGATCTTCTATTCTTCTGATGTTGGTTTATAAAATAAGGTATAAGGCCGTGGAATCAGAAACGGAAGTCGCGTGCTCCCTGCTCGATTTCCTGAAGGAAACGCTCGGCACGCTCACGGATAACCGGGTTAGGCACCTTGGCGATTTCCTGGCGAATCATTTCCACGCCCTTGGCCTTGGTAGGCTCCGAGGCATAGTCCTGCAAGTATTCTTTCAGGGTGATCAGCGCATTCGGGGCGCAGCAGTTCACAATCTGTCCGCGCTTGGCCAGCGACATAAAGCGGTCGCCGGTGCGTCCTTCACGATAGCAGGCCGTACAGAAGCTGGGCACATAACCCAAATCAAGCAGCCAGCCCACAATCTCGTCCAGCGTACGGCGGTCGCTCACATCAAACTGTGAGGAATTCTCTTCGGCGCTCTCCTCGTGCACATAACCGCCCACACTGGTGCGCGATCCGCCACTGATCTGGGAAACTCCGAGTTCGAGCGCCTTCTCCCGGCTGGCCTTGCTCTCACGGGTTGAGATGATCATGCCGGTATAAGGCACGGCGATACGGATGGCGGCCACAATCTTATGGAAAATGGAATCGGGCAGACAGTTCTCAAAATCCTTGGTATCAATATCGTCGGCCGGACAGAGACGAGGCACACTGATGGTATGCGGTCCCACGCCATAGGTCTGATCCAGATGCTCGGCGTGCATCAACAGGCCCACCAAATCGTAGGCATAGTTGTTCAGACCGAAGAGAACACCCAGTCCCACATCGTCAATACCGCCCTGCATGGCGCGGTCCATAGCCTCGGTGTGGTAGGCATAATCCTTCTTGGGCCCTGTTGGATGCAGACGTTCGTAGTTCTCCTTATGATAGGTTTCCTGGAACAGGATATAAGTACCGATGCCGGCATCGTGCAGACGACGGTAGTTCTCTACAGTGGTAGCGGCAATGTTTACATTCACGCGTCGGATGGCACCGTTCTTGTGCTTGATACCGTAGATGGTCTTGATGCTCTCCAACACATATTCTATCGGGTTGTTCTTAGGGTCTTCGCCTGTTTCCAGAGCCAGACGCTTGTGACCCATGTCCTGCAAGGCAATCACTTCCTGACGGATTTCCTCCTGTGAAAGTTTCTTGCGGCGAATGGTCTTGTTCTTGGCATGATAAGGGCAGTAGACACAGCCATTGATACAATAGTTGGACAAGTACAACGGAGCAAACATCACGATGCGGTTGCCATAGATGTGCTCCTTGATGCGGCGTGCCAGATGAAACATGCGCTCGGTCAGTTCCAGGTCTTCCACCGTAACCAGCACGGCGGCCTCACGATGGGTGATGCCCTGCATCTGTTCGCCTTTCTCCAGGATGGAGAGAATCAGTTCGCGGTCGTTCTTATGCTCCCGCGCATATTCCAGAGTAGCCAGAATCTCTTCGTGACTGATAAATTCTTCTGCTCGTAATGATTTCGGATTATATATCATGTTATTATGTGTTATGGTTTAAAATCTCCTCTCTCGTAACTTATATGAAAACCGATCTTTTTCAGTTTCTCGTCCAGACGCCCGATCTGCTCGGCCGCCTCGTTGCCCAGATACTTCTTGTCGGCATAAAGCGCATACTTGCGGCGCACCGTCAGGGGCGACAGATTGGGCATAATCACATTGGCTCCGGCCAACAGTCCTTTCTCCTGTCCCTGCGGGTCGAGGGTCGACAAGGCCGTCGTGGCGGGCAGCAGGACGCGTGGAAAGCGCAGACGGAGCACCGAAAGCAGCAACAGGGTGAGCGGCACACTGCCGGCCGGCTCCTTGGCAAACGGAGTGTGCGGCGCGGGGATGAAAGGCCCCATGCCGATCATCTGCGGCTGTAAAGCCTCCAGAAACAGCAAATCATCCACCAGACATTCCAGGGTCTGTCCCGGCGAACCGACCATCATGCCGGCACCGGTCTGGAAGCCCAGGGCCTTGAGGGTGCGCAGACAGAGCATCCGGTTTTCAAAGGACATGCTCTCCGGGTGCAACATGGAATAGTGCACCGCATTGGCCGTTTCGTGACGCAACAGATAGCGGTCGGCCCCGGCCCGACGAAAACGTTCGTAAGCCTGCTCGCTGCGCTCACCGACAGACAGTGTCAGGGCACAGTCGGAATACTCCTCCTTAATGCGAGCGATGACCTCGCACAGCCAGTCGTCATCCTGAAACGGGTCTTCTCCCCCCTGAAGCACAAAGGTACGGAAGCCCAGTTCATATCCCTGACGGCAACTGGCCATGATTTCCTCGGACGAAAGACGATAGCGCTCCACACAGGCATTGGCATTACGGATGCCGCAATAATAGCAGCCGTTCTTGCAGTGGTTGGATATCTCGATCAGTCCGCGGATGTAGACACCACGGCCAAACTCACGGTCGGCCACAGCACGTGCCTGTCCCATCAGCCAGGCAAGCTGGTCGTGATCGGACAGCGAAAGCAGGCGCAGATAGTCTTCACGCCCCAGACTCTCTCCGCGGCTGAGCGTACCCACCCAGGCCTCAAGCGTGGAGTCATTTATCGAATCATACATAAAGTCTATAATTAAAATGATTACAAAGTTATCAAATCTTATATAGAACACGCGCAAGAATCATTAAAAAATAGTAGGCCGGATTCGCTTTTTTTATAAAAACACACAAAGCAGTAATCAAAAACAGGGAGAAGCGGGAAATAAAAGTGGCTGCATCTTTTAAAAAATACTTTTTTTCATTATTTTTGTGCACCAATTGTATACTCAAACCCAATTACTGTTATTCATTATGGCATACACAAATAATATTATGTACATTCGATACCAGTTGCTGGCTAAACTGGTAAAAATGTGGAAAAATGACGAGTTGCTGGAAAAAATCGACGGTCTCCCCATCGAGTTGCATCCGCGCAAACAAAAGCCAAAGGGACGTTGCTGCGTTTACAAGGAACGCGCCGTAACCAAGTATAAAACCATGGCCATGATGGGCTTCGACATGGAGGATGAGAAGGACGAAAACGAACCGCTCTCCAGCTATGCCCAGAAGATGCTCGACCGCAACGGCCTGCGCCCGAACAAGAGCATCCTGAGCGTGATGGACGAGGCCTGCTCTTCTTGCGTGAAGATCAACTACGAGGTTAGCAACCTGTGCCGCGGTTGTGCAGCCCAGTCTTGCTACAACAACTGTCCGAAGAATGCCATTTCTTACGACCACGACGGAAAGGCAGTGATTGACCACGATACTTGTATCAGCTGTGGCAAATGTCATCAGGTATGTCCGTACCACGCTATCGTCTATATCCCTGTGCCTTGTGAAGAGGCGTGCCCGGTAAAGGCCATCTCAAAGGACGAGTACGGAGTGGAACATATCGATCCGGAGAAGTGTATCTACTGCGGTAAGTGTATGAACGCTTGTCCGTTTGGTGCCATCTTCGACGCATGCTGCGTATTCGATGTGCTGAAGGAAATCAAGAAGAAGGAAAAGAAAGTGGTTGCCATGGTGGCTCCTTCTATCCTGGCTCAGTTCAAACAGCCTATCGAAAAGGTATTGGGTGCTTTCAAGGCCATCGGTTTCGACGATGTTCTTGAGGTGGCTTACGGTGCCGAAGAGACCATCCGCAACGAGGCTGCCGAGTTCAAGGAGAGAATGGAAGAAGGTGCTCCGTTTATGACCACCAGCTGCTGCTCGGCTTATGTAGAGCTGGTCAACAAGCATATTCCGGACATGAAACCTTATGTTTCTACCACCGGTTCTCCAATGTATTACATCGCTGAGTATGCACGCAAGAAATATCCGGACGGAATCAATGTGTTCATCGCCCCTTGTGCTTCCAAGCGTGCCGAAGGAAACAAGAATCCGAATGTGGATTTCGTATGGACTTTCCGCGAGGTAGAGGCTGTATTGGAAGGCTTGGACATCAAGATTGAAGATTGCGAAGACTTCCTGCCGGAAGAGCATGCCGGACACGACGCACACGGTTTTGCAAAGACCGGTGGTGTGTTCACAGCCGTGAAGAATATGGTAGGCGACCAGACCATGCAGGGAACCATCGTAGCCAACCTGGACAAGAAGTCTATCGGTCAGCTGCGCGCTTATGCCAAGACCGGCAAGTGCCCGACAAAGATGATCGAGGTAATGGCTTGCCCGGGCGGCTGTATCAGCGGTCCTTGCGCCTGCAACGAGGGTATGCAGGCCATCCGTCAGTTCGATGCCGAGCTGAAAAAGAAAGAAGGTCAGTAATCCGTAAACGTCAGACACGGGAAACTTATTCCTGAGACCAGACTTTTACAGACTGAAAATATAAATCTCCGGTTCTCTACACATCCTGGTGGGAACCGGAGTTTTTTGTTCTGTATCCGGTGTTCAGGAAAACAGTTTTTCCGCAGAAAACCTTTCACCGGTCTGTTTTTTTTCGTATGTTTGTATTAATCTCTAAAACAACTACCATTATGAATTATACGAATAGTTTTATATTCAGAGCACTCTGCTCCATTCTTATCGGTCTGCTTCTGGTGCTGAATCCGGAACGCATGACGGTGGCGCTGGTCATGATTATCGGCATCCTGTTTGGAATCTCCGGATGTTACTCGCTCATCAATTATCTGATTGCCACCAAAAGCAAGGAGGTATATTACAAACCGGTATTCCCGATTGTGGGACTGGGCAGTTTTCTTTTCGGTATTTTCATGGCCGTATTTCCGGAACTGTTCATCGCCTATCTGATGTTTGTGCTGGGAATCATCATCATGCTGGCGGGTGCCAACCAGATTTTCACGTTCATCAAATTCCGGAAAATCATCCGGATTGCGTGGTACATGTACCTGTTCTCACTGGCCGTACTGGGTATGGGACTGCTCATCCTGCTCAAACCGATGGAAACCGCTTCCCTGCCTTTCCTGATTCTGGGTTATACCTCCATCTTCTACGGAATAGCCGAACTGATCAATGGAGTGCGCATCAAGAAGGCACAGAAGGAATTCAATAAATTGCAGAAACAGCAGTAAGCAACAAGATACAATCGTGCTGCGATTCCCGGATAAAGAAGGAATTGCATGTAAGATGAACCGCTCAGCTGAAGAATACAGAATAGAAAAAGGAGTTGCCTCACGCATGGTGAAGCAACTCCTTTTTTCCTTCTTCTCCAAAGAAACTTTCTTAAAGAACAACAGCATCTGAAGAACCTGAAAAATGATGCTGATGATTTTACAATATGATCTCAATCATTTTTTCATTTCATCAGGACCATTTGAAAAATGGCTCCACCGTTATTTTTTCCGCAACCTGCGAAACTTCCACAAACGAACGCCCGACCCGGAAAGATAAGCGCCGGACAAGGCCCAAAGAAAAGTGAGACATTGCGAAAACAGTCCCATCCAAAGCCCTTCGTGCACCAGCACGATTCCGGAACGGACATTGCGTGCCCGTTCCGCCTCACGAGGAAAAGAATTCAGCCCTCCGGAAGCCGACGACAACAGATAGCGGTCTGTTACGGTAATCCCGGGAAAAGGACGCAAGGAGGTAACCTCTACCACCGTTTCTTCAAATTGCACTTTCTTCAAAGACGGATGTGCCTGACGGATCAAAGGCCATGCCTGATCCCATAAATACCGGCAGTCTGTCGTGTCCGCCTCAGCAGACTTTATCTTGCGCTGACTGTAATCGGCTCCCCATAAGGCAAAGAAACCGTCACGATACGCCGGAAAAGACCAGGTCAGTCCGGTAAGTGCCAGAGCAATGATCGGGACACCGCACCAGACTCCTATCAGAGTGTGGCGCTGATACTCGGGTGCATATCCCGACGCACTCCATCCGGGCCAACGGAAACGCAGAGCCCAAGACTTGCGGCTTCGGGGAAACCACAGATAGAATCCGGAAAGAATCACCAGAATGCTCCAGGCCGTAAACACACCGACGACAATCCGACCGACACACGGCGCATCGCTCTCCCGATTGAGCGTATCGCCCAACCAGCGGTGCAACTTCCGCAACTGATAGAAGCCTCCCTGATCGTGGTCAATCATTCCCAGAACCTTTCCGGATGAAGGGTCGACAAACAGCTCGGCTTTGCGCAGGCTGCTGATTTCATAAATCCAGGCTTCATCAGGCCGACCGATCTGTAAGGCGCCTAAAGTCATCCCGTCGGGCAACTGCCGCTCTACCTTTTCGGAAACGGAGCGGATGGAAACTTCGCCCGCTGCATAAGGCCGGGGAAGCTCATAAAGTTCCGAATGCATCAGCCGAAGGAACTGGGGTTCAAAAGCCAGACAGGCCCCCGTAATGCTGATCACAACAAAAGGAATCGCAACCAGCAAACCCGACCATCGGTGAAACTGACGTATCGCATACCGAAAACGTTTCATAAAATCAGACGGTTTTAAAAATGAAAAGTTTTCCTGTCTTCCCCGGAAACAGGGAAGCACAGGAAAACTTTTACAGGTCATTTTTTATTTCTTCTCACTGCGGATAATGATTTCCGCTTTCTTCAATCCCTTGGAAGAAGCTTCCAGACGGATGGTTCCGGCCTTTTCTTCGGACTGGACAATGGCGGTCATCATTCCGGAGAACACCTTCATCTGAGGCTTCTGGAAGGACTCCAGACTGGTCGGGTCACCGTTGGCTCCCGCACGATAAGTACCGGCTCCCTTCACCTTAAAGGAAATCTGATTGTCGGCATTCGGACAGAGATTGCCATCCTTATCTACCACACTTACCGTAACAAAAGAAAGATCCTTGCCATCGGCAGTGATCGTATCGCGGTCGGCGCTCAGCACAATGCGGTATGGCTCGCCGGCTGTGTGGATTTCCTTCTCGGCCACAGCCTTGCCCTGCTCGTCATAAGCCACCACCTTCAGCGTTCCGGGCTCGTATTTGGTGTCCATCCACATCAGGCGGTAACGGCTCTGGCGCTTGAACTCTTTCTGCGACTTCTCGTCCTTGCTGCCGTCGATGGTCACGCTGGTATCCTTGGTGCGCTTGCCCTGGCTCTTGCCATTGATGAAGAGCTCGGCAGACGGATAGTTGGTATAGACAAATACCGGAGTCACCTCGCCCTCGCGACCGGTCCAGGTCCAGTGCGGCAACACATGCAGGGTTTCTTTCTCCTTGTTCCAATGACTGCGGTACAGGTAGTAACGGTCTTTCGGAATACCGGCCAGATCGACAATACCAAACAGAGAAGAATGGCTTGGCCAATCAGAGTAATAAGGTGTAGGCTCGCCCAGATAATCGAATCCGGTCCATACGAACTCTCCGATGCAGTATGGATTGTCTTCGTGCTGCATGAAATCGTCCTCCGGAAGGTTTGACCAAGAGCAGTGCTCCACATCGTAAGAAGAAGCCTGGTGGTCATCGTACTTCATCATCGAACGACGCTCAACCGGGAACTTGTATACTCCACGTGAACTCAACGTAGACGCCGTTTCGCTACCCAAAATGATCTGCTGCGGCAACTTGGCATAATTCTCCTGGAACTTGTGCGGACGGTAATTGAAGCCCGGCACATCCAATACGGCTGCCATATTATTGTTGACCACCGCATCGGGAGCATCCATTCCCAATGTCACCGGACGGGTAGGATCTTCGCGATGGCAGATGTCCTGCAACTTGCGGGTCAGCTTGGCACCTACATGTCCGTTCCACTGATCGGGCACCTCGTTTCCGATGCACCACATCACCACACTCGGATTGTTGCGGAAATGATGCACCAGATTCACCAGATCCTTTTCCACCCAATCCTTGAAATACTTATGGTATCCGTTCTGCACCTTGGCTGTCTGCCACTCATCGAAAGATTCCAGCATCAGCATCATACCCATCTCGTCGCAGATACGCACCAGTTCGGTAGAAGGCATGTTGTGCGAAGTTCTGATGGCATTACAGCCCATATCCTTCATGATTCGGATCTGACGGCGAAGTGCCGCTTCGTTTGTAGCCGTTCCCAAAGGTCCGAGATCATGATGGTTGCAGACTCCCTTAAACTTCAACGGTTTGCCATTCAGGAAAAATCCCTTGTCCGGTATAATCTCCAACGTACGGATTCCGAACGGAGTCTCATACTCGTCCTTCAGTTCACTGCCTTCGTAGATTTTAGACACAGCCGTATAGAGCACCGGAGTTTCGGGCGACCACAACTGAGGATCGGCTACAACCAGTTCCTGCTCAAAGGTGTTGGCACCGGCAAATACACCATCGGCACCTCCTTCACGCTCGTTGGTAGCAACCACCTTACCTGCTGCATCCTTAATTTCGGTAACAATTCTATAATCGTTTAACTTCTTGTCCTTGGGGAATTCCAGCTTGGTTTTCAAGAGAATCTTGGCATGATCTTCCTGCACAACCGGAGTGGTCAACTGCGTACCCCAAACCGGAACATGCACATCGTCAGTAACAATCAGACGGACATTCCGATAAAGTCCGGCACCGGGATACCAGCGGGAAGACTCGTTCTCATTCTCCAGACGTACGGCCAGCACATTGGTTTCTCCCTGTTTCAGGTAATCCGTGGCATCTACCATAAAGGCATTGTATCCGTTAGGCCAATATGCGGCTTCCTTTCCGTTGATGAACACACGGGCATGGCTCATGGCTCCGTCGAACAACAGCACACACTTCTTTCCTGCGGTATATTCAGGAACCTTCAGATCCAGACGATACCAGCCGGTGCCCACAAAAGGCAAACCTCCGGTTCTTCCGGCATGCTCCATAGCCTCTTTCTGTCCATCCTGCTGAATGGCAGTATTCTGCTTGTCATTATCAATACTAAAAGGACCGTAAATAGCCCAATCGTGTGGGATTGTTACTTTCTGCCATCCTTTGTCATTAAAATCTACTGCCGAATAAACGGTACTGTCTCCTTTGGTAAAAGTCCAACCCTTTTCGAGTAAACGCTCCGTACGTGTCTGGGCATTCAGGCTCATGGCCCATGCCAACGAAAAGAGCATCACACCTCTCATTTTGTTTCCAATCATTGTTTTAGATTATCTGTTTTCGTTTTAAGTAAGGAACCCGGTAACGGTTCTATGTTTATAGAATATTAGTTTTCTCCCAAATGTAAAACAAAGAAAGTAAAAAAAATCAAATATTCACTCAGGATAAAATCAAAAACATTTTTTTTCTTATCCTTTAACAATTTTGTATCTTATCAGGCGGGATTCTGAAGTAGCATTGTTTATAATCCGATAAAACAAGAAACAAAGAATATCTCCTTGAGTGAACCAAAAAAGAAGAGAACTTAACCTGAAGATGATCACTCCGAAAAGTGATAAGTTTAAATACTGGATAGTCAAAGCATCCTGTCAAAATCCTTATCAAGCCATAGCATCAGCCTTTCTTTTGCTTTGTAAAATGTTCCTGCTGAAGCCATGTGCGTTTCTCTAAAACGTTCTTTGCGGAACTTCTTTCTGTATAGACTTTTTTCGCACAATACCTTTTAGAGATTTAGAATTCCGTTTTCTCCTGCTCTCAACAAACTAGAAATCGAGAATCCCCCAACTACAATACATACAAACAGTCCGTTCTTTAAAAGGAATATCTGCCCTGCCCGCTCACAGCCCCATCAAACATCATATCCAAGGCATTAACATCAAAAAAATAAGGCATAAATTTCTTTTTGTGAGGGTTCTCCATGTACCGAACTCTGTCAAAAAGAAATTTATACCTTTATGTTGTATTCTTTTCTGTTACAAGAAGAAAAGAGATTTATTTCTCATCGCCTTTGCGAATCTCTACTCGACGGATCTTTCCGCTGATGGTCTTCGGAAGAGCATCTACAAACTCGATCACACGCGGATACTTGTAAGGAGCTGTTTCCTGCTTCACATGATTCTGCAGTTCCTTAACCAGATTCTCACCGGCCTTGTCCTTATAGGCAGCGGTCAACACAATGGTAGCCTTGACTACCTGTCCTCTGATCTCGTCAGGAACTCCCGTAATGGCACATTCCAAAACGGCAGGATGGGTCATCAGCGCACTCTCCACTTCGAATGGACCGATACGATAGCCGGAACTCTTGATGACATCATCAATACGACCGATAAACCAGAAATAACCGTCTTCGTCATACCAGGCCACATCGCCAGTATAGTAGATTCCATCGTGCCATACGGAGCGGGTTAATTCCGGATTACGGTAATACTCCTTGAACAGTCCCAGCGGTTTTCCCTTATCGGTATAAATGACAATCTGTCCCTGTTCGTTAGGACCGGCCTGAGTTCCGTCCTCCTTCAGCAGGCCCACATGATATTGCGGGTTGGGCTTACCCATGGAACCAGGCTTCGGCTTCATCCAAGGGAATGTGGCAATAGAAAGGGCTGTCTCTGTCTGTCCGAAACCTTCCATCAGCTTAATGCCGGTCTGCTCGTAGAACTTCTCGTAAACCACCGGATTCAAGGCTTCGCCCGCAATCGTACAATACTTCAATGACGACAAATCGTACTGGGACAAGTCTTCACGAATCAAAAAGCGGAATACGGTCGGAGGAGCACACAAGGAAGTAATCTTGTAGTCCTGAATCATCTGCAGAATATCTGCCGGAACAAACTTTTCGTGGTCGTAAACAAAAACAGTAGCTCCTGCAATCCACTGTCCGTAAAGCTTTCCCCACACGGCCTTACCCCAACCGGTATCAGCTACCGTCAAATGCAGACTGTGCTCATTCAGGTTGTGCCAGAAGCACCCGGTGGCGATATGACCAAGCGGATAAGTAAAGTCGTGGGCAACCATCTTCGGTTCGCCGGAAGTTCCCGATGTAAAATACATCAAAGAGATATCATCATTTGTATTCGGATGCTGCGGTTTCTCGAATTCCGGAGCATCTTCCAGTCCCTTATAGAAATCTTCAAATCCTTCAGGCACTTTCGGACCGACAGAAATAACGGTTTCAACAGATGGTGAATCTGGCAGTGATTCACGAACATGATTCAGAATGTTGTCTTCGCCGGCACAAACAATCATCTTGATTTCAGCAGCCCGGTTTCGGTATACGATATCATGCTTCGTGAGCAAATGAGTCGCCGGAATGGTAATAGCACCGATCTTATGTAAGGCAATAATAGAAAACCAGAATTCATAGCGACGCTTCAGCATCAGCATGACACGATCTCCCTTACGAATACCCAAAGACAAGAAATAAGCCGCAGTGCGGTCCGTGTACTCTTTCATTTCAGCAAAAGTAAACCTGCGCACGCGTCCATAGTCATTGGTCCAACATAAAGCAATCTTACCTGGGGCTTCTTTGGCCCACTCATCCACTACATCATATCCAAAATTAAAATTCTCAGGAACCCTAATCTTGAAGTTCTTCACGAAATCCTCTTGAGAAGTAAATTTCGTTTTGCTCAAAAAACGTTCTATCATCTGCTTCTATTCTTTCCTTTTGTTCTCCCTTTATTATATCTGATTGCTTTTTGCTCAAATTATAGCCCAAAAAACATTCACAGAATAACGGGATTGTCAAATTTCAAACAAAGATACAGCTTTTATTTGAGGTAGCGACAAAAAGAAGTTAAAAAAGAAACAATTTGTGCACACTTTCGCATTTCCCTCAATTTTTAGTACAAAATAGAATGGAAAGGGAATTAACAATATGGTTTCTATCATCACATCGTATCTGATCATGGCCCCTGCTTCAAAGAGAAAGGTTAAACAAAATCCGATAATCATGAATCTTCACTGACGAATTGATCCACACCTTGAAAATGGCTTCATGCAGACACCTGTAGTGAATTTACATACCGTAAAAATAAGCTTATTTCTTTATCCCACGATTTATCAGGTGAACCATCCCTTGAATTCTATATTCGAATCATGGACATACTCTACAGAAGCAATCTAATCCAAATGAATGAACGGAGTCTCTGCATTACTTTCTACTTTTACTACTGTAGAACAGAATAATATATTAAAGGGTAATATAAAACTTACCAAAGACTCTATCATCGAAATTCCCACGATACATAGATAATTTTATTTTCCCCCACTAAATATCGGGTGAGCCATAAGAATATAGAACCTAAGAATTGGAATAATAGAAAGAAAGAGGTAAATACAAAAAAGAATCCCTCCGGAGATTG
>ERZ835980.2687-NODE-2687-length-15322-cov-4.369424_pt1 | contig 15322 bp, 31 predicted proteins | sample MGYA00519943_ERZ835980 | MGnify/ENA primary metagenome ERZ835980 (study PRJEB31850, sample SAMEA3708791) | human gut metagenome | biome: human gut; feature: human-associated habitat; material: faeces | place: China | collected 2014 ... | reverse complement strand
ATCAACTCCCCATTCTTTTAAAGCTTGTATAAATTCTTCTTCTGTCATAGTTGCTCCTTTACTACTAAATCTATTTCTTTCCACATTTCAAATAAATATCGTTTAGCTTTTTGTAAATGTTTGTTTATTTCTTTTAAATCTTTTTCTGTAATATTGTATATTACAACGTGCCATAATTCTCTTCCGTGTCTTTGTAAAGCATGATGTAATTTTAAAATATAACTATCTAATTTATTGCCTAAATCATCTTCCTTTTGTTCTAAATCAAATCTAAATAATAAATTATAATCAAAATCATAGTCTAAACCACACTTTTCTTTAAATTCTTCCCACGAATTACATTCTAAAGTTCTTTTAGTTTCCCAGCATTCACAATAATAACTATGATTTGTTTCTTCTAGTTTTAACATATCTATTCTCCTCCTAAATCATTTTCTTTTACAAGTTCTAATATTATTTTTATATCTATATTGGGAATTATTGCATGTATGCGTTCTGCTTTATATTTTTGTTTAAGCTTTTTTACAATTTTCTTTGCTTCTTCTTTTTCAACTTTCTTTATTTGGAATCTATATTTTCTTGCATCATTTCCAATATAATTGAATAAGCAAGTATTAGCTCCTTTTTCTGTTGTTTCACAAATTCTTGGAAATTGAAACTCTTTTTTAAAATCATTCCAAATCATGTATCTATATTCCATCTTCTCCTCCTACTTTATTTTAATAAAAATACATGTTTACTCTATGCTTGTAACAATGTTTAAGCATATTTAACCATAATTGGTGCATATCGTAATAATTCATTTCTATGTAATTGTGTCCTTGCATTTCTACCTTTAAATCTTTCATCGCATCATATATTTTTTTACATTCTTTAATTTCTTCTGGTTGCAATTCATTTTTGAATGTTTTTTTGTATAATTCTCCTAACCTTTCGTTATAAGCACTTGCAACATTTTTTCTATATAAGTTAAAAGTTATATATCCACAATGGTAAGTATCTTTTCTTTCTAAACCTTTTACACTTATATCTAATCCCATTGTTTCCCTCCTACTTTATAGCAATTAGCCATCATTTGCTCTTTTGTTAATATTATTTTTATATCCCAATTTAACAAAGCAAAATTAACTTTTGTATATTTGCCTTCAACAAGAATACTTTTTTCTTTATTGCCATTTACACATTCATACCCAAATCCAACGACAATACAACTATTTACTATATCTCCAACTTCTATTAAGTCTATTAGTTGTTTGCTGCGCTTTACTACTTTATCTATTTGAAATGGTACTGGAAGATTATATTTATTATTCATATTTACATATATTGTTTCATTTACTATTCTTGATACTCTTCCTATTCCAATGCAATTTCTGTTATCCATATTAATTCTCACATAATCATTTACTTCTAACATCTCTTATGTTCCTTTCTATACTTTTTAAATTCATGATCTATATATTTTTGTAAGTCTATTGTTTTCTTGTTTTTTAACTGCATTATTTCATCTTTTAAATATTTAATTTCTTCATCTTTCTTCCTTATTTCATATAAACTGTCATAGTATAATTGTTCATAATCTATATTTTTCATTTTATATCCTTTTTCTTTTATTTACTCTGTCTAATACTTTAGCAACTGTAACTCCTACCTTTGTCAATTCCTTATCTTGTTTATATAATCCTTTCTGATTTATAATAAATAACTCTGCATTTGATACCAGTATTAAATTATCTAAATCGAAATTTTGTTTATTTCCATCTGCAAATATTAAATTGTATCCTTTTGGAATTTTTCCTTTTTCCTTTTCATATAGCCATCTATGTTTCAATACCCATTTATTTGGTTGCTTAACTTTTATGTATGTATATCCATCAATTTCTATTCTCTCATCTCCTATTGGTCTAGCATTTGATAAATTTCCCTTTTGAAACATTGTTCTTTTACATTTCTCATATTGTTCTGGGCTCATGTTCTTTCCTTTGTTCCATGAAGCTTGTCCTTTTTTAAATCTAGTATCAATGCCATTAGTTAATTTTAATTTTCTTTTCATATTTGCTATAGCACTTTCACTTAAATTAGTATTAAATTTTTCATTAAATCTTTTTGTTAGTTCTTTATGTGAAATTCCTTTTACATTTTCTATAAGAAACTTTACATTTTCTTCACTATAATTATATTTCATTACTGTTTGTCTCCTATTTGTAATATTTCTGGTATATCTCCTTTATTTCCAAACTCGTCATAATGTTTTACTGCTTTTAATGCTAATTCTCCATTATTTATAATTGTTTGGGCAATATTTGCTATTGACTTTGCTCTTTCTCTTTCTTCTTGAAGTTCTTCTCCTTTTAGTTCTTCATCATTTAATCTTTCTAATTCTTCAAATAAATGATTATTTAAATCAACTAATTTATTTTTCATTTTTTCTTTATTCCTTTCATTTAATTATTCTTAATTCCAAGTTTGGATAAACTTTTTCAAATATTTTATGTTTTAATTTGAATACATCTGTCTGCATTCCTTTTACATCTTCTACTATTGTTTTGCCATTTTCTATGTACTTAAAATCTGCAACATATTCTATCTTTCTAAAAGTTCTTCCGTTTTTCTTAAAACTATCTTGTAGCAAAAATCTTGGTTGTAATTCTAAGTTACTTATTTCTCCTGTTCTTTCTAACAGTCTTAATTCTTTATATCTATTTCCTTCTTTCTTACTGTCAAATTCTTCTCCGTCTACTATTACTTTTTTATTTCTGTATTTATTCATTCTTTCACTTCCAATCTTTTGTTTCGTGCTCATATATTATTGGTTCAACATGTGCTAAGGCTTGCTCTTTTGTTATCTTTGGTTCTTTCTTCTTTTTGGCTTCCTTGTTGTATTCATCCATATAATCTTCTGCTACTTGCAATGTTGTTTTACCAATTCGCCACTTTCTTATTATCGTTTCATTTGTCATTTTTTTGCTCCTTTTCTATGTAATTTTCACATCTCCAAACTCCGTTTAAAGTTTTCTAATTCAAGCCTATTACAGCCTCTACATTTTACACATTTACCGTTCTAACGGTGGATAATTATATTTCATAAGCTAGTCCTCTGGCATTTCGTAAGTTTTAGGTATATTAAATATATTAGGTTGTACATCCATTTGGCCTTGCATTATTGCAGGTCCTCCAGTCAATTGTATATAACTAGTATACTTTTGTACTATTTCTGCTAATACTTTTTTTGCTCTTTTCTCTGTCTTGTAATATCCTAAGTCTTCATACAAACTATCTACTGTTTCAGTTCTTATACAAACATCATCATCACCTTCATCAAAGGTTATATAAACTCGTGTCATATTATCAAAATTTATTATTTTTCCTTTATCTTGACTTACTATTATCATAGCTACCTCCTAAAATTTTATATCCTTTAAACTTTGCTATTTGTAATTCTTGTTTTGTAATCCATTTTTGCCATTTTCCACATTTCCCACAATATAAACCTCTTCTGTTTCCCTGTATTTCTACAAATAGTTCTTCATTATTACATTTACTACATTTTTCTTGCATAATTACCTCCTAATCAATTCTTGGTATATGGTTCATATTTTGAGCTACCATATCCGATAAATAATATTTTTTAAAACTTACATCTTCTCCAAATCTATTCTTTTTTTGTACCCATTCTGTTGTAAATTCATATCCATCTTTTTTTAACTGGTCTATTCTTGCTCCTAATTGCATTACTCCTAAATCTTGATATGCTTCCCAACTTGTTATACTTCCAAACTGTCGTATATAATTTATAATTCTGTCCTTTTGAGTTATCTTCATTTGTTTATCACTCCTTTACTAATTCGCACCACTCTAAATTCTTGTATAAATAAGCATATGGATCATTTGTATAATAATCATTTGGATTTACTGTTATTCTTGCTCTTACATCTGCTATTTTTGGTGTGAATTTAACTTCTTTTATTGTTTTATTAACTGCTTTTTCAAACTCTCTAGCCTCTGTTGTCATAAATTCTTTAAACCACAACATCAATTCTTCTTTACTGAACTTTTTATTGTATGCTGTTTCTATTTTTTGTATATTTTTGTAAAACTCTTGTTTATTCATTTAACCACTCCTCTATTTCTTTACTTTCATTTTTCTTTTTGTGGTTTTCATACTTTGCTTGTACTAATGTTCTTATTCCTGCTTTTTGCCAATTATTTAATATAGCTTTTATGTACTTAATTGTTCTTTTATTAGCTTCTACACTAATTTGCATTGCATAAATTATTAAGTCTGTTGGCATATCTTTAGAATAATCTTCTAAAACTTCTACCCCATAAGGAGTAATAAGTCCTATATTTTCATTGTAAAAATCAATAATTTTTTGTAAGCCGTCAACACAACTGTCGCTTACTTTGTCATTATCATTTACATTTACATTAACATTATCATTTACATTTTCATTTACATTAGCTACCTTTTTGCTTTTTGTTTGCTTCTGTTTTGCTTCTGTCTTGCTTTTCTTTTGCTTTCCATTTTCATATTTTTTATAATTTGCATCTAATTGAGGTTTAACAAGAGAAAATATTGCTTTAGATATTCCTGTCAACTCTATTTCTTCTTGGTCTAGTGCATATCTCATTATTGCATTATATGAATCTGCTTGATTTTCTTTTGGTAACTCGCTTATAGCTTCATAAAAACTTCTGTAAAATATAAAACTATCTCTTGCCATTTGCTCCTCCTTTTGTAAAATATAAGGAGTAAAACTTATGTCTTACCCCTTAGTTGTTTGCTTTTCCATATTCTTTAATAAATTCTTCTTTTGTTTTGTTGTAATATTTGCACCAAGCTTTTTGTGCTATTCTTTTTAATTGCCTGTTTAATTTATCTCCGTTTTTGCCATGTACTCCATTCGTCCCACGATGGTCTTTTCTCATCAAAAATACTATCAAGCCATCATTTATACTCTTTTGTCTGTAAGCCTTTGAAAAATAAACCTCGTGTCTTTCACAATATATTTCTGTTCTTACCGTGCTATATAATTTGCTTTTGGGCATAATACAAAATTCTTCTTCACTCTTTTTTACATTTTTCTTTGAGTTTTTCTGTGTATTTTTTGGGCAAGGATTAAAACTATTACTTAAATCTGTTACTATCATTTCTTATCCCATTCTTTCAATAAACTATCTATTTCTGCTTGTGGTTTTGTTTCTATTCCATAAACTTTACAATCTTGTATTACTCCGTCTATAAGCCTTGCCATTTGCTTACTATTAAACGAACTTGATCCATAATAAGCATTAATAATTTTAAACTCTGTATCCCCTATGTATGTTGTATCTGCTATTTCACAAAACCAAGCTATCCCTTGTGCTGTCCACATTTTTTCAAATGTCTTAATATTTTCTGTTTCTATCTTAAATCTTCTAAATATTCCTAATTCTTTTACTCTTCTTTTGTATTCTTCTATTGTATCTATTTCTGCTAAATCGCATAATTCTTGTAAAAGTTTCCAGAAATAATTATTTGCATTAGTTGTTCTTTTCTTTATGTATCTCTTTGCTTCTATTTTTAGTTTTAAGCCTTTTAGTTGTTCTATATCTGATAATTTGTCCTTTCCTTCAATTAAAAAGCTTATTTTAGGTTTTCCTGTCTTATAGTCTATGTTTATTTCTTCTAATGTTCCTGTAGTTTGCATTTAACCACCTACTTTTTGTCTCTAAAATCGTTTACTATGTTCATATAGTTTTTAATTTCTATGTCCTCTATTTCTGCATAGTCATAATTTGCCAAAATTAGTTTAACTACTGAATTTGATATCTTGTTATTTTTAATCGCTTGTTTTAATGCATTTACTTTCTTTTCACTTATTTTTTCTTCTGCGGTTGTTTCTTCTGTTTTTTCTTTTGTTATGTCTGCACCTTCGCTATCGCTATATATACTTTCATAAGCCAATCTTGAATTTTTTAATACTACTCTGTCAAAACACCTTTTTAGTGCCATTGCATAAGGATATGAATTTTTACAATTTAAATTGCTTACTTCTCCTACCTCATAGAGTCCTTGTTGTTTATTTATATATGTATAAACTAATGTGTTGTTATAACCTTCTTTGTCTATAATCACACTTTCAGGATTAAACTTTTTATCATCTTCTAATTTGTCATTTATCTTTAAGCAACCTGTATGACTTATTATTAGTCCTGTGTATTTCATTTTTTCTGTCTTAGTCTCATTCATTAATATCCAAAAGTCTGATTCAGTTAATCCGTATTTGCCACTCTTTATTAATTCAATAGCCTTATTTTTAGCTTGTATATATTTATTACTTTGCCAAACTGGTATATTTTTGCCCTTTTTATTTGAATATTCTTCTTTTTGTTCATTAAACATTAAAATCTGCTCCTTTCAAATTGACGATTCATTTCTCTTTCTTCACGTTCATTTTCTTCTAGTATTTTTTCTTGCACTTCTTCTAATTCATCTTGTGCTCTGTATTTAATTTCATTTAAATCATCTATGTAATCTTGATCATCTATTTCATCTATTAATAAATTTATAGAACTAACTATTTCGTCTAGTTCGTCATATTTTCTTTGTAAATCCATTTTTCCTCCTTTACATATCTGCTTCTTTGTGATAAAATAGAAACAGATATGAGTTTATATATATTCTTATTTTTGAGTTATCTAAAGCTTTTGTCGGTGTTAGATAGCTCGTTTATTTTGTCTAAACAATTTTCTACTAAAGCATTTATAATAATGTTTCTATGTTTATTTTTATCTTCTTCTGATACACCCAAGTTGTTTACATCTTGTAAATTTAGTAAATCTCTTATTGTATTATTTAAAAAGTTAATTGACTCTTGTTTACAAAATTTAGTTCTTTGTAATTCTTGATTTAAGTTTTGATTTATTTTGCTTACTGCTAAGCTTTCTTTTTTTAGTTCATTGTTTTTTATTATTAAATCAATTTGTTTAAACATCTCTCTTCACTCCTTTCCTTGTAAAATTTTGTAAATTATTGTATAATCCACCATGAAAGGTGGTGATTATAATGTCTTCATACATAATTAGCTATGATTTAATAGCTGATAAAGATTATAATTCTTTATATAAAGCAATTAGAGATTACGGCTCTTTTGCTCATATATTGGAATCCGTTTGGATTATAAAATCTTCTTCATCTTCCACCGATATAAGAGATAATTTAAAATCTTATATAGACAACAATGATAAACTTTTCGTTGCTAAATTAGACGGTGAATCAGCTTGGTGGAATTTATCTAAAGAAGTTTCCGATTGGATTCATAAAAATACTTAATCTTTAGAGCCAGTGCATGCTGGTTCTTTCTTTCTTATTTCAAAATCCCCATTAATAAAAATTTCTATATCGTTAACCTTAACGACTGTTTTATTGTCTATTATTATTATCTGTACCATATTTTTCCCTCCTCCTAATAAATACTATTTTGAGTAAATGCCCATGCTGTTCCTATTACTGTTACTGCCCATATAGATGTATATACTACTGCTTGTCCTATAAGTTGATATAGTTTGTTTTTGTTTAGTTTTCTTTTCATTTGTTCACCTTCCTTTCTATACTTGTTTTGCTGTATTTAATATTGTTTCAAGTATTGTTTTTAATCTTGTGTTTTCATCTTTTACTTTTTGATGAACTTCTATTGGAACAGAGTCTTCATAAATTGGAATTTTGTAATATCCTTTTTCTGTCATCTTACAAGGTATTTCCCCTATTCTGCATTGTCTTTTTACTTCTTCTACTCCCATTCCAGACTGTCTACTATATTCCTCTGCAGAAACATATTTTGGTATTGACATTTTATTTCACCTCCTTTTATGTTTAAAATTACTGAACTTTAAAGTTAAAAAAAATTGAACTTGGTTTTTTTAATATTTTACAAATACTATTAATGTGTGATACTTTTGCTTCCACTATTCCATTTTCAATATTATAGTATGTAGCTGGGCTTTTAAATCCCATCATTCTTGACATATCTCTATAAGAGAATCCTTTTTTTTCTCTAGCATTTTTTAACTCTTCTGTATTTACATATTTGCTATATCTATTTCCCATTTCGCACCTCCTGTTCAGTTTTGTTGTACTTATTATATACAGTTACTTTGAACTTGTCAACACTTTTTTATAAAAAAGTTTTATAAAACTGTACATTGCTTATAACTGTAAGAAAAAAACTTTCAAAGTGTTTACTTTAATTGAACAATATGATATAATGTTTATAGTTTTTGAACGAGGTGTATTAACATGAATGAAATCAATATAAAAAAAGAAATTGGTGCTAGAATGCGACAATTAAGACTAGAAATAGGATTAACTCAAGAAGAACTTGCGAACAAATTAGTTTCTGTAAAAGGAAAAAGTAGCATTGCAAATTATGAAAATGGTTCTAATTTGCCTAGTGATGAAGTTAAATTTAAAATGTGCGAATTGTTTAATTGTAGTCTAGATTATTTGATGTGCAAATCTGATATTAGAAACCCTCAAAAATTACAGCTAGATGACATGGATATAGCTTTTGCTAGTGGTATTAAAGGTTTAAACAAAGAAAATCAAGAAACGTTAAAAAATATTATGGATGGATTGTTAGCAAAGCAAGAATTAGAAGATAAAGATAAAAAGGAATAAAAATGGAAACATCTGCTTTATATGATAAAATGAAAGAAAAAAACATTAACTATGTAAATGCTAAATTACTTTTTACTAGAGGTGCAATAGCACATTGTAATAATTTAACTGCAATTGTCGTAGATGATAAACAAGTAAAAAGTCAAGTTAGTGAAAACACTGTCTTGATTCAAGAATTAGGACACTATATGGCAGGTGCGTACTATCATATGAACAGTCAATATGAATTAATAGACAAAATGGAACATAAAGCAGACAAAAAGGCTTGGCAAGAATTTTTGCCATACAAAAAAATTATAGAATTGATGAAAAATGGATTAACAACAGCCACACAACTCGCAGAACATTTTAATGTAGAAACACCTTATATGGCTAGATGTTTAAATTATTACTATAATAATTCACATGGATTTACAGATGACAAAGTATCAGTGTAGATACTTTTATTTTTTAGGAGGTAAAAATGGCAAGTAAAACAAATGTAGTTATAAACGGAAAAACATATTATAGGGTTAGAAAAACAATAGGCTATAAAGATGATGGCTCTCCTGTGTTAAAATCTTTTTATGGAAAAAATAAATCAGAAGCAGAAGAAAAAGCAGAACAATATCTAAATGATTTAAAAAATGGATTAATTGTAAGTGCGGAAAATTATACTATCTCTCAACTAATGCATATTTGGTTATTCGATTTTCTAAATAATTCTACTAAACTAAAGCCTTCTACTTTTCAAAGATACGAAGGTGTTTATAGAAACTATGTAAAAAAATCTTCAATTGCAGGAACAAAAATATCTAAAATAAATCCTGTACAAATTCAAAAATATTATAATGAATTGTCAAAGACTAAAACATATTCACAAATAAATACATTAAATACAATTTTAAAGGTATTTTTTAACTGGTGTAGTGTAAACGGCTATATTATTAAAAATCCTTGCTTAAATTTGAATTTGAAAGGAAATAAGTCAGATATTATTAATAATAAAAGGAAAGAAGTAGAAATATTAAATAAAAAGGAAATTGAAACTATAAAAAAACATATCAAAAATACGGATTTTGAATTGTTATTTTTATTAGATTTAGGAACTGGATTAAGACAAGGAGAATTATTAGCTTTAGATTGGAAACATATTGACTTAAAGAAAAAAGAAATTAAAATTGAACAATCTGCAAAAGAAGTATATATATATGATGATTCGGAACATAAACATATAGAAACTGTTATTCAAACTCCTAAAACACAAAACTCATTTAGAACTATTCCACTTCCTTCTTCTTTAATTGATAAACTCAATGAAGTGGATAATAAAAAAGGATATTTATTTTTAGATAGCGAAGGGCAGTTACTAAAAGGAAAAAATGTTTCTACTAAATGGACTAAAACACTAAAAGAATGTAATATTTCTCATAAAAAATTTCATTCTATTAGGCATACTTATGGATCTATGTTATTACAAAAAGGAGTAGATATAGAAACTGTTGCTGAATTAATGGGGCACACTGCAATTTCAATTACACAAATATATATGCACTCCGAAACAAAAATAAAGTCAAAATCTGTCAACAAATTAAATTCTATTCTAAACTAAGTGGTTAATTAGTGGCTAATCAAAAAAACTAGGTGTCTCAAATCTCTTGAAACACCTAGTTTTTAGCTGTTTTTGTAATTTATGGTAGCGAAGATGTGATTCGAACACATGACCCTTCGGGTATGAACCGAATGCTCTAGCCAACTGAGCTACTTCGCCGTAATCATTAACGTTACTTATTATAACTGTAGTTTTGCCATTTGTCAAGATAAAAATACAAGAAATTTAAATTTCTTGTATTTCTTGTATTTCTTGTATTTCTTATATTTCTTGTATTTCTTATATTTCTTGTATTTCTTATATTTACTCACCAATTTCTTTACCGTTCATTATTTTTTTCTTCATATCCTTTAGTAGTACTCAAATTTTGTATATCAACTTCTTCAGAGTTTATTACTTTCTCTTTCTGTTCTTTTCTTTTATTTTTACTTTTATTTCTATCTTTATGCTCTAACATCTTTTCTAGATTTGCTATTTCTTTTGAATTTATAATATCTGCATTTTCTTTTTTCCATTCTTCGTATCCACTATCTTGTTCATTTTCTGTATCTTCATCTCTAAAAAAACCTAATATTGTTGCATACCAATTAGTATTTTTTTCTCTTATCTTTGTCATATCTATCCTTAAAGTTTCCTTTAAGTTCTCTCCTCTCTTATACATATTAAACAAATTCATTTTTATTTTAACATAATAATACTAAAAAATCAAGTAGTTTTACAGTTTTTGTAAGCACTACTTGATTTTTATAAATGTTCCTTTGCAAAATTTATATAATTAATTTGTATTTTCGACATTTTTCTACATTTTATAGGACATTTTTGACCTGTCCCCTATGTCTCATTTTACGTATTCATTTAGTGGTTTAACTCTATAATATAAGTCTCCCATTTCTTCTGTTGGTACATATCCTGGTTTTGAGTTTATTACATCTGGTATTCTATTTACTATACTCGCACATGTAAGCTCTACTGTAGCTGGTTTATTTATTACTAATGTTGTTTCTGGTTCTCCTATAATTGTCCATTCGTTTTTGTCAAAGTCGTCTTTTGAATATACTTTTCCTATACATTCACTTTCAATTGTTATTCCTTCTTCTGTTTCTGTTGTAACAACAGCACTCATTCCTGTTGCATCTCCTGCTTTTACTGTCATTCCTAATGTACTTGAATATATATCTTCTGAATGTGTTTGTGGTACTGTTTTTTGAGTTTGTGATTTTACAGTTAATCCTAGTTTATCACATAACCATCCATTTACATTCCACATATAAGATGGTAGGTATTCTCCTTTGTCTATCATTGATTTTCTTTCTTCATCTGAAATTCTATCTACAGATGCTACTTGGCTATCAAATTCTTCTAGTGTTAATCCTGCTCCATGTGCTTTTGCTAATGCTATTCCATAATCTTCTACATTATAACTTGAGCTTCCTTTTATCTTTTTAATTGTTTGTGTTGAACCCGCTATACTTGAAATTAATTGTCCCCAATATATATCTTGATAACCGCTTCCTGTAATTGTACATCCTGTCTTTTTAGCCATTTCATCTATTTTTGTTGTTACTCCTGGATTTGAGTTCATTGGGTAAAATGCTTCTTCACAAGTTGTTATTGCATTTATTCCTAATTTTGCACATAACATTAAAGCATCCTCTACATCTTTTATTAAACTCATTGTTGTTACAATAACTATGTCAGGCTTAGTCTCTGTTAACATTTTTTCCGCTTCTTCTAGTGAAACAACTTTTACTCCTTTATTTTCTGTTCCTATAATTTCTCCAATGTCTTTTCCTATGACTGCTGGATTTACATCAACAGCTCCAACTATTTCAGCACCTTTTTCATATACATATCTCATTGTGTACACACTCATCTTTCCTGTTCCATATTGAGCTACTTTGATTTTTCTATCCATAAAAATCACTCCTTTCAATTTATATAAATTATATACTAATTTACCTTTTTTATACAAGCAATTTAATGTAAATTTTTTGTGAATTTAATTTAGATTATTATTCATAAATTCTGTTATAATTTTTGCACATCTATTCGCTGCCATTTCTAAATTTTCATCAAATACTGATGCGTTTTCTCCATTTGGAGCATCTGAAATACATCTTACAACTACAAATGGTTTTTTATTTAAATATGCAACCTGTGCTATTGCAGCACATTCCATATCAACTACATCTGCATCAAATTTAGTATGTATTTTTTCTTTCATAATTTCGTCTGTACAAAAAATATCTCCAGTTACTACTATTCCTAATTTAACTTTATATTTTCCATTATTTTTTGCGACATCTTCTAACGTTTTAATTAATTTTTTATCACATTCTACTTTTTCTCCAACACCTGTTATATATCCTTTGTTATGTCCAAATGCTGTAATATCAAAATCGTGTTGAACTACATACTTTCCTATTACTATATCTCCTATATTTAAATCATTAGCAATACTTCCAGATGCTCCCATATTTATAATATATTCTATATTAAAATTGTCTATCATTGCTTGTGTTGTTCTTGCTGCATTTACCTTTCCTACTCCACTTTTTACTATAACACATTCTTTTTCTCCTATTTTTCCCTCAAAAAAATTTAGTCCTTTTTCTTCATGAACTTTTATCTCTTTTATTTTATTCTCTATTGCTTGAAACTCTTCTTCCATAGCAATAACAATTCCTATTTTTTTCATATAATCACCTCATCTATTTGCATTATAGCTTATAACATATTTTTATTCAAGTAGTTTGTTTTTGTATAATTGTTTATTACATTGTTACAATTCACTGCTAATTTATATAGATTTCAGAAATTTTAAAATATCGCATAAGAGATTAAACAAGTTTATACAAGTGCAATATAGAATAATCTACATACTAATTTTTTAATATGCAGATTATGACACTAAGGTATAAAAAAAAACATATTATTAATTTTTAAATAAATACTTGCCACATTTTATTTTTTGGGGTAATATAATAAAGTAAATTGAAAAAGTGCAAAATAAAATGAAAGGAGTTATTTTATTTATTAAGCGCCTGGACATTTAAAAAAATGTTGACGAGGACTAAAGTTATCGAATTTTTCGGCGGATACTTTAGTGGCTTTAGCTTAAAGTCATAACATTAACTAAAAAGCAATAGTAATATTGTAACAAAAATTAATGTAATTAAGCTTTTATTGCATCATTTCAATTCCAAAATTAATATTTATAAGGAGGATTTACTATGTGTGGAATTGTAGGTTACATAGGAACAAAAAAAGCAAGTCCTATTTTAATTAATGGACTTTTAAGATTGGAATACAGAGGATATGACTCAGCTGGTATTTCAACAATTGAAAAAGATGGTCTTTCAATAATGAAAGATAAAGGAAGAGTTAAAAATTTAAATAATTTACCAGGAATTGATGATTTAGAAGGAACAATTGGCATTGCTCATACAAGATGGGCAACTCATGGAAAACCATCTAAAGAAAATTCTCATCCTCATATGGATAATTCAAAAACATTTAGTGTTGTTCATAACGGAATTATTGAAAACTATAATGAATTAAGAAAATTTTTAATTAATAATGGTTATACATTTTATTCTCAGACAGATACTGAAATTATACCTAATTTAATACATTATTATTATTCTAAAGACGACAATAATGATTCTTTTAGATTCTTAAGAGCTGTAAAAAATGCATGTTCTGACTTAAAAGGAAGTTTCGCCTTAGAAATTATTTGTAAAAACGATCCTAATAATATGATAGTAGTAAGAAAAGACAGCCCTCTTGTAATAGGTAAAGGAAATGGAGAAAATTACATTTCTTCTGATATACCTGCTATTCTTTCTTTTACAAGAGAATTTTATCTATTAGAAGATTTAGAATTTGTTGTTTTATCAAGAGACGATGCTAAATTCTATGATAAAAATTTTAATCCAATTGATAAAAAAATTCAAACGATCGAATGGAATGCTTCTAGTGCAGAAAAAGATGGATTCGAAGATTATATGTTAAAAGAAATTTACGAACAACCAACTGCAATTAGAGAGACAATAGGTGCCAAATTAGGTGAAGGTTCAAAATGTGAATTTGATGAATTAAAATTCACAAAAGAATATTTAAAAAGTCTTAATAAAATTTATCTTGTTGCTTGCGGTACTGCTATGCATGCAGGTTTAGCAGCTAAAAATATGTTAGAACGTATCTGTAAAATACCAACAGAAGTTGATATTGCTTCTGAATTTAGATATAGAGACCCTATCGTTGATGAAAAAACTTTATGTATTTTTATTTCTCAATCAGGTGAAACAGCTGATACAATAGCTGCTTTAAAGCTTTCAAAAGAAAAAGGAGCAAAAACATTAGCAATTAGTAACGTTATTGGTAGCTCTATTACTAGAGAAGCTGATTACTCTATTTATACACATGCTGGCCCAGAAATTGCTGTTGCCTCTACAAAAGCTTATACTTCTCAAGTAGTATTATTAGCTATTTTAGCTATTTATTTTGCTGAAACACTAGAACTAACTGATAAAAATATTTTAGAACTAAAAAACAACATTTTAGAATTGCCTTCAAAAATTGAAGAAACTTTAAAATGTGCTGAGCAAATAAAAGAATTTGGACATAGAATTTACCAAGAAAAAGATGTCTTCTTCTTAGGAAGAGGTATTGATGAAACAGTTGCAAAAGAATCAGCTTTAAAACTAAAAGAAATTTCTTATATTCATGCAGATAGTTACCCTGCTGGTGAATTAAAACATGGTCCAATTGCATTAATTGAAAATGATATTACTGTTATAAGTATTATGACAGATAAAAATTTAGTAGAAAAAACTGTAAGTAATATTCAAGAAGTAATTACTAGAGGTGCAAAAACTTTAGTTGTTACTAATCAAAATATTGATGATAAAATGTTTGATACAGTTATTCATATTCCGGAAACTAATACTTTTATCTCTCCTATTTTATCTGTAATACCTTTACAATTACTAGCTTATTACATTTCAAAAGAAAAGGGATTAGATGTTGATAAGCCTAGAAACTTAGCAAAATCAGTTACAGTTGAATAA
>ERZ835980.2683-NODE-2683-length-15342-cov-3.083731_pt1 | contig 15342 bp, 16 predicted proteins | sample MGYA00519943_ERZ835980 | MGnify/ENA primary metagenome ERZ835980 (study PRJEB31850, sample SAMEA3708791) | human gut metagenome | biome: human gut; feature: human-associated habitat; material: faeces | place: China | collected 2014 ... | reverse complement strand
CTGGATATCCTCAACAAGAAGTCCGGCGTTCAGGGTGTGTCCGGTGTGTCCTCCGACTTCCGTGATCTGGAGAATGCCCACAAGGAGGGCAACGAGCGCGCCGGTCTGGCCGTGGATATGTTCAACTATGGCGTGAAGAAGCTCATTGGCGCTTATGCTGCCGCTATGGGCGGCGTGGACGCCATCATCTTCACCGCCGGCGTGGGCGAGAACAGTGCTTCTCAGCGTCTGGACATCGCCTCCGGTCTGGAGTTCATGGGCGTGAAGATGGACGCCGAGGCCAACAACGTCCGCGGCAAGGAAGCCGTCATCTCCGCCGCTGACTCCAAGGTGAAGGTCCTGCTGATCCCCACCAATGAGGAGCTCATGATCGCTATGGACACCGCTTCCATCGTCAAGGGCTAAGCTATATTCGATCCATCAAAGGGACCCTCGATGAGGGTCCCTTTTCTATACGGAGGAACTGATCTATGCAACTGAACACACTGTCTATGGTCCACGAATTCCTGCGTCGGACCGTGAAACCCGGAGACTTCTGCATCGACGCCACGGCGGGAAAGGGCCGGGATACGGCCCTGCTGTGCCGCCTGACGGGGGATGCGGGCCGGGTGCTGGCCTTTGACATTCAGGAGGCGGCGGTGGCGCAGACCAAAGCCCTGCTGGCGGCGGAGGGCCTGACGGCGGAGGTGATCCGGGACAGCCACGCCAATATGGAGCGCTACGCGGTGGCGGAAACGGTGGACTGTGTGGTGTTCAACTTCGGACGGCTTCCCGGCGGGGACCCGTCTATCTTTACCCGGTCGGATACCTCCGTAGCGGCGTTGGAGGCGGCTCTGCGGCTGCTGAAGTCCGGCGGCGTCATCGCCATTGCCCTGTATTACGGCGGCGCCAACGGCTACGGGGAGCGGGATGCCGTGATGACATGGCTGGAAACGCTGGATGACCGGAAATTTTCCGTCCTCCGCTGCGATTGGGCCAACCGGCGGAACGATCCCCCGGTCCCCATTTTTATCTGGAAGGAATGATCGATTTTTCCGTATTGTCATTGGCGAAAGGATTTGCTATCATGAAGCTGTAACGCGGCGCAGAAGCGCCGGTCCAGTCAGGAGGAATAACTATGAAAGATCTGAAGGATACCTGCCGGGTGGCAGTTGTACAGTGTGCCCCTGTGATGTTTGATAAGAAAGCCGGTACGGAAAAAATGGTGGAACTGATCCGGGAAGCCGGGAAAAACGGCGCGGAGCTGATCGTGTTCCCGGAGCTCATCATCCCCTGCTATCCCTACGGCATGACCTTCGGCTACACCGTAGGCAGCCGGGACAAGGTGGGCCGTCTGGACTGGAAACGGTACTATGACAACTCCCTCTGCGTCCCCGGCCCTGAGACGGAGCTGCTGGGACAGGCGGCGAAGGAGGTCCACGCCTATGTCAGCATCGGCGTGTCCGAGCGGGGAGAGGACAGCGCCACGCTGTATAACTCCAACCTCGTATTTTCCCCGGAGGGGGAGCTGCTGAACGTCCACCGGAAGCTGAAGCCCACCGGAGCGGAGCGTTTGGTGTACGGTGACGCCAACAAGGACTATTTCCCCATCACCGATACCCCCTGGGGACCTATGGGCAATCTGATCTGCTGGGAGAGCTATATGCCTCTGGCTCGGGTGGCCCTGTACCAGAAGGGCATTACCCTCTACATTTCCCCCAACACCAACGATAACCCTGAATGGCAGGACACCATCAAGCACATTGCCATCGAGGGCCACTGCTTCTTCATCAACGCCGACATGGTGTTCACCAAGGAGATGTACCCCAAGGATCTCCACTGCCCGCAGGAGATCGAGAAGCTCGGCGACATCCCCTGCCGGGGCGGAAGCTGCGTGGTGGACCCCTACGGCCACTATGTAACGCAGCCGGTGTGGGACAAGGAGGACATCATCTACGCCGATCTGGATATGCAGCAGGCCATTGCCAGCCGCATGGAGTTTGACGGCGTGGGCCACTATGCCCGGCCGGACGTACTGGAATTGCGGGTCCATGAATAAAGAGACAGCCGCCCTGATGGAAATTCCCATCGGGGCGGCTGCTGCCGTCTTACCAAAGAAAAACAGGCCTCATCTTGGCAGAGGAGGCCTGTTGCTTCGGTGTGATTATGTTTACAGGTGCAGGACCCGGTCCCGGATCTCCTGTGTCCGGCCCTGATTCCAGAACTGGGTGCCGATATAGCCGCAGGTGCGGCGGGCCACATTCATCTTGTCCTGATCCGTGTTGCCGCACTTGGGGCACTTCCAGATGAGCTTGCCGTTGTCCTCTACGATCTGGATCTCACCATCCCAGCCGCAGACCTGGCAGTAGTCGCTCTTGGTGTTCAGCTCGGCGTAAATGATGTTGTTGTAGATGAACTTCATCACCTCCAGCACGGCGGGGATGTTGTTCTGCATGTCCGGAACCTCCACATAGCTGATGGCGCCGCCGGGGGAGAGGTGCTGGAACTGGGCCTCGAATTTCAGCTTGTCAAAGGCGTTGATCTCCTCCGTGACGTGGACATGGTAGCTGTTGGTGATGTAGCCCTTGTCAGTGATGCCCTCAATGATGCCGAACCGGCGCTGGAGGCACTTAGCGAACTTGTAAGTGGTGGATTCCAGCGGCGTGCCGTACAGAGAATAGTCGATGTTTTCGGCTTTCTTCCACTCGGCGCACTTGTCGTTCATCTTCTGCATGATGGATAGGGCGAAGGGGGTGGCACTGGGGTCGGTGTGGCTCTTGCCGGTCATGTACTTCACGCATTCATACAGGCCCGCGTAGCCCAGAGAAATGGTGGAATAGCCGTTGTAGAGCAGCTTGTCGATGGTTTCGCCCTTTTTCAGCCGGGCCAGCGCACCGTACTGCCACAAAATGGGGGCGGCGTCGGAGGTGGTGCCCTTGAGCCGCTCATGGCGGCACTGAAGGGCCCGGTGGCACAGCTCCAGACGATCCTCAAAAATCTTCCAGAACTTGTCCAGATTGCCGCCGGAGGACAGTGCCACGTCCGGCAGGTTGATGGTGACCACGCCCTGATTGAAGCGGCCGTAGTACTTGTGCTTGCCGGGCTGGTAATTCTTGGCGTTGGCAATGTTGCCGATACCCGCGTCGGTGAAGCGGTCCGGCGTCAGGAAGGAGCGGCAGCCCATGCAGGTATAGACGTCGCCCTTCAGCTCCCGCATCTTCTTCTCGGAGATGTAGTCCGGCACCATGCGGCGGGCGGTGCATTTGGCGGCCAGCTCTGTGAGATACCAGTAGGGGGCATCCTCGGTGATGTTGTCCTCCTCCAGTACGTAGATCAGCTTGGGGAAGGCAGGGGTGACCCACACGCCGTCCTCATTCTTCACGCCCTGATACCGCTGGAGCAGCATCTCCTCGATGATCATGGCCAGATCTTTCTTTTCCCGCTCAGTTTCGGCTTCACCCAGATACATGAACACGGTGATGAAGGGAGCCTGTCCATTGGTGGTCAGCAGCGTTACCACCTGATACTGAATGGTCTGAACACCGCGGCGGATCTCCTCCCGCAAACGGGTCTCCACCAGCTCCGTGATCTTTTCCGCACCGGGGTCCGCGCCGATGGAGGCCATTTCCGCCTCCACGATCTTACGAATCTTCTGACGGCTGACCTCCCGGAAGGGGGCCAGTGTGGTCAGGTCTCCGGCTCCGGTCAGTTCCAGGCAACCGGGCACCCAAGGGTGGGGGGTTGCTTTCACGCCCCAGCCTTCCAGTTCCTTTATCAGGCTTTCCGCGTTGGTTTTCAGGGGGTTGACCTGTACCGTCAAAGGCGGGGTATCGTTATTCGCCGCCAGGAATGCTTCCGTCTCCTCCCGGCCTAAAATCGACAGCAGCCGCTTCACCAGCCATTTGGGATGACTGTACCGGATGGAGAGGTATTTTGCCTCGTCCCGCTCCGGGATGGGCGGCAGCGCCGTCTTATTTTGAGCGATCTTGCGGAGCACCGCGTTCACAAGGCCGGATGCCTGCCCTCTGCCGGAGATCTTCGCCAACTCCACGGAGGTGTTCACCGCCGCGCTGTCCGGCACCCGATCTAAATATAAGATTTGATATGCACCCAGACGCAGAATCTCCAGCAGCGGCGGCTGAAGATGATCCGGCTTCTGGGAGCAGTACGCGCTGAGGTAGAAATCCAACAACTGCTGGTTCTGGACCACGCCGTAAACCAATCGGCTGCACAGCGCCGCCTCCGGGCCCACCAGACCGTCCCGGCCTAACTGAGCTTTCAGGGCGGCGTCCGCCCAGGCATGGTTATTCCGACAGGACATCAGGACCCGCAGGGCCGTTTCCCGGGCGCCCATCAGTTGTCCCTCCGTCCGCGGTTATTGCGGCCCACAAAGATGAGCACATAGCGCAGCAGCTGCAAGGCGGACATCAGCAGCGCCGCCACATAGGTCAGTGCCGCCGCCTTTAACACCTTCCGTGCGCCGGGAAGCTCATCGTCATACAAAAGCTGTTCGTTTTCCAGCGTCTGCAAGGCCCGGTGGGAGGCGTTGAACTCCACCGGCAGGGTGATGAGCTGGAAAATCGTGGTCAGGGAAAACAGCAGGATACCCACGAAAAACAGAGATTGGCTGTACAGGACCATGCCCACCAGCAGCAGGATGAAAGAAAACTTGGAGCCGATCTGGGTGGCGGGGATAATGGCCGTCCGCAGCCGCACCGGGCCGTAGTTTTCCGCGTACTGCACGGCATGACCGGCCTCGTGGGCCGCCACGCCCACCGCCGCGATGGAGGTGGAGTTGTAGACGTTTTCCGACAGGGAAATGCTGTTGTCCCGGGGATCGTAGTGATCCGTCAGATTGCCGGAGCAGGGCCGGATGGCCACGTTGTAGACGCCGTGGGCCCGCAGCACCGCCTCCGCCGCCTGCGCGCCGGTGAGACGCCGCCGGTTGGCGACGCCGCTGTACCGCTTGAAGTTTCCGCTGACCTGCGCCTGCGCCCACAGGGACAGCAGGAGCACCGGGATCAGCAAAATGCAGTAGATATTATTCGCTAAAAAATCGCCGTAACCGCCGTAATAACCGTAATAAGGCATGGCGTTCCTCCAATCAGATATTCATGGGATGGCCCAGCAGATAGGCCGCCGCGCTCATGCGCTTGCCGCCCTCCGCCTGAAGCTCCGTGATCCAAAGGCTCTGCCCGTCGCCGCAGGCCACCTCGATGCCCTTCTTTCCGGCGGAAAGCAGCGTACCGGGCGTCTTGTCCGTAGCCGTGCCAACGGCTGTTTTGTAAATTTTGAACCGCTGGCCCGTCAGCTCTGCCGTGGCGCAGGGCCAGGGGATCAGTCCCCGCACCTGATTGCGGATGGCCGCCACAGGCTTCGTCCAGTCAATAGGAGACAGCTCACGGGACAGCATGGGCGCAAAGGTGGCCTGTGTGCTGTCCTGCGGGGTCCGGGGGGCGGTCCCCGCCGCCAGCAGAGGAAGGGCCTCCGCCAGTGCCTCCGCGCCGACCTTTGCCAACCGGTCCCACAGGGAGGGCAAGTCCTCCTCCGGGTCAATGGGCGTTTTCGCCGTGAGGATCACATCGCCGGCGTCCAGCTCCTCCGCCATATACATGATGGAAACGCCGGTCTCCGCGTCACCGTTGAGCATGGCCCAGTTGATAGGGGCAGAACCCCGATATTTGGGCAGCAGGGACGCATGGACGTTCACGCAGCCAAGGGGCGGCACATCCAGAATGTCCTTGGGCAGAATACGGCCGTAGGCCACCACCACGATCAGCTCCGGGGCCAGAGACTTTACCAGCTCCAGGGCCGTGCCGTCCCGCATTTTCGTGGGCTGATACACGGACAGCCCCTGGGACAGGGCGTATTCCTTCACCGGCGAAAAAGCCAGCTTATGCCCCCGGTTTTTGGGGCGGTCCGGCTGGGTGAATACGCCGCAGATCTCGTGCCCGTCCTCCACCAGCCGCTTCAGGGACGCCACCGCGAAATCCGGCGTGCCCATAAACAGGATCCTCACTCCTCGTCGTCTCCCTCTTCCTGCTGGATATACTCCTCCAGCTCCTCCTCGGTCAGCAGATGGTCCGTGCGCTCCACGAACAGATGACCGTCCAGATGCTCGATCTCGTGGCAGAAGCACCGGGCCGTCAGGGCCTCGTCCTCCACCTCGAAAAATGCGCCGTCCCGGTCCTGGGCCCGGACCCGCACCGTGTAAGGCCGGGTCACGATGCCGAACTTTCCGGGCACGCTGAGGCAGCCCTCCAGCCCGGTCTGTTCGCCGTCGGTGGCGATGATCTCGGGGTTCACCAGCTCGATGATCTCGTCATCCTCGTTCATCACCACGCACACCCGGCGCAGAATGCCCACCTGGGGCGCGGCCAGGCCCACGCCGCCGGAATCCAGCAGCGTGTCCTTCAGGTCGTCCAGCAGGGTGTGAAGCCTGCCGTTGAACTCCGTCACCGGGCGGCACACCTTGGTCAGGCAGGGCTCCCCCTGCAATACGATTTTTCTCAATGCCATGGTCGTATACCTCTTTTTATCAGTCCATCAGATTACAATCGGTGTAAATATGCAGCGCTTTGTGCTCCGGCCGCCGGGAAAACTCCTTCATAAACGCCGACAGCAGGCCCCGCAGGGTCTTGTCGTTGCGGCCGATCACCGTTACCCGGTAGCGGTAGCGGTTGTTGACCTTCACCACGGGAGCCGGGGCCGGGCCCAGGATATCCAGGGCCATGCCGCGATAGGGCTCCTGCCCGGCGGCGGAACGCAGTCCGTCCCGCAGACCGGCGGCGGCCCGGCGCACCGGGCCCTCCTCGGGGCCGGTGACGGTGATGAAAAACTGGTCGGCAAAGGGCGGGTCCCGCCGCAGCTGCCGCAGGCGGATCTCGCCGTCGTAAAACCGGTCATAGTCCTGGTCCGCTGCGGCCAGGATCACGTCGTTCTGGGGGGTGTAGGTCTGGATCACCGCCCGGCCGGGCTTGTCCCCCCGTCCGGCCCGGCCCACCACCTGGGTCAGCAGGCTGAAGGTCCGCTCCGAGGCCCGGTAGTGGTCCACATACAGGGACATATCCGCCGCCAGGACGCCTACCAGCGTCACATTGGCAAAGTCCAGCCCCTTGGCCACCATCTGGGTCCCCAGCAGAATGGGCACCCGCCGCACCTGGAAATCCCGGAGGATCTTCTCATGTCCCTGGCTGACGGTATCGGCGTCCATGCGGAGGATTTCCGCCTCCGGGAACAGGGCGTGCAGCTCCTCCTCCGCCCGCTGGGTACCCACGCCGATGTGCTTCATAGCGCCGCCGCACTCCGGGCAGGCTTCGCTGCTTTTTTCGGAATAGCCGCAGTAGTGGCACATCATCCGCCCGTTGGCGGAGTGATAGGTCAGATACACGCTGCACCGGGGGCACTGGGGCACATAGCCGCACTGGGGGCACAGCAGCTCCCGGCTGCTGCCCCGGCGGTTGAGAAACAGGATGCTCTGCTCCCCGGCCTCCAGATTCTTCTCCAGCTCCCGGGCCAGCTCCCGGCTGATGCAGCCGGCGTTGCCGTCCCGCAGCTCCCGGCGCATATCCGCCAGGATCACCCGGGGCATCCGGTGTGCGTTGTAGCGCCGCCGCAGCAGCGCCAGCTGATAGTCCCCCCGGCGGGCGTAATACGCCGTTTCCACCGTAGGGGTGGCCGAACCCAGCAGCAGCCGGGCATTTTCCCGGAAGCAGCGGTATTTGGCAATGTCCCTTGCATGATAGCAGGGAGGATTTTCGGATTCATAGGAGCTCTCCTGCTCCTCATCCAGAATGATGAGGCCCAGGTTCTCCAGCGGCGCGAACACCGCCGATCGGGTACCCAGCACAATATGTGCCTCTCCCCGGCGGATGCGCTTCCACTGGTCGTACCGCTCCGTCAGCCGCAGGCCGCTGTGCAGCAGGGCCACCTGGTCCCCGAAGTAGGCGGAAAACCGGGCCATCATCTGGGGCGTCAGGGCGATTTCCGGCACCAGGATCATCACGGACCGGCCCTGGGCCAGCAGGGTCTGGGCCAGCCGGATATACACCAGGGTCTTGCCGCTGCCGGTGACCCCCTGCAAAAGGGTGACGCCGGGGCGGCCATCACGGCACTGGGCCAGGATCTCGTCATAGGCCCGCTGCTGCTCATCGTTGAGGGTGATCTCCTCCGCCGCCGCGTCATAGTCCCGGCGGGAGATGCGGTACTCCTCCTGGCTGCGCAGGGACACCAGCCCCGCCCGCTCCAGGCTCCTGATGCCCTGCCGGGACACGCCGGTGTAGTAGCACAGCTCCTGCACCACGGCGTCGCCGTATTTGGCCAGGAAGGCCACGGCGTCATACTGCCGGGCGGCGGATTTTTTCTTCCGCTCCATCCGCTCCAGGGCCTCCTCCGGCTCCAGGGCCAGGCAGGCGATCTGCACCACCCGGTCCTGGACCTTCCGGGAGCCCTGGGGCTCCATCTGCAGCAGTCCCCGCTTTTTCAGGGCCGACAGCACCCGCCCTCCGGTCTCCCCCAGGGCGGCGCACAGGTCGTCCCGCTCCATGGGGCCGTCCTGCAGCAGGCGGCAGGCCGCCGCCTCCCGCTCCGACAGGTCCTCCGGCAGGGGCTCCCCGGTCAGGGACCACATCTCCCGATAGCTGTACCACACAGCGGCGGGCAGGATGGTGCGGATGGCGTCGTAAAACGTGCAGAAATACCGCTCCCGCATCCACAGGGCCAGGCGGATCTCCCGGTCCGTGATGACGGGCTCCCGGTCCACCACGGACCGGATGGGCTTGATGGGTTTGTCCGGCACCCCCTGCCCCAGGGCCAGCACGACCCCCTCGCTGACGCGGTTGCCCCGCCCGAAGGGCGCCAGCACCCGCATGCCCACGGCGATGTCCGTCCCCTGGGGGATCAGATAGTCGTAAGGCTTGTCAATGGCATAGGTTGCCGCCGCCACAGCCACCTTGGCGATCTGCGGCATGGCGATTCCCCCTTCTGTCCCGTCACGCCTCGTCGGAGATGGCGGTGTCGATGGACTTGGCATCGAAGCGGCCCTCGGCCACCTCGTTGATGGCCAGGGTCACGGGCTTCTCGTCCAGGGGCTCGTCGCGGCGCTGGGCCTCGATGGCGATCTGGCGGGCCCGGCGGGCCACCACGTTCACCATCATATAGCGGTTGGGAATGTACTGGGTCAGCTTGTTCATAGCGGGATAGAGCATCATAATAGCATTACCGTCCTTTATCAGAAAAAATTTTTAGTCCTTTACCAAATGCATCCGCTCGGCGGGCTTGAAGTGCTCCACGCGGAAGATATCATTGAGCTCAGCGGCGGCGCGCTCCACGTCGTCGTTGATGATGAAATAGTCGTAATCCACGGCCAGGGCCATCTCGTCCCGGGCCCGGGTCAGCCGCTGGCGGATCTTGTCGGCGGAGTCGGTGCCCCGGTTCACCAGGCGGCGCTCCAGTTCCGACCAGGAGGGCGGAGCCAGGAAGATGCGCACGGCGTCGGGCCGCTTGGCATAAATCTGCTGGGCCCCCTGCACGTCGATCTCCAGCATCACGTCCCGGCCCTGATCCAGGGCCTCGTCCACGGGGATGCGGGGGGTGCCGTAAAAATTCCCGGCATAGCCCGCGTGCTCCAGCAGCTGATCCCGGTCGATCATCTTCAGGAACGCGTCGTCGTCGATGAAGTGATAGTGTACACCGTCTATCTCACCCTGGCGGGGTCCGCGGGTGGTGGCGGACACGGACAGAAACATGTCCGGATGCTCCCTCATGGCGCTTTTGAGCACCGTGCCCTTTCCGCACCCGGACGGGCCGGAAAGGATGAATATTTTGCCTTGCTTTTCCAAAATCAGATCTCCTCCTGCATGAAATCCTCCGCCGACAGGCCCAGGCGGGGGCCCAGCTTCTCCGCCGGCAGGGCGGAGAGCACCACATGGTCGCTGTCCATCACCAGCACCGCCGCCGTTTTGCGGCCGTAGGTGGCATCAATGAGCATACCCCGGTCCCGGGACTCCTGGATCAGCCGCTTGATGGGGGCGGAATCCGGGCTCACCACGGCGATGAGCCGTCCCACGGACACCAGATTGCCGAAGCCGATATTCACCAGCTGCACAGCGGTCCCTCCCTTACTCGATGTTCTGCACCTGCTCGCGGATCTTCTCCACCTCGGCCTTCATGGCCACCACGTCCTGGGTCACGGCCAGGTCGTTGCACTTGGAGCCGATGGTGTTGCACTCGCGGTTGAACTCCTGCATCAGGAAGTCCATGTCCTTGCCGGTGGGCCGCTGGGCCTGCAGCATGGTCCGCAGCTGGGCCACATGGCTGCGCAGGCGGACGGTCTCCTCGTCGGCAAAGATGGCCGCCTCGGTGAGGATGCGCCCCTCGTCGATGGTGGTGGAGGCCAGCACCTCCCGCATTTTCTTCTCCAGCCGCTCCCGATAGGCGGACACGGTCTGGGGCGACTGCCGCTCCACCCGGCCCACGGCGGTCTCGATGGTCACCAGGCGGCCCGCGATGTCCTCCGCCAGGCGGCGGCCCTCCACGGCCCGCATATCGTTATAGGCGGCCAGGGCCTGGTCCAGCACCTGGCAGATATCGGCGGCCACGGTTTCCAGGTCCTCCTCGGCCTTGGACACCGTCAGCACATCCGGCAGTTTGGCCAGGGCCATGGGCGTGATCTCCCCCTCCAGGGAGAACATATCCCTCAGCTGGGTCAGGGCCTGGTAATAGCCCCGGGCCAGGGGCTGGTTCACCGTCACCACGGACACGTCCGCGGCGCTGGCGTCGATGGTGACGAACACGTCCACCTTGCCCCGGGACACGGCAGCCCGGACCCGGGCCTTCACGGCGTCCTCGGCAAATACGTAAGCACGGGGCATTTTCACCGTGCAGTCCAGAAAGCGGTTGTTGACAGAGCGCACCTCCACGGTGATGTCCCGCTGGTGCAGGGTCTCTCTGGCCCGGCCGTAGCCGGTCATGCTTTTGACCAATGTAAACTCCTCCTATCTATCGTCCCTCAGCAGCAGAAATAGTATCCGCCGCCGCCAAACAGGCAGTTCATGCAGGCGCAGGCAGCGCAGAGGCTGGTGCAGTTGTCCCCGGCGCAGCTGCCGGTGGACACATGCCCGTACCCGTTGGGGCGGTACGCCGCGCCGTTTCCGTTTATCATATCCAGGGCCCGCTGATATTCCGCGTTGCCCGGGTCCATCTGCACCGCCGTCTCATAATAGCGCCGGGCCTCGTCCATCCAGCCCCGCTTATAGCACACGGCCCCCTTCAGGAAGTTCCACTCCCCGTTGTGATCCGTCTGGGCGTTGAGCAACTCCTCCGCCAGGTTCAGGTTCCCTTGGGAGATGGCCAGCCGGATCCGCTGCCACGCAGCGCCGTAGGCGCCGCTGTAGCCGGTGTTATAGCCGGTGTTGTACCCCGCGCCGTAGCCGGGATTATAGCCGGAGCCGTAGCCGCTCTGGCCGCCGGACTGGGCGGCCTTGCGCTGATTGCGGATGGTCTCGTATGCCTCGTTGATCTCCTTCATCCGCTCCTGGGCCAGGTCCTCTAAGGGATTGTCGTGGTAGTTGTCGGGGTGGTATTTCCGGGCCAGGTTCCGGTAGGCTTTCTTCACTTCTTCGTCTGTGGCGGTGCTGGGGATGCCCAGCACCTGATAGGGATCGCGCATATCAGGCGCCTGCCTTTCGTTGTTTTCTTCTGTGTCCTTTGCGGAAAGTGCCGTTCAGCACCGCCGCGCCCACCGCGTACAGGCCCTCGTATACAACACTCTCGATAATGGCCCGCCAGGGGCCGAAATCCGCCAGCTCAAAGGCGGCGGCCATAGTCCGGACGGAGCTGTCCAGGGTGGCGGCCAGGGCCGCCCGGTCCTCCGCCGTCAGCGTGCCGCCTTCGGCGTGAAATCGGTAGACCAGCGGGTTATAGCTGCCGGACTTTACATCCTTTTTCAGATCGTCCGCCGCGTCCACCAGATAGATCCAGCGGCCCAGGTGGTACAGCAGCTGCTCCAGCACCCGGCGGCGCACCGGGTCCGGTTCCTCCTCCGCCGCACCGGCCAGCAGCGCCGCGAAGGCGTCCGCCGCCCGGTCCATGGAGGGGCACCTCTCCCCTTCCAGCCGGGCCAGCTCCTCCAGGTGGGCCCGGGTCCGCTGGTCGAAGCCGGGCCGCCTGGCCCGGGCCTTGCGATAGGCCCGCCGCAGCAGGAGCAGGGCCGCGCGGTACAGCAGCCCCCGGAAAAAGCCGTGGTCCGCCACGCCGTCGGTCAGCTGCCACCAGGTGAGGATCACGCTCAGGTCCGCCGCCGCGTCGAAGGCGGGCTGCCGCTCCAGGGCGTCGCAGCCCCGGATGGGGTGGGCCGGGCACCGGCAGTGCGCCGTGGGGCATTCCGGCTCCCTGGATAACAGCATAGCCAGAAAAGCTAAATCGTAGTTTAAGATCATCCGGGCAGCCAGTCCGTACCGGCGGCCCAGGCTGCGGCACAGGCCGCAGTAGGCCGCCTGGAACCGCTGCTTGTCCTCCGCCGTCAGGTGGCCGTCCGACGGCCGCACATAACCGAACATCAGAACTCCCGGACGATGGTATAGGTCAGGGTATCCCGCTTCCGGGCATAGCCGTCATACAGCTTGATGGGGATAAACGACACCGCCGCCGCCGCAATGGCCACGGCATAGCGCCAGCCCTCCGTCAGCCCTGCCGACAGGAAGTAGCCCAGCAGGAAAAACACCACCGGCAGCATATATACCAGCCAGGTCACCGCCAGGACGGCCCGGGTGGAGCTTTCCACCACCACCTTGTCTCCGGGGCGGACCCCCACGGGGTCCCGGGCCTCGGCATAGACGGAGGCCCCGGTCATGCCGCATCCGGCGCACTCCTCGCAGTCGTGTCCGCAGGCGGACTTGCGGGGCACGGAGATCTGCACATATCCGTCCCGAAGGATCTTTTCAACAGTTGCCACTTGTGTCATTTTGCTCAGTCCTTTCGCTTGGGGAAAAATCTCTGTTACGGCAGACGCTCCACGTCCACCACGATCTGATACGAGCCCTTGACGCCCACGTTGGCGTAGTTGGCCACCTGCACCGTCACCGGCACCGTGTGGACCCCCGGCTCCGTGATACCGCTGAGGTCCACGGTAATGCGCAGGTCCTCTGCGGTGATCTGGGCCATCTCGCTCTCCAGGCCCCGCAGGAGGATGTTCAGGCTCTCGGTCACCGGCACGGCGGAGAAGCCCTCCGGCACGTTTTCGCAGTTGAAGGCCGTCACGGTGACATTGCGCTCCGTGACGCCTGTGACCACGATGGTCACGGTGACCGGGCCCACGTTCTCCGCCAGGGTGGTACCTTCCGGGGCGGTGACGCTGTAGGTCAGGCTCTGGGAGGGCTGGAGGTCCTGCAGGTACAGGGTGTCCAGCACGATGGCGTCGATGGTGTCCAGCACATCCTTCTCGCCCACCAGGGTTACCTTGTCCGGGGACACGGTATACTGCATCGTGTCCAGAGTGGACCCGGCGGCAGGGACGAAGTTGACCACCAGATCCACCTCCTTGGAGGTCTTTACCGGCAGGGTAGCCTGCACGGTCTTCACCTTGGAGCGGACGGCGGGGTTGTCGATCTTGATGTCGTTATAGTCATACAGCTCCCACTCCAGGGCCTGGACCACGGTGCGGTCGGCGCCGGAAATGTCCAGGGTCACCTTGGCATAGGCAATGTTCAGCAGATCGTCCCGCTGGCCCCGCAGGTTCAGCTCCGCCGGATCCAGGGTCAGCTCCCCGGCGGTGAAGCCCTTGGCGGTGCTGCCCACGATGTCGCAGCGGATGGGCACGGTCTTGCTGTCCATCTCGCCCACGGTGACGGTGACGCTGTAGGCGCTGGCGTGATCCACGGAAATTTTGCTGCGCTGGATGTCGTCCTGGAAGTACACCTGATACGACAGGGTCTGCTGCCCGGTCTCCTGAATGGTGCTGGTGTCCGCCACGATGCGGACCTTGCTCTTGTCCAGCTTGAACAGCTCGCTGCGGGGACCCTTGAGCACCAGGTCGATGGTGGTGTCATAGCCCGACAGCAGCATCAGGTTCTTTTCGGCCAGGCTGGTGTCCTCGCCGGAAAACTCCACGGGGACGTTGTTGACCTTCATGGTCACCTCCACGGAAAGCCCCCGGTCTACATAGACCCACAGGGCGATGGCCACCAGGATGGAGATGACGATGCGGATGACCTTGCGGCTCTTGTCGGGATTCTGGTTGGTGTTAGTCTTGGTTTCCATTCTGCTCCCCCTTTCTATGGGCGTGCAGCAGCTCCCGCAGGGACAGGCGGGGCTTGTCCGGCTCCTCCTCCGGCTGGGGCATCAGCTCGTTGCGCAGCAGCTGCCGGAGCGTCTCCGGCATCAGGTGCCGCTTCAGCATGCCGCCGATGGCCACGGAGATGGAGCCTGTCTCCTCCGACACGATGACCACCACCGCGTCGGAATTTTCGCTCATGCCAATGCCCGCCCGGTGGCGCATGCCCAGGTCCCGGCTGAGATTCACATTCTTGGACAGCGGCAGCATGCACCCGGCGCCCAGGATCCGGCCCTGCCGGATGATAACGGCGCCGTCGTGCATGGGGGCCTTCACGAAGAAGATGTTCTTCAGCAGCTCGCTGGACACCGCCGCATCCAGGGTGGTGCCGCTGCGGACGATCTCGTCCAGCAGCAGCTTCCGCTCGAACACGATCAGCACCCCCGTGCGGGTCTTGGCCATGTCGGTGCAGGCCGCCACGGTCTGGTCGATGGCCCGCTCCAGCTCGGAGGACTGCTGCTCCGGCTGGAAAATGCGCAGCAGGCGGATGTTCCGGCTGCCCACCTTCTCCAGCAGCTGGCGGATCTCCGGCTGGAACAGGATGATCAGGGCCAGAACGCCCCACTCCACCATGTGGCTGAGGATATAGTTCACGCCCCGCAGATTCAGGGCCGCCGGGGACGACAGCCACAGGGCCACCAGAAAGATCGCCACGCCCTTGAGGATATTCTCCGCCCGGGTGCTGCGCACCAGACAGAGGATCTTATACACCAGATAGGCGATAATGGCCACGTCCAGCACGTCCATGGGCCGGATCAGCGACAGATACCGCCCGGCCCGCTCCAATACAGATACAATTGCTTCCATTTCAGGCGTCCCTTCCTTGCACATACCAATACGTATTTTACATTATATAAAATTTATTGGGAAAATGCAACAAAAACGTCTGTCAAAGCTCTACATTTTCACGAAGCACCCGGGACACGGCCCACACCAGGCGGTCCGCCTGGTCCAAGGTGTTGAAAAAGGACGCGCTGAGCCGCAGGGTGCCGGTGTCCAGGGTCCCCGCCGTGCGATGGGCCAGGGGCGCGCAG
>ERZ835980.2667-NODE-2667-length-15473-cov-11.891620_pt1 | contig 15473 bp, 19 predicted proteins | sample MGYA00519943_ERZ835980 | MGnify/ENA primary metagenome ERZ835980 (study PRJEB31850, sample SAMEA3708791) | human gut metagenome | biome: human gut; feature: human-associated habitat; material: faeces | place: China | collected 2014 ... | reverse complement strand
CATACATATTTGTAGGCTCTCCATACGAATTAAGACCTGTACATTCTTTATACCTTAAACCTGGGAAATCTATTTCCAAGTCTTTCCAACCGGCACCAAGCTCGCCATAATGCATCATATAAAACTTGTATTCATTCATGTTGCTCTATTATAATACACGCAAATATAATAATTTAAATTCATATATTAAAGCTTTACTTTAATATTTATCACTGTGATATATTTAAATCCGCTTTAATATTGAGCTTTTAATCTTAAAAGTAAAAGAATACTTGAAATATACCTTGCATTGCATAGTACTACCTCATTGCATATTAGACATACCCTATATAAATAAAGGAAAAATGTCTAATCCAAAACCCATAAAAAAGAAAGTAACATAAAGAAAAAAGTGAGCGACAGCGAACACCGCTCTCCCTTTTATTATGAATATAATGAAAGGGGTTCATACACATACTGCATAGAGAAGCATCAACGTAAAACAATAACTCGTATAAGATAATAATATTATATTACAGCTTGTGTATCTTGATTTAGATAAAACATTCGAACAATCAGAAAGAGAGAAAAAATCAGAAAAAATTAAAAAAAAATGAGAGAGAGGACGGATGTTTACGGTTGCACTGGTGTACGGGGGGGGAGGGGTATAGCGCGTTCATGGTTGTACTGCCTGTGTTGTACTACAACGGTTTATAACGCTCGTTTGCTTCGTTGCATATGGCTTCAATATGCGCGATATAGGCGAATAAAGGTAAACACGATACATTGTGAAGATGAAAATATAACGCCATATAAAAGCGTTATATTGGCTTATAAACGTATGTTATGAAGCATGTATTTATTTATAATTGCTTACAAAATATCATGCGTTTTATTTGATATTTTGATAAAAAAGCGTTATCTTCGCAATGTGAAAGGAAGAAAGGTGATATATTCAAGTCCTATTCTTTTACAGGGGCAAACGTTAACGCCCCAAAGCGTGTTGTTAAATGTTGGGATAAAAAGAGAGCCTTAACACGGCAATGTTAAGACTCTCGTAAGTTGGAACACTTAAAGTAAGTATTTTCCAGATCCGGAGGCAAAAATACTTCTTTAACTTCTCACTTGCAAATATTCTCCCATTTAATTTTTGATTTGTTGATGCGGTTATAAAAAAAAGGTGTAACAGTTGGAAGCCTGCTACACCTGGATAGGTGGAATAATCCACCAAAAGCGGCTAACTTGCATTAGCCTATAAAACCGTTCGTTTATGGAAATTAAAGTCTGTATTCGTGTTTGGTTCTTTAAGCCTTTGATTATTATAATCAACTTTTAAAGTTCTCAAACGGTGGGTAATGTAAGGCGTTACCCGCCAACGGTTTTTAATTCCATGGCGCAAATATAGCCGTAATTCTTCAATAATCAAAATCACGCTGTAATGAATTGAATTACTAACATTAAACATTATAGCATTATGAAGACAAGAGAATTATTGAAAGCAGTCGAGAACTTGAAAGCGGTATCAGCATGGGAGAAAGGTGTAAATGACTACGCTTATGAAGTAGTAGAAACTATTGCCGAATACGTGGAAGACGTGAAACTGGATAATGTGGAAAGCGTGCTGTTAAATGGTGCATCTGACTGGTCGCAATACAGCTATGGCGGTAGCTCGTTAATATACGATGGAGATATAGCGGAAAGATTGTGTACACCTTCTGAATTTAAGAAAGTAACCCGGAAAGATGGAAGCGTAAGGGATAAAGCAAACAGCCGTGAAACGTGGTTAGACTGCCAGGCAAGGGCGTTGTATCAGGCTTGCCGTGTAATCAAAGGTATAATCAGAAACAACGGGTAAGATGTTAGGGCTTATGTTGCTATTATTCGGTACTGTGATATTCATTTCCGGCACCGACAGGGATAAGCTACGCGAATTTATAAACAAGAGTGATGAATTAGATAAGCTTTAAAGATATGAAAGAATATAAGTTAACAGTAGAGTTTCACAATGGGGCGCGTTATTGCTATTACGGCAAGACAAAGAAAGAAGCGTTAGCAGCGTTTAAAAAATCGTTTGGCAGCTTTAAAGGCTTCGTAAAAAAAGAGTGGACGATAGAACAAGATTAACCAATGTAGGAAGGCGGAGCAACACCGCCACTGGGAACAAACTAACTTAAAAACGAAAAAATATGAATATTATTACAAATAAGGCAAAAGCTCCTGTAAAGCTACGTTACAGGGTGAGCAATAACAGCGGTTCAATAAATAAGGAGTTTGGCAAAAACCAACAGGCGGCTTATGATTTTGCAAACGAAATGAAAGAAACGGCAATCATACGCGGATATTTTGTTTTTAAATCCAGAGGGCAATGGCAAACGAATACGGTATTCATTGATCATGTGTTTAGATAACCAATTATCCCGGTGTGGAGGACAACAAGCGGAGCGACACCGCCACCGGGAACTATTTATTAACTTAAACAATAAAGAATATGAATTCATTAAAGAAGATTTCATTTGATTATTTCAACGGACAAATAATAACATCCGAAAAAGTGAACAATTACATACAGAAACTATGGCTTGATGGCAACGAGTTTAGCCAAATAGTGAAAAAAATAATCAATACTGAATTAATGATTAAGGCAGTAAAACAGTGCAAAGAATTTATTATAGCTTGCATTGATATAGATATAGATAGCAAAGAAAATACAATGCAAATAATATACGGTTTTATCGATTATTTACAATGCATATATGACAGATTAGAAAAACTATGTAAGCAATCAGGGCAAACGGCCGTACTTGAATGTGAAATTTGAATAGAAATATATTGCCACAATTAGCATAGATACATTGTTGGGGCTTTTGCCAACATATCATCTTATGACACCCCGGCAGTAATACGGCTGCCGGGTAGGCGATAGGTAAGAATGAACGAATAAATTTAATTAAGGAGGAAATAATATGTTCATGATTTGCATTTTGATTTGGTTAGCTGTTGGAGTAAGTAAGGAGCTGACTGGAAATAACGGTTTTTAAACCGAATTATCCGCCAAAGGTTGAAAGCCTTGCAAGTGGTGCAAGTTCCACGGGCGGAACTATTTACTAACTTAAAAACAAAAAGATTATGGAAAAGAATTATTTCATTCAGATTAACGAGAAAGGACGAACTATAATGCTTCAACCATGCAACGCATTCGAAGCTATAAGGTTGCTAAACTTCTACAGCGATGGGATAAACCTGCTTAAAGAAACACAAGAAGTTACAAGCGTAGAACTGTATAAGATTGGCGAACCATTGCCGAAACGAATTTTAATCTAAGGAATAATTTATGAAAGTAGTAGAATATGGTCGTATATCCACCGACAAACAAACATTGGAGCAGCAAAACAGAACCGTCCAAGAATGGTTGAAAAGAAACGGTTTAAAATCTGACATTGTGATAACGGAAGAAGGAATATCTGGCGGTGTAACCTATAAGAAACGGAAATTAGGCACTGATGTACTTCCGTTGCTGGAGACTGGAGATATGCTAATAGTAGCCGAAATTTCTCGTTTAGGACGATCTATGAGCGATTTAAACAAACTCATCAATGATGAACTAAAACCGCGTAAAATACGTCTTGTAATCGTCCAAATGGGCATTGATTTGAATTGTGGCATGATAAAAGCGATGGACGAAATGATTTTGTTTGCCTTTTCTTTTGCTGCCCAACTGGAAAAAGAACTTATACAGGAACGAACTAAATCAGCATTGGAAGTAAAGAAAAAACAAATTGAGGAAAACGGTTATTTTATTTCCAAAGCTGGAAACAAATGCACCTCTTTAGGTGGAACAACCACCGGACAGGCGAAAGGCGGTAAGGTGAACGGGGAAAAAAGAAGAAAGGAAGCGATGAACGATGAAAAGAACAATATGATAGCCGCCATGTTGGAGGGGTGCAATACTCCGCAAGATATTGACAAGGTAGTTGAACGACTGAACGCAAGAGGCATTCGCACACATAGTGGCTTAGAATTTACCCGAAATCGCTTAACCGCGCTCAGAACGAAAATAAACAGGCGTGCGGAATATGCACAAAGCGTATTATCTGAATGAATGTTTAAAAACATGCCTTCTTTATTAATGTAATATTTTGCATTGTCAAGATAAACATTTATATTTGCAGTATCAAATAACACAATAGAACCGGCGGCAACGGATAAGCGGCATTAAGCAATGAGAACGTATTTTGCGAACTTTAAGGCCAATAACGGCACGAGTCTTATGGAACCGATTACAGGTACTAACAAATCGGTGTTAATAAAAGATATTAGGCATATTGCGGAGGCTAACCGCTTTGCCGGAAATGAATGTAGTTGGTCCGTGTTCATCAAAGAGGGTGACAACTATATAAGCATCGCCCGTGGAGGTATGTGGCCGGATGGTTCTAGATGGCGGGACAATACGCCTGAGATACTATAATTTGGTAACTATAAACAAAAATAGGGCAGCGAAAAAATCGCTACCCTAAATGTTGAATTGTGATTTAAGTCACAATGACATTTTTAATGTCGTTTCAATCCACGCCCGAAGGCGACTAATATCATTTCTGATATGCGGTGCAAAGGTACGTGTTTTTGAATTAAGAAACAAGCAATTTTCAATTTTATAAAATATAAGATTATGAAAATTTTTAATTCATTAGATATAAATTTTCGCAGAGCATTCAAGCAGGCTGCAAAACGAGGTATCGTTAAGTTCACGGTTGAAGGGATTAAAGACGATCCTGATTCAATCTATCCGATGTTTGAAGTTTCGAATAATCATGTCACTTACTATTCCGTGCAGAGACAAGAGAGTGTTTGTATAACTGACAAGGAATTAAAAGCTGTTATCTACTAATGAAAAAAGAAAATCCGAAATATCCAGGTATATACCTTGCTGAGAACATTATTGATTACCATGGCCAGATAGGGATTATTCGCCTATCTTTCCCTCGTTGTTTCATTTGGTTCGATCAAGATGCGGATAGTATATACTGTAGCTATGATGAATTTAAAGATAGAATAGCCCACATAAATTGGCTTGATCCATCTAACAGCGGAAGCAATAGAGATAAGGAATTAGCATTGATTGAAATGTGGAATTTCTTGTGTGAAGAAGAAAGAGAGGAAGAGAGGTTATATGGAGAACTTGAATGAGAGAGAACGAATCGGTAAGCGTATTGCCGAGCTCAGAAAGCAAAAGGGATTGTCCCAAGCGAGATTGGCAGAGTTGGTCAGTATAAACCAGGGTCACATAGCACGAATAGAACTTGGTAAATATAGTACAGGTATAGATATCCTTGCAAAGATAGGGTATGCACTAGGTTGCAGGATTGATTTTATAGAAAACTAAAAAAATGAAAACATTAGAAGAACTCAGAGACTTTATCAATCGAGAAATAAACTTTGTATCTTTGGATATAATTTTTAAAGTCGTTGATTTAGTCATAGCTGAAAACGGATGGACCGATGAACGTCCCAGTTCTCAATACGGTATATGCAATGATGGTGTACGTATCCTTTTCTTTGATTTGGAAATGGTTGCTGTAATCAATGCCATTGACGACTCAGTTTAAAACAAACAGTTTCAGCAAGTAGGGCTGTATAACTCTTGCTGAAACTGTTCTTCCAATTCAGGTGTTAAAGTCTAATCTTACTTTCTAGCAAATCAAATCCTTTTTCCACTTCGGAATTAAGAACTTTCGCATAAACTTGTGTAGTGCGAATGTTTGTGTGTCCAAGCATTTTGGCAACAATTTCAATAGGCACACCATTGTTCAGGGCAAAAACGGCAAAAGTATGTCGTCCCATGTGTGTGGTTATATTCTTATCAATACCTGCGTATTGAGCGACCACCTTTAATGAGACATTATATTTTTGATTGGATATGATAGGTAGCTTATAGTCATACTTCTTCAATATTTCGATTGCCGGAGTAAGAAGAACTATTTTATAATCCTCATTGGTCTTTTTTCTTCTGTCGGATACAATATATTTCCCATTCCTTTCCTCGACATCCTTTTCGAAATTGAATTTCTCAAAATCAGCATACGCAAGTCCAGTGTAGCATTGAAAAAGAAATAAATCACGTATCCGGTCTATTGATGGCATATTAATTTTACAAGTACGGATCATTTTTAGTTCTTCTTCTGTAAGATACTTCCGCTTCTCAAATCTTCCGCGTTCAAAATGCAAACCAACATAAGGGTTTTCATTCAATAAACCGAACTTCATTGCCTCATGCAAATAACGCTTTAAGCGTTTATGATAGTTATAGATTGTAGGTTGAGAAATCTCCTGTTGATGCAGGAATTCATCGTAAAGCGTTATATTCGCTTTTGTCAGGTCATCCATGTAATTTAGCTTTCCGAACTTTTCTAACGATTGTAGCAAAGTTCTATGCTGTTTTCGCGTGCTTTCCTCAATGTCTGTCCTATCCTCTATTCTTGTGCGAACAAAATCAATAAACGAATCCGAATGGTTGGATTTCTCCAAGAATGCGTTAAGTTTTTCAAAGTCGAATTGCTGGTCATTTCTAAACAAATCAAGAATAAAATCATTTAATTTGCTCATCATACCATCAAGCATCGCATTTAACTGGATTGAGTGTACGGAATTAACTACCTTCTTTTTTTCATTCCATTGGTCAGCGTATAGTTTCACTGATGTCCCAATCCATTTCCGTTTACCTTCTGATGTCACTTCAATCTGAACCAGACCTTTTTTGTTTCTTGTGGCGACATGCTTTCTGTCGAACACAAACCTCATTGTTGGATACTTCATACTTTTTGTTTTTTAATGTGAATCACTGGTTGTAATCGAACAGAATCACGAATTTTTATGTATACTGTTAAATAATGCATGTATTGGTTTAATAAATAAAAAAACAGCATTTATTCTATTTGGTATCATGTTTTTGGGTATCATTTGATACCTTTGATACTTTATCGGTATCAAAAATAATACGTTTGATGCATTACTGTGCATGATTGTGCACTAATAAACGTTAATAAAAACGAGTTGTAAATGCTTATATTCCAATATATTACATTGTAATTAGCTGATATACAATAAAAAAGGCGATTACCGAAGTAACCGCCTTTAGTGATTCCGCTGCGATTCGAACGCAGGACCCACGCCTTAGAAGGGCGTTGCTCTATCCAGCTGAGCTACGGAACCATCCTTGTTTGCGGGTGCAAAGATAATAGCTTTTATCAAAAGTTCCAAAAATCTTAGCAACTATTTTCGCTCATAACTTATTTTTTTCTATTTAGCATTCCAATAAAAGGAATAAAACAACAAACATGAAAGACGTAAACCATTATGCTTGAGTCTATTCCAATCCATTCTGTCAAATTAGTATATAGTAGCGAAGAGAAGAACTGAACAATAAAAAACAAAATAACAAAGTAATCGGCAAAGCGAATAAACAAGAAAGTCATTCCTCGAATTATATCTCTGTCATTACGCAAACGCCCGGAAGTATAGCCAAAAACTACTCCTGACAAACCTATTCCGAATGAAATAAGATAATATATGCCTTGCTGAAAAGGTGAATTTCCTAAGGAGCCGGTAATACTTCGCAATATCGTCCAAGGAGCAAAAGTAGTCATGATGATTGTCAACGAATAGATAAATAAAATACAAGCAGAAAACAGTAGGGCACGCTTTTCTTTTCGCGTTAACTGCTTTCCTCTTTTCAAAATCCTGCCAATGGCATTAACCATGCCGCTATAAGAAGCTATTCCAAGACCAAAGAGTAAAATCATTATAATTCCCAAAGCGGGAGTCTCAACATAATTACTTGTAATATGTCTAAGCTCCCAGCGGATACCTTCCGGACTAAGCAGACTTTGCACTGTGCCAAGCCCGTAAATACTGCCTATCCATGAGACTAATGCCACTATTACTGTCAATAAAAAGAAGAATGTAGCTACATGGGGAAAATAGTAATTATTCTTCATCCGGCTCTAAATTATCAATATCAATAATACGCAACTCTAAAGCGCGCGTTACAAGACGACATGCATTGACACCGCTTCGCTCATTAATAGTAAACAAGCGATTAATAAGATCGTTTTGCCGCTTTTCTATTGATTTTACACCGAAAGGCATACCTTTTAGATTTGTAATCATTTCTTTGGTATACCCTAGTGCCAAATGTCGAAGAAGACGTTCGTCATATTCATCAATATCATAATTGATGATAGCTTCCTGCCGACGTTGTTCTTGCGCGACAGATTGTTTGAAACGTTCTATTATTTTTTCGAGTATGGGATAATTAAACACAAGTTTCTTACCATCCATTACGGCTTGCACATCGGTCGCCGTCAGAAGCTCGCCTGTTTTGAGAATAATACCATCTGCACCGGCATTCAAAACATCTACCCAAAGCTTTTCATTCAACACCTCACCTGTGAATATAAGTACTTTTATTTCAGGGTGATTCTTCCGTAAAGAAGAACATATATCTACACCTATGGTAGTGGAACCACCCAATCCTAAATCGAGTAATACCATGTCAGGAGTATGTACTTTAAGAAGTTCCCAAAATTCATTTTCAGTCATAGCAGTACCAATCACCTCGGCATTAGGAATTTCATGTCTGAAAATCTCTTCAGTACCTTTTAATTCTAACTTAACGTCTTCAACAATTATAACTTTAAATTTCTTGCTTTCCATATTATCTTGATTTATTATATTTCATTATTTTGTTATCTTGCAGGAATAGTAAACCATATCATAAAACCTCCATTGCTTACCGGCTGGGCATTAATACGACAGCCACGCCTGCCTGCAAACTCGTCATGTTCACGAATTACCTGCTTGCATATTAGATATTCCGTACCTGTCAGAACTCCTTCGCTACCACGTTTCATTCGTGATAAATGCGGATAGAATAATTGATTCAGTTCTTCTTGAGTTTTATCGCGACGTTTATCTATAAAGTCGAACCTGGCAAAGTCTGTGTCCTTATATATATGTAAATACAGTCTTCCGTCAACCTCATAAGACAAGGCTTCATCTATTAAATTTTCAAGCATATATTTTAATTGAATCATATCTCCAAGCATTGAAACATTTTCCACCTCTATTTTTAGTTCTACTTTACAAAAAAAACGTTTTCCCACACGTTTCATGTAGCGTTCTGCATAATCAGCTAAATCCTGGGCCTTTACAATACTGCGTTTAAAAGTTATTTCTTCTAATTGTCGAGCAGCACAGGAACTTAATATTGTAAAAATATCTTTGTAATAACTAATCAGCTCACTTACAGTCTCTATTTGTCTTCTTTCGTTCTCACGAACCGGTTCATTGTTTAGTTTGTCGATAATCTGCTTTATTTTATTAGGATAATAAATTGTTTCATGCTTAATGGTGGACAAACAGTTGTCCAAAACTAAATTCTGTACATGAAGCTGGTTTTCTTCACGGATAGCCCGGCGAGCATCGTCTTGAGCCGTCTCTATATCACGATATTTTTGTGCCATCAGCACCACCGCATTATAAGCGATTATAGCAACATATCCGGCTACTAACTCTACCATTAAGCGGTCATCTTCGCGCTCGCTATCAAAAGAACATCTTAAAGCCAGTACACCGGTGCAACGATTTTCTCCTCCGGTTTCTACCCACAAAGGAAGGCATTTAATACGATTTTTTTCCGTCCAATATACAGTCTGTGTCTCAAAACAACGTGTCATAAGTTCACGCATATCCTCATTTCCCTCATCCGATAAAGAAAAACTGCATTTCAAGTTATGACTGTCTTCACTATAAACGGCTATGCCAAGTACATCAATGGCAATTAATTCATTTATTCCCTCAAACATGGCATTAACCAAACTTTCCGCAATATCTTTATCGGCCTGTTCGTTCAGCAACGATCCTGTAAAAACCTGTTGATTAATCTCAAGCACCTGCTCCAAATTATACCGGTACAGCAAACGATGGCGAAAATAAAGCAAATAATAACCTGTCAGTAACAGCAGCAATATGACAATACAAAGAATAATAGCGACAATCTTATTATTTGCCGACAGTTGCATCTGCCGGCAATATTCCTCAAGAGAGGTGTCTTCACTTATCTGTTTATAAAGCGCAGTATATGCATTGTTATTGTATCGATAAGCATCTAAATGGCCCAACGCCAAAAATGCCACTGCTGATTCATTACGTACGTCCAACAGGGTATAATAATCCGTGTCAAAATGATTGTTGAACCACTCCAGTTCGGCTGCTGTCCCTTCTCCTTCCAATCTCAATAAAGGTGCTGTTTGATGAGAATACTGTTTATAGTGGGCATTCAGGCAAAATAATGCGCTGTCAGCATATGATAAGGCTTGTTGATAAAGTCCTTCGATATTGCAATTGTATACATCATAAGCATAATTATTTGCTGCCGTTAACCATTTGTCATAGCATTGGACGGAGTCTTCCGGTGTCATTGTTTCCTGGCGCTCCAAATGATTCTCTCCACAACTGCTCAATAGCGATAGAGTAGATATAAGAATCAACATCAGTATTTTCCGTATTCCTTTGGGGAGGCGAAAATAAAAGCGACTGCCTCTGCCCGGTTCACTTTCAATATTAAATGTGCATATTCGAAAGATGTCGTTCGTTTTTCTATATTTATCGATAATGCCTTTACAATTCATCAGTCCGAACCCATGTCCTTTATTCTTTTGAAGTTCTGCTGCATTCTCGGTATTTTGTAAACCAATTTTTCCGGAATCATATACTTTTTCACTCAATATTCGTTCTTTGTCTTCTACAGAAAGCCCCAAACCATTATCTTGAATAGATATTTCTACATAATTTTCGTTTTCTTCTGCATACACAGAAATTTTCCCTCCTTGTTGGGTATACTTACGGGCATTTTCCATTAGAGTGTTAATCATAAAGAGTGTTAGTGCCTTATCTGCCTTTACTATGGCTTCGGTAGGTATTATCGTCAATGTCTGTTGCTTCATTTCGAAGGTCTTTCTTCCTTTGACTAAGACCTTAAACAGGTCATTTAATTCAAAATTTTCAATACTTAAACTAAGTGTTCCTTGTTTCATCTTTATCCATAAAGCCAGGATGTCGTTATACTCGTTGATACGGGTTATCAATTCATCTATATAATGATATTTGCTTTTCTTAATATCTTCATTGTCAATATAATTATTCACTGTAAGCTTATGCGTCTCATTAATAATACGGTCGATATAAGGCATGATACCCATAACAATGAAGAGACATGCTTTCTTTACCAGATTTTGCCGTTTGTTTTCTGCCAAATGTTGTTCGTGTATATATTGTTCTTTTTCCAGCCGTTTGCGTTCATCTCCCAATGAAATAAAAGCCAGTCCGTTTTCCAATGTCCATGATATATAAGGAATTATAACCTTCATCAAAGCTTTATCATCCTTTTTCATTTTCTGTGAAGAATACAAGTTTATTTCTCCTAACGGTTGTTCTTTGTTGGGGACACTTAGAATAAACCGAGTACAACTGCCATCATACTGTATCGGTTGTTTCGTTTCATTTTCGTAAACGACAATTTGCAATAGCGATGCTCCTATCAACTGCAGAATATCTTCACCTACTGCAGTGTGCATGGCACTTATGACATCATCCACTTCATTTGCATCCGAAGGTACGGAAGCTGTAATCTTTCTGCAAATATCGAGAGTACGTTTCAACTTGGCAATATATAACGTATTGCGAACTTTCCATTGTCTGTTTAGTATCCAGAACAGCACAATCAGTACTATAATTCCGATAATGACAACAGCCAATAAGCCAGTTAATTGCTCGGATTCCTTTTCTAATGCAATATAGCGGCTTTCCAGTTCTTTGTCTTGTCGTGTATAATCAAGTATATCAAGATAAATGTTTCTGTTATAATCAGATTCCGGTTTCATTCCCAGGGCAGCATAAGTTACACTAAGTTGTTCACGAAAGCGGGCAATCCATTCGGGAACCGTTTTGATACCATCATCATTAATCCATTGAAGTTCGATGGAAGTGGATGCCATGGGAACATAAGGGCGAAGACGATCTGTCGTATCTGTACAATGATAAAATTTCTCATGATGGCGGTTCACATATCCTAAAGCCTCAGATAGATAACTTAATGCTTCCTCATACCTTCCTTGCTCATTACAACAGGAGGCCAAAGTGCGATAAGTTCCTGATATCTGATATAAATCTCCATAGGTTTTAAATAATTGTAGAGCATTTTCGGCAAAAGACATCACCAATTCTTCCCATGGTAAATCTTCTGTATTAATGCCTCTCATCACACTGGGACGGCGTGCCATCAACAAATCATAATTCTTTCTCTCTTTCAGTAATTCCGCCATTGCTTGCGAAGCATTAGCTTCAAAGTATACATATCCTAAATCATGACTGATGCGCAAACAATCCACTAAGTAATTAAACTCGCCCAATACAACTTCCTCTTGTGTAGGTGCTTCATACATACCTCCCGAACCTTTCATGTAATAATAATAGAGCAGTTGTGCCGTGTCGCGCTCCAGTCCTTCGTCTACTTTAATTTCATTTATGGCCTCCAAAGACTGCTGTTCTTGCTGTAAATAATAATAGTAGATGGCTGATGCAATCGAGAACTCGGAATGTGCATAGTTCAAACGTTCTAATATCGTAGGATCGGTGATGGCAGAACGATCATCGTTAATACGCTTCATACGGCGTAAGGCACTGTTACGGTAATCATAAAATTCTTTATTCATGGCGGTACGCTGGCAAATCTTCATCATGCCAATGTCAGCTATCAGACACTCAAGTTCATTTGTCGTTGTTTCGTATACTTGTTGAAAGAACTTTTCAGCCGTTTCAAAATCCATGTGAATAAAGGCACAAAATCCTATATTATTCAGTGCTTCGGCACGCAAGGAAGAATTGTTCAAAGAAAAACGATATGCTTCATGGGCAGCTTTGCAAGAAGCCTTCAAATCTTTGTAACGCACTTTATAAGCAACTTGATTAAGTGAGTCGGCCCGAAGGTATAAAGAAGCATCTTTTTCGTTTTCACACGAGAAGAAACTTCCTGTGACTGTCAATATACTTGCACAAATAAGCAATAAACGCATTTTCTTCATTGGATATTTTTTCTCTAGGTTATAAGCAGCAAACAAAAATACAAAAATTCCGATTATTCCATAAATTAAAAACGAATAAGTATCAATGAAAAAGAGATTAATCTTTCAAGAAATAGAGATGATAAAAAAATAGGGGACTGTGAATTTCATGGCAAATCATAAAACTAAAAAAGCTATCCGGTTATGGACAGCTTTTCTTTGTGCTCAAATAATCATGAAATTACTTTTTAGCTTCTTCCAAAGAAGCCTTTCTAAACTCTTTCAGTAATTTTTCCAGCTCTAAAGAAGCTTTGCGTGCACGTGTACCTGCAGCTTTATTACCTTTTTCTGTTTGCAATTCAGCATCCATAAAGAATGCATTGCTTAATTCCTTGATTTTTGCAACTAATTCGTTCATCTTACTATTTATTTATTAATTATTAAATCGGATTCAAATTAAATCCTTTTTTGTTAGAATACGCTTTAACATGCTTGTTTTTTACAGTTTTTCAACATTTTTAGCTGAAAAGATAGACGATGATACCTGTTATACACACATACACCAATGCATAAGGAATGGCAGCTTTTAATATTTCTCCTTCTTTCCCTTGTTGGTTTCCGGCGGAAGTAGCGATTGCAATGCTCTGAGGCGAAATTATTTTCCCTCCTGTTGCTCCTACGGTATTTGCAGCCGATAACCAATCGGGACTTACCTGAATATGTCCGGCAACACTAGCTTGTAATTTACCGAATAGGATATTGGAAGAGGTATCACTACCTGTAATAAATGTGCCCAAGCAACCGATTATCGGTGCAAAAAAGGGATAAAGATTTCCGGTAATAGTCGCAAGTGCAGTAGCTATTACGGATATCATACCGGAAGTATCCATGACAGTGGACAGGCTTACCAGACAAATCACTGTTATAAATGTCTTTTCCAATTGTTTCACCGTTTTCCAAAGTACAACGAACAGTTCCTTGACAGTTGCTCCCTGGATAAGGCCACCTGCAAATGTACCCACAAAAAGCAAAACGCCTGCATGGGTCAGCCACGAAATCGTATAATTCACTGTCGACATATTTATAGGAAGACTGATGTGTGTTACCCAATTATTCTCCAATGTGTTTCTCAGTCCCGGAAATAATGGGCTTGTCACAATTATCAATAAAAGAATAAAGAGATAGATGCTCCACGCCTTGAATATATCCTTACTTTTTAAAATGTTTCTCTGATTCTTTTCTTCTTTTGTTGCAGTCAGTTTACCATATAAAATAATAACAATAATGGACAATATACTTCCAATGATAGCAGGAGATTCAGCACCCATATAACGTGCTGCTATATATTGACTCCCCAAAGAAACACTGCCTACCAATAGTGTTAATAATACGTTTTTAGGTAGTGATTTTAATTTAGGATTTGTAAGAAAGAGTAATATTAATGGAATTAAAAACATCAAGACTGAAAGTTGGAGGACAACATTTGTGCTTAATGTTTGTACATTCAGGCTTGTTTCTTTGGCAAGTACAAGTACTGGTGTGCCAATAGCGCCGAAAGCTGTGGCTACACTGTTGGCAATCAGACTGACTGTTGCCGAAAAGATTGGTTTAAATCCTAAACTAATCAGAATGGCAGCAGGAATGGCTACGGCTGTTCCAAATCCGGCCATAGCCTCTAGCAATCCTCCGAATCCCCATGTAAGCAATAACACCTGAATGCTTTTATCAGTTGAGATAGAAGAAAACTGTTGTTTAATAATTTCCATTTTTTCAGTTTTAAGCAAAACGTTGTAACTGAATATAGCCATCAGGATAATAATCAAAATAGGTGAAACTGCTTTCATGGCTCCATAAAGAAAGGAGAATAATAAATCATCCAAAGGGAAATGAAACCCGAAAAAGGCAATTAGCATGGTAACTACTAAAGATATAATGCTGCTTTTATCACCTGACATTTTAAAAAATGCCATTAGTACTATCAGTGATAATACGGGAACTATGGCTATAATCAGATTCATATAGTTAATGGTGGCTTAAAATTACTACAAAATAACAGTTCATATAAAGTTAAAGTTCATGTTAAAGGAAAACAATTAACAACAATTCATAGAAAGACGGTATAACAAAGTGGACGATTTAAGGATGAAGCAAATAATGTTTATAGAGTAAATATGGAAAATTTAAAGTCGGTTGACCCACTATTATAAAAGTCACCTGACCCACTTGGATTACAATAAAAATTAACCTTATAGAATTACCATATTTCAGTCTTGTTTTTGTACTTTACAAAACATTTTAGCCCGGTATTATTAACCGAATAAAAATTTTAAAAGAATGAAAATAAGAATCAAGCACATACTGCGGTGTTACCAGTCAGGA
>ERZ835980.2663-NODE-2663-length-15481-cov-30.959549_pt1 | contig 15481 bp, 20 predicted proteins | sample MGYA00519943_ERZ835980 | MGnify/ENA primary metagenome ERZ835980 (study PRJEB31850, sample SAMEA3708791) | human gut metagenome | biome: human gut; feature: human-associated habitat; material: faeces | place: China | collected 2014 ... | reverse complement strand
GCGGTTACATCCCTAATCCCTATGGTAGGGATTTAGGGCTTGGGTATAGGGTAAGTCCCCCTCTCGCAAGAGGGGGACAGGGGAGTCGAAACAAAATAGGTTGATAACCTATAATAGTGCTTCACCGTAGATTTCTACAAGTAATTGGTATGAATTGTAAAAACTCCCCCGAAAATTTGGTAGTTTCAAAGAAAAAACTTATATTTGCAGGCAAAAAAGGAGATACAATTATGAACACAATAGCAATTGACAGCAATATATATAAAGGTGCAGAAAGTTATGCTAAATTACATAATATTAGTGTGACAGCTGCAATAGAAAAGGCGATTTCTTTGTTTTTGCAAAAGGTACAACCTAAGCAAAAGCTATTAGAAACTGCTGAGTTTAATGATGCTTTGTCTTATGTTAAAACATTAAAGGCAAAAGGTGGCAAGCCGATACCGGCAGATGAAAATAGCTTAGATGCGTTGGTTGATAAAAAATATGCATTATGAGAGTTTTTATAGATACGAATATCTTAATAGATTTCGTTGTAAATCGGGAGGGCTTTTCTGAAGATGCAACTCAAAATGCCACAGCTTTGCGAGCTGAGGGAGATTGTATTGTAACTCGTAACAAGAAGGATTTTACGAAATCTTCTTTACCCGTTTATACTCCTGCTGAATTGTTGAATATTTTAAACCAATAAAGGTAGCGTAGCTACTGCTGTCACAATCCTGAATATTCCTCATTCGAGCGACGACCAGTGCAGAGCGATACTGCAATGAGGAACAATACTACGGCGGGTTACCCCGCCCATCATAAGCAAAAGAAAATAAGCGTTTTACGATTGTCGCTTTACAATCCAAACAATCGTACTGCTTCTACATTTTATAATACTCAATCAAGTTATGATTAATTTAAGAATCACTGGTCTTTACAACAGAGGCCAGCAAGATGAGTACGTCGAATTGGAAGCAGCGGCACGTTGCGACTTTGAAGGACTCCTCAAGCACATGCAGGAAAAGGGCGAGATAGGAACCGCCAAGCCTTCGAAGAAGACGAAGAAAAGCAAGAAGAGTAAGTAACGTACCGCTCACCTCCCTGCGCCGAAGGCGTGGGGAGGTACTTATGGGTTTCTTTTGTAACTTTTTTCAAAAAACTGATAGGTGTAACTACTTGTAATATAGTGGGGACGCAGTGTAGGTGATATACGTATTGGATATGGAACGTAAACAATATCTAGATCAAATACATGAATTGGTTCAGACTGTCCAGACACTTCTGGATGCCAATATTGCTTTGGGTAATAAGCAGAAGGAGCAAAAGGAAGAGTCAGACCGTAAGATTGCCAGTTTGCAGAAGCAGGTTGACAAGCTTACAGGAGAACTGCAAGCCAGTAGGCGTAAGATGCATGGCAAGAATAATGGCAGAATTTCTTCAGGGGATTCTTTGACATGATTGTAGCTGGAAGAAGGGATTATGCCTTGATGACAGAGGCACTTTTAGTTAAACCTGTTTAAAAATCGAAAAAGTTCAAATTCTTAAAATACTCTGTATCCCCAGTAAACACTGGGGATGGAGTTGTATTGCTATAGGGGTTGGATGCTTTCTTATCCACCAGTCTCAACTTCTATTTGGATATAGTCAACAAAGGTGTCAAAGCTCCAACTGCCAAGCAACTCCGAATGGCGTTTCCCTTAGAACAATATTTTGGAGGCAAAGAGTTTTAAAGGCTTGCAAGTCATATCCTCTTTTCGTTATTTATGTTAATATAAAACTCATAGGTGCAACCGCTTTTGATATTGAGGATTGTTGTATTGCTATGATGTATAGCAAGAGAAGTAAGTAACGTGTTGCTTACTTTCAAGCCCTGATGGCTTGGGGAGTTAAATGAAGGTTTCATATGATGGGATATTTATGCTCACTAAATTGAGATAAAAATGAATAGTATAGAAAAAATTGATGTTATATTCGGAGTTGAAGATTCTTCACTTCCGATATCTGATGTTGTTTTATTGCTAGAAGGTTTTCAGGGAATGACCAAATCCTTGAATCTTAGTTTGAATAAGAGTTATTCTTGTGGTTTTGATGATGTGTCATTAGAAGTCATTGGTTTTGAACATGGTAGTTTAAGAATACCATTTTGTATAAGGAAAATTTATTCGAATTGGTTTATCCCAATTAGCAAAGAGGTTATAGCACAATTAATATTTTGGCTTTTTACAGTAGGGTCTGATACTTATACTGTTCAAACTCAAACTGGACCTGTTACAATACAAAGAGCAGAATTTGATAAAAATAAAGCACTTCAAGATTCTGTAAACAAGATAGCTTCTACTGTTGTTAATTCAGATAAAATAACCAATATGTCTCTCTGTTACAAAGACGCTAATCATCAAGAAGTAACAATTCAAATTAACAAAAAGCAAATGACAGGTCTCATAAAAGAGATAGATGATAGTACATCTTGTTATGATATCCCACGGGTTACAGTTCAAATCGTATCACCTACACTTGAGGCTAAATCTGTCCAATGGAAAGTTCGTTATGAAGGAAAAGTTAGGCCAATGAAAATGAATGACATTGCATTTTTAACCTTAATAGATCATCGTGATATTTCTTTTAGAAAAGGAGATGTTTTAATTTGTGATATTCAATTATTAGAAACTATAGAGTTGGATGGAAGTGTGAAGCAAAAGTATATTATAACAAAAGTATATGATTGGCCACATTACCATCGTTTGGAAGAAACAAAAGAGCAAGACTTGTTTGAATAAAACAAAACTTATAAAAATACTATTCAATACGAAAGAAATGACGAATGAAGAAATATTAGAATTTAAGACATTTTTAGCAAAGCTATATGCTGAATTGTTTAGTGATCCTTCTTTAGAAAAAAGGGTTCAAACGTTAGCAATGATAATCGATACAAAAGTTGAATCAAATAATTTGGAAGTTCAAAATGCCAAAAACTCATTATACTTAGATATCAAATACTTTATTTCTGTCTATCTTCGTAATAAAAGAAAAAAAGACTATGGTTATGAGGATTATAATAGAGATCTTTTGTTGGAATATGTGTTATCACCCTTTCTAAGCGTTGAACAACAATACAGGTTGTTGGTATATTTAAAATATTTGCTTGAAACTCTTTCTTATGAAACCGCTTGGCTTTCGAATAAAATATTCGAAAAGAAGCTGAAAATAGCAAAGAAGAACAAATCAATAAAGTATTTACTATTACTTTCATCGCGAAATCTATGGACGATATTGATTTCAATTCTTTCGCTATATTTCATAGAATGCATAATACTTCTTCCTGCACCTTTATCATGTATGGAATGGTATACATTTCAGAAAGTTTTTATTTCAAGTAATGCTTTTATCAATCATTTAGCTAATGTTATTACATTGCATTTTGATTGTATAGATAACTCAGCAAAGATTTCATTTACGACATTAGGGTTAGTCTCTTTGGTGCTTTGGAATGTTGTTTATGTAGTAGTTGGTGTTAATTTCTTGTTCAAAAATTTATTTGCTAGTTTCAATGTCGATGAATTGGAAAAATAGATTTATATTACAAGCCAATAGGCATATGAGATCTATATATTTTAGACTTATATTGGTCGGTTATGGAATGATATTGTCTATGATTTATGATGATATATTTCCTGGCTATGTATATATGTTGTTTTTTTGTTGTATCTTGTTATACAAGCAAAGCTTTTTGGGACAACAACAAGAGCACTAGCATTGTTGCGTTCTGCTTTAGATTTTTCGATGATAGCTTTCTCGTTGTATGGTAAGCCCTTGGATAATATCACGACTATTTCAATGTTTTTTATTCCTATTGCAAATGCGATTAATCATACCGGAAAGAATAAGGGGTCAAAGATGTACATATTAATATTGTGCATTGTCTACCTGGTCTTGGCTTTTGCTAATGGTGGTACAATCTTCACAATAAATATTCTTTATGTTGTTCTACCGTTTTTTGCATTTTTTTTAATCCATCTTAATACGGTAAAGAATTGGGTGTCGGCAAGCCAAAATTCTGAATTGCAGGATGCGATAGATGATTATTACAATCATGGCACTAAACATGAAGAAGTTTATAAGAGAATAATTGATATTTGTTCCAAGTATAATCTATCTTGTAATGCAATATATTGTTTCATTACTCATGATTCATACAAGAGTTTATACATAGTGAATGCCTCCCAATTTGTATATACATATAATGTAGAATTAAAAGCTAAACAGATTGAGCATTTGAGTAAGGATCAAATAGATTTAAATGCGGATATAACAATAGAAGGTCGTAAGATAGACTCGAATTTATTAATTCCAGTAAATAAAAAGTCTTTTCGTAATAATGAAGACGATTCTGAATATCTTTTTGTTGTGACTTCCTTAAACGATTCTGAAAATTTTGAATGGATAAGTCTAGCATTAGAATCACCATTGAAAAAATTTGCAAAACTTCTTTATACTGAACGCATGATGAAGAAGCGCCGTAGAGAGTATAATGAACAGATAAAAGAAAAAGGTCGATTTGTGGATAGTGCAATAAATACAATGCATTTTATCAAGAATCGTTTAACGTCTGTTCAAGCTCTGACGGATGTCATTAATGATGCAGATTTTACTGATGATTATCAAACAATAATCTCTTTTGCTAAAGAAACAGCTAAACGCTCTCAAATAGACATAGATAGTATTAGAAGTAAAGCTAAATATTTACTTGATAAAGATAATAATCCGTTTCATTATCAGAAAATAGAAATGGTTAAACCGAGGAAGGTTTTTGCCATATTACGTACAGTATGGGAGACAACCTTTAACCATCAGAATCTTTTGGTTGATAACGTTGATTTCTTGGAAGATGAAAGTCAAGCTGTTCAAACCAATATGGAAGGACTTGATATTTTATTTTCTGATATTATAGGAAACATGTTTAAATATCGGGTTAATTATAGCGCGTGTAAGGTTTCTTGTTCAACCGAAACTTTGAAGGTCTGTTTTTCAAATGATTTTCTAGACAAGACAATAGTCAATGAACTTATCAAAAGTTATAATGATAATAGTAAAGAAGAAATTACCAAGAGAAAAACGTATGGTGTTTCTAATGTGAAATCATTTGTTTCAGACACAAATTTAGGTCTTGTAGCTTTTACTAAAGTCGATGACGACAAAACTCTTTTTTGTTTGGAATTAACTTTTAAACTTTTTCGAAATGAAAATATTGACGATAGAGAATGAATATGCTTCAATACTGCCTGTCTTTAGTGCAATTGAATGCATGGTATTTAAAGAAGAATTAGACAAACAGTACTGTGATAAGTCTCAAGATATACCTTGGGAAGTTTTAAATACATTTGATGCAATTTTTATAGACATAAGCCTTGCTACGAGAAGCAATCTTGATGGTTATGGCATCTTAGAAAAGATAAAGAAGGAATATCCTTCGCTTTTGCCAAAAGTTGCTATTATTACGGGTAATGATAAGATAAGTGAAATGTTGAAAGAAAGAAAACTTGACGATTGTCATATACGTATATTTGAAAAGCCATTGAGATATAAAGAAATTGCAGCATTTATAAAACAGTCTTCTTAAAAAGTACTATTTAAACAGATTGGGTACTTATAGCTTACTGTTGAAAACTAAATAGTAGCAGTACTGGTCTTTGATTCTCTATGATAAGTCATAGTTTGGCGGTCCCATCCCGCATAATCTGGCGAGACCTTTGATGGTCCGCCAACATTATAGCGAAGCGGTTCCGAGCACCGGAGGGCGGTTACATCCTTCCTTTCTGAGAAGGGAAGGCTTGGTTAGGATGTGGAGCTCCCTTTGGCTAAAGGGAGACGGAGGGATTCGAAAAAAGCCTTCTTTAATGGGAAAAAGCGATGCCAATGAGTGCAGTGAAAGCTCGCTTTCAAATTGCCGAGTGCAGCTCGCTTTATCAACAAAGAAGGACGAGATGATTTTAGAAATTCTTATTTTTAAGAACAAAAGATAAAACAATGAATATAGTAAAAACAGAAATAGAAGGCGTACTCATTATAGAGCCACGCCTCTTCCGTGATGCTCGTGGCTACTTTTTCGAGAGCTTCAGCGAGCGAGAGTTTGAAGAAAAGGTTGCCCCAATCCTGGGACACAGTGTTCATTTTTGCCAATGACAACGAGTCTATGAGCAGCTATGGCGTGATGCGAGGCTTGCACTTCCAGCGCCCACCTTATACCCAGAGCAAGTTGGTGCGCTGTGTAAAGGGTAGAGTCCTCGATGTAGCAGTAGATATTCGCAAAGGCTCACCAACCTATGGCAAGCATGTGGCTGTAGAACTGACAGAAGACAATCATCGCCAGTTCTTCATTCCAAAAGGCTTTGCCCATGGTTTCGCAGTCCTCTCAGAAACTGCAGTCTTCCAATACAAGTGTGATAACTTCTATCATCCAGAAGCCGATGGAGGTATTTCAATCCTCGATGATACCCTCGGTATCGATTGGAAAATCCCAACAGAACATGCCAATCTCTCTGAGAAAGATACAAAACATGCTATGCTGAAAGACTTTGATAGTCCATTCGACATCAATGTAGATTTATACAAGTAAACAAGATACTAATCATTTAACATTAAGACAATGAAAGGTATAGTATTAGCAGGTGGTAGCGGAACACGCTTGTACCCCATCACGAAAGGTATCAGCAAGCAGTTGATTCCTATCTTTGATAAACCGATGATATATTATCCTATTTCGGTTTTGATGTTGGCAGGTATCCGTGAGATACTCATTATTTCAACACCATTTGATTTACCAGGTTTCAAGCGCCTCTTAGGCGATGGAAGCCAGTTAGGTGTGAAGTTCGAGTATGCAGAGCAGCCATCACCAGACGGCTTAGCCCAAGCTTTCATTATCGGTGAGAAATTCATTGGTAATGATTCCGCTTGCCTCGTATTAGGCGATAATATCTTCTATGGTGCAGGATTAAATCAGATGTTGCATCAGGCTGTAGTAGATGCTGAGCAGAATAACAAAGCTACAGTATTCGGTTATCGTGTCAGCGATCCTGAGCGATATGGCGTGGCAGAGTTTGATGAGCAAGACAATTGCCTGAGCATTGAAGAGAAGCCTCAGCATCCAAAGAGCAACTATGCAGTGGTAGGCTTATACTTCTATCCTAATAAGGTGGTAGAAGTAGCTAAGCATATCAAGCCATCCGCTCGTGGTGAGTTGGAAATTACAACAGTCAACCAGGAGTTCCTGAAGGATAAGGAGCTGAAGGTTCAGACCATGGCTAGGGGATTTGCCTGGCTCGATACCGGAACCCATGATTCTCTTTCTGAAGCATCCACATTTATTGAGGTCCTGGAGAAGCGCCAGGGCTTAAAGGTAGCTTGTTTGGATGGAATCGCATACCGTCAGGGTTGGATTACCGCAGAACAGTTGAGAGAGAATGCTCAGCCAATGTTGAAGAATGACTATGGCAAGTATCTCCTTTCAATACTTGAAGAGAAAGAGCAAACATTAAAAAAGAATTTGGAATTTTAAACAGGAAATATTTACGGCAGGCGAAATGCCTGGGGCTTATTTTATAAGCTACTTTTCGGCTCTTGGTATGGAGCCTGCCTTTCTTAAAATATAAAACGATGAATATAATCAAAACAGATATTGAAGGCGTACTCATTATAGAGCCACGCCTCTTCCGCGACTCTCGTGGTTACTTCTTCGAGAGCTTCAGCGAGCGAGAGTTTGAAGAAAAGGTTGCCCCAATCCTGGGACACAGTGTTCACTTCTGCCAAGACAACGAGTCTATGAGCAGTTATGGCGTGATGCGAGGCCTGCACTACCAGCGTCCTCCTTATACTTAGAGCAAGCTGGTACGCTGTGTGAAAGGCAGAGTCCTTGATGTCGCTGTAGATATTCGCAAAGGCTCCCCTACCTATGGCAAGCATGTGGCTTTAGAATTGACAGAAGACAATCATCGCCAGTTCTTCATCCCAAAGGGCTTTGCCCATGGCTTCGCAGTCCTTTCAGAGACTGCAGTCTTCCAATATAAGTGTGATAACTTCTATCATCCAGAAGCCGATGGTGGTATTAGTATCCTCGATGATTCCCTCGATATCGATTGGATAATCCCAATAGAGCATGCCAAACTCTCAGAGAAAGATACGAAGCATGCGATGCTGAAGGACTTTGATTCACCATTCGATATCAATGTAGATTTATATTATTAATACGTTGTTCTTGTTAAGCATAGACTATGCCGTGATGGAGAAATCAAAGGAAATCTATACCTTGCCATCCGAGTTCGGTTGGAGCGATTTAGGCAGCTGGGGCAGTTTCCGTACTTTGCTACCGCATGATGAGGCTGGCAATGCCAAGGTAGGAAAGGACATCCAATTGTATGAATGTAAGAACTGCGTAGTTCATGCAGCAGATGAGAGCAAGGTGGTAGTTCTAGGCTTGGATGGTTATATAGTGGCAGAGAAGAATGGACAACTGCTTGTTTATTCTTTGAAAGTGGAACAGAAAATTAAAGAATTTGGAAAATAATGGCACAATCAGTAAAAGTTAATTATATACTCAATCTTATCAATACGGGATCGCAGATGCTGTTCCCATTGATAGCTTTTCCTTACATTTGCCGAGTCATTGAGGCAGATGGCATTGGTCTTGTGAATTTTTATCAGTCTATCATCAAATATATTTCTCTTTTTACTTGTCTTGGTATACCTATGTATGCTATCCGCGAAATAGCGAGAGATAGAGATGATGTGGTAAAGATGAATAGAACAGCTGTAGAATTATTGTTGCTTCATACTTTTCTCTCGCTATTGGGATACGTTGTTGTGGCAATACTATGTATGGTGGTACCACAGATAAAAGCGGATATACCATTGTTCTTAATTTTAAGTCTAACTATATTTTTTACAGCAATAGGCTGCGAATGGTTTTATCAAGGAATAGAGGATTTTAAGTACATCACAATTCGAGGGCTAATTATCAAAACGATAGCTTTGATATTGTTATTTGTTTTTGTGCGTACCAAGGATGATATCCTATACTTTGGCTGCTATATGGTTTTTGGTGTATTGGGTGGAAACATCTTTAACTTCTTTCGCCTCCGTAAATATATACACAAAGAAAATATCTTATTTTCCGAATTGCATATTAAACGACATATTAAGCCTGTATTAAAAGTTTTCTCTTTTTCGGTTGTTACGAGTATATACCTTCAGCTCAATACCGTATTGTTGGGATTCTTGAAAGATGCAACAGTGGTCGGCTACTTTACAGCAGCAACAAAAGTGATGGGAATGCTTTTGAGTATGTCGGCATGTTTAGGATCAGTAATGATGCCTAGAGCCTCTCATTTAATAGCGGAGAAAAAGAACAAGGAGTTTGCTCATCTTATCCAAAAATCTTATGACTTTACATTGGCAATTGCTTTGCCTGTTACGTTAGTTTTAATTTTCTGTGCACCAACATTGATAATTATATTTTGTGGTAAAGACTTCGTACAAGCGATAGAAGCTTCGCAAATTATAGCTCCTATAATATTATTTGTTGCAATTTCAAATGTAATGGGGATTCAGATACTCTATCCCAAAGGGAAAATCAATATAGTTACCTTTTGTTGTTGTATAGGTGCAGTAGTTGATTTAATGCTTAATTTTAGCCTTATTCCTACAATGTCATATATAGGTACATCTATAGCTTATGTCGGAGCTGAATTTGCAACTTTATTATCTATGTGTATAATGGGAAGAAAATATATACCCTTAAAGTATTTTAGAAGAAAACATCTTAATTATATCTTAGGTTGTATGTTTATGGCAATAGCTTTTTATTGCATAATGTTACTCGATTTTTCTGCATTTTCGAAAATGATTTTACAAGGCTTTTGTGGTTTAGGAATCTATTTGCTTGTTTTATACATCTGCAAGGATGAATCCTTGATGCAAATTCTTTTTAAGGTAAAAACAAAGTTTTAAGTAAGTAAAGATTATTATGATTACAACAAAACATGAACTCCGTGAAGCCATTTCTCAATATAGAAAACGATATGGCAATTCTATTAAAAATTATATTAAAGGGCTAATTTTGAAGTCTGATGCTAGTCATGCTATTAGATTGTTGACTATTTTAAGAAAAACTGAATATTATTTTAATAATAAAGATAGAAATGTTTTCTATAAAATATTGTATGTGCTCTATTATATAAAATATCACAGAATACAATACAAATATGATACATATATTGCAATAAATTGTTGTAAACCTGGGTTGTGGATTCCACATGTGGGGGGCAAATTATTAATTGTAAATCAATGGGCTATAACTGTAGTGTAAATAAAGGAGTCGTTATTGGTAACAAAAAGGGACAGGAGAACAGAGCTATCATCGGAGATAATTGTTATTTTACATTAGGTTGTAAAGTAATCGGAAAAGTAAATATTGGTGATAATGTTATTGTTGCTCAAATCTCTGTTGTTGTAAAAGACATTCCGAGTAATACTATAGTTTCAGGAGTACCTGCGAAAATAATCAGAACTTTCCAAAATTTTAAGGAGATAAATATATAAGGTTTCTTTATAGAAAATCAAATGATAGTAAAAATATTAGAAAATGGAATACTATATTTTTTTCATTGTACTATTTCTATGTGCGTTTGCTGAAGTCAATAATCTGTTAAAAAATAAAATACTCTTTGCTATATTAGTATTTCTGTTAATACTCTTTGCTGGAACTAGGTATAAAATAGGTACAGACTATATGACATATTCTTCTTTGTTTGAAATATGCAAGGAGGGGAGTATAATAGCGCAACTCGTGACAGTTGAGGCTCTATTTGTACTATTGTCTAATGTGGCATATTCTTTAGCAGGAATATTTCTTATTTATGCTCTAATTGGAGTCGGAGGAAAAGGAATTATCATTTCAAAAGTAGCGTATCCGTTTACTTGTTTATTGATGTATTATGGGTTCTGCTATTTGTTTTTTGATATGGGTATTATGCGGCAAGGTGCTGCAATCGCAGTTTGCTTATACTCGATAAAATATATAATCAAAAGAGAGCCTAAAAAATTTATATTTTTAGTTTTTGTATGCACAACTTTTATTCATAGGTCTTCTTTGTTTTGGATTTTTGCTTATTTTATAAAGCCAACTTGTTTGAGTAAAAAAAATATATATTTGTTCTTAGCAATATCATTTCTTTTAGGATTCATTGTAAATGAGCAATTTTTATTAAGTGTGCTATCTGTTATGCCTAGCTTTTTTTCAAAGTTTGGTAACACTATAGTGAACATACAGCAGGAATCTTTAAATTTTGGCTTTACTAGTTTGCGTAAGGTTGTAATAATATTATTCTTGACAAACTATTTGTGTAAAAAACTTAGCCACCAGCAAATTTTCTATAAATATTTGATTAATATATATTTTTGGGGCGTATGTGCTTCATTAGCTTTTGTGCGATTTCCAACATTGGCAGGAAGAGGAACGTATTTCTATTGTGTTACGGAAATACTACTTCTACCCTTATGTATGAAATACATTAAAAATAAATTTCTTAAAAACCTATATTTTATAGGTCTGAGTCTATACTCTTTCCTGTATATGAGGAATGTTATTAATAATGTCAATACAGATTCATGGATGAATCTGTTATATTTACCCTATAATTCAATTTTATACAAATGAAAGTTTTAATTTATGCATTTGAGTCAGAATTGGCACCTAAAGGGGGGCCTCTTGGCTATTTATTTAATCTTAAAAAAGCGGTTGATGCTAATAATGATGATTCTATAACATTTATAAAGGATGACTTTAAATATAAAAAAGTCAAACAGAAAATAAATGGAATAAAGAATGTCTGGCTTCGTAAGGTTTTAGTACAATTTAAATTGCTAGCAAAGTATTGGTTACTATTATATGGTAAAAAGCATACTTCACAAGTTGATTTATCAAAGTTTGATATTGTGCATTTCCATTCAACATTTGATATGTATTCAGTACGTGATAGTCTAGTAAACTATCAAGGAAAAGTTGTGTTAACTTCTCATTCTCCAACTCTTTTGTCGAAAGAAATATATGATTCTGCAAGTAAATTCTGTAAATGTTTTAGATTTATTTATGGTAAGCTATCCTTAATGGATACTTATGCTTTTTCTCGTGCTGATTATTATATATTTCCTTGTCCAGAAGCAGAAGAACCATACTACCATGCGTGGCAAGATTTTTATGTATTAAAAGAAAAGAGAAAAAATCAATTTAAGTATCTGCTAACAGGTATTCCACCTTGCCATTCTAAAATATCGCCAGTTGAAGTACGTAAAAAATATAATATCCCTAATGATTGTTTTGTATTTTGCTATGTCGGAAGACATAATGAAATTAAGGGGTATGATGTTTTAAAACGTTTGGGTGAAAAAATACTATCTGAGTATAAAAATGCTTATTTCTTAGTGGCAGGAAAAGAAGAGCCAATGAAGGGAATTAAGAGTAATAGATGGATTGAAGTTGGCTGGACTTCTGATCCATATTCTCTAATTTCTGCTTCCGATGTTTTCCTCCTTCCTAACAAAGAAACTTATTTTGATTTAATTTTATTGGAAGTCTTGTCATTGGGAAAAATAGTTATAGCTAGTAATACTGGTGGAAATAAACATTTCCGTAATTCGGAGAGCATTTTTTTATATGATGATACTATGGAGGCTTATGATTTAATGAAAATGATATATTCGACTTCTATAGAAGAACGTACACGTTTGGAAAATCTAAGTTTCTCTGAATATAAAAAATATTATACATGTAACTCATTTTACGTGAATTACAAAAATATAATGCTAGACATTTTTAACAGTAAACAATGAAACTATTATTTATTAATTCTGCATCAAAGGTGTTTCACGCTCCAAATGGTGATTTTTACATTAACCCACATATGACAAATAAAGGTTTTCGGCAATATTTATCATTTTGTGATGAATTTACAATTTTGCTGAGAGATTGTGGAAATGTAACCCAAAAGGAGATTGGTAATTTGGAAAAATTCGATAAGTCTATAGGAAGATTAATGCCTTATCCTAACATTTATACTCCAACTTCAATTTTCAACATTTATAAACAAATGAAACTAAGAAAGATGATAAAGGAGCAAGTAAAATATGCAGATAGGGTTATATGTGGATCACAAGCAGGTTCTGTTATTGATATCACGGTTAAATATTGCAAAAAATACCATAAGCCATATATGATATATTGTTTGGGTATGATTTTTGAGGGACAATGGTTTCATAGCTGGAAAGGTAAATTGATAGCTTATCCTCGCGAATTTGATTGTAAGCGACTTTTTAAGAATGCGCCATATGCAATTTATGTAACAAAGGATGCTTGCCAAAAACGTTATCCTTGTAATGGAAAAACTTTGGGCTGTTCTGATGTCGAAATTCAAAAGCCAGTTATTCAAGTATTGAATAAGCGTTTAGAGAAAATTAGAAACAAAACAGGTAAACTGGTATTTGGTACAGCTGCTTATTTGGATGTCAAATGGAAAGGACACCATCTAATGCTAAAAGCAATTGCCTTATTAAAAAGCAAAGGCATTGATGTAGAGTACCAAATGGTAGGTTTAGGCAATGGTGATAAAATACGTTCTTTGGCCAAGCAGCTAGATGTAGAAGATAACATCAAGATTATAGGAGGCAAAAAACATCAGGAGATGTTTGATTGGTATGATCAAATAGATGTTTATGTACAACCGAGTTATCAAGAAGGCTTATGTCGTTCTATTGTCGAAGCAATGAGTAGAGCTTGCCCTGTTATTGCTTCTAATGCAGGTGGTAATTACGAATTGATCGATTCTGAATACATATTTTCAGTAGGTAATGCTAAAGCGTTAGCCATTGTCATAGAAAAACTTTTATCTAATAGCAATATGGAAGATATTGCAATTCAAAATTTTGAAAAAGCTAAAGATTTTGATGGTGATAAGCTAAACCAAAAAAGATGGTTGTTCATTAAACAATTTATAGAAAATGAGTAAAATAGGAATCTTAACCTATCATTCTGGGTATAATTATGGAGCTTGTCTTCAAGCATATGCTTTGCAGACAACTCTTAGAAAGTTAGGATATGATAGTGAAATTATAAATTTTGAGTCAGAGGCATTTGTTGCAAGTCGTGAAATGTTTAGTCGCAAACCGAGAAGATTAAAAGAGGTTATTAAGAACATAACCCGAATACCTTATTGGAAGGCTCTCCATGTCAGAGAGAAAATGTTTGATGATTTTACTCTGAAAGTTTTGAATGCGACACCGAGATTTAAGACGGAGGATGAGGTGATAAAACATGCTGAGGACTATGATTGCATTATTTGTGGCAGCGACCAAATTTGGAATTTATCTAAAAGCCATGATGCTCCAGCTGCCAATCCCATATTCTTTCTTAATTTTCCAAAGAAGCAGAGACGTGTAGCCTATGCAGCATCGTTTGCTTCTTTTGTGAAGCAAGCATCTATGCATGAAGATGAGTTTTTGCCTTGGTTAAAAAAGTTTGATGCAGTTTCTGTTCGCGAACAAGATGGGGTCGAGTATGTTAAATCTAAAGGATTAGATTGTACATTGGCCCTAGATCCTACAGTACTTCTTGACAAAGAAGACTATGAGCAGATTTGTGCAGAACGAAAAATCAAAGAGAAATATGTCTTGATGTTTGGCTGGAATACAAATTCGGATTTAGTTGCTGCTGCTAAAATCGTATCAAAGAAATTGGGCTTACCTGTTTATAACATAGTTCCACCACCAAGAAAAATGTTTTGTGGTATTCCTCGTAAGCTAGATGTTGGACCATGTGAATTTTTAAGTATGATTAAGCATGCAGAATTTGTCGTAACAAATTCTTTCCATGGCACAGCTTTTTCTACGACTTTCGAAAAGCCTTATGTTTCTATCGTAACAGGCCAGGCTGATACTCGTATGTATTCTTTATTAGACCAATTAGGGTTAGCTAACCATTTAGTGCACAAGGAAGATATGGATATAAATAAATTACTTGCTACGGATTTTAGTGGAGTTAGGGCTAAAAAAACTGCACTTCGAAAATCCTCTTTTGACTTTTTGAAATCAGCATTGGAAGGACTATGATAAGTTTTGACTTTGATAAGGATTGTTGCGGTTGTCATGCTTGTATGAATGCCTGCCCTGTTAATGCAATTAAAATGGAAGCTAATAAGGAAGGCTTCTTGCTACCTAACGTGGATGGGAATACTTGTATAAAGTGCGGAAAATGTGATAAGGCTTGTCCCCATTTAAATGGAGCAAATAACATTGAGAAATATTCCCTCGAATCGTTTAGAGACATTCCTTCTTATTTGTACTTTTTAGATAGTAAGGAACGTGAAGATTCTGCATCTGGTGGATTTGTAGTTGCTGCAATGAAATCCTAATTTCCGCAACACTATAATTTAATATTTTTTATAAGCACCTGAGCAAC
>ERZ835980.2647-NODE-2647-length-15597-cov-3.737936_pt1 | contig 15597 bp, 13 predicted proteins | sample MGYA00519943_ERZ835980 | MGnify/ENA primary metagenome ERZ835980 (study PRJEB31850, sample SAMEA3708791) | human gut metagenome | biome: human gut; feature: human-associated habitat; material: faeces | place: China | collected 2014 ... | reverse complement strand
TGCGGGAGTACCGGCAGGAATGTGCATACATCACCGAAACCTATGACCAGCGGCAGCTGACCGCTGATGACTTCCTGTTCCGCCGTCAGGGAGCGCAGCTCCCTATGACGCCCACCACCTTCACCTACCGTTTCAAGCTGATCCTCAAGAAAAACGGCCTGCCGCAGGAGCTGAACGTCCATTCCCTCCGGCACACCGCCGCCAGTCTGATGATCGCGGGCGGCACGGATGTGGCAACGGTGGCGGGCATCCTCGGCCACAGCCAGCCCTCCACCACGCTGGACATCTACACCCACGCCTTCGATAAGAACAAAAAGGCGGCCAGCGCAAAGCTACAAGAAGGGTTGGATATTTGATTTTAATGAAAAGCGAGGATACTTTCTGTACCCTCGTTTTTTCATCACGATTTATTTTCAATACCGTTCTATCAATCGCTGTATATTTTCACGGACTACCGGATTCATCGTGTGCAAACGAATAGGCTCGAATATCCCGCGAGTTGATAAATTCAAAAAGATCCATATCTCATAGTTTCTTTGCATGGTGTTGCTCGTTGAGGCCGTGCCGGGTCAGCGCGTCCATGATCTTGTGATACACCACCTGATTGGGGTAATAGCGGTAGTCGGCAAAGATAGAGATGCCGGTGCTGTCGAAATGCTCCAAAATTGCGGCAGCGCAGGCGGCGCTGCGGCTCTGCCCATATTCGCACTGGCAGAGGATATCCAGCCCGTCCGCTCTGGCCTGATAGATAAATGCTGCCAGCGCGTCCGCCTCCAGCAGATAGGTGTCATAGGTCAGTCCCACATCCGGCAGCACCGACAAGTCCAAATCGCGGACAGCCACGGTGAATACCCGCGCTGCCGCGCCGGTGTAGTCCAACGGCGGCGTGGGTGCAGGTCTGTCTGTGGAGGGCGGGTCGCAGAAGGAGATGACCGCCGTGTGGGAGAGCGCATCGGTACGAAGCAATTCTTCGGCGGCTTTTCTGGAACAGATGATCACGTTCATAGGCACTCCTTAATAGTCAAAATCAATATCACATTCCGACATTCCCGGCAGCGGCGGGTACTTGTAGCCAGTGTCGGGAACAGGAAGCTCCGGATGAGTATCATGCTCCACCACATACAGCAGGATGTGACGGTAGAAGGAGAAATAGTTGAATTCCGATGTGTTGGCCAGCATGGGCAGAGTATATCGTTTGACCGCAAGGTACTTGGCAAATGTACTGTCCACCAACTCGCCCGTAATGCCGTTGGGGAAAAGCCCCGCGTCCTCGTTGCGGAGCGATTCCAGTCTGTCGCGGCACTCCTTGGGGCTTTCACAGAAAGCGTCAAACGTCTTTGCATAGTACTTCTCTGGCAGTTTCATGGCCCGCCGCGTAAAATAAGGCCCGCCATCCGGATAGGGACCGATGTACACAAAGGAAGTGATCGTCTGCAAATGGAAACAAGCTTTGGTCAGCCACTCCTGGAAACGCGGATGATCCTCGCCGATGGTCAGAGCGCAGCAAAGCGCCCGACTGAGCCGGTCATCGTAGAGACTGAGCATCTTCCGCAGGGTCGTTTTTGTCACCGGAATATTTCTTGGGTGCAGATTTGCAACCCAGCGGTCTTTTCCCACTCTCGCCATACCCGTTCCTCCGACTTGATACAATTCGCGGTATGCCCGCAGGGACATGCCGTTGCAGGGAGACGCCTCATCCTCCGTCTGCAGCTCGATGTCATACTCCCAGCCGCAATGCTCACAGATCCAGTACATATCCAGCGTCGGATGGCCGCAGACGGGGCAGGAAACGATGCGGAACATACCTGAACGGTACTCCGGCGTATTTTTCAAACGGCGTTCATTGTGCATGATGGTCCTCCCAACTGATGCAGTTCAGACAGCCGCCCTGTTGGGCGATCTCCCGGATGTTGACGGTGACGATTTTCTTATGGAAAATCTGCCGCGCGGAAGTTTCGGCCTCGGCATCCTGCTCGATGCCAAACACCGGCAGGAAAACCGTCTGCTCTGTCTCCAAGTAGTTCAGGTAGCAGCCGACGGCGCTGATCCCACCGGTCGGGACAAAGGGGAAATCCTCCGCATCCAAGCCATAGTCCCGCACAGACCGCTTTACCTTTTGCTCAAAGCCGTAGGATGACAGTGACCGATTGCACAGCACGGTGCGGTCATCGAGGAACCGCGCCATGCCGTCGGCGTGACCGGTCATGTCGCTTTTCAGAGAGGGAATGATCAAAACCTCCGCCTCCAGCAGTTCCGAAAGCTCACGTACCAGCGCGGCAGGCGGATACTCCGGGTTTTCGGAAAAGACGCGGTCGCTGATCAGGACGTGCGCCCCGGACGGCGAGAACACCACGTTCCCGCCGTCAAGGTTGATATGGCTGTATGTAACCGGCAGGCCGAGCTGCGGAGCAAGATCGCCGCCGAACTGTCCAAACGGATGGCGGAGACCCCGGAGGACCGACACCTCCGCAGCCAGCTTTTGCGGGTGTATCAGGCGGACATCAAGACCGTGGACGCCTTCTGCACGGCACTGCTGCGGGAGAACACCCATCTTCTGGCACAGGAGGGAGAGCGCTATACCCTGACGCCGGACTTTCGGGTGCTGGACGAAAATGACGCAAAGCTCCTGCGCCAGCGGGTGCTGACCCGGGTACTGGAGCGGTTTTACGAGGAACTGGACGAGGGCGGCGCGCTGCTGGCGGATACGCTGGGCGCGGGCCGGGATGACAGCGCCCTGGAGGATCTGGTGCTGGAAACCTACGAAAAGCTGCAAAGTCACGCCGATCCTGAACACTGGCTCGCGGAAAATCGGACGATCTGGGAAAATCGGAGCGGGGACTTCGACGAAACGCCCTACGCCGCCGAGCTGCTGGCGGTCATCCGTCGAAAGGGATTTCACCACATGGAGGCGCTGCGACAAGCGGGACAGTCCACCGTGGGCGGGGATCTCTATAAGGGATATGGCGAAAAATTTCTGCGGGCCAGCCACAGCTTCGCACCCTTGGCGGCAGCACAGAACTGGGAGGCCGCCCGCGTTTCTCTGGATGGACTGGAATTCCCCCGGCTCACCACGCCGAAGGGAATGGCGGATGATCCGGAGGTCGTGAGACTGAAGGGGCTGTGGGAGAACGCCAAAACTGCCGCCAAAAAGCTGGCTCCCATGCTGGCGGTCAGCGATACGGAGGCCATGGAGGACCTTCAGACCATGGCCCCTGCCATGACAGCCCTTTTGAAGCTGACGGCAGACTTTTCCGACGCTTACCGGACGGAAAAGCTGCGGATGAACTGCGCCGACTTCTCCGATCAGGAGCATCTGGCCCTTCGCCTGCTGGTGGAGCGGAACGGCGCGCCTACGGAACTGGGCCGTCAGGTGGCGGGCCGCTACCGGGAGATCCTGGTGGACGAATATCAGGATACCAACGAGGTGCAGAACGCCATTTTCCGGGCGGTGTCCCGTGAAGGCAAAAACCTCTTTACTGTAGGGGACGTAAAGCAGAGTATTTACCGGTTCCGGTTGGCGGACCCTACGATTTTTCTTGACAAGTACCGCAACTTCACACCTGCTGAAAATGCAGCGGAAGGGGAGGACCGCAAAATTCTGCTGTCCAAAAACTTCCGCTCTCGGGGAGAGATTTTGGACGCGGCCAATTTCGTCTTCTCCAACATCCTGTCGGCGGAGATGGGAGAGATGGAATACGGCGAGGACGAGTCCCTCCACTTTGGCGCGGAGTACTACCCGCCCCGGAAGGACTGCGAGACGGAATTCCACCTCATCTCCGCCCATCAGAAGTCGGCGGCAAATGAGCGCCCGGTGAAACGGCTGCTGGCGGAGGCCCGGTTCACGGCGCAGCGTATCCGTCAGCTTTTGGATGAGGGCTATCCCGTCACCGGGGAGGACGGCACGCTGCGGCCCTGCCGCCCGGAGGACATCGTGATCCTGATGCGCTCTCCGGGGAGCCGGTCCGCCGCCTTCGCCCAAGCGCTGGCGGAGCGGGATGTGCCCTGCTCCTTTGAGGAAAGCGGCGATTTCTACCAGACCCCGGAGATCTCTGTCACGCTGGCCCTGTTGGAGATCGTCGACAATCCCCGGCAGGATGTGCCGCTGATCGCCGTGCTCCGCTCCCCGGTGTTCGGCTTTACGCCGGACCGTCTGGCGGAGATCCGCAGCCGTGACCGGGAGGGAGACTTCTATGACGCTCTGCTGGCGGACGGCGGCGAGGACGTACAAGCGTTCCTGACAACGCTGACCGGACTGCGGGACGCGGCGGCAGACATGAACGTGTGCCGCCTGCTGTGGCACATCTACAATACGCTGCATCTGCCGGGCATCTTCGGCGCTATGGACGAGGGCGGCGTCCGGCAGGAAAATCTGGTGGCCCTGACCCGCCATGCCGAGCGCTTTGAGAGCAGCGGCTACCGGGGGCTGTTCGCCTTCATCACACAGCTCCGGCGGCTCATTGATGCTGGGCAGGCTCCCGCCGTGAAAACCGCTGGGGGGAACGGCGGCGTTCAGATGATGAGTATTCACAAATCCAAGGGCCTGGAATTTCCCATCGTGTTCCTCTGCGATTTGGAGCACGCCTTTTCCCGGCAGGATTTCGATACGCCGGTGCTGGTGCACCCGGCACTGGGCCTTGGCCCTCTGTGCATCGACCTGAAGCGGAAGATCCGCTATCCCACCATGGCCCGGCTGGCGCTGGAAGAAAAGCTTCGCCGTGAAAATCTTGCGGAGGAACAGCGGATCCTGTATGTGGCCATGACCCGGCCAAAGGAAAAGCTGATTTTGGTAGACGCGCTGTACGGCGCGGAAAAGCGCCTTCAAAAGCTGACCGCCGCCGCGGCCTGTCCCGTCATGCCGGAGGTGGTGGCGGAGGGAAAGTGCTTCGGAGATTGGATCTTACTGCCGCTGCTGTGCCGCCCGGAGGCCGCGCCTTTGCGGGATATGGCCGGGGTGATGGCAGGCGGCCTATATACCGGCGATACCGCCCCATGGCAGGTGTTCATCCATGACGGCGATGACTTCGGATGGGCGCCCGGAGCGGCCGTGTCCGACACGGAGAAGGATGCAGGAGAAACGCTCTTTGACCCGGCGCTGCTGACCTTCCAGTATCCCTATCAGCGGGAGACGACCATGCCCGCCAAACTCACCGCCACGCAGCTAAAGGGCCGGGCGCTGGATCAGGAGATCGCGGAAGATGCCTACCACACGCCCTATATCCGGCCCCTTGTCCAGCCGAAATTCCGCCGGGAGAAGAAGGGACTGACACCGGCGGAGCGGGGCACCGCCACCCATCTTGTCTTGCAGTATCTGGATCTGCAAAATTTGGATGTGCCCGGACAGGTGGAAAAGCTGCGGCTGGAGGCCAAGCTGACGGCGGAGCAGGCGGCGGCTGTGGACGTACCCGCTCTGCGGCGCTTTCTGGAATCCCCGCTGGCTGAGGAAATGCGGCAGGCGGAAACGGCGGCGCGGGAGTATCGGTTCACGGTGCTGATGCCGGCCCGGGATTATGACCCGGCAGCCGCGGAGGAGGACAGCATCCTGCTGCAAGGCGTGGTGGATTGCTGGTTTGAAACGCCGGAGGGCATCACGGTGGTGGACTTTAAGACCGACTTCGTACAGACGGAGGAAGATGTGGCACAGCACGCGGAGTTGTACCGGGGCCAGCTGGCGGCGTACTCTCTGGCGCTGGAACGGGTGCTGGAAAAGGCGGTGACACGGAAGGCACTGTACTTCCTGCAAGCCGGGAAAACCGTGGAAATCTCGTGATTTCAAGCTTTTTCGCAAAAACCGGAAAAAATGCTTGCAATCTGTGTTCCGATGTGATATGCTTATTTAGCTTTTGTGGGGTGAAAGCTCCATAGAGGTAGTTTTGTACCAGAAAGAGGTGAACGAGAGCAATGAAGGAAGGAATCCATCCCAATTATCAGCAGACTACGATTACTTGCGCCTGCGGTAATGTGATTGAGACAGGTTCTACCAAGAGTGATATCAAGGTGGAAGTCTGCTCGAAGTGTCACCCCTTCTTCACTGGCAAGCAGAAGCTGGTCGATACCGGCGGACGCGTGGCCAAGTTCAACAAGAAGTTCGGCCTGAACAAGTAAGCCTGTACACTTCGTCACATCCAGCAGTGGTCTGCATCCGCAGACCACTGCTTTTTTATTGCATTTTTTCAAAATTCGGATATACTGGACACATCAATGAAATGGGAAACCCATTTGACACGGGGCCTCCCAAACGCAAGGAGAGACACATTTGTTACCGAAAAAGGAAGAAATTCGAGATAAAGTTGTATTGGTAGGCCTGAACTCCCCGGTTTTGCGGGAGGACAGCGCCACCGAGGAAAGTATGGACGAGCTGTCCGCTCTGGTGGAGACCGCCGGCGGCGAGACTGCCGGCATCGTTCTCCAGAATCGGGCCACGCCGGATCCCCGGACCTTCATCGGGGAGGGCAAGGTGGCGGAGGTGCAGCTTTACGTTGAAAATGTAGGTGCTACCATGGTCATTTTCGACAATGACCTTTCCCCCTCCCAGCAGCGGGTGCTGACGGAGCTGCTGGGCGTTCAGGTGTTGGACCGCTGCGGCCTGATCCTGGATATTTTCGCTCAGCGGGCAAAAACCAAGGAGGGCCGCTTGCAGGTGGAGCTGGCCCAGTACCGCTATCTGCTGCCCCGGCTGATCGGTATGTGGAGCCATCTGGAGCGTCAGGGCGGCACCAGCGGCAAGGGGCCTATCGGCTCCAAGGGCCCCGGCGAGACGCAGCTGGAAACGGACCGCCGCCACATCCACCGCAAGATCGACAAGCTCAAGGAGGATCTGGACGAGGTGCGCCGCGTGCGCGGCACGCAGCGCGAGCGTCGGATGAAGAATGAGATCCCGGTCGTTGCCATCGTCGGCTATACGAACGCGGGCAAATCGACGCTGCTCAACGCCCTCACCGGCGCGGACATTCCGGCGAATAACCGCCTGTTCGATACGCTCGACACCACCACCCGGCTGCTGACCGTCTCCGACACGCTCGACGTTGTGATCTCCGACACGGTCGGCTTCATCCGCAAGCTGCCGCATCAGCTCATCGACGCCTTCAAGGCGACGCTTGAGGAGCTGGAGTATGCCGACCTTCTGCTGCACGTCATCGACATTTCCAACCCTGAGTGGATCGCGCAGGCAGAGGTGGTGGATCAGCTCATCCGCGACCTCGGCGCGGAGGGCATCCCCTGCATCCGCGTGTACAACAAGTCCGACCTGTTCTACGGCGATATCCGCCCGCACGGCGAGCGCACGGTGAACCTCAGCGCCAGGACCGGCGAGGGGCTCGACGAGCTGCTGCGCGCCATCGACGCCGAGCTTGACAAGGGCACGCGCCGCGTGACCATCCATTTGCCCTACGACAAGGGCGGCTGGCTCGACAGCCTCTACCGCGAGGCAAAGGTCGAGAGCGTGGAGTACGGCGAGACCATCGACATTGTGGCGGTCTGTACGCCGCGCGTGCTCGGCCGGGTCAAGGACTACGTCGAGGGCTACACCGAGCCGAAGGAGGATTGGGAGTGAGCGCACCGCAGAGCTACTATGTTCCCGTGGATGCGGGGGAAGCGGAGTTCACCGAAAAGCGCTCGCGCTTTCTCGGCCACGTCCGCCGCGTGGAGACCGAGGCCGAGGCCCGCGCCTTTCTCGACGAAATGCGGAAAAAATACTACGACGCGCGCCACAACTGCTGGTGCTACGTCCTGCACGAGGGCGGCGTCGTGCGCTACGGCGACGACGGTGAGCCGCAGGGCACCGCCGGTCAGCCGATGCTGAACGTCTTTCAGCGCGAGGGCGTGGAGAACGTCGTCTGCGTTGTGACGCGCTATTTCGGCGGCGTGCTGCTCGGCGCGGGCGGACTGACGCGCGCCTACGCAAGGTCCGCGAAGGACGCGCTTGACGCGGCGGGAAAGGCGCGGATGCGCCTGTGGTCTGCCGTGACGGTGGACTGCCCCTATCCGATGCTCGAGCGCCTGAAGCTGCTCGCCGCCGCCCACGGCGGCACGGTGGAGGGCACCGACTTCGGCGCGGCGGTGAGCGTCCGCATCCTGCTGCCGCAGGAGAATGCGGCGGGCTTTGACGCCGCGCTCACCGAGCTGTCCGCCGGCACCATGACCGCGCGGCGCGAGAGCGAGCGCTTTCTGCCCGGACCGCGCGAATAGAAACAAGAAAAAGCAAGGAGGAACGACCGATGAAAGAACCCGTTGCCCGCTCCGACCTGCGCCTCGCTCTCGGCGGGGCCTACTATGGGACTCTGCGCAAGCTCCTGTGGCTCAAGGAGCGAAGCTCCTTTGCACGTGAGCACTGTGAAGCGATCCTGCCTTACAGCGCGGCGAGCCACAAAACGCCCCTGATGCGCAGGCTGCGGGACGTGGATATGTGGATGCAGGAGAACAAGGTGACAAATCTCCGCCTTGCCTCCGCGCGGGTGAACGGCATCGTGCTCCACCCGGGGCAGACCTTCAGCTACTGGTATCTCATCGGCCGCCCGACGGCGAGGAAGGGCTATCTGCCCGGTATGCTGCTGCGCAACGGCAGAGCCGTTGCGGGCGTCGGCGGGGGACTGTGCCAGCTCTCGAACCTCATTTTTTGGATGACGCTCCACACGCCGCTGACCGTCACCGAGCGCCACCGCCACGGCTACGACGTCTTTCCGGATTCGGACCGCACGCAGCCCTTCGGCAGCGGAGCGACCTGCTTTTATCCCTACGGCGACCTGATGATCCGCAACGACACGGCGGACGATTATCAGCTCCTCGTCACGGTCGGCGAGCACGACCTCATCGGCGAGTGGCGCTGCTCCGCCGCGCCGGAGTGCCGCTACGAGATCGTCGAGCGCGATCATGAGATGCGCGCGGAGTATTGGGGTGGCTACACGCGCCACAACGTGCTCTGGCAGCAGCGCTTCGATGCGGACGGTGTGCTGCTCGACGAGAAGCCCGTCGTGCGCAACGACGCCATCATGATGTATTCGCCCTACCTCGAAGAGGGAGGCACAAGCAAATAAACGAAAGCATCTGCCTTGCGGCAGATGCTTTTCTGCTATGCAGCGCGCTCGCCGTCCGTGCGCTCCAGCCAGCCGCTGCCCTCGGTGATGCGGGCGACGAGGAAGGAAGCGGCGTAGTCGCCCGCGGCGTTGACCATCGTGGCGGGCGGGTCGACCAGATTCCCGATGGTGACGGCGATGGGGTAGGCAACCGCCATCCGGTCGGGGAAGAAGAGCGAGCAGAGGATGAACTCGGCGATGTAGCCGCCGCCTGGGATGCCGCTCATGGCGACGGAGGAAAAGACCGCCACGGCCAGCACCTCGGCAAACAGTCCCGCGCCCTCAAACGGCAGGCCGAACACGCCGAAGAGGAACGCGACCTTGAGCACGCAGCTGAAGCACGAGCCGTCCATGTGCATCGTCGCGCCCAGCGGCAGCACAAGATCCGCGACCTCGTGCGGGATGCCGCTGTCCTCTGCGGCCTCCATATTCGCCGGAATGGTGGCGACGGACGAGCAGGTGCCGAGCGCGGTCACTGCGGGGCGCAGGATATGCCGCCGCAGCCGCCGCACGCCCTCGCGCCCGCCGCCGAGGTAGGCCAAAAGCGGGAAGGCGAGCAGCGCGTAGACGAAGCAGAGCGGGTAGTAGGCCAGCATCGCGCGGGCGTAGGACGCCGTGATCTGCGCGCCGTAACTTGCGACCATCGCGGCGAAGAAACCGAAGAAGGCGATGGGGGCGTAGCAGCTCACGAGCGAGACCATCTTCAAAAGGCACTTTGTCGCGTCGTCCAGCACCCGCGCCGTTACGGTATCCGGCCCGCCGCAGGCGGAGACCGAGAAGCCGAAGAGCAGGGAAAAGACGATCAGCGGCAGCATCGCCCGCCGCGAGAGCAGCGCGGAGAAATCGTTGACGGTGAAGAAGTTGACGAGCAGCGTCGCAAGCGGCGCGGGATCGTCCACCGTGCCCGCCACGGCATCGGTCCACGGCGTCAGCACCGGTGGAAAGACACGCACGATGACCAGCATGATAAAGGCCGCGAGCAGCCCGGTGACGACGAAGACGCCGAGCGTCGCGCCGAGGATGCGCCCCGCCCTGCGCCGCGAGCGCGTATTGGCGATGCTGCCCGCGAGCGAGCAGAACACCAGCGGCACGACGAGGCAGAACATCATGTTGATGAACACGGTGCCGAGCGGCTCAAGGCAGACAGCCCCGGGCCAGGCCGCGCCGACGGCGCAGCCGAGCACGATGCAGGCGAGCATCGCGGCAAGGAAGCCGTAGCTCCGATAGAAGGAATGGGTCATAAAAAGCCCTCCGATCTCCCAGATTTTTGTGTCTATCTCTATCCATAGCGGGAGACAGGCTCGAATATGACCGAAAAATTTGGAAAAAGGGCTTGACTGTCAAGTTGCTTTATGCCTTACAATGCGGTATCATAGCATTGGGAAGGGTCGGCGCAGAGCGCAGAAGGAGAGCCTATGAACATCAAAGAGATCGAAGAGCGCAGCGGCCTGACGCGCGCGAACATCCGCTACTACGAGCAGGAGGGGCTGCTCGCTCCCGCGCGGCGGGAGAACAAATACCGCGACTACAGCGAGGAGGATCTGGAGACGCTGCTGCGCATCGCGCTGCTGCGGAATCTCGGCTTCTCGCTCGACGAGATCAGGCGGCTGCAATCCGGCGAGCTGGAGCTTGCCGCCGCCATGCGGGAGCGCAGCGCGGCGCTGGAGAGCGAGGGTCAGCGCCTGCTGGCGGCGCGGAACGTGTGCGACGCCATCTCCCGCGAGGTGACAAGCTATTCCGCCTTACGGCCGGAGGACTACCTCAACGGCTTTGAGCCGGACGCAGCGGCGAAGCAGCGGGACGTTGCCGAGCCGCACCCGTTGCGGCGTTACCTTGCCCGTGCCATCGACCTCACGCTCACGGGAATATTGGTCTCGTTTGTGCAGTTCATGCTGCTGCACCATAACCTTGTGAACATTTCCAAAGCAGAAATATTCCTTTGCGGTCTGGCAGGATGGGGACTGCTCGTTCTCATCGAGCCGCTGCTGCTCTCACGCTTTGCTGCGACCGCGGGCAAATGGTGCATGGGCATCACCGTCACGCGGCCGGACGGCGAGAGGCTCAGCTACGGCGAGGCGCTTGAGCGCACCGCCGCCGTCTGGCTTTACGGCGCGGGCCTCGGCATTTCCATCGTGGAGCTTGTGTGCAACTACCGCAGCTACCGCCGCTATATGAACGGCGAGGAGCTGGCTTGGGAGAGCGGCAGCATCGAGCGCTTCGACGAGCGCGGCACAGGGAGGATGGTGCTGCTCTACGCGGCGATCACCGCGCTGAGCCTTGCCCTGACCCTTGCTATGGGCTTGAGCGCCGTGCTGCCGCCGAACCGCGGCGACTTGACGGTGGCGGAATTTGCGGAGAACGTCAATTTCTACCGCGACTTTTTCGACTATGGCGAGCGCTGGTCGCTCGACGAAAACGGCGAGTGGGCAGAGAACCAATACGAGAATGTGGTCTACTTCGGCGGGGGCGACGGTCCCGCGCCGTTCACCTACACGGTGGAGGACGGAACGCTCCGCGCCGTGCATTGGGCATATACCGAGACGGCGGAAACGATCTACGGCACGGGCGATGAGAATGCCCGCATGGCGTACCTCGCGCTTGCTGCGGCGCAAAAGGGCACGAGCCTTTTCAACATCCGCAGCGTGGTAAAGCAGATCGGCTCGAACAGCTGGGCGGGCGATGCCGACTATTCCGCCGCGTGGAAGAATGTCGATATGCGCTACGACGCGCGGATCGAGGGGGAGTATTATTACAGCGAGGGCTTCTTCCTCTCCGTGCAGGACGGTCAGCCCATCACGGTCACGCTGACCTTTGACGCAAGGCTCGCGGAATAACGGGGAAAAGGGGAAGCGGCGGCACAGCCCTGTGCCGCCGCCTTCAAATTTTATCCCCGTGGGGCTTGCAGGGAGAGGTTTTCTGTTGTAAACTAAAAGCATACCAAAGATAAGGGGAATCCGATCCATGCAAAAAGCAACGCAAATGACCGCTACCAAACGCCTTGTCCTCACCGCCGTGAACATCGCGCTGTGCCTTGTCCTGCCAATGGCATTCCATTCCATCCCGAACGGCGGCAAGATCATGCTGCCGATGCACATTCCCGTGCTGCTGTGCGGCATGGTCTGCGGCGCTCCCTACGGCGCGGTCTGCGGCCTGCTTGGCCCCATGCTTTCAAGCGTTCTCACCGGAATGCCGACAGCGGCCCTGATGCCTGCTATGATGGTCGAGTGCGCGGCCTACGGCCTGACGACCGGCCTGATGCTGCGCCTTGTACGCACGGGGAAGACCTATGCCGACCTCTACCTTTCGCTCGTCGCCGCAATGCTGGTCGGCCGCCTTGTCTCCGGTGTGACAAAGGCTCTCTTTTTCATGGCGGGACAGTATACCATGCAGGCATGGATCGCCGCGAGCTTCGTCACGGCGCTGCCGGGCATCGTGCTCCAGCTCGCCGTCGTGCCGAGCATTGTTTACTATCTCATGCGCGCGGGACTGATCCCGCAGCGCTACCCGAGATGAGGAAAGAGCCGCGAGAGGACAGGCGCTTGCCGCCTTTTTCGAGCGCCGCAGACGGAAGACCAGTGCCCGCATGTCGGTCGGGCGGCACCTCCGGGTGGCAGGGCTCTTAACGAAAAATTAGCAAATATAGCGGCTTTCTTAATTTTCTGACGCAAAATCTTGTGCTTTTTCGATTGCGGGACCTGCGCGGCAGACGTATAATACCCTCACTTGCTTTTTGAAATGGGGGTCACTGCTATGCTTGCGCAGGTCATTGCGATCTGTATTTTTCTCGGTATGTTTCTGCTGATTATCCTCGATCAGTTTGAGCGCCACATCATCACGCTCGTCAGCGGAGCCTTGGTACTCGTCCTTGTGTTTGGGCTTTGTATGCGCTCACCCGCAACGATATGGGAAGCGCTCAATCTCCGCTCGTTCTTCACGACGGGCTTCTGGTACGGAGCCGGTGAGGAGAGCACGGCGGGCATCAACTGGTCCACCATCCTCTTCATCGCGGGCATGATGATCATGGTCGAGGGGCTTGGCAAGGCGGGCTTCTTCCGCTGGCTGTGCCTGTCGCTCGCAAAGCTCGTTCACTACCATGTGGTGCCGCTGCTCATCTGCTTCATGTGCCTTTCCGCGGTGCTCTCCATGTTCATCGACAGCATCACGGTCGTGCTCTTTCTCGCCACCGTCACGCTCGAGCTGGCGCAGACGATGAAGTTCGACCCCGTGCCGATGATCCTCTCGGAGATCTTCTGCGCGAACCTCGGCGGCGCGGCGACCATGTGCGGCGACCCGCCGAACATCATCATCGGCACCTCGCTCGGCTATACGTTCTTTGACTTCATCGAAAATACCGGCGCGATCGTCGCGGTCTGCTTCGCGGCTGTCGCCGTCTATTTCTGGCTGTGCTTCCGCAAGGAGCTGCTGCGTGAGGAGCGCGCGAACGGCGGGCCGGTCGTCTGCCCGGAGCCGTCGAGCGCCATCACGGACCGCAGAGCCTTCGGCGCGAGCGCTGCCGTATTCCTGCTGGCGGTCGTGCTGCTCGTGACGCACGCGCAGACGGGTCTGACGGTTGCCTGCATCGGCGTGATCGTCGCGGCGCTGACGCTGCTTGTGATGGCGCTGTCGCACGGAAGGGCGACGGTGCTCGAGGTCATCCGCGGCGTGGACTACAAAACGCTGCTCTTCTTCATCGGCCTGTTTGTCTCGGTCTGCGGGCTGGAAAAGACAGGCGTGCTGGATATCATCGCGCGCTTTATCACCAACATCAGCGGCGGCCATGTGGCGACGATCGTCGTCATCATTCTCTGGCTCTCCGCCGTCACCAGCGCCTTTGTGGACAATATTCCCTTTGCCGCCACGATGATCCCGGTCATCCGCTCCATCGCCGCGGTCGAGGGCATGGACGTGGGCGTGCTGGCATGGGCGCTGTCCCTCGGCACGGACCTCGGCGGCAACGCGACACCCATCGGTGCGAGCGCGAACGTGGTCGGCACCTCGGTATCCGCCAAGGGCGGCTATCCCATCGGCTGGGGGCGCTACTGCAAATACTGCGTGCCCGCCACGATCCTCGTGATGGCGGTGTCCACGGTGTGTCTGTTCCTGCGCTACCTCTGAGAGAAGAAAGGAGTATACCACGATGAAAGACCAGATCATCATTACCATGGGCCGTGAGCACGGCAGCGGCGGCCACCACATAGCCGACATGATCGCCCGTGAACTCGGCATCAAGCTCTACGACAAGGATTCCATCGAGTCGGAGATCGTCTCCGAGGGCTACAGCGAGGAGCTGATCCGCCGGATGGACGAGAAGCCGGTCAACTTCTTTGCCTCCCGCCGCATCGGGCGATTTTCCAATTCGCTCGAGGTCAACGTGGCGGAAAAGACCTTTGATATGATCCGCGCCAAGGCGGCGAGCGGGGAATCCTTCCTGCTCATCGGCCGCTGCGGCGAGCAGGTGCTCAAGGACGATCCGCACCGCATCAGCCTCTTCATCGGCGGCGATCCGCACGCCAAGCTCTGCCGCGTGATGGAGAAAAAGGGGCTCTCCGCAGAGGAGGCCATCGAGGAGATCCGCACGGTCGACCACCAGCGTAAGGCTTACCACAACTACTACTGCGAGATGAAGTGGGGCGATGCCCGCGCCTATGATCTCACGGTCAAAAGCGACGTGCTTGGCATGGAGGGCACGGCGGAAATGCTGATCCGCTACATCCGAGCCTTCCAGGAAAAGGACTGAACAAGAGAAAGAGGAAGCCGCGGCAATGCCGCGGCTTCCTTTGTTCGATTCCGATGTGCGCTTACAGCAGCAGAATGCCGGCGTCTGCGCAGGTCTTGAGGGTGTCGTCGTCCCAAAGGCTGACCTGCACCTCGCCGATGTGGGCGGTGCCGATCATCAGCATACAAAGACGGCTCTGACCGATACCGCCGCCCATGGTGAGGGGCAGCTCGCCGGCGAGCAGCATCTTGTGGAAGGGGAGCTCCCGGCGGTCGTCGCAGCCGGAGACGGTGAGCTGGTGGTCGAGGGACTCGGGGCTGACGCGGATGCCCATGGAGGAGATCTCAAACGCGCGGCCCAGGACGTCGTTCCAGAACAGCAGATCGCCGTTGAGCGTCCAGTCGTCGTAGTCGGGCGCACGGCCGTCGTGCTTGATGCCGGAGTGCAGGGTAAGACCGATCTGCATCAGGAAGACGGTGCCGTGCTCACGGCAGATGGCATCCTCGCGCTGCTTGGGGGTGAGGTCGGGGTACTTGTCCTCCAGCTCCTGCGTGGTGATGAAGAACACGTCGCGGGAGAGCTTGGTGTGCAGGCTCGGGAAGGCGATGCCGAGCGCGTCGTTCGTCTCGACGATGGCGCCGACAATGTCACGCACCGTGCGCTTGAGGTAGGAGACGTTGCGGTCGCCGGCGTCGATGACCTTTTCCCAGTCCCACTGGTCAACGTAGATGGAGTGGAGGTTGTCCACCTCTTCGTCACGGCGGATGGCGTTCATATCGGTGAACAGGCCCTTTCCGACATTGAACTCGTAGC
>ERZ835980.2644-NODE-2644-length-15614-cov-4.379009_pt1 | contig 15614 bp, 16 predicted proteins | sample MGYA00519943_ERZ835980 | MGnify/ENA primary metagenome ERZ835980 (study PRJEB31850, sample SAMEA3708791) | human gut metagenome | biome: human gut; feature: human-associated habitat; material: faeces | place: China | collected 2014 ... | reverse complement strand
ATGTGCGGCTGAGAAAATACTTCTCGGCCTGCAAACGTGCGCGCCGTCCGTCTTGGGCGGACGGCGCGTGCGCTGCAGTCAGGCCGCAACCCCCCTTTGTCAAAAAGTAATACTTTTTGACAGTTTCAGGGCGGCGCCTTTGCACCGGCAAAACCGACCGCGCATAAGATGGTGCGGGGCAAATGCCCGATCGAAAAGGAGGAACGACTGTGGACAAATGCAATTTCAAGCAGGGCTCACTTCCGGAGTGCGCGCCGCTGGCGCTGGCGCAGACGCCCATGCAGTGCGCGAGTGAGCCTGCGTATGACAAGCGCATGGCGCTGGCACGCGGCACGCTGTTTCCGGGGCTGGATCTGCCGTTTATGAATCTGGTCAACAAGCCTGCCGATCTCAGCACGCCGCTGTGTGAGCTGATGGCGCTGGACTTCGTCATCCGCGAGCTGAATCTCTACCTTGACACGCATCCGGATGACCGCGAGGCATTCGAGACGCTGCAAAAGTGCATCCGCATGCGTGCCGAAGGGCACAAGCGCTACACGGAGCAGTACGGGCCGGTCACGGTGTCGGACCTCGCGTGCGCAGACGTCTATGACTGGCTCGACGCACCGTGGCCGTGGCAGCCGGAAGAGGAGGAGAAGTAAGCGATGTTTGTCTATGAAAAGAAACTCGAATACCCGGTCCGCATCCGCAACGCCAACCCCGCACTGGCGAAGTTCATCTGCTCGCAGTACGGCGGGCCGGACGGTGAGCTGGGCGCATCCCTGCGCTATCTCAGCCAGCGCTATGCCATGCCGTACCCGGAGCTCTCGGCGCTGCTGACCGATATCGGTACGGAAGCGGCGGAAATGGCGCTGCAGATAGAAGCATGATGCAATGCAGACAAAAGCGGGCAAATTTATGCATGTTTTTTCGTCAAAAGCCTAAAAAATGCAAAAAGGCTTGACAACCCACGAGATATGCATTAAGATTACGCCATAAAAAATAGAAGATTGCAGTACCTGATAGAGGTTGCGGATCTGATGAGTACCCCGTAATATACGCCGGCAAGCGTTTGCGGGAGAAAGGCTGCTCCGCCGAAGCTGTCTTGCGGTTGCCGCTGCGGACTTGCTGGGCTTGCGCTCAATAGGCGCAGGACTGTCACATACCTCGTATGTGGAGCACTATCAAGGGTTTTCTTACGTTTGTTTCCTTGCAAGAGAGCCTGCGATACCATTTCGGGTCGCAGGCTCCTGTTTTTTTGAATCACTTTTAAGGAGATGCAGAAAAATGCAAGCAAACATGAGAAGAATCGTATCCATCCTCCTGGCCGTCATGTTCTGTGTGGCGTGCTTCACCGGCTGCGGCAGCAGCAAGGATAACGGTGGTACCGCCTCCGTGGACGTACGCAACGCCAAGTCCATCGCAGACCTTGCCGGCGCGAAGATCGCCGCGCAGACGGGCACCTTCCACGCCGATGCGCTCGAGCAAATCCCGAACGTTCAGGCGAGCACCTATCCCGAATTCTCCGACCTTCTGACCGCGCTCAAGAGCGGCGCGATCGACGGCTACGTTGCCGAAGAGCCGACGGCGTTTTCCGTCTGCGCCTCGAACGACGATCTGACCTACCTGCCGTTCAAGAATAACGACACGGGCTTTACCGCAACGGCCGCGGATGTCGGCATTGCCATCGGCCTGAAGAAGGGCAACACCCTGCGCGACCAGATCAACACCGTCCTCGCCGAGATCACGGATGAGCAGCGCTCCGAGCTCATGGAGCAGATCGTGACGCTTGCCTCCGGCGGCACCGTGACGGAGTTCGCCGTCCACTGTGACGCTCCGGCCACCACGACCGGCACGCTCAAGATCGGCATGGAGTGCGCCTATGAGCCCTATAACTGGACCGATACCGAAGGCACTTCCCTCGGCGCCGTGCCCATCAGCAGCGAAGGCCAGAGCGGCCTCTATGCCAACGGCTATGACGTGCAGATCGCTCAGTATGTTGCAAACCGTCTGGGCCTGAAGCTCGAGATCTACGCCATGGAGTGGGACTCCCTCATTCCGGCTGTCAACTCCGGCGCCATTGATGCGATCGTCGCCGGCATGAGCCCGACGGCTGAGCGCTCGGAGCAGCTCGACTTCACCGATACCTACTACGAATCCAACCTCGTGGTCATCATCCGCAAGTAAGAAAACCTCGACGCAGGCGGCAGACACCATGCGCGTGCACGGTGCCTGCCGCCCGTCATAACGGAAAAACGGAGTAACTATGAGCTTCTTAAACGATGTCCTCAATATCTTCATCAAGTATTATCCGCAGCTTTTGACCGGCGTCGGCAACACGCTTCTCATTGCGCTGACAAGTACGGTGGCGGGTCTTGCGCTCGGTCTGCTGACAGGTGTCGTGCGCACGGCACCGATGTCCAAGAATCCGGTCCTGCGCGCGCTGCACAAGCTGCTCAATGCGATTATTGCGATCTACGTCGAGATCTTCCGCGGCACGCCGATGATGGTGCAGTCGATGGTCATCTACTGGGGCTATGCCTTCGCGACCGGCGGCGACACGCTGCCGCTGATCCCGTCGGGCATCCTGATCGTGTCCATCAACACCGGTGCCTATATGGCCGAGATCGTGCGCGGCGGCATCATCTCCATCGACCGCGGCCAGTTTGAGGGCGCGATGTCCATCGGCATGACGCACGCGCAGACCATGTTCAAGGTCATCATTCCGCAGGTCATGCGCAACATCCTGCCGTCTGTCAGCAACGAGTTTGTCATCAACATCAAGGATACCTCCGTCCTGAACGTCATCGGCGTGACGGAGCTATACTACTTTGCCGGTATCATCAAGCGCCAGAATTTCCAGACGTTCCAGACCTATCTCGTTGTCTGTATCCTGTATTTCATCCTCACGTTCACCGTCACGCGCCTGCTGCGCTGGGTTGAGCGGAAGCTGGACGGCAACGAAAACTACACGATTTTCGGCTCGCAGACGGACGTCAACGCCGAGATCCACATCACGAAGGAGGGCTGAGCCGTGGCAGACAATGTGATCGAGCTGGTACATCTGCAAAAGCAGTTCGGCGACCATGCCGTCCTGCGCGACATCAACCTCAGCGTGAAAAAGGGCGAGGTGCTGAGCATCATCGGCGCATCCGGCTCCGGAAAGAGCACGATGCTGCGCTGCATCAACCTGCTTGAGACGCCGAGCTCCGGTCAGGTGCTCTACCATGGGCAGGACATCACGGCCAAGGACTTCAACCTCACGCAGTACCGTACAAAGGTCGGCATGGTGTTTCAGAGCTTCAATCTCTTTAACAATATGTCGGCGCTCAACAACTGCATCGCCGGTCAGGTCTCCGCGCTCAGGCGCAGCCGCAAGGAGGCAGAGGAGATCGCCATGCAATACCTGACGAAGGTCGGCATGGCGCCGTATATCAATGCCCGGCCGTCGCAGCTGTCCGGCGGGCAAAAGCAGCGCGTTGCCATTGCGCGTGCGCTGGCCATGCAGCCGGAGGTACTGCTGTTTGATGAGCCGACGAGTGCGCTCGACCCGCAGATGGTCGGCGAGGTGCTCGATGTGATGCGCCGTCTCGCGGAAGAGGGGCTGACGATGATCGTCGTCACGCACGAGATGGCGTTTGCGCGCGATGTCTCCACGGACGTCGTGTATATGTCCGACGGTGTCATCTGCGAGCAGGGCAAGCCGCACGAGCTCTTCGAAAACCCGCAGAACCCCAAGACACGCGAGTTTCTGTCGCGTTTTCTTGCCCGCTGAATCTCATAGTCCTCAAATTCAGGCGGCGTCTCCGTATTCACGGAGACGCCACCTCAACATATGCGCGGTTACGGATGACGATGCGAGGCTGCGGCCAAAGGCGAGCAGCACCAGAGCAGGAAAAAGGTTGAACGCGATGAACAAAAGCGGTACAATAAACGCAGTAGATACAGCGAAGCAGAAACGCTTTTCCTCCAGTGGGCAAATGGGTCTTCACCTGCCGGTGAAACAAAGCGTTTTACCAGATTTGGAGAGCACCGATTCTATGAAAAATCGGTGAGCGGATGCGTGGAGATAACCGCGTCACAGTACGCTGAAAGAAGGGGCGTCAATAATGCAGGTGACTACAGACGAGCATATCACAGAATTGATGCGGCTGCTCATAATGATGGATCTGAAGAAAAAAGAGATTTTCGAGATCGCGGCAGCCATGGAAACAACGGAGATGCTAAAAAGATTTCTCGACAAGCTGTCGGCGAAGAACTACGACATGACGCCGGAGGAAGTCTATCAAGCGTCGATAGAGACGGTGGAAGAGACAATGTAAAAGAGCAGTTCTCCCTTCACGAACCGGTGGAGCAGGTGCGCGATCTTGTCGCTGTGCATGGCCTGACAGAGCAGAACCTGCGCGGTGCTCTCCGGCTGGGCGGATTGCCAGTGACGGAATGAAAATGGAAACGTCACAAAGGACATAACCGACTCATACGGGGAAAATCCGCAGGTCAGATTCCTTCGTGACGTTCTATGGACAAGTATAGGCGCTCCTGACAGAAAACGCAACAATTAATTCTCAGATCACTTTTTTGACAGCCGCGGGCGGCGTCTCCGTATTCACGGAGACGCCGCCTTTTGCGTGCGCGCAAAGCACCACTTGCCCGGAAAGCCGCGGAGCGTGAGCGTGACGTGCGTGCGGTCGTAAACGGTCATTTGTGCGAGCAGCTGCGCCGACAGCGCCGCGTCACCGCGCAGCATTGCATGGATCTCGGACGCGATGGCGTCCGCCTGCTCGTGCGGTGTGGCCGCACGGACTGCTGCCAGTACGTCGGCTGCAATGGTGTCGCGGTCAAGGGGGAGAGAGGCCCACACCTGTGACAGGATTTGCAGCGCGTCCTCATTTCGCAGGCTCTCGCCGGTGCAGCCGCGGCAGCGGCCGTCTGTGCCCGTGTGCGGCCGCCCGTATTTCACGGCATTGCCGCAGCGCCACGAGGTGGCATCGGTGCCGTTGCGCCGCGTTTTCTTCCGGGCGGCGCAGACGGTGCCGCAGATGCCGCAGCGCAGCTTGCCGGACAGGGGATAGCGGCGGCTGTACTTGCGCTGCCCGGTCGGTGCTGCTGCGCGTTGATCGAGGATGCGCCCGGCCGTCTCAAATGTTGCGCGCGGGATGATCGGCGCGTGGTGCTCGCGCACGATGATATACTCCTCCTGCCCATGGTTATATTTTTTCTCGTGCGTCAGATAGTCAGGGGTGTAGGTCTTTTTCTGCACCAGATCGCCGCAGTATTTTTCGTTGCGCAGGATGCGCAGAATGACGCTGCTGTGCCACGCACCGCCGCGCGCTGCCGGGATTCCGGCCTCATTTAGCTCGCGCGCAATGGTGTGCGCGCCTTTGCCCTCATCGACGCATTTGCGGAAGATTTCCCGCACGGTTTGTGCCCCCGCTTTGTTCACATACAGCATGCCGCTGCGCACATCGTAGCCGAGCAGATCGCGCCCGAACACGACGCCTTGCTCCATACGCCGTTTTTGCCCCCATTTGACGCGCTCGGAGGTGCGGCGGCTCTCTTCCTGCGCGATGGAGGAGAGGATCGCCAGGCGCAGCTCGGCGTCACCGTCGAGCGTGCAGAGGTTGTCGCTCAAAAACAGCACGCCCACACCCAGGCGCTTGAGCTCGCGCGTGTAGTAAATGCTGTCGAGCGTGTTGCGCGCAAAGCGCGAGATCTCCTTGGTCACGATCAGGTCGAGCGTTCCGGCGCGCGCACAGGCGATCATGCGCTGAAAGGCAAGCCGTTTTTTCGTGCTCGTTCCGGACAGCCCCTCGTCGGCGAAGATCCCGGCGAGTTCCCAGTGCGGCTGCTGCGCGATATAGGCGCGAAAGTAGCGCTGCTGGCTCTCGAAGGAGTTCGCCTGATCGTCGCTGTCTGTGGAGACGCGGCAGTAGGCAGCCACGCGCAGCGGCTTTTTCCCGGCGCTCATGTCAGCGCCTGCCCAAGCAGTGCGGCGCAGCGATCGTATTCCGTGCGTGTCAGCCGTCCGCGCGCGAGCAGCAAAGAGAGCACGGCGTGCTCGAGCTCCAGCACGCAGGCAGCGGCGGCCCTGCGCAGCGCTGTATCCCCCGGCTGTGCGGTGCAGACCCAGATTTCCGGCATCCTATCACCTCCCAAGAGAGCGTATGCACATTTTCGGCGGTATGAGAACAGGCTGGGGAACATTTTAGCCGCACCGGCAGGTACGGAAGAACTGGGGCACCTGGAGATGGTCGGTACGATCCTCTACCAGCTCACACGCAGCATGACGCCGGAGCAGATCAAGCGCTCCGGCTACGACACGTACTTCGTTGACCACACGGCAGGCGTGTTCCCGCAGTTTGCATCCGGCACACCGTGGACGGCGGCGACGATCGGCGTGACAGGCGATGTGATCGCTGATCTCTCCGAGGATATGTCGGCCGAGCAGAAGGCGCGCAAGACGTATGATAATATCCTGCGTCTGTGCGATGATCCGGATGTGACGGATGTGATCCGCTTCCTGCGCGAGCGTGAGGTCGTGCACTATCAGCGCTTCGGCGAGGCGCTGCGGCTGGCCACGGAAAAGATGGACCAGAAAAACGTCTATGCGGTCAACCCCGCGTTCGACCGCACCTGAGCGTTGATTCTGCCTCTATAAAGCATAAGCCCTCGGCATTTTGCCGAGGACTTATGTTTCGCGGACGATAAAAACAGCAGACACCCGAAGGTGTCTGCTGTAAAAGTCAGGGGTTGATCAGCGGATCAGAGTCCAGCGCTCGGTGACCGGGTGCTTGATGTTCTGGAAGATGTCGCCCTTGAGGTCTCCGAAGGTGTTGAAGTTGACGTCCAGCGTGTAGTCATGGCTGTTGGTCGCTTCCTGAATGGCGGCGTAGTACCAAGCGGTGGTGTCCATGTTGTCGGGCCAGGTCTTCATCTGGTCGGCAACGGCGCCGAAGCTGGTGGTGCCTTCGCCGGGCAGACGGCCGATAAGCTTGTTGACAACGGTAATCGCCTGCGCACGGGTCAGGGAATCCTTCGGTCCGAACATGTTGTCGCCCTTGCCCTCAAGGATGCCGAGCATGTACAGGAAGCTGATGTACTTGTCAGCGAAGCCGCCGTTGAGATCCTTGAAGATGAAGCCGCCGATGGGCTGGTTGATCTCGATCATGAACAGCTGCGCGATCATCGTCGCAAACTGCTCGCGGGTCATAACGGCGTCCGGATCAAAGCGGCCGTCACCCACACCGACCAGAACGCTGGCCTTGGTCATCATGGTGATGGCTTCGTAGGCCCAGTGGTCCTTGCCGACGTCGATGAAGGTCTTGCCGGTCTTCTTGGCGTACTGTGCCTTGGACTCATCGGTCATGAGCTCGAAGATGATCTGAGCAGCTTCCGCACGGGTGAGCGTGTTGTTCGGGCGGACAAGGCCGTCCGGGTAGCCGGAGATGTACGCATTATGATCGGTGTCCTTCAGGCCGATACGGAACGTCGGGTAAACGGTGATGACATCCATGTCCAGAGTCTTACCGACAGAGATTCTCGGCGCGGACTTGAACGTCAGGCCGGTCTCCTTCTGCGTCCAGGTGGCGGACATGGTGTAGGCCTTCAGGCGCTGATCCTTGGTGAAGACGGCAACGCCGTAGGTAGCGATCTCGGAAGCGACGATCGTGTTGCTGTTCTGGTTGTAGAGAACGACCTGAGCACCCTTCGCGAGCATGCCCCACGGGGTCTTGACGACGACCAGATAGTTGGGCAGTTTGGCAAAGACATCGGTGATGATGCCGGCGGTTTCCGGAGAGATTTCCTCGACAGAAGCGGGGACAACCTCTTCCGCTGCAATGTCTTCATCGGCTGCAAAAGCCATGACCGGCAGCAGGCTGACGACCATGACCAGAGCGAGAAGCATGCAGAGCAGTTTGCGGGATTTCTTCATAGTTTCCACTCCTTTGATAGATTGCATAAGCACCGTTTCGCCGGAAGCAGGGTAAAACAACCGGCTGCGTACACTTATGGTCATAGTATACACGTGCCCGTGGGAAAAGTCAAGCTATGGAAGCAATGTTCACAAAGGTCATCTGCGCCAAGAACCAGGAAAGAGCGGACTTTGCAGATGCCGGGATCGCATGAACATGCAGGCGCGGCGCCACAGAGCACACCGGGATCTGCGCATTTGCGGCATCATAGATCGCAGTCTGTTAACGGACGCAGTGTTAACTGCCGGAATTTTTATTCGGAGCAGATTTCCTGTTGACAAGGAGAGGAAATGACGATATAATCCTATTAACCTATAGAGAAGGTAGGCGTTAGCGTGAGAAACCGAATTTCCGGCCGCCTGTGCATCTGCTGGCACTGTTGCGGCGTCTGAGCGCAGAGACATATACGAAACCGGACATACATATATAGTATTTGAGACAAAAATGGAGGAATCTCTTATGAGCAATATCTATACATCTGCAGATCAGCTGATCGGTAAAACGCCCCTGCTGGAGCTGACGCACATTGAAAAGGAACAGCAGCTTGAGGCGCGCATTCTGGCAAAGCTGGAGTATTTCAATCCCGGCGGCTCTGTGAAGGACCGCGTGGCGCTGGCCATGATTGAGGACGCAGAGCAGCGCGGCGTGCTCAAGCCGAGCTCCGTCATCATCGAGCCCACCTCCGGCAACACCGGCATCGGCCTTGCCTCCGTCGCTGCCGCCAGAGGCTACCGCATTATCATCGTCATGCCTGAGACCATGAGCGTAGAGCGCCGTCAGCTCATGAAGGCCTACGGCGCGGAGCTCGTGCTCACCGACGGCGCGCAGGGCATGAAGGGCGCGATCGCGAAGGCCAACGAGCTTGCCGCGCAGATCCCCGACAGCTTTGTCCCCGGGCAGTTTGTCAACCCCGCGAACCCGGCGGTACATCGCGCGACGACGGGACCTGAGATCTGGCAGGACACGGACGGCAATGTGGATATCTTTGTTGCGGGCGTTGGCACCGGCGGCACCGTGACGGGTGTCGGTGAGTATCTGAAGTCCCAGTGCCCGAAGGTCAAGGTCGTGGCCGTCGAGCCGGCGACCTCACCGGTGCTGAGCGCCGGTCACGCCGGAGCGCATAAGATCCAGGGCATCGGTGCGGGCTTTGTGCCGGAGGTGCTCAATACGAAGGTCTATGATGAGGTCATCCCGGTCAGCAATGAGGATGCGTTTGCGACCGGCCGACTGATCGGCCACAAGGAGGGTGTGCTGGTCGGCATCTCCTCCGGCGCTGCCGTCTGGGCGGCGATCGAGTTGGCCAAGCGTCCGGAGAATAAGGGCAAGACCATCGTCGCGCTTCTGCCGGACACTGGCGACCGCTACCTGTCCACGCCGCTGTTCGCCGACTGAGGGCGCATGATACCGAAATCACTGTGGGAGCTGCCTTTTGGGCAACTCCCACATAATTTATTGTATGGTATGCCGTAAAAATTTCCGATTCTTTTGCACAGCAAAGACAAAAACAGATGCAATTTTGTGCGCAATGCGCTATAATAGCTGCATTCTTATATATAAGAGGTATCATTATGCGAATCGTCGTCAAAGTCGGTACATCCACATTGGCGCACGCCACCGGACGGCTGAATATCCAGCGTATGGAGCGGCTGTGCAAGGTGCTCAGCGACCTGAAAAATGCGGGGCACGAGATCATTCTCGTCTCATCCGGCGCGATCGGCATGGGCGTTGGCAAGCTGAGCCTGTCCGCGCGGCCGAAGGACATGCCCACCAAGCAGGCTGCGGCCGCGGTTGGTCAGTGCGAGCTGATGTATTTTTACGACAAGCTGTTTTCGGAGTATAACCACATCGTGGCGCAGCTGCTCATCACCGCGCCGGATCTGGCCGAGGGCGGCAGCCGCAAGGCGCACTTTCACAATACGCTCGCGCGCCTGCTTGAGCTCGGCGCACTGCCGGTCATCAACGAGAACGACACGGTCTCCACGGATGAGATCGTCATCGGCGACAACGATACGCTCTCGGCAATCGTATCGGCGACCGTCTCGGCGGATCTGCTGATCCTGCTCTCGGACATTGACGGCCTGTATGACCGCGACCCGCGCCGTGACCCGGATGCCAAGCTCATTGAGACCGTCCCGGTCATCGACGCGCGTATTCTCTCGCTCGCGGGCGACAAAGGCTCGGAGCTTGCCACCGGCGGCATGGTCACCAAGCTGCACGCGGCGCAGATCGCCACGGCGGCCGGCTGCGAGATGGTCATCGCCAATGGCGAAAAGCCCGAGGTGCTCTATGATATCGTCGACGGCAAGCGCGTCGGCACAAGATTCTTGATCCCAAAATCTGAGGAGGAACTGCTATGACGACTCTCGATATTCTCAAGCGGACGAAGGCCGCGTGGCCGAGCATCTGCAACGCCTCTGCCGAGGACAAAAACCGCATTCTCTCCGCCATGGCCGACAGCCTGCAGGCACAGTGCGACGCGATCCTGCGCTGCAACGCCGAGGACATGGACGCCGCGCGCGGCCACATCTCGGACGTCATGCTCGACCGGCTCTATCTGGATCGCGGGCGTGTCGATGCCATGGCCGACGGCATCCGCGCGACCGTGGCGCTGCCGGATCACACGGGGCGCATCCTTGCGCAGATCGACCACCCCAACGGCATGAAGATCTATAAAAAGCAGGTGCCGCTCGGCCTTGTGGCGATCATCTATGAGAGCAGGCCGAACGTCACGTCCGACGCGGCGGCGCTCGCCATCAAGAGCGGCAACGTCTGTATGCTCCGCAGCGGCAAGGAGGCTTTCCACACGGCCAAGGCCATCGTCGCGGCGCTCAAGCAGGGCGTTGCCTCCGCCGGCGGCGATGCGGACATCGTCAACATCGTCGAGGACACCAGCCACGAGAGCGCCACGGAGATCATGCAGGCCAAGGGTCTCGTCGACCTGCTCATCCCGCGCGGCGGCGCGGGGCTCATCCGTGCCTGTGTGCGCAATGCCACCGTGCCCTGCATTGAGACCGGTACGGGTATCTGCCACGTCTACGTCGATCAGTACGCCGACCTCGATAAGGCCGTACGCATTATTGAAAATGCCAAGACCAGCCGCCCCTCTGTCTGCAACGCCGAGGAGGTCTGCCTCGTGCACCGGGCGGTCGCGGCGAAGTTCCTGCCCATGCTCAAAAAGGCGCTGGTCGATGACCGCGCGGCGCAGGGGCTCACGCCGGTCGAGCTGCGGCTCGATGCGGCCGCGGCGCAGATTATCGACGGGACACCGGCGGGCGAGCAGGACTTTGACACCGAGTATCTCGACTATATCCTCGCCGTCGGCGTGGTCGACAGTCTGGACGCCGCCATCGCGCACGTGCTCACGCACTCGACGCACCACAGCGACGCCATTGTCACCGAGGACGCCGCGAGCGCCGAGCGCTTTATCAACGGCACGGACAGCGCCGCGACCTATGTCAACGTCTCCACGCGCTTTACCGACGGGGGCGAGTTCGGCCTCGGCTGCGAGATGGGCATCTCCACGCAGAAGCTCCACGCCCGCGGCCCGATGGGGCTCGACGAGTTGAGCACCTATAAATACATCATCCGCGGTGACGGACAGATCCGCTGAGGAGGAAACACCATGAGCAAGTATGAAGCCGGATTTCTCGGCGCCGGAAATATGGGCGGCGCGCTGGCGGCCGCCGCAGCGCGGCAGGTGACGGGGGAGCGGGTCGCCGTTTCGTGCAGCACCCCTGCGCACAGCAAGGCAGCGGCCGAGCGGCTCGGCTGCCTGGCGGCTGCGCCGGAGGAGATTTTGCGCGAGAGCAGATTCGTGTTCCTCGGTGTCAAGCCGCAGATGCTTGACGGCGTGGTGCAGTCGCTGTCCGCGCCCATTGCGGCGTCGGAGAGCGTTTTCGTGTCGATGCTTGCGGGCGTGCAGCTCGAGCGGCTCGAGCGGACGCTCGGCGCGGATAAGAAGATCATCCGCATCCTGCCGAACACCCCCTGTGCGGTGGGGCAGGGCGTCGTGCTCTACTGCGCGAATGCGCGCGTCACGGACGATGACCTCGCGGCGTTTTGTGCGCTCATGGCGGATGCGGGCATCGTCGATCCCGTGCCGGAGCATCTCATTGACGCCGGCTGCGCCATCACGGGCTGCGGTCCTGCGTTTGCGTACATGTTCATCGAGGCGCTCGCCGACGGCGGCGTCAAGTGCGGCCTGCCGCGCGCCAAGGCCATCCGCTATGCGGCGCAGATGCTCGCCGGCAGCGCGGAGATGGTCCTGCGCTCCGGAAAGCACCCCGAGCTGCTCAAGGACGAGGTCTGCAGCCCCGGCGGCAGCACGATCGCCGGTGTGGACGCGCTCGAGCAGCGCGCCTTTCGCGGCAGCTGCATCGCCGCTGTGGAGGCGGCGTTTGAAAAGACCCGTCAACTCGGCTGACCCAATAACGACTGTTCGCCCGGCACTTCTGCGTGCCGGGCGAACGTATGCGCTGCGCTTGTTGTGTGGACACACCGCACACGACCTGTGTGCCCGAAAAAAGAAAAAGTCCTGTATTCCTTGAGAATACAGGACTTTTTGCTGGTCCGAGTGAGAAGATTCGAACTTCCGGCCTCTTGAACCCCATTCAAGCACGCTACCAACTGCGCTACACCCGGATATCTTAATCGCTCAAATAATATAGCACATGAAAACCGAAAAAGCAAGAGGAAAAATGCATTTTTGGCAGCGAATTAAAATTTAATATGCAATTGCTCATAAACTTCAATTTTTTCAATAAAAATCCTTGACATTTTCTAAACACTTTGCTACTTTGACCTTACCATCGTGACGGACAACGAGCCGAATGGGCACAGGCTGTTGTTCCGGCGAAAAAATGACAGGAGGAAAAAACTATGACAGGAAAGAAACTGCAGCGTCTGCTGGCGTGCTTGCTGGCGGTGCTGCTGCTGTCGCAGGTCGGTGCGTTTTTGCCGGCCACGCGTGCAGCAGGCGGATACTCGCTGCAAAACGGTACGGCCATCATCAAGCCCACGATGACGACCGATGAAGTGAACCATGCGCTGACGCGGGCACTGGTCGTCGGCTTTGACCAGATGAGCGAGGCAGATCAGAACGCGCTTCTCGACAGCCTTCAGTGGGAGTATTACTGCGAGGGCAAAGACAAGAAAACCGGTCTTATAAAACATTCCGACTGGGGCTCAATCGGCGGCTTTGAAAGCGAAACCTCGATAGGCAAAGGCTGGTATAAGGTTACGACGCACTATAAGCACCCCGCACTGAAAGACAACAGCGACGGCAACTATAACGTGCGCGTTCGGGGTACGAATGCTGCGGTGACGCTGACGAAGGCGGAGAAGCTCGATTCGTCCATCTCGCTGCGCAGCGGCGTCCAGGTGAAGATGCCGTACACCGATGCCGGTGCGCTGGACTTTAACGCGCTGCGCGCACGCATTTTTGAGCAGGTCGTCGCGAGCAGCACGCCGAAGTTGACGGTGAACGACGTGCATATTGAGTACTATGCCAAGTCCGAGCTGGTTTCTCATAAGGAATGGGTGAAGCTCGAGGGCGAGTTTGTGACGATCCCGCTTTTTGACAAGAAGGTCGGCTATCCTGCCATTTCCGAGGGCAACTGGAAAATCAAGATCACCTTCGACGGCAACGCCGACTACAAAGGCTGCAGCGGGGAAATGGATGTGACGTTCCTCGACCGCGATGCTGCTCCGTTCCACCTCAAGGGCGGCGTGACCGAGGTCGGCATCGTCTACAACGCAGACCAGAGCATCAACTACGCCGCGACCGAGCAGGCGCTGCGTGAGGCGCTCATCGAGAGCACCGATCCGAACTACCCGGTCGATCTGGTGAAGGTGGAGTATAATATTTACGGCACCTCCATTACGGATGATTGGATCGCCAACTATAAGGATCTCAGCTACAAGGTGCTTGACAGTGATCTGTTGGATGGGATCAAGGCCGGAAAGTTCGGCCTCGGCGATCAGCTCCTGCGCCTGTCCTGGCGCGGCAACGCGGACTATAAGCCGTTCGAGGAGACGCGCGTCCGGGTCAAGATGGTCGATAATCGTCAGCCGACCGAGGTCGTCCTCAAGCCGAGCATCTCGCTCATCTACAATAAGGACGTCTCCGTCGTTGCGGGACAGATCTTCGAATATGTCATTAACTGGGATGACTCCAAACTGCCCGAAAAGGACACGCTGAGCGCGGACGACTTCACGTTCGAGTACGAAGCGGAAGTCATGATCACGGATAAGGACGGCCTGGTCGTCGGCACCGGTGAGAAGCGCTGGGCACCGATTGCGGGCGAAAAAGTCCTGACAAGCTACACGTTCTGTGAGCAGATCGGCGCGGGCGAGCAGAAGATCCGCGTGACCTACAAGGGCAACGCGGACTACCGTCCCAGCAATGGTGCTGAGCTTCCGGATGGCTGCTATCTGACGATCAAGAAAGCGCCTGTCACCGTCAAGGTGCACTCGACGAGCATTTATGCCGATGAGGAGCTCAGCAAGGACTTCATCACCACCGATCCTGCCGATAATTTCGATATCTTCACGGTCTTTGGCGGCGTGACCAACAACGTGACCGGCAGCGTGTTCGTGCAGCTGCCCGAGCGTTTGACAAAGGGAACGATCATCAAGCTCATTGACAAAACGCTCGAAGGCCTTGGCCAGAAGACGCTCACGCAGATGATGCAGGAGGGCATGACGGTCGGCGAGCTGCGCAAGCTCTTTAACGATATTATCACCAATGCTGATAATCTGCCGCAGGAAGTGAAGGAGCTGCTTGCGAAGGCCGGCATCGATATTGACACCCTCGTCAAGCTCAACGAGGCGCTCAACAAGTTCCCCGGCCTGCTTGACAATGTCCGCGTGGCCTTCGGCACGCCGGATCAGGCGGGCATCTACACCGTTTACGCGATCACGAACAACAAGAACTATCACACCGGCTTTGCGATGGGCAGCCTTGTTGTGAAGGCACACGTGTCCGATGTGCGCCTGACGTGGAATGCGCCCATCAACGGGAAGCTGACCGTGGAAGAGGCAGCTGCGTTCGATTTCGGCGCGACGCTGCGCTATAACGAGAAGCCGGTCGCGGACCAGTCCTCCGTGAAATGCCTGTACACCGGCATCACGAGCAACTGGCAGGCTTACTCCAGCACCACGACCCCGCCGACTGAGCCCGGCCGCTATGTCATGACGGCTGTGACTGTGGGCGGCAACTATCAGGCGGCGCCCATCACGCGCTCGTTCCAGATCACGAAGTAATTTTCCCACGTTTGTCTCCCGGGTGATGCTGCCCGGGAGACATTTTTGCGCCCGGAAAACCGGCCGGAGCGGAAAAATGAAAATCACCGAAAATTTTTTCAAAAATTACTTGACACCGGTCGATTCGTCTGGTATATTAAACAAGCGCTGAGGCGACGAGGCCGAGTAGTTCAGTCGGTTAGAACGCTAGCCTGTCACGCTAGAGGTCGAGGGTTCAAGTCCCTTCTCGGTCGCCACCCGCGGAGCGAAAGCTCCGCGGGATTTGTATGCTGCTATAGCTCAGCCGGTAGAGCGCATCCTTGGTAAGGATGAGGTCCCCGGTCCGAATCCGGGTAGCAGCTCCAGAAAAAAACCTGTAACCGCTGCGGTTACAGGTTTTTTTCTTTTTTCGATCCTTTT
>ERZ835980.2643-NODE-2643-length-15614-cov-6.211967_pt1 | contig 15614 bp, 11 predicted proteins | sample MGYA00519943_ERZ835980 | MGnify/ENA primary metagenome ERZ835980 (study PRJEB31850, sample SAMEA3708791) | human gut metagenome | biome: human gut; feature: human-associated habitat; material: faeces | place: China | collected 2014 ... | reverse complement strand
ACTCCGCAGTATTGCTCCACTCGATTTCTGTGGTAGAGCCGTAACGGACATAGATGGTTTTCAGCTCCGGATCAAGCACATAACCGTCTGCCGCCTTGATCTCACGCAGATAATAGCGGCCATCAGCCAGTCCCTCGTCGGCGTAGATATAGCCATCCTGATCGGTTACATATTCACCGATGGGGTTGTGACTGCTGTCGTACAGCAGGAACACCGCACCGTAGATGCCCTTGCCTGTTGCCTTGTCCACCTTGTGGAGCAAAATACGCGAGGACTTGTGATTGGTCAGCTCCAGCGTGGCCGTCTGACCGTCCTTGACCTCAATGCGCTGGGGCGTGGAATCCAGCAGGTAGCCGGACGCAGCCTTCAGTTCCGTCACGGTGTACCAGCCGCGCTCCAGTTCAGGAAGCTGAATGACGCCGTTACGATCTGTGGTGTAGCTGCCAACGATCTCGCCGTTCATCTTACGCACCTCAAACTGAACGCCGGAGATGCGCTTGCCGCTGTCCTCATCGCTCTTGATGAGGATAAGCCCACCGATGGGTTTGTTGGTAAAGGTGAGCGTCTGCGTGTCATTTGCATTGACCACCACGGTCTGAGGCGTGTTGTCCAGCACATAGCCGGGGATCGTTGCGGTTTCCGTTACCACATAGGTATCGGGCGATAGACCAGAGAGAATGATTTTTCCGTTCTCATCGGTGTAATAGAGGCCATTGGAGCTGATCTGTCCCTCAGCGTCCGCGACAAACTGGCCGGAGGAAGTAGTGATGGTAAAAGTCACGCCTTGCAGCGCCTTGCCGGTCACGGCGTCCTTCTTTACAATGATGAGCGAGCCTCTCGGCGCGTTGCGGAACTCCAGCGTCACCGTCTGACCCGCCTTGATGGTGGCCGTCTGCGGCGTGTCATCCAGCACATAGCCTGCCTTGGCACGGGTTTCTTTCACTACCAGCGTTGTGCCGGGGTTGATGCCGCTAACCGTGAAGCTGCCTGCGCTGTCCGTCACGAATTTGCCGTTGGCGTCACCCACCACCGTTCCGTCTGCGGTCGTCACCATGAACTCCACATCGGAAAGGGGCTTATGGGTTACACTGTCGATCTTTTTTACCAGCAGGCTGCCCTTGGGAGAATTGCCAAAATAGAGCTGCACCACATCCTGCTGCTTGCCGCTGATGTAGGCGGTCTGGGGTGCGGTGTCAATGACATGGCCGCTGTCGCTGGCAAGCTCCTCCACAATATAGGTGCCTTCTTTCAGGCCCGTCACGGTGAAGCTGCCGTTGGCGGAAGTCTTGTAGGTGCCGATGACCGTACCGCCTGTGCCGGAGGTGCCGCCGAGGTATTTCACTTGGAATACGGCGTTGCTGACTGCTTCGCCGGTGACGCTGTCGTACTTCCACACCACCAGCGCAGAGAGGGGAATATTTTCAAAGGTCAGTGTCTTGGAAGTGCCGGACTTGATGTAGACCTCCTGCGTGGCCTCCTTGATGGCGTACCCCGTGGGCGGCTCCTGCTCCGTTACCTTGTACCAGCCGTCCCGCAAACCGGTCAACTGGAACTGGCCGTTTTCATCGGTATAGAAAGTGCCAAGGTCGTTGATCTCGCCGCTGCCGGTATTGTTGCTGGCGTAGATTACTTGGAATTTTGCCCCCTGCAAGGGATCTCCCGTCACGCTGTCCACCTTTTTCACCGTCAGGTTGGGCTTCTGGTGATTCTCAAAGTAAACGGTGTGGTCACGATTAGGGTAGAGGGTGGCAAGCTGAGAGGGCGCATCCAGCAGATAGGGGGACGGCACGGATTTTTCGCTGATTTCGTACACACCGGGCAGCAGGTTTTTCAACTCTGCCTTGCCCTCGCTGTCCGTCTTGATCTGATCGACGCTATGCCCGTCTGCGGCGCGGACTTCAAACACAGTGTTCGCAATCGGCTCGCCGGTGTCGGCATCATGCTTGTAGACGGTCAGGTTGGGGCGCTTCTGGTTTTCGATGGTCAGGGTGCTGGTTCGGCCTGCGAACAGCTCCATGTGATACTCCCGCAGGTCGAGGATATGCGAGGAATCCGTAGCGGTTTCCCGCACGGAGTACACGCCGGGCTCCAAATCAGCAATCAGAATTTCGCCCTGTTCATTGGTGGTGCGGTCGAGATAATGCGTTCCGTCCTCAATTTTTGCGATACGGAAATGAACATTTTTCAGGCGGCTCCCGTCCGAGCTGGTCTTGATGATCTGCAACGAAGGCTTGATGGTATTGGTGAATACGAACTGTGCATCCTCGTTGGCGTCAAGCTGGATGATGCGCTGAGCCTGGTCGATGATATAGCCCTCACAGGCTTTTTCCGTCACCACATACGCGCCGGTGGACAGCTTGCTCAGGTCAATCTCACCATTTTCGTCGGTGGTAAATTCCTTGGGGCCGTAATCTCCGGCAACAGACTTGATCTCAAAGACGGCATTGGGAATAACTTTGGAGGGGTCGGTGGAATCCACCTTGACCAGCCGAAGTCCCGGCTTCACATCGTTGAAGAACAGCAGTTCCTTGATGCCGTCGCCGGCAGACAGCTCCACCTCCTGCGGCGTGGTGTCGAGGGTGTGGCCGTCGCTGCCGGTGTCCACCTCCACGGCACGGTATGTGCCGGGGGCTACATCGGTCAAGAGAATTTCGCCAAACTCGTCCGTCTTAAATTTGCCGAGAGAAACGCTGTCACGGAAAATCTCGAAGGTGACGTTGGGCATGGCAACCATGTTCTTGCGGTCATACTTGATGATCCGCAGACCGGGCAGTTCCTTGTTCACGAGAGAAAAGGTCGTGGTTTCGCCGGTGGCGACGGAAGCCGTATAGGTGGCGTTGTCCTTCAGCCAGCCGGAGGGCGCGGTGATCTCCTTGATCTCGTAAGCACCGGGCTTGATGTTGTCAAAGATGGCATAGCCCGCAAAATTGGTTTCGGCGGTGTAGGTCACGCCGCTCTCGATGTGCTTGATCTGCACCATGGCACCGGGCAGGTGCGCCCCGGTGTCGGACAGCTTCTCGATGCGAAGCGTTCCGTAAGGCTCATTCCAGCAGGTCAGCTCCGCCACTTTGCCATACTCCACCTTGATGTTCTGCGCGGGAGTATCGCTGATAAGATGGTTCAGTGGGGCCACGCGCTCATACACGGTGTAGTTGCCCGCCAGTGTCAGAGGGATGGTCACGGTGCCGTCCGAGCCGGTGGCGAAGGTGCCGACGGTGGCTCCGTCAGGATCGACCACCTCAAAGACCGCACCACTGAGCGGGGTATCCGTACCCTTTTCCAGCTTGATGAGCTTCAGGCCGGTGTCAGGCGCTTCGGGCTTTTCCCCATCGCTGAAATTGCTATATGCGGACAGGCGCATGGTAACGGTAGGATCGGTGTCGCACATATAATTTTGCAGCTTACCGTACTTGTTCTGCTCTGCGCACACAGCGTAAAACACAGCATACTTATAAACATTGGTGGTAAAAGAAAGCTGGACGCTGCCGGTCTTGCCCGCCACCGCAGCGGCAGGGTACAGCACCTTGAATTTACCGCCATAGCCATCCCCGGTGCCGGAGGTAGTGATGGTGGTAATATCCTTGTTGTTCATGTCCACAATGCGCGCTCCTGCGGGGACGGAGGCGGGATCAGAGAAGGCCACGCGGATGGCGTAATTACATACCCATGTTTCGGAATGGACGGTGAACACCTGCTGCTTGTACTGCTGCCCGTCCACCGTGACGGCATAGGCGGTATCGCGGTCGGGGGCAGCGGTAACACGGGGCGAGTAGATCTTGTTCCACGCCGTGCCGCGCACATAGATGTCCTTGGCTGCGGCGAGAATGGCCTGCGCCCGCTGAAGCTCCGCACCGGTCAGGTTGGGATTGACCTTCAGGTTGTTGATGTTCCAGTTGGGGAGCAGGTAGCACCACAGCGCCATCTTGGTCGCATAGTAGGCGTGGTACTTGTTCTCCAGCTTCAGCTCCGAAAGGCCGCAGGTAGGGTATCCGCTGGCGATGATACCCATGACCTTCGGATCGCTGCCCTTTTCCTTGGCGATGTATTTGATGCTCTCGCCGGGGCCTACCGTCTGCGGGACGCCGTAAATATTCGGATTGACGCAGTAGGCAGGAATTTCTTTCGTCCTGCCGTTTGCATCCACATGGTTGAAATAGGTATAGATCAGCTCACGGATGCGGCCATTGATGGAGAGGTAGGAGAGCTTCTGTTCTCCGTTGTAAATATTGACCTCACCCAGGGCTTCCTCCTCGCTGCTGGCGGCAAGGGCCGTGACGGGGAGCATCCCCAACACCATTACCAACACAAGAAGCATGGAAACCAATCGTTTTTTCATGTGCATTTTCTCCTTTTATTGATTTTGAGAAATAGAGAAGGCGGTATGCTTTCGCATACCGCCCGCGCGTTGAGATATGAAGTTGTCAGCTCACATAGATGCTGTACTCAGTGTATTGAAACACGCCGTTTTTGTAGACATTCCATGCCTCCATAGAGTAAGTCCCCGGCGGGCAGGAATTGAATAGCTCTGTGATCTGCTCTGCCCGCCACGGCCAAAAGCTCTGCGGCGTTACCTCTGCGGGAATGGTCAGGTTGATCTTCACCTTGTCACTCCCACTGGGAAATTTCACCGGCTGGCCGTTCTGCCATGTTTCCGGGTTGTCCCCGATGGCATTATACAAGGTATAGAGCATCCGGCGCGTTTCATATAGGTTGCGCTGGAACAGGTAGTCTTGTCCGCCGCTGGTAAAGTGGCGCGCTTCTGCCTGCGGCATTTCCGGCTGGGGCAGCTTGCTCCAGTCACAGGTGGCGGTGGGCAGCTCTCCCAGCGGTGCGCTGGAAAAGGCGTTGTTGTTCCAGCGGGACACATCTTTAATAGTGTAGTCCGTACCATCGTCGCAGCGGATCACATCACCCACCTTGGGAACATACCGGGAACCGTCTGTGGGGGCTGCGGCAGTCTGCTGGGGTGCGGTTCCGGTGTAGGGCTTTCCGCTTTCTACCTGCACACAGCCGTTGTCGCTGTCCCAATAAACATTGAAACCGACCTGTTCGCCAATGTCCCGCAGCTTCACATAGTTGTTGCCGTTGATGACATAGGCTTCCATCTGGACCTCCTGCCCGTCTACAAAAATGCGGTGATTGCTGCGCTCCGCCATGATCCCGGCGGCAAAGGCCGTGGTGGTGACGCCCATCAGCAACAGGCAGGTAAGAAAACCGGCTGCAAAACTTCCTCGCTTCATTGTCTGTACCTCCTATGTTTTGATAGATACAGCATAACGCAGCTTATTTCTGTTGTCAAAAAATCAACTGGCCTTTGCCTGCACACACCAGCGGTAATCCGGCTGATCCATCACGCAGGTGACAAGGGTGATGATATTTTCCGTGCTGTCGTTCAGAACACTGGTATCGTCCACGCCGATCTTACTGACAGAGTACACCTCATAGCTGCGTGTGCCGAGCTGGGTGGTCAGCTTGATGGTGTCGCCAATGTCAAGGGTGTGAATTTTGCCAAAGTGATTGTTGACGCCCCGATTATGGCCCGCAATCGCCACATTGCCTTCCCAGATGGAGGTGCTGGCAAAATGGCCCGCGCCCTTGCGGAGCGCGTCCGCGTCCGTCCCCTGATACACCTTGACAGACAGGCCGAGGGTGGGGATTTTCAGTGTACCGAGGTAGCCGCCGCTGTAATAGAGGTCTTTTGTGACCGCGGTGTACTTCACCGGCGTGTAGGAGCCGGTATTTCCACCAGCGGTGCTGCTGGAAGTGGAGGGCGGCAGGACGGTCACACCGCCTGTGCCGCCGATTGTTCCCGCGACTGAACCGCTCACAAGGTTTGGTGTCAGCAGTTCCCCGGCATTCAGCGTATAAGAGGTAGGCGAGCCAAAAGCAGGCGGGATGTAGGCGGCGTTTTTGCTCCGGTCGGTATTCACAGGCTTGTCCATCGTGACATAAATGGTATCGTCCGAGGTGGGGCGTCCGAACAGTCCTGCGTCCGGGCCGTCAAAGTGATACTCCAATGCCGATGCAGGCATGGAAAAAGCCGCCAGCATACAGCAGGCGACCAGCAGAGTGGTCAGATATTTTTTCATGCGGCGTACCCTCTTTTCTTATTGATGTAGTGGCGATAGCCCTTATAACCAGCGTAACCGCAGCCGCCCAGCGCCGCAGCACCCACGGGGATCAGCAGCCACAGCCAGTTAAAGCTACTGCTGTCCGTTGCTGCTTCATTACCGATGCTGGAAAAGACAGCAGTATAAACCACCGTATCACAGCTTGTGCGGGTGACGTCACCCTTATAGTCTGCCGTGACGGTGTAGCCGGTGGCATATTTGCTGGTGGCGGTGCCGGTGTAGCTTGCCACAGCGGTATAGCGAATGGGAATGTCATAGCCGTCCGTGGGATCGACCGCCGCCTCCTGCCAGCTTACATCGGCAAGGGTCAGGGTGCGGCCATTTTCGTTCACAGACTTGGGGACAAGGGACACATCCGCGTCAGAGAGGTTGGGATAGGTGCGCTCCGCCGTCACCGTGCGGCTGCTGGTCCCGTAGCCCGCTGCCTCCACCTGAATGGTAGTGTGGTCAAGGGACAGGACGCCCTCATAGCCGTCCTCGGTCTTGACCTCCAGCTTCGGCTCCAGCATTTTCAGAATTTCCGCCATATCTTTGGTCTTGCTCTCCAGCGTGACCACCTCGATATGCTCCCGCGTGTCCGTTTCTGTCTGGTCATTTTTCAGCAAATCAAGGAGCGTATAGGTGTGGCCCTCGCGCTCAAAGTCAGCGGTGGGGATCGTAGCGGGATCGTCCTTTGCGGTCAGGTAGTAGACCTTTTCCAGACGGTAGACACCGTTTTCCTCGCTGGCTCTGACCTCGGCGGGATAGGCAGAAATGCCGGGGAGCGTATCTGCGGCAGAGAGCATCGTGGATACTGTATCGGCATCTGTCATGGGCTCTGCGGCCAGCGCTGCAACGCTCATGCTGCACAGCATCAGCGCCGTGCAGAGTGCAAACGCAACTTTCTTTTTCACATTACGCCTCTCTTTCTTAACGAACGGACCGATTCTGCTCCGGCTGCTTGCGCTCCTGCGGAGAGATCTCACGCTGGATGTCATTTTGCAGCTTACGAAAATACTTTTGCAGGCTGTCTACCACGCCGCGGCGATCCTGCACCTCCATGCCGTCAAACACCTGCCCCACGCGGCTCACATCGGGCTGCGGGGTCTCCACGCCGAAATTGCGGCAGAGCATATAGCTGACGCTCTCGGCGTCCATGGCGCAGTCCTCGCGGTTGTAATAGGGATAGCGCCCGTGGTCATGGATACCGGCGTGGACGATCTCGCGGGAGAGCGCCGCAAAGATCTTGCTGTCGATCAGGCGGCTGGATACCGTAATGCTCTGCGTCTTAGGATCATAAACGGCGTCCTGGTACATAGTGCTGCTGGTGACCACGGGAACGGGGGAGCTGTCCAGCAGTCGGCGCAGGGCGGCGTCCATTTCCGGTGTATTGTCTTTCAGGCTCAGCGCCGGAACACCGGCCTTGCCGTGGGTCTGGGAAATATCGAACACGCGCCCGATCTTATAGCCGTGATACTCCCTTCCGTCCTTCACATAGGTGTCTGACACACGGATCTTCATGCCGTTCTCATCGCGGTTGACGCTGCGCCCCAGCCGGTTCCACACCTCCAGACTGTTGATGTAGGTGATGTCCGGGTTCTGCGCCATCGCCAGCATCACATTGGATGCACTGTATCGCGGGTTGATGGCCTGCGTATCCAGATAGTGGAGGTATGCGCCGGGTTCGCTGGTGACGTGCATGACCGCATCGTCGGAAAGCTGCCCCAATTCCTCGCGCTCCGCTGTTTTCTTTGCCTTCCAGTCCTCGTCCCTCTGCTGCTTCTGCTGGATCAAATCGTCTAACTTTGCCATGTTCGTTTCTCCTTCTCAAAATCAATTTATTCCCGCGTAGGCATAGCCTTTTGAATGGCTTCCCGCACGGAGTCCTTGGTGGGAGCTGTGCCATCCCGTTCTGCTGCGGCTTGCAGCGCCATCAGACGGCTGCGGACGGAGGGGCGGGCGTCAGCCTTCTCCGTAGCCGGTTCCGTAGACGCTCTCGCACCAGTCCCGCGCTCCTTGGAGCTGTTCTCGGACGGAGCGCGGGCGTTCTCTTTTTTTGCGGCAGTATCCTCCTTCACCGGGGCGGGATAGCCCATGCGTTCAAAAATGCGGTTGATCTGCTTGGCGTCTCTTGCCTTCGCCATGATCTCCACCGTCCCGGTCTTTTCCACCTTATTGACGATGGGGTAAAACAGGACGCCATAGCGTTTGGCCTCCATCTGAAAGCCCTTCAAGTCCTCCTGCTTGACGGAAAAGATCGTCAGCTCCTCGCCGTCGTGGATCAGGCGCTTGAGGTTGGTTTTACCGGCGAGCTTCTGATTGTCATTGGCAAGGGCAATCAGAAGGGCGGCAAGATTTTTCGCCCCCAGCCCTGCCAGCTTGAGGGCGCTCTCGGTGATCTGGATGCCCTCACGCACCATCAGGTCAGCGGTTTCACCGTTGGTACTCATGCTCGTGTTCCTCCTTCTTCTTTAGATTTTCCTGCCGTTCAGCCTGCGCCTGCTGGCACTGCTGGGATACCCTCGGAATGTCCGATTGTATCCTGCGGCACAGCCGCACTTCCCGGCGTTTCTCCCGCAAGGCGGCAGTCTGCTGTTGGATCTCCGCGCTGTACTTGGCTTGTGTTTCTTCATCGCTGGTGTTCCTCCTTTCCTGATAAAGTGGTTTTCTCTGTTCCTCCAGCAAGCGGATGTCCCACTCCAGCACACGGATACGCTGCTCCAGCTCCGTTTCGGTAGTGATTCCGCTTGATAAAAGGTATTTGAATTGCTGCTCATACCGCTCCAAATGAATGACCTCCCGCTTGACGGAAAAGGGCAGTTTGGGCGGCAGCTTTTTCCGCCTGCCCCCACGCAGCAGGTAGAGGTAGCGGAGGTAGAGTGCGTGAAAGCCGGTAATTTTCTTTTTTCGGACGGTGGACAGCTTACCCTTCATGCGATAACGCTTGACGGTATGGGCGATGATCGGCGGGGCCATGCCACCGTGCCGTTGCTTGGAAAGTCGCGCCATAATATCCGCTTCGGTGTAGCCCTCGCCCAAGCTGTCCAGGCGGATCGCCCGCTTTGCGCCGGGGGGCTTGACCGTGGTGTATTTCCGGTTGGGGCTGCGGCGTACCTCGTAACCGTTCTTTCGCAGCAGCATGAGAAAGGTATCGTAGGTGTAGGCTTGCCCAATGATCGTGTCAATGTCGGCGCGGATGATGCCGCGCACGGTGGGCTTGCCGCTCTGCTCCGCCTTCCACTCGGCGTAATGCTTGCCCTTGCCCTGCGGGGCGATGACGGATAGGTCGTTTTCCCGGCACAGTGCGTCTGAGGTACCGCGCACATCGTTGTAGTAGCTCTCCGGGCTGGAATGATACTTGTGGCCGTCCGTGCGGGAGACAGAATTGACCACGATGTGATTATGGGGATGGGCCTTGTCCAAATGGGTCCCGATGACGACCTCAAAATCATTGCCGAACAGACGCCGTGCAAACTCACACCCGATCTCGTGTGCCTGCTCCGGCGTGACCTCGCCGGGTGCAAAGGATTGGATGAAGTGGTAGCCGAGAACGCCACCCGTCTTTTTGTATTTCTTTTTCGTTTTCTGCATGGCAGCAAAGGCGGTTTCGGCAGGCCGGCAGTTCAGCGTGGTCACAAAGCGCACAGTATCGGTTTTCTCTGGGTCAGCGGTGTAGACGATCCGCTCGTCCAGCTCGGTCTTTTCCCCATTGACGGCGTACTTCACGCGGTCGTCCAGCCTTGCGCGGATGGCGAATACCTTGGTGTATGCCATGTCACAGCCGCTCCGCGATGTTCCAGATCGTTTCCTGCGCCGCCGTGATCGCGGCGATGTCCTCACCGCTGGCAAAGCCGCGGGCGTTGACTGTGCGGGCAATCTGATTGATGTTGTTGCCGATGGCGGCGAGCTGGCGGCGTATCTCGGCATACTCATCAGGCGGACGGGGATACAGGGTAAGGCCCATGATGAGGCTACGGATAAATGATTCTGTACTCAAGCCTGTATAAGACACCTGCTTTTTCAAATGGCGGTGTTCTTCTTCGGTTAAGTGGATTTCCACTCGTTTATATCGTTTTCGCAACAGTTCACCTTCTTTTGATATGGGGATATTAAGGGGCTGCGCCCCTTAACAAGCGCATTTGACCGGTCAAATGCTATGCTTGCGACTGCAAAGCAGCCGCAGGCCGCTTGCAGTCCTAAACCAGCCGAAAAAGAAAATCAGCGTGCGTTATCGCCACGGGTTCTTACCTTGCCGCCGATTCCTTTCACAAGCCGGAGCTGGTCGTTGTAGTCCTTTCCGCGCCGTGGTGGGTTGTCGATGACCTCATACTCGGAAAGTTTCTTTTGAATGGCTGCCGACGCCGCCCGCCCCGGTGTATCGTTGTCCAGGCACAACACAATTCGCGTTACGCCGGGGTGATCCGCCAGATATTGCTCCAACGCTGCGGGGAATCGGATGGAGCCATCCTTCCGTGGCTGATAGATGCCAGAGAGGGACAGCGTATTGGCGCTGCGCCAGTCCTGCCCCCGCAGCTTCAGCAGCGTCAGGTAAGAAAGGGCGTCAATGGCAGCTTCAAATACACAGAGGGTTTTGCCACCGGCGCGGAGGGGAACGGCAAAGGAAAACCGCTTATCACTGCCGGGGACTTCACCGGCAAAGGTGGTATCCGAAAGAGTTCCGCGCAGCGCACCATAGGCAGGCTTTCCATGTTCATAACCCACGAATACGCAGTTATGACGCTCGGCATCCTCGTAAAGCTGCCCGTGCTTGATGCAGTGGTTGATGATCTCCGCATCAATGCCCCGGCTCCGCAGATATGCAAAAACACGCCGATTGTCGGCGTGTTTGGGTGGCAGGATAAATTCAGTTTTCAGAAGCGGTGCAGTACGCATTGGCGTGGGCGGCACACGAGGCAATTCTCCAAGGATGCGCTGAACGGCATCCAGAAAGGAAAGTCCCTCCACGCGGGTCAGATAGTCCAGCGCATTCGTGCCGCCGATGTTCCGCGACCACCAGCACCATTTCCCGTTGGAGATTTTCAGGGAATCGTGGGTGCGGGTAGTGTAGGTGTTCCCGCCGATATGGACCAGCTCCTCCGGATCAAAGCGGCGCAGGTAGGTCAGCAGGTCCATCTCGCGGGCGGTGGCGATCTGGTCTTTTGATAGATAGGGCACAGTGTTCATCTCCTGGAGACATGAAAAAAGCGCAAGCATTTCTGCCTGCGCTTTAGACTTATTAAGTTCCATTTCTGAGTATTTCAAGATATGCTTCGTAAGAAAACACACGATTTCGTGCTGCATTTGTCGTTTCACGCAGGATACCCAACTCCACAAGCGTCTTTACCGCGGTAGAAGTCGTGTTATAGCTGATTTTAAGAGCCTCTGATGTGTGCTTAATATCAATGATAGGATGCTTTTCAAGGTAATCGAACAGCATACGCAGATTATCCTTTTTCCGCTTTGGCTTTGGCAACAAAGCGATATTCTTTTCATGCAGTTTTGAGAGCTTTTCTATAGATTCCACAGCATCTGAGGCTGCGGAATCTACTGCCTCCAAGAAGAATTTTACCCATTGCTCGTAGTTTCCGCTTCTGCGTACCTCGCTGATTCGGTCATAGTATTCCACCTGATTCTTTTTCAAAAAGTAGGACACATAGATAACTGGTTCCTTCAGTAATCCCTGTTCCATCAGATAAAGCAAAATCAGCAATCTGCCGATTCGTCCATTGCCATCCAAAAACGGGTGAATCGTTTCAAATTGATAGTGGATCAAGGCAGCCCGTACCAGAGGATCATAGTCCTGATTTTCGTTGATATACTTTTCCAGATCCGACATAGCAGTCACCATATCTTCCGGATTTGGCGGAATATATCGCGCATCCTTCAAGCCGCAACCGGCAGGGCCAATCCAGTTCTGTGAGCGTCGAAATTCTCCGGGGTTCTTTTCCTGCCCACGGACGCCTTCCAACAAAATAGCATGAGCTTCACGGAAAAGACGGTTACAAATAGGAAGTTCATGAAGCCTTGTAAGGGCATATTGAGTTGCCTTTACATAGTTCACGACATCTGCTGTATCCAAGTTTGCGTTGGTATCAAGCTCAGGGTCAAGGATGTCGTCCAAGGTACATTGTGTTCCTTCCATCTGCGAGGACATGAGCGCCTCTTTGCGGACATACATAGATATAAACAGCTCGGCGTTTGGAATCAATTGGGCAGAAACATCCAACTGCTTCAAACTGCGGCTTGCCTTGACCAGAATTTGAAGCATATCCTCATCGAATTCAAGTCCCGGAACTGGTGGAAGTGGATTAGGACAAAATGACTGATATGAAGTATCTCCCGGCATATTATTGACAAATTTACCTGCTCGGTTCATCTGTTCATGCGCCTCCTTTTGAAAGAAGTTGAAATATACTCTCTACTATACCTGCTTTATTTCAAAAAGACAATCACTTTTTGAAATAAAGCCATTTGTTCCTTTGCCTTATTTCAAAAACGATTTTACCTCTCCGGCGCGTCCTTTTTCGCCGCCTTTCGCTCCACACTGCGCTCCGGCTTGGCAAGCTGCTCCATTGCGGCATTGATCACGCACGAGTGATTGTCCACAGCGTAAACATCTGTATGCCCGCCCATCTGCTTTTGGAGCGCCGCAAAGTGGCCTGCGGCCTGACGCGCCGGTGGGTAAAACCGCTCATCGCCTGTGCGCTGCGCCATGGTGCAGGCCAGCACGAACATACAGCGGTCCTTGCCGTAGGTGGTTGTCCAATCCTTCAAAAAGACAGACAGCGTTCCATCGTTGTAGGCGTTGGTCGCGTCCTTCTCAAAGGCTCCCGCACAGGTCAGCGTCCGATCCCGGCTGGCCATCCACTCAAAGACCTCTCCGCGAGCCATGGCTTCCGAACGGGTGTTAGGGTATATGGGCTGCGCGGGATCTCGATATTTTTCTTCGACTCTTTTCCGCAGAATATCATCCGCACAGCACGCAATGCTGTCTCGAAAGGCATCCATCTCATCCGTATCGCGGGAGAGCCAGTCTGTATAAAGCTGTGACAGGGGATGCTCAAACTCGTTCAGCACCGTAAGCTGCCGCTCGGAGAGACTTGTTTCATCCTCAAAAAGCATCAGCAGGTTGTCCCGGCAGGCAATTTCATAGGCATGAGAAATGATCTCATCCACAGGCTTTGCTTTCAGATCGGTCAGAAACGTCTCGTTTTCCGCGGACATACGCTCATAGAGTTTATTTTCCAACTGTTCCTTTGTCATGGTAAACCTCCCTTCATCTTGCCAATCCCGCCCGCATCCGGTGGGCATAATTGGCGACGCTGTATCGTTTCATATAGGCGTTTTCGCTGGGGGCCGAACTGTCAAAGTCCAGCCCCTTCATGCGGGGATCGTCGGTGCCGTTCAGCACCGCCTCCACCGGAATGACGCGGAGTCTGCCGGAGCATTTCAGCTCCCCGCCGAATACCCCTGCGGCACAGTGGAATCCCCGGTCGCCGCACACCCACAGCAGCTTCTTTCCTGCGGGAATATCGCCAAATGGCTGCTTCAAAACAATAACGGAATGTGGTTCCGCACCGGCCACCTCATAGTAGCCGGACTGCTCCGCCTTTTCGTATGCCTGGATCAATTTCTTGAATTTGTGCTGCGGCTCGATGTAGAGCCAGCTTTCCTGATAACCCATAATATCCTCCATTTTCTATTGGTTTTACCGCTCCAACTGCGGTCTGCGGCGCTCCGGCGGCCTTTGATCCTCGTCCGGCTCGGCGTCTACGATCTCCGGCTCCTTGTGGTCTAAATTCAGCAGGGTATTCAGTTCCTCCAGCCGTGCCGTTTTGGTGTTCAGCTCCGCCTCGCGGGGAAACGGCTTTTGTACCTCTGCCTTTGCGGTTTCCAACTGCGTTTGCAGATTGGAAAGCTGCTCCCGGCAAGCCTGCTCCTTGATGGGCAGTCCCTCCAGCGCATTGTCCATGCGCTGCAAATTGCCGAACACATCGGTTCCCAGCGTAACGGTATGGCGGAGCTGTCCGATCATGGTCAGGCAGTACTCCCGCGCAAAGGTATCAAAGGCCAGCTCCAGCGTCAGGCCGCGATAGCTGCCGATCTGTGTCGCCGCCGGGGAGAGCATCGTTTGGCACATGGTCAGCAGCGCCGCGCCCGCCTCCTTCTTCTCGGCGTAGGTGACACCCGCCAGCGTAAGCGGAGAGAAGCCGTCCCCATTGGGATGGGTATTCTCCTTGACCGTGGCAATATCCGCGCCATACCCGGCGATCCGTGCCTGCGTTTCCGCGATTTGCTTCGGAAAGCCCTTGCTGATGGCGTCCTCCAGCGCGTATTTCTGAGAAAGATGGTTGGCTTTCAGCAGCTTCAGCTTGGACACCTCAATGTCGAGATCCATCTTTTCCTTGATCATGGGGTTGCCGCTGGCCAGTGCCTTGATCTCGGCATAAGAAAGCGCCTGTTCGTCTACATCTTCGGCGGAGCGGACAGGCGATTTGCTGGTCATGATTTGGCTGATAAATTTCTGCTTGCTCTCCACAAGCTGGTAAAGGTAGGCGTCGAAGGTGCCCTCGGTGACATAGCTGTAAATGTCCACCTCCGGATTTTCGTTGCCCTGCCGGATAATGCGCCCCTCCCGCTGCTGAAGGTCGGACGGACGCCACGGACAATCCAGATGGTGCAGGGCGATGAGCTTTTGCTGGCAGTTGGTGCCAGCGCCCATGCGCTGGGTGCTGCCCAGCAGGATACGCACCTGACCGCTCCGCACTTTGCCGAACAGGTCTTTCTTCTGTACCTCGCTCTTGGCGTTGTGGATGAAGGCGATCTCGTTTTCGGGAATACCCAATTCCAGCAATTTTGCGTGAATATCATCATAAACGCTGAAAGTGCCGTCATCCTTCGGTGTGCTGAGGTCGCAAAAGATCATTTGGGTGGAACGCTTGTCCGCGGTGCGCTGCCAGATCTCAAACACATTTTCGGCGCACTTGGCGGCTTTGCTGTTGGGATCGCTGGGAAGCATGGGGTTGACCAGCCGCTGATCCAGCGCCAGCTTGCGGCCATCGTTGGTTATCATCAGCATATTGTCCACGCTGCTGTCCACCTCGCGGTTGCGGACTTTCTCAGCGCGCTCCGCCAGCGACGCCACGATCTCTTTCTGATACTCCGATGGCTTCAAGGCGATGTTGTGGTAATGTGCCTCCGGCACGGGGAGCTTGAGCATATCCGCCGTCTGGATGTCCGCCACATTTTTGAATACGCTCATCAACTCAGGCAGGTTATAAAACTTGGCAAACCGCGTCTTGGCCCGGTAGCCGGTACCCTCCGGGGACAGCTCGATGGCGGTGACAGTCTCGCCGTAGTTCGCCGCCCAGCTATCGAAGTGCTGTAAGCCCTGTTCCTCCAGCGCCGACATCTGCAAGTAACGCTGGATGGTGTAAAGCTCCACCATGCTGTTGGAAATGGGGGTGCCGGTGGCAAAGACAATGCCGCGCCCTCCGGTGATCT
>ERZ835980.2642-NODE-2642-length-15617-cov-3.568950_pt1 | contig 15617 bp, 9 predicted proteins | sample MGYA00519943_ERZ835980 | MGnify/ENA primary metagenome ERZ835980 (study PRJEB31850, sample SAMEA3708791) | human gut metagenome | biome: human gut; feature: human-associated habitat; material: faeces | place: China | collected 2014 ... | reverse complement strand
GACGAACACGGACGCATGCGCCTGCTGTGCAAGCAGGAGGGCACGATCGCCGGGATCGAAATCGCGCAACTCGTACTGCAACGCCTCGATCCCGAAATGAAATTCGAACAGATCCTGCACGACGGCGACCGTGTCGCGCCCGGCGACGTGGCCTTTTACGTCTCGGGACGCCTGCGCTCGCTGCTTCAGGCCGAGCGCATCCTGCTGAACATCATGCAGCGCATGAGCGGCGTGGCGACCCAGACCACCGTTTACGTCAAGCGGCTGGAGGGACTTCGTACCAAGGTCCTCGACACGCGCAAGACCACGCCCGGCATGCGCGTGCTGGACAAGATGGCCGTGAAGATCGGCGGCGGCGAGAACCACCGCATGGGGCTTTTCGACATGATCCTGCTGAAGGACAACCACATCGACTTCGCCGGCGGCATCCGCCCCGCGATCGAAGGTGTGCGCCGATACCTCGCGGCCAAAGGCAAGACGATCCCCATCGAGTGCGAGGTCCGCACGCTGGAAGACATCGACGAGGTGTTCGCGGCGGGCGGCGTCGACCGCATCATGTTCGACAACTTCACCCCCGAAATGACCCGCCGGGCGGTCGAGAAGGTCGCCGGACGCTGCGAAACCGAATCGAGCGGCGGCATCACGCTCGACACGATGCGCGACTATGCCGAGTGCGGCGTCGACTTCATCTCGGTGGGCGCGCTGACGCACCAGATCAAGTCGCTCGACATGTCGCTGAAAGCCTGCGAATAGAGGATGAAACGCCTGCTCCATACGCCGCTGGCGCTGCTCGTGTGGCGCATCGCACTGCTCTACGCGGCGCTGATGCTCTGCCGCGCGGCGTTCTGGGTCTACAACGCCGCCCTGCTCGGTCCGCCGGTGTGGAGTGAACTGGGGCAGCTCGTGGCCGGGTCGCTGAAATTCGACACCGTATCGGTCGTCTATGCCGACGGCGTGTTCATCCTGCTGTCGCTCCTGCCCCTGCACCTGCGCGAACGGCGCTGGTACCGGGGCATGCTGTTCTGGTATTACGTGATCGTCAACGCCGTGCTGATCGCAGCCGCGAATCTCGCCGACACGGTCTATTTCCGCTACACGCAGAAGCGTTTCACGGCCGACGAAATTTTCTTCGCCGACAACGACAACTCGTTGCAGCTGGCCGGAAAGTTCATGGCCGAAAACTGGTATCTCGTGCTGCTGTGGGCGGGACTCGTGGCGTTGCTGGCGTGGGGTTACCGCCGCCGGACGCGCGAGGAGAGCCTTTTGAGACGCGGCTGGGCCTACTATGCCGGCGGCACGGTCGTCTTCGCCCTCGCGGCGGGGCTGAGCGTCGCCGGGATGCGCGGCGGCATGACCCGCATGACCCGTCCGATCACGCTGTCGAATGCCATGCTCTACACGGCGGACAGCGGCAAAGCCAATCTGATTTTAAGCAACCCGTTCTGCATCCTGCGCACTATCGGCAACGCGGGAAGCGTCAAATACAGGAAATATTTCACCCCGGAGGAATTGCCGCAGCGCTTCACGCCCGTGCACCGGCCCGCCGACAGCACGGCGGTCGATCTCACGGGCCGCAACGTGATGATTTTCATCATGGAGAGCATGTCGGCCGAGCACTCCGCGTTCCTCCATCCGGAACTCTACGCCGACCTCCCGGAAAAAGGTTTCACGCCGTTCCTCGATTCGCTGATGCGCAATGGACTGACATTCAAACGGATGTACGCTAACGGCTCGCGTTCGATCCAGGCCATGCCTTCGGTACTGGGAAGCATCCCCTCGTTCCGCACGCCGTTCGTACTGATGCCCCAATCGTTGGGCGAGAGCCGCCAGCTGCCCGCCATGCTGGCGGACAAAGGCTATGCGACGGCCTTCTTCTGCGGCTCGGAACGCGGCTCGATGGGCTTCGGGGCCTATGCCCGTTCGGCAGGCGTCGAGCGGCTCGTAAGCCGCGAGGACTACGAGGCGAAGCACGGAACAAGGGATTTCGACGGCTACTGGGGCATCTGGGACGAAGAGTTCCTGCAATTCACGGGCGAGGAGCTGACGGCGATGCCCGAACCCTTCTTCGCCGCGCTGTTCACCCTCTCGTCGCACCACCCGTTCGTCGTACCCGAAAAGTACGCCGCGACGCTGCCCGAGGGCTACACCCGGATTCACAAGGGCGTCGCCTACGACGACCGGGCGTTCCGCCTCTTCTTCCAGCGCTTCGGCGGCGAGGAGTGGTTCCGCCGCACGATCTTCGTCTTCGTGGCCGACCACGTGTCGTCGGAGAAATTCGCGGAGGAGACGCGCTCCTACCCGGGCAACATGCACATCATCGGCTTCATCTACACCCCCGACGGCGCCCTGCGGGGCGAGGTCGGCGAGATCACGCAGCAACTGGACATCATGCCCACCCTGCTGGGACTCACTGGCAACCGGGAGCCTTATTTCGCATTCGGGCGCGACGTGCTGAACGAACCGCAACGGCCCCGCTGGTCGGTCAGCTACGACGGACGGTTCCGCGCGCTGACCGGCGAAGGCGCAATCGTGCTCGACGATTCGGACATGAATGTGCAGGAATGCCCGGCCACCCCGGCCGCCGACAGTCTGGCACAGAATTTCCGGGCGCTGGTCCAGCAGTATTACACCCATATCGAGAAAAAGAGCTATACGGCAAATGATTGAATTCAAACCCGTGCGCCTCGAAGACCGGGCGGTCATCGAGCGTTATACCATGCCCTCGGGCATCTGCAACTGCGACCTCGCCTTCGCCAACATGTACTGCTGGCAGGCGGTGTTCCACAGCGCGTGGGCCGAGATCGGCGGATTCCTGGTGATCCGCTTCCAGATCGACGGCGGCGAGCGCATCGGTTACATGCAGCCCGTCGGCGAGGGCGACTTCGGCCCGATCCTCCCCCTCCTGCGCGAAGACGCCCACGCCCACGGACAGCGGCTGCGGATCATCGGCCTGACGGACGAAGGCCGCGACACGATCCGCCGGATCGTTCCCTGCCATTTCGCGTTCGAGTCGGACCGCGCGCTGGAGGATTACGTCTACAACGCCGACGATCTTCGCAACCTTGCCGGACGCCGCTATCAGCCCAAGCGCAACCACATCAACCGCTTCACGGCCGAATATCCCGACTACTGCTACGAAGAGCTGACGCCCGACCGCTTCGGGGAGTGCATGGCCCTCGAGCGTGAATGGCGCAAGGCCCACGAAGGTCACACCTCGGAGCTGTGCGCCGAGCAGCGGGCCATGCAGCGGGCCTTCGAACATTTCGAAGAACTGGGGCTGATCGGCGGTTGCATCTACGTCGGCGACCGCCTCGCGGCCTTCACCTACGGCTCGGCGGTCAACGACCACACCTTCGACACCCATGTAGAGAAGGCCGACACGGAGTTCGACGGCGCTTTCACGATCATCAACAAACTCTTCGCACAGCACCTCCCCGAACGTTTCACGCTGATCAACCGTGAGGAGGACCTCGGGCTGGACGGACTGCGGCAGGCCAAACTCTCCTACCACCCGGCGTTCCTCCAGCACAAATTCGCGGCGATCTGCATGCACCCCGACGAAGTGGCCTGCAAAGAGCTTTGGATGAAGGCCTTCGGCGACGACGAGCAGTTCGCCGACTCGTTCATCATGCGCTATTACTCCCGCCGCCGGATGCTGACGGCCGAGGCCGAAGGCCGCATGGCGGCGATGCTCCACCTCCTGCCGTTCCGGACGGAGCTGGGCCGCACGACCTATATTTATGGCGTAGCGACGGACCCGGCGTTCCGGGGACGCGGACTGGCTTCGCAGCTGATGCGCGAAGCGATGCGGCTCATCGCGGAGCGCGGCGACGATGCGGCGTTCCTCATCCCGACGCCCGGCAAGGAGTGGCTCCGGGAATTTTACGGACGCTTCGGGTTCGCTGGCGACGTTCCGGCGAGGTTCGTTTCCGCAGACCGCTTCGACTTCGGCACGGGCGACGCGGCCGCCGACCGGGCGATGGTCTGGCGGCGCGACTCCTCGGTTCCGCTCCCCGAACAGCTCACCGCCTCCTGGCATTCATAGCCTCCGGAACTCACCTCCGCGAGCGTCTTTTCGGCCTGCGCCGGAATCCGTCCGCCACACTGCCGCTCCCGGCGCAGGCGACAGCCCGCCCCGAGCGGCCGGGACCGGTTCCGACAACACCTCCGGTTCCGCCCGCCACTCTTCTCCGCCACGCCGTTTTCCGAACTGCCGTCGCCGAAAAACAGACGCCCGACAGTTTCGCTTCACAACCATTCCACGAATCAATGGCAACGAAAAAGAGATGAAAGGGAAATGGCAAATCTACCAAACGAAACACGACTAAAAATTAAAATTTTTTATTTGCAAAAAAAATCATCCGATTTTGTTTTTTAATAAAATAAGTTTAATTTTGAAATGTATTCGAAACACAATCGAAACACAAACAAGTTATATTTGAAAAGTTTTTCAGACAGAAGCGACACGGTAAACAGATGGTTACCATATATATAATGGAAGATGCGAAGGCCGGCAGGGCCGCAAACGGAGACTTCGGGACGGAGTCCCCGACCGGGTCTTTCCGGGCCTTCGAGGTGTCCAAACAACCGGATTTACAAAACGCGGACAAATAAAAAAATTATAATCGAAGAACTTAAAATGAAAAACGTATTAAAGTATCTGTTACTGGCACTCATCGCCGTCTCGCAACTCTTCGCCTGCGGCGGCAGCGATGACGAAAAGACCCCCGCGGATAATTTCGACGTGCAATTCACGGTTCCGGGGTCGGTAGACGTCACCGAAGGCGGCGAGTGCACTTTCGCCGTAAGTGGGGGGGGGAAATCGCCCCTGACCACAGACACATTCATTCTTGAGTCGGACGCAGGCATCTCCTACGTCTGCCCCATCGTCAACACCTCTTCCGACAGTTTCACCGTACGCCTGGCCGACGGGTGTGAAACGGGTTACTACAAAGTCTTCGTCAAAAGAGACGCGCGCAAAAAATCGTTCGGAAGAATCTACATCAACATCGTCGAAGACATAGATTTCAAACCGGATGCAGGCACCACGGTCTACGGGATCGTGTCGTCGGCCGGCGTCGGCGTGGAGAACGTCGTGGTCTCCGACGGCGCGGAGGTGACCGTCACGAACGAGAAGGGCATCTACCAGCTCAAATCGGCCAAAAAGTGGGGATATGTCTTCATCTCCGTCCCGAGCGGCTACGAAGTTCCGTCCGTCGGGGTGCTCCCGCAGTTCCACCGCGCGCTCAAAAACAGCGCCGACGTCGTCGAACGGGCCGACTTCAAGCTCGAAAAGGTCGACGGACAGGACTCCTACAAGATCTTCATGCTGGGCGACATGCACCTCGCCAACCGAACGGGCGACCTGGGACAGTTCGCCCAGTTCACCTCCGACCTTACGGACTACATGACCCGCCACAAGGGCGAGAAGATGTATGCGCTCACCCTCGGGGACATGACCTGGGACCTCTACTGGTATTCGAACAGCTACTATTTCCCCCAGTACCTGAACACCATCAACAGCCAGATCAAGAATCTGCAGATCTTCCACACCATGGGCAACCATGACAACGACTTCCAGACCAGGTCGGACTACGATGCGGCGGTCAAATATGTGGATCAGATCTGCCCGACCTACTATTCGTTCAACATCGGCAAGGTCCATTACGTCGTCATGGACGACATTGATTGCAGCAGCTACGACGGGAGCACTTCCCGCAACTATGTCAAGAGCCTCTCCGCCGAGCAGCTGGACTGGCTGGCGAAAGACCTGTCGCACGTGGCCAAGACGACCCCCGTCGTCGTTGCCATGCATGCGCAGGTGTTCTATCCGACCACATCGGGATTCAAGATCGACCACGATCAGGTCAACACCCTGCGGCTTTTCGACATCCTCGACGGATATACCGTCCGCTTCGTGACGGGGCATACCCACAAACTTTTCAACGTGACGCCCGACGCTCCGATCGTGGACGGGCATAACTTCCGGGAGTATAACTCCGGCTCGGTATGCGCTTCGTGGTGGTGGTCCGGCAACCTCACGCCCGGAATCCACATCGGAACCGACGGAACTCCGGGCGGCTACGGCATCTGGGATGTCACGGGAACCGATTTCCAATGTCTCTACAAATCGACCGGATGGCCCGAAGAGTACCAGTTCCGCAGCTACGACCTGAACAACGTGCATTTTTCGATGGCCGACGTTCCGCTGATGCCTTCCGACATCTCCGCTTCGGTCAAGAACGCCTATATGCAATATGTCAACGCCTATCCGCAGAACAACGACAACGAGGTGCTGATCAACATCTGGAACTGGAATTCGGACTGGACGTTGAGCGTCGTCGACGAAAACCGCAAGACGCTGCCCTACACCGAAGTCTGGGCCTACGACCCGCTCCATATCGCGGCGCTCTCGGTCAAGCGGTTCAACAACGCGGGACTCAAGTCGACCCCGTCGTTCATCACCGACAAGTTCACGCACTTCTTCAAGGTGAAGGCGGACGATGCGGACACCGACCTTGTGATCACCGTCAAGGACGAATTCGGAAACGAGTGGACCGAAAACATGCAGCGGCCGAAAGCATTCTCCACGGATGCCTACCGACGCAAGTGATTTTCGCTACATACCCAACCACAATCATCATTTACTAACCAACAAACACAGATCTTATGAGAGTATTAAGACCACTGGTTCTATCTCTTCTTCTGGTATTGGGAGGGGGAATAACAGCCCTTTCGGCCCAGAACAGGGAGGTGTCGGGAAAAGTCCTCGACGCCAATCAACAGCCGCTCGTGGGTGTAGCCGTCCTGGTCGATGGTACGACCAAAGGCGTCACAACCTCTGAAAACGGCACCTTCAAAATCCAGGTTCCGTCGGGAGAAGCCGTTCTCCAGGTCACCTGCCTGGGTTACCTGCCCCAGAAAGTGACGGTTCCTTCAAGCCGGAACAGCATCACGATCTACCTGCAGGAGGACGCCATCATGCTCGATGCAACCGTCGTAATCGGCTACGGCACGCAGAAAAAAGTCAACCTGACCGGCGCCGTTGCGACCGTAGGGAGCAAGGAGCTCGAAAACCGCGTCACCCATTCGCTGGGCAGCATGTTGCAGGGTTCCGTAGCGGGTCTCAACATCACCACCTCCTCGGGTAAACCCGGCAGCACGCCGGCGATCAACATCCGCGGCGTCAACTCGATCAACTCGGCCGACCCGCTCGTGCTGATCGACGGCGTGGTGGGCGACCTGAACCGCGTCAACCCCAACGACGTGGAGTCGATCTCGGTCATCAAGGACGCTTCGGCGGCAGCCGTCTACGGCGCCCGCGCAGCCTTCGGCGTCATCCTGGTCACCACCAAGAACGGCTCGGCCCAGGACGGCAAGGCGACGGTGCGTTACAGCGGCCGTTTCGGCTGGGAGGAGGCCACGACCTCGACCGACTACGAGAACCGCGGTTACTGGTCGGTCTATACGGTCAACAAGTTCTGGCAGGCCGACTCCGGAACGAACTATGTCAAATACAACGATCACGACATGCAGCAGCTGCTGGCGCGCGTGAACGACAGGACCGAGCATCCCGACCGTCCGTGGGTCGTCGAAGAGATCCGCAACGGCCGCAAACAGTGGGTCTACTACGGCAACTACGACTGGTGGGACATGCTCTTCCAGCAGCGTCGGCCCGTGCAGCAGCACAACATCTCGCTCAGCGGCGGCACGAAGGACATCAAATACCTCGTCTCGGGCGCCTATGACCGCCAGGAAGGTATTCAGCGCGCACATCCCGACGTGTATAACAAGTACAACCTGCGTGCGAAACTCGATTTTCGGATCAACCGGTGGGCAACGCTCTCGAACAACACGTCGTTCTTCTCGTCGAATTACAAGTCTCTGGGAGACGGCAGCGTAGACAACACCATCGCTTACAGCGCCCGCCACGCACTGGCCAACTTCCCCATGAAGAACCCCGACGGATCGTGGCTTTACAGCACGCCGTATCTCGATTACAAGATCGCCAACGGACGCCACATCCTGCTCAACGAGGGCACGCACCGCAACGTCGACCGCTCGAACGACTTCTCGAACACGACACGCCTGGTCATCACGCCGTTCAAGACGTTGAGCATCACGGGTGACTTCACCTACCGCCTCTACCAGAACCGCAATACGAGCCGCAGTTCCGCAATGAACTACCGCGAATACCCCGACGGGCCGCTGCTCGCCTACGACACGGGCGCCGGCATGAACCAGCTCGACGAAGTGGTTCAGACGCGCAACTACTATTCGGCCAATGTCTACGCCAACTACGACGAAACGTTCGGCGAGGCGCACCACGTGTCGGCAACCGCCGGATTCAACTACGAAACGTGGGCCAGCAAGAACGTCTCGGTGGCAGGCATCAACCTCTCCTCCATAAACCTCGACGACCTGAATCTGGCAACAGGCTCTCCCACGGAGGGCGCTTACGGCGGCGGCCAGAACGAATACGCCCTGGCAGGTTTCTTCGCCCGTATCAACTACGACTACAAAGGACGCTACCTCTTCGAGGTGAGCGGACGCTACGACGGATCGTCGCGTTTCGCACCGGGCAACCGCTGGGGCCTGTTCCCCTCGGCATCGGCCGGATGGCGCATCTCCGAGGAGCCGTTCTTCGGCAACGCCAAAGACCTGGTGGACAACCTCAAGCTGCGCGCTTCGTTCGGCAGCCTGGGCAACCAGAACGTGTCGTCCTACTACACCTACATGCGCCTGATCACGAACAAGGATTTCAGCAACTACACCTTCGACGGCAGCATAAAGGGCAAGTACTCCTCGCTGGGCGCCCCCGTAGCCTCCGACCTGACCTGGGAAACCGCCCAGCAGTGGGACCTGGGTCTGGATCTCACCATGCTGAACAACCGGCTCAACTTCACCGGCGACGTCTACATCCGCGACACGAAGGACATGCTGACCGACGGAATGGCGCTGCCCGGCGTATACGGGGCCGATTCGCCCAGCATGAACTCCGCCGAACTGCGCACGAAGGGTTATGAACTCTCCGTCAGCTGGCGCGACCAGTTCAAACTCGCCGGCAAACCGTTCGAATACAGCGTCGGTTTCAACCTCAGCGACTACAAGAGCGTCATCACCAAATACGACAACAACCCGAACAAGTCATTGACCAACCTGACAAAGGGAGATTATTACGTCGGCATGGAGATCGGCGAAATCTGGGGCTTCAAGACCGACGGGTTCTTCAAGACCACCGAAGAGGCGCAGGCCTATGCCAAAGAGGTCGACCTGAGTTACAGCACGGGCCGTCTGACCGGCGGCTGGCAGGCCGGCGACCTGAAGTTCGTCGACCTCGACGGCAACGGCGTCTGGGGAGTCGGCAACGACACCGTCGACAAGCCGGGCGACCGGACGATCCTGGGCAACTCGCTCCCGACGCTCTCCTACGGCATCAACGCCTCGATCCGCTGGATGGGCTTCGACGCTTCGGTCTTCTTCCAGGGAACCGGCAACCACTACTGGTATCCCCACGGAGAAATGATGCCTTTCTGGGGCTGCTATTCCTATCCCTACCTCTCCTACCTCCCGACGGATTTCCTCGGCAAGGTATGGGCGGAGGACAATCCCAACTCCTATTTCCCGCGCGCAAGAGCCTATTCTTCATCGGGAGGTTATCTGAGCAAGGTCAACGACCGTTACCTGCAAAATATCCGCTACCTGCGCCTGAAAAACCTGACCGTCGGCTACACGATCCCCGCGACCCTCACCAAGAAGGCCGGCATCGACCAGATCCGCATCTATTTCTCGGGCGAGAACCTCTGCTACTGGTCGCCGCTCAAAAAGAACTCCAAGTACGTCGATCCCGAAGCGGCTATCAACCGTTCCGGCGTGAACAACAACGCCTACTATCCGTGGGCCAAGACGTTCATGTTCGGCATCGACATCACCTTCTAATAATTTCAAAATCCGAATACCATGAAGCGATTAATCATACTGGCAGCAACGCTGATTGCAGGATTATCGGCCTGCGACTCCCTGCTGGACAAAGAACCGTTGGATCGGGTGACGCAGTTCGACTATTTCAAGACGAGAAGCGACCTGGAACTCTTCTCCAATCCCTTTTACGACAACCTGCTGGACAAGACGCCCTACGATGAGCAGAACGACCTGCTCGTTCAGATGACCCTCTCCGATGTTCTCTACGGAGGCGACAAGCGCACCGTTCCGAACACCGGCGGCGGCTGGTCGTGGGGCAACCTGCGCCGCATAAACACCCTGCTGGAATATGTCGATCAATGCGAGGACAAGAAGGCTGTGACCGAGTATACGGCCCTGGCCAAATTCTTCCGCGCCGCCTTCTATTTCGACAAGGTGAAACGCTTCGGCGACGTGCCCTGGTACGAGGTGCAGCTCGGCTCGGCCGACGAAGCGCTCTACAAACCGCGCGATTCACGCGAACTGATCATGACCAATATGATCAAGGATATCGACGAAGCCATCAACAGCGGCGGTCTTACGGAGGATATATCGACCTACCGCGTCAACAAATGGGCGGCGCTGGCGCTGAAAGCGCGGTTCTGCCTCTTCGAGGGAACCTACCGCAAATACCACGGCATCAACCTCGAAGGACATGACTACACCTATTATCTGGAGGAAGCCGCCAAGGCCGCCAAAACGATCATCGACGAAGGTCCCTACAAGCTCTACTCCACCAAAACTCCGGACAAGGACTACATGATGCTCTTCGCACAGGAGAATGCCAGCACCGAAGAGTATATCCTCGCCATCCGGAACAGCTACGAGGCCCAGGTCTACCACAATGCGACGGCCTACACGCTGCTGCCGACACAGGGCCGCCCGGGCTACACCCGCAAATTCATCAACATGTACCTGAAGAAGGACGGCACGGCATTCACCGACCAGGAGGGGTGGCAGACGCTGCCTTTCACCGAGGAGGTGAAGGACCGCGACCCGCGCCTGGCGCAGTCGATCCGCACCCCGGGTTACAAGCGCATCGGCGCCAAGCGGGTGCAGGGACCCGATCTCGGCGTCACGATCACCGGCTACCAACCCATCAAATTCGTTCAGGACACGACGGCCTCGGGAGGACAGATCGACCGCAACGACCGTTCGACCTGCCGGTTTTCCGCTATGCCGAAGTGCTGCTCAACTATGCCGAAGCCAAGGCCGAACAGGGAACGCTCACGCAGAACGATCTGGCGATCACCGTCAACGAAATCCGAAGCCGGGTGGGAATGCGGGGCCTCGACATGAACGAAGCCAACAAAAATATCGACTGGTATCTTGAGTCCAAAGAGTACGGCTATCCCAACGTGACCGGCGCCAACAAGGGCGTCATTCTGGAAATCCGCCGCGAACGGGCCGTCGAGCTGATCCAGGAGGGTTTCCGCCTTCAGGATCTGTATCGCTGGAAAGCCGGCTATTGCATCGACCAGGCCATTTCCGGCATGTATTTCCCGGGCCCCGGCGAATACAAGCTTGCGGGCAAAGAAACGGCCGATCTGATTCTCTATGCGGCAGGAAGCACCAAACCCCAGGGCGGCGAAGGAGTTTCGGTATACGAACTCGGTTCGGACATCATTCTCTCCGAGGGGAACAAAGGCTATGTCTACTATCACAAAACCGTAAAGAATCAGCGCCCTGGGTTCAACGAGGAACGCGATTACCTCTACCCGATTCCCAGCGGCGAGCGTTCGCTCAACCCGAACCTCACGCAGAATCCGGGATGGAGCGACGGACTCGATTTTTAAGTCGGAAATAACCTAAAAAACAAGATTATGAGATTTGTAAAATATATGACAGCCCCGATCCTCATGGCGGCCCTGTGTTCCTTCTGGGGCTGCGACAAGGATGAGGACCACCTTTCCGAAGCTGTTCTGGCGAGCGCCAACACCTTGAATTTCGAAGCGGAAAGAGCGGCGGAAAAGATCATCACCATCTATGCCGACGCCGACTGGGTGACGGAAGTCCCCGACTGGGTGACGGTCACGCCCAACTCGGGAACCGGCGTCATGGACGTGACGGTTTCGGTGACCGACAACATGCGCGACGGCGCGGAGGACAATCCCCGCAAGGCCACCCTCGTCTTCAAGGGACGGACTCTTGCAAGTCGCGCACAGGTGCTCATCACGCAGAACGGAGACAAATACCGCGATGTGAAGGAGTACACGGCAGGTGAACTCGCCGCCCTGGCGGACGAAACGGTCATTTCCGTACCGTCGGCGATCGTCGTGGCCGTGACGACCAAAGGCTTCGTCATCAGCGACGACAAAAACACGGACAATATCTTCGTCTCGGACGCCACGACGGTTGCCGTCGGCGACAAGATTTCGCTCTTGGGCACCAAGTCATCCGACTCGCAGAAACTCGCTACGGTAATCGACTGCGACGAGGTGACGGTTCTGTCCGGCGGAGCGGTGAACTACCCCGAACCGGAGGACATCAGCGCAAAGATCGACGACTACACCTCCTCCAAACGGGGCTACGTCACCGTCAAGGGCGTTTTCAACGGCAGCACCCTCACCGTTTCGGAGGATGCCAAGTACTCGGTCAGCGTCGTGGACGCCCCGTCGAGTCTGGGCCTTTCCGCCCTGACCGGCCATATCGTAACCGTCACCGGCTACTACGCCGGTTTGGCCGAGCCTGTACAGCGCATCATGGCCACCGATGTCGAGGACAACGGCCTGAACGAGATCGTCTATTTCCTGGAGAACTTCGAATGGCTCGAACCGTGGTCCGTAGCAAGCGGTGTCGGCCAAACGGTCGAGACGGATAACCTCGATGCAAAAGCGACAGCGCTTACCTCCATAACTGTCGATGGAGTGACTGCATTCGACGCTGTCGAAAAACTCGGTTACAAGTTTATCTACGACAAGAACGACAACAAACGCATCTACCTCCAGCAGAACTACCTCAAATTCGGCAAGACCGGCAATCACGCAGGTATCATTCTTCCTCCGATAGACGGGGTTCCCGAAGCAAAGGACAATGTGACACTCTCGTTCGACTGGTGCGGAATGCGCCAGGGGTCCGGCAAGATCGACCCCGTCAATCTGATCGTCATCTTCGAGAACGGCAGCGACAAAGTGCAGATCGACATACCCGAACTGGGATGGGAGGATGGTCACAAGCTCGAATGGGTTCGCGCCGAAGTCAGCCTGAAGGGCATTACGGTCAACAAGGATACGAAGATCACCATTACGCAGACGCAGTGGGAAGTCGGAACAGCCAACCGCTGGTTCCTCGACAATATCAAAATATCCGAACCGATCAAACTCTGATAACAGGAACCCTGTAAAACGAAATCAGCCGTTGACCCGTGAGTCAACGGCTGATTTTTTTCAGCGGAGGCGCAAAAAAAACCGAAGTTTTCGCTCCGTTCCGCCGGCTACCGGCCCGCTCGCCGGAGGAAACACTCGATCGTGTTCTCCATCAGGCAGCAGATCGTCATAGGCCCGACGCCGCCCGGCACGGGCGTGATCACCGAGGCCTTGGGTTCGATGGCTGCAAAATCGACATCGCCGCACAGTTTGCCCGTCTCCGGGTCGCGGTTCACCCCCACGTCGATCACCACGGCGCCCGGCGACACCATCTCCGCCGTGACGAACTTCGGCCGACCGATGGCCACCACCAGAATCTCCGCCCCGCGCGTCACTTCGGCGAGGTTGCGCGTACGACTGTGGGCCATCGTCACCGTAGCGTTCGCGTCCAAGAGCAGTTTAGACACGGGAAGCCCCACGATATTGCTGCGGCCGATCACCACGGCGCGCTTGCCGGCGATCTCCACGCCTGCGGCCCGCAGCATCTTGAGAATGCCTTTCGGGGTGCAGGGGAGCGTGCAGGGCTGTTTCTGCCACAGCGCCGCAACGTTCAGGGGATGGAAGCCGTCGACATCCTTCTGTTTGTCGATGGCGGCGATCACCTTGTCCTCGTCGATATGTTTCGGAAGGGGCAGCTGGACCAGAATGCCGTCCACCTCGTCGTCGAGGTTCAGGGCCGTGATGATGTCCAGCAGTTCGGCCTCGGAAACGGACTCGGGCTTTCGGATCGTGGTATTGCGGATGCCCACCTCGGCCGAAGCCTTGGCCTTGCCCGTCACATAGCTCACGCTGCCGGGGTCCTCGCCCACGAGGATGACAACCAGATGGGGCACACGGCCGTATTTCGCGGGGAAGGTCTTCACCTCGTCCGCCATTTCAAGTTTCAGTTTCGCTGAAAGTTCTTTTCCGCTGATTATTTTTGCCATATATCGCTCGTATTATCTTTCCAAATCGTCGAAAGCCCGGTGGCCGATGTCGGTGCGGTGGAACAGATTGTCGCAGTCGATGCGGGCCACGTCGGCCAGCGCATTCCTCCGCGCTTCGGCCAGGTCCCTGCCCTTGCCCACCACGAACAGCACGCGGCCTCCGTTGGTGAGAATCCGCCCGCCGTCGGCCCGGGTTCCCATGTGATAAACAGCCCCTTCGACGCGGTCCAGGCCCTTGATTTCGTGTCCTTTTTCGTAGTCGCCCGGATAGCCCTTCGAGGCCAGCACGATGCCCAGCGCGGCGAAATCGTGCCACTCCAGCTGCGTATCGCGTCCCTCGGCCACGGCACAGAAGATGTCGACGATGTCGCTCTTCAGGCGCGGCAGCACCACCTCGGTCTCGGGATCGCCGAAACGGGCGTTGAACTCGATGACCTCGATACCCCGCGCAGTCTTCATCAGTCCGCCGTAGAGCACGCCCTCGAAGGGACACCCCTCGGCGATCATCGCGTCGGCCACGGGCTGCATGATCTTCTCCAGGGCATAGCGTTCGTCCTCCGCCGTCACGAACGGCAGGGGCGAATAGGCGCCCATACCGCCCGTATTGGGACCCTCATCGCCGTCGTAGGCGCGCTTGTGGTCCTGCGCCAGCGCCATCGGCCACACCTTGTGTCCCGAAACGAAGCACATGAACGAAAACTCGGGACCTTCGAGGTAATCCTCGACGACCACCTTGCCCTCGCCGAACTTGTCGTCGAGCAACATATCCCGCAACGCCGCTTCGGCCTCGGCCATCGTCCGGGCGATCACCACGCCTTTTCCGGCGGCCAGTCCGTCGTATTTCAGCACTGCGGGCAGAGGACGCCCCTGCACATAGGCCAGCGCCCCGGCATAGTCGGTGAATGCGCGGAATCCGGCTGTCGGGATGGCATATTTAGCCATCAGCCGTTTGGCGAACTCCTTCGACGACTCGATGCGCGCCGCAGCCTTCGTCGGACCGAAGATGCGCAGCCCCGCGGCCCTGAAGCAGTCGACGACACCCGCCGCCAGCGCCACTTCGGGACCCACGACCGTGAGGCCGATGCCCCGCTCCGCGGCAAAGTTACGCAGGCGTTCCACCTCGGTTTCACGAATGGCCACGCACTCGGCCTGCCGGGCGATGCCCGCATTCCCGGGTGCGCAGTAAATTTTTTCAACCTGCGGCGAACGCGACAGCGCGTCGACAATGGCGTGTTCGCGGCCTCCGCCGCCGATAACCAGTACCTTCATAAACAAAATTCCTTTTTATCGCAGAATAAACTCCGCAGATTCCGGCACTTTTTTCCGCAAAAAGTGCCACAAAAACTCTCCGACGATACCTCCGCCT
>ERZ835980.2639-NODE-2639-length-15628-cov-3.267900_pt1 | contig 15628 bp, 15 predicted proteins | sample MGYA00519943_ERZ835980 | MGnify/ENA primary metagenome ERZ835980 (study PRJEB31850, sample SAMEA3708791) | human gut metagenome | biome: human gut; feature: human-associated habitat; material: faeces | place: China | collected 2014 ... | reverse complement strand
ATAAGCGCAAGGGTAAGGATGATAAGAGTATTGTAGAGTCAGAAGAATTCTGTGCTTTTACAGAACTTTTGAGCGTTCTTACTGAATATATGCAGTTAAATGCTTATGAAGAGGAGGAGCTAGCAACAACGTTAGGTGAAGAGTATTAGTGAACTTTCCCTGCCAATTAGTGAGCCGGAGTACAGAGTCCTCGGTGGATTCTCGTACTCCCTGCTTGCTACTTTTCTTAGAGAAGATGATCCTAAAGTATTAGTTGAATCTACTAAGAAAGAATCTGGTGCCCTTAGATTTGGGTCTCTAGTAGACTGTCTGATGACAGAACCAGAGATGATCCCTGAAAGATTTTGTATAAGAAACTTTACAAGTCCTTCAGATCAGATTATATCTGCGATGTTATACATATATGATACAATGCCTGATGCAAGAACATTCATGTATGTACCAGATGATCTTAAATTAGAAGGAGCAGCTCATGCTGAGTATGGTAAAACATGGCTCAACACTACTGTTCTTAAGAAGTTAAATGATAATGCAAGTTATTACACATATCTGCAAGAAGCAGAAGGTAAGACTCTTGTATCTCATACTGACTTTAAGACAGCTGAGGAGTGTGTGCACATTCTTAAAACACACCCATTTACTGAGAAGTATATGAGTGATGGAGACCCTTTTGAAGAGGGTATTGAACGAATCAATCAACTTAAGTTTAAATCTGCCTATGACAATACCTTAATAAGGTGCATGTTTGATAGGATAATTGTTAATCATAAGGATAAGACAATTCAACCTATTGACTTGAAGACCACTGGCAAGGCAGAGAAGAAATTTGAGGGATCTGTACTTGATTGGGATTACTATATCCAAGCTGGGATGTATTCTCAAATCTTGTTGGATGTTATATCACAAGATGACTACTTCAAGGATTTCACCATCCTACCTTTTAAATTCGTAGTTATTAATAGGTATAGAAGGAAGCCACAAGTATGGACTTACAAGCTAGTCAAGGAAGATAATGATCTAATTGATCCTAATGAAGAAGTGCTTTTACAGCATGGATTCAAGCCATGGAGGAGATTAGTAATTGAAGCCAATTGGCATCTTCAGACTGGCAAGTTTGATTATCCTTACGAGACATATGTGTCTGGAGGAGATCAAGAAATTAACATAATTAGATGCTTGAATGTTAGAAAGTAAAGCACTTCTAGATTATTTTAAAGGTGATGAATTAGCAGCTAAAGTGTGGCTGGATAAGTATGCTCTACGCTCTAAAAGTGGGGAGTTACTTGAACAGACACCTGATGATATGCATCACCGATTAGCAAAAGAATTTGCTCGTATAGAGGCTCAATATGGAGGCTCTGATATGCTCAGTGAGCCTTATATTTATAATCTATTCAAAGATTTTAAATATATCATACCCGGAGGATCTGTAATGGCAGGTCTGGGAAGTAATTTTATAGGGTCACTCTCTAATTGTTTTGTAATTGGGCAACCTGAAGATTCATACTCAGGTATTATGAAAATTAGGGAAGAGCAATGTCATCTCATGAAGAGACGAGGTGGGGTTGGCAAAGATCTCTCAACTCTAAGACCAGCAGGTTCTGCTGTTAATAATGCTGCTAAAAGCTCTACTGGTGCAGCTTCATTTATGGATGTAGATTCAGCCATTACTAATGAAGTAGCTCAGAGAGGAAGACGAGGGGCGTTAATGCTCACCTTGGATGTACGCCATCCTGATATTGAAGAATTTGTTACTAAGAAGCAAGACTTATCTAAAGTTACAGGCGCTAACATTAGTGTTAAGGTCACAGATGACTTTATGAAAGCTGTTCATAAGAATGAAGACTTTATATTAAGATGGCCTATACATGTTATACCTGCTAAAGATTTTGCAAATAGTGATTCAGTTCCCTATAATACTCTACTAGAGTCCTATACTTCTAAGGTAGATAAGTTCTATTTTAAGAAGGTAAAAGCTCGTGAGTTATGGGAGAAGATTATTCACTGTGCATGGAATACTGCAGAACCAGGAATTATGTTTGAAGATAGACATCTCAACTATAGTCCTGATGGAGTATATCCCCAATACGCAGGTGTATCAACCAATCCATGTGGTGAGATATTTATGCAACCTTATGACAGTTGTAGACTACTGCATATCAACTTGACAGCTTTTGTAAAAGATCCATTCAGCGTTACAGCTAAGATTGATTATAATAAGTTGAAAGAAGTTGCACATGCAGCACTCAGGCTGGGTGATGATTTAGTGGATTTAGAGATAGAAGCTATAGATAGAATCTTAGGGCATATCAAGTCTTCGAAAGGAGATAATGATAGAGAGTATATACTATGGCAGACTATCAAGGAAACAGCCATAAATAGTAGAAGATGTGGAGTAGGGTTTACTGGCCTCTCTGACATGCTTGCTATGCTTGGTACTTCCATCGATCATTCTGGTATCTTTGAGGTAGTAGAAGGAGTAATGAAGTGTCTCTGTAGAGAGGAGCTTTGTGAATCTATGCTATTAGCTCAAAGAAGAGGTACATTTGCAGGATGGGATCCGAGTTTAGAACATAATGACTGGTATGATATGGTAGCAGAAGAGTTCCCTGACTTGTATAAAAATATGCAAGTTACTGGTAGGAGAAATGTAAGTTTCTCTACTGTAGCTCCGACTGGTACTGTTAGTATCTTAGCTCAATGTTCCTCTGGGATTGAACCTGTATTCTCCATATATTATACTAGAAGGAAGAAATGCTCTACTGATGCAGATAGAGTAGATTTTATTGACCAAAATGGGGAGAAATTCACTGAATTTAGAGTCTTCCACCCTACATTCATTAAATGGTATCAAGCTGTTTCAGGTAAATCCTGGCAGGATGCAAAGGTGGTACTTGAGAATGAAAGCAAGGAAGGATTAGATTCTATAATTAAGGGTTCTCCTTGGTATGAACAAACTGCTTCTGAGATAGATTGGAAGGTAAGAGTCTTACTACAATCAGTAGTGCAGAAATTTACTACCCATAGTATCTCAAGTACAGTGAATCTACCTAATACCGTGACTGAATCAGAGGTTAATGATATCTACAAATATGCTTGGGAAGCCAAGCTAAAAGGTATTACAGTGTACCGAGATGGATGTAGAAGTGGAGTATTAGTAACAGATGCAACAAGTGGTACTAAGTTTGAACAACATAGTGCCCCGAAACGACCTAAATCTCTTAATGCAGACTTACATGTTGTAAAGGTTAAAGGTATCAAGTATGCAGTAATTGTAGGCTTGATGGAATCTAAACCATATGAAGTATTTGCATTCGAATTAGGTAATGGAAACTTCTTACCTCAGAAGGGTAAGATTGTGAAAGTCAAGCGTGGTTATTATAATTTTATAGGTGATGAAGATCTCATAATTGAGAGCATTCATTTAGCTAATGATAAGGTTGAGGAGAGAGCTAGTTCTATCTATATCTCAATGCTTCTTCGTCATGGTGCTCCTATAGAATATGTAGTAGCTACTGCAAAGAAGGTTAATGACAATATTGCTTCATTTACATCAGCAGTATGTAGAGTTTTACTCAAGTACACCACTAAGGATACTAGTGAAGAAACGTGTCCTGAATGTGGCTCTAAGATAATTAGAGAAGCTGGATGTAAGAAGTGCAGTAATTGTGGTTATTCCCTCTGTTTATTAATGTTAGGTAAGCTATGAAACTAAAGATTTATTATAAGTCAATTGATGAAAATATACATCCTGTTGTATTAAAAGATGGAGAGTGGTTTGATTTAATGGCTGCTGAAGACCATACATTCTCAGCTCCTCATAATGCATATAACACTCGTATTACTCAATATGATAGCTATAAGATTTCTTTAGGAATTGCTATGTCTTTACCAGTGGGTATTGAGGCAATCTTAGCTCCTAGAAGTAGCCTTTTTGAGAAGAAGGGCTTAGAATTAGTAAATAGTATTGGAGTAATTGATTCAACCTATAGTGGTAATAGTGATATCTGGAATGCTTATTTAAAAGCAAGTAGAGATTGTGTTGTTACTAAGGGTGAAAGAATCGTACAGTTTAGACTGCAACCTTCTCAAAAGGCATCTGTTTGGACTAAGTTAAAGTGGATATTTACTTCAAAGATCGAGTTTATCAATGTTGATGATCTTGGTAGACCTGATCGTGGAGGAAATGGTTCTACTGGTGGATATAAAGAAGTATAGTAAATGGGAATTATCAATGTAATATGTATCATATTATTCTGCGCATTAGTAGTTGGGGCAATCCTCAAAGGTGCTCTAATGATCTATAAAGATATTCGTAGACATAATATGGCTCAGGAGAAGTTTAAAGTATCCTTTAAGAAGCATTTCAGTAAAGTAAATGTGCCATTAATTAAGATGAAAATTAATGGTCAACTACGATATTTCCTCGTAGATACTGGATCTGAAATGAGCATTCTTGGCAGTGAAGTATTTGAAACTTTACCAAAGGAAAGCTATTCAAAAGTCATGGGTCAATCTGTAAGTGTTACTGGATTTACTGGTAAGACTGATGAAAAGCCTGTAATTCTTACAAATCTATCTTTCAAGAATGATAAGTATGAGGATATATCCTTTATAGTCTCAGATATTAGCTATGTATTTAATTATATCAAAGATAATTCTAAGATTGAAATTGCAGGTATATTAGGCTCATACTTCTTCAATAAATATCGGTGGTCTATTGACTTCGATGAAAGATGTATTTGGATTAAACCATCTAAGAATGCCTAAGTATAAGTATGGTAGAAATGGTCAACGTACCTTTACTGTACTTACTCCAGTGGATTCTAAAAAATCTGCTAATTGGGTAGCTAAATTACATTATAATGTAAATGTCTCAGTTAGTTATAAAGATGGAATGAGACTCTGTATCTCTTGTGATAGAGGCCCAGAGTTATGTGAAGGTGAAGAGATCATTGCTACTAAAATGGATGATAACATTAGTCAACTGTTCATGATTAAACAAATCTTGCATCAGAATGATGAATGGTATCTAATATTTGAGTAGTGAAGTATTTAGTAACTAACCAACCAGAATTATTTGACTCCGAACTCTATGAGAGAATTTCTGTAGAGAAAGCTTTAGAGTTATTAGAGTCATTTGAAGTGTGTCAGTTAGATACTGAAACTAGAGGATTAGATGTACACTCAGGTGAACTATGGCTGACTCAATTTGGCAATAGGAGACTTGACATACAAATTGCTGTTGACTGTGCTACAATAAGCATAAAATGCTTCAAGAGTTTTCTTGAACGTAAAGATGTATTATTCATAATCCATAATGCTAAGTTTGACTTAAGATGGTTCTTTAAGGAACATATAGTCATAACTAATGTATATGATACTTTCCTGGCGGAGAAAATCCTATATTTAGGATATCCGCCAGGTATTATCAGCCTAAGCTTGCAAGCATGTTGTAAGAGGTACTTAGGTGTGGAAATGGATAAAAGCGTACGAGGGGAGATCTATAAAGGATTGACCGAGCGAGTTGTAATCTATGGCTGTACAGATGTCATGTATCTTGAAGATATAAGAGATAGGCAGTTAGAAGAGATTACTAAGAGAGGACAACTTCGGGCTCTTAAGATTGAGAATCAATTCGTAGTCGTATTAGCATACATTGAGTATTGTGGTATTAAGCTCGACCCTGTTAAGTGGAGGGCTAAGATGCAGAAGGATCAAGATAGGTTAGAGAAAGCTCAGGCTGCTCTTGACCAATGGGTTATTGAATACGGGGATCCTGAATTCCTATTCACTGACCTACAAGGTGATTTATTTAGTGGCTATGCAGGCCCTAGATGTGCTATTAATTGGAACTCTCCTTCTCAAGTAATCCCATTATTTGAGAAATTAGGGTTTAATTTATGGGCAAAGAATAAGAAGACTGGCAAGATGGGCAAGTCTACTGATTCTAAGCTTATAAAGATACAAGAGCATATTAGTAGCATCTCTAAACCTTATCTTGAATACTCAGCAGCATTTAAAGTAGTAAGTGCATTTGGTCAGAACTTTATTGATGCCATAAACCCTAATACTAAGCGTATTCACCCTACTTTCAATCAGATGATGGATACTGGTTAGTAACTACCACATATTACAACTATTCATCACTTGGTAAATTAATAAATTTTTCATATATTTGTGAAAAATCTATTATTATGTCAAGAGAAGAATTAATTAAATTGTACAGAGATGAGCTGAAAAGCACTGGTGACATTGCCAAAATTACTGGTATGTCAAGAGGAAAGGTACGCTATGAACTGCATAAGGCAGGTATAGAATGTAGACCTCGAAGTAAGGTATCATTAGATTTGTTTAAATCTAAAGAAGGTACTGATGAGTTTGACTATTTCTTAGGAGTATTAGCTACTGATGGAACTATCTGTCATAATGTTATCTCCTTAGAATTTGCAGAAAATAACTCTGAAATACTAACCTTGTGGAATAATTTCCTCAATAATCAGTGTAATATTCTTAAACATAGAGGAAAGTACTTTAAGATTGCTTTTAGTAATAAAGAAGTATGTGCTCTATTATCATCTTATGGAATCACCGAGAGAAAATCTCTCTCATTATCTCTATCAAAAATGTCATGGGGTATACTTCGTGGTATATTTGATGGAGATGGATGCCTCACCCAAGATAAAAGGCATAAATGTTCATTCAAATTTAAAATTGCTTCTGGTAGTATTAAATTCTTGCAGCAAATACAAGAGTTTTTATTACAGTCAAATATTGGAAGTTCTATTTATAAAGAGAAGGATACTTTATACACTTTAATAGTAGGGAGAGGTGAAGACATCTACACAATTTATTGTAATATGTACAAAGATTCCTCATGCTTCTTAAGAAGGAAGTATGATAAATTCGGCCCCTTAGTAGAGAAATTTACTAAGGTCTCCTCGTAAATTCAGTTAAAGAGAGGGAAACTATTAGACTGAGCCAAGCCTGGAAGGGAAGGTGCAGAGACTAGAAACGGGGGCCTAAGGGAGAAATCCTATGGATAATGTATAGTCCGGCGTGGTAGCGTAGCGATTAAGTTGTGGTAAAGGGGGTAAGAAGGCATCTAAAGGAAAGGATAGTGATGTAGTTGAGGAGAGTATTCCTACTACACAAGATGAAGATAAGAGTGTTAATGTTCAGCAAATACCGGCTGATGATGATACACGAGCTGCATTTGTCCCTGAAGAGGGATATCTGCTGATTGACTCTGATTATGGAGATCAAGAGGGGCACGTATTCACTGAATTATCACAAGATGAGAAGTGGATTGAGTTCTATAATGACCCTAATCCTAGAGATGGTCATGGATTTGTAGCTAAGATGTGCTTTCCTGACATTCTTAAAGATGTAGATGAACTTAAAGTTAAAGAAGAGCGTAAGGATTTAAGAGCTCATGCTAAATCTGCTAGATTCTGCTTTAACTATAATGGATCTGCTGAAACTGCAGCAAAGAGTATTAATATTCCAGTAGAGTTTGCTAGAGAAATCTATAAGAACTACTTCCAGAATTTTAGTGGAATTGCTCAGTATTTTAAGAAGCAGAAGAAGGACATGTGGGATAGAGGATATATCCTCATCTCTGAATTCACTGGCTTAAGAGCTCATATATATGATTGGAGTACCCTAAAAGGCATTGAGCGAAGGATTAATTCTGAAGGTCAAGATTTTTGGGCCAATTATAGAGCAGCTAAAGCTTCTGGTGAAATACAGGAGAATATTCCTGCATCTGTACTTCAAGAAGTATATAAACGATTTGCTGATAATTATACCATTGAGGAAATTGCTACTTCCTATACATATCAAGTAAAGGAAGGCAAAGAGGTGAAGACTAAGATGTGTGTAGTTAATTCAGCAACAGTGTATACTCAAGTTTATAAGCATCTGAATAAAAGACGTTCTTCGTCTGAGAATCAGTCTTGTAACTATCCAAGTCAAGGTACTGCTGCCGCTATGAGTAAGATAGCAGGTATTAGATACTTTAGACATCTAGTGGAAGATGGTCTAATTTTCACAGTTAAAATCCCCAATATGGTTCATGATGAATATTTGGTTGAAGCTCCTATAGAGATGGCTGAGCAGGAAGCACAAGTCCTTAAAGAGCATATGGAGTATGCCGCTAAGATCTTCTGTAAGAGTGTAACCATTCATGCAGAGCCTCAAATTGGAATTTGTTGGATCCATTAATGAGTAGTATCAAACAATTGTCACAGATAACCTCCTGGCAGCGTGCATTAAATGCTGCTAGGAGGACTATCGGTAAGCCACCAATTGATAAGATACCATCTCAATCATGGGAAGCTAAGATGATATTGGCAGAACATAGTCCTATTAGATTAGTAGAATATGATTGGACATGGGAAGATATCAAGCAGTGGGTTACAACACACTTAGTTCGTCACCATAATGGCTGTGAGAAATTCGTGCATAGTCAGAGAGGTGATAGAAGAAAGTTAGATGTTCCTAGAGATGAACTGCCCCAAGGATCTTTAAATGATATGGATATGACAGCTAATGTTCAAGCTATTATAAATATATCAAGGAAGAGACTTTGTAGTTGTGCATCTCCAGAGACTAGAGAGGCTTGGAGGCAAGTAATTGAGGAGATCCGCAAGGTTGATCCTGTACTTGCTGATAAGTGTGTACCAGAGTGTCTCTATAGAGGGTTTTGCCCTGAATTTATGAGTCCTTGTGGTTACTCGAAATCTAAGAAATTTGAGGAAGATTTAGCTAAATATAGGAGTACTAATTATGATAGCTAAAATTATTAAATTCGGGGCACCTTGGTGTCAAGGATGCATCTCAGCAGATATAGCTTTAGATCAACTCAGTGCTATTAATCCAGCTATTGAGATTACTAAAGTGAATATTGAAGAGGATGAAGAAACTCCTGCTAAGTACAAAGTAAGAGGATTACCTACACTTGTGTACTTAAATAGTGAGGATAAGGAGATGGCTCGACACACGGGCAAGATCAGTATCCAAGAGATATTAAATACAATTAATGATGATGGACTATAACAAGGTACATACTGAAATTAAAGATACTTTTGTGGCTAAGAACCATGACTATGGCAACTCTTTCGAAAAATCATTAGATAAGTTTGGATTAGTTGCAGGTGTAGTACGTATTGGAGATAAGTATGAGAGATTAGTTAAACTAACCTCATTACAATCACAACCTACTACACCTAAACCCTCTTTTGGCGAGGCAAAAGGGATGAAAGCTGCAGCTGCAAGAGTAGATGAATCCTTATCAGATACACTAAAAGATATGGCTAATTATTGTATTATGGCAGCAGCCTGGCTAGAATCTAAAGCTTAATAGATATGGATATATTTTATAAAACAGTTTCCAAGAGTACTATGGAAACTATATTCCATTCATATGTAGCACTACTTAGTACACAGTTTGGTAATACAAGGTACTTCAAGGATAAGGATGCTGGATTTACGAATCCTCATCCTCGAATTCTTGATATTTATGGAGAGCATAGTTGGGAAGAGATATCTATGGAGGGGCATGGTACTTATACATACTTCATATGTAAAATTATGCTGAGAATGAAGGATAACACACGTATGGAGTGTCAAAAATATTCTTATAGGCTACTCCAAACTCCTTCAGGCAAGCCAAGATGTGAGGGAAGACATGCTATGGATTTATTAAGTAACCTTAAAAGATTTGAAGACAGTCCAGTATTTAAATCTATAATTGAGGATACCTTTGGAATGATGTAAGTTGTATGATCATATGTGCTTTATCAGACCTACATGGATATCTACCTAAAGATATCCCCAAATGTGAAGTTGTGTGTATTGCAGGGGACATTGTTCCCCTCAATATACAGAACGATATTGCTCAAAGTTTTATATGGTTTGGACATGATTTCCTCCCATGGTGTGAGAGTCTCCCTTGTGAGAAAGTCTTACTAGTAGCAGGTAATCATGACTTCTTCCTTGAGGTATTCTCAAATACTCATCAGGCAGGTAAGAGCTATAAATTTGGAGATAATTCTAAAGTTATCTACTTATGTAATAGCATATACAAGTTTAACCATATGAAATTTTATGGAACTCCTAATGTCACAGACTTATCTGGGTGGGCATTTAACGTAGAGTTCCCAGAGTCCAAGGAGGTATTTGGAAGAATACCTGATTGTGATGTATTAATTACTCACACTCCACCTTTTGATGCTAATAACACTGGTAATGTCTTCGCTTCTCCTACTAAGCCTGACTATGGCTCATGGGAGTTGAGAGATGCTATTAGTGAAAGAAAGATTAAGTATATATTCTGTGGGCATGTCCATACTGGTAATCATAAATTATCTGATTGGGAAGGTCACTATATTGCTAATGTTAGTATCAAGAAGGAAGATTATTCACCGGCTTTTGAGCCACTTTTAATTAATACTAATGAGAATAGAGAAGATAGGATGTAGACCAATTCCTACAGATATTCCTAAGATATTGGATACAGCTATGAGGATTCTTCAGTATGATGACGAGCTTACACCCTCAAGATTAGATAGAAAGGCTATTATTAAGAGTGTAAGTGAGGATGCTAGGGACTCAAGAATGATGGAGTTTCTTCGTGGTATCAAGATATATATCGAGTACCCAACTACACGAGTATCCCAGATTCAACAATCAGACATAGAGAGAATTCTAAGTAAGAGTGATGATGGATATTATAAAGGTGAAACGACTCTTTATGAATTGATTCACTTTGATAATGACATTATCCCTGCTATTCTACACAACAAGGAGAGTAAGATCGGGTTCTCATGGAGACTAGTTGAGAAAACATTTGCTTTCTTACTAACTATCCCATATTACGAATATCTAAGGGCATCTGAGACTATTACTAAGTTAGGGTGTACTTATATTGGAACTGATACATTCATAGCTTCTACAACCGTAAGTCTTGAGAAGTATCATAATAATACAAGGGTAGTGATTCCTAATAATATGTTAGATTGTATTCCTTGGAGTGATGGAAGCTCTTCTAAGTTAAAGGTTGACTTTGTGAATGATAAGTGGACTGTTGAGCAGAAGGGTGGGAATCTTGAGATGAACTTTCTTGAAATGGGAAGGGTAGGAGCAAAACTTGATGATCTTCTTCATATTCATAGAATGCTAGAGGGTGCGTTTAAAAAGCATGGAGAGATGTGTATACCTCCTCTATTTGGAATAAACATACTTCTTATAGGTAATGTGGATCAATTAGCATCTCTCATAAGTCAGCCTGGTTTATTTCAAAATAGAGCAATTAGAGGCCCAATCTGGGAAGCTCTTTACTCCTATAGGATATCTAAATCTTTACGTTTATGAAACACTTCCAATGATTACTAATTCTACAACTCCAGCATTATGTTTAGATGACCTAACGCTGATACCAGCTCCCTACAGTCTTATTACGAGTAGGAAGGAGTGCAATCCATATATAAATACAAAGGGTGCACTCCCGTTGTTCACCGCTCCCATGTCATCAATTATTGATGAGACTAATTGGGTTACCTTTGCTAATGAAGGTATCTCCACTATTATTCCAAGAACTGTTCCTATTGAAATAAGACTTGAGTTAATGACTCAAACTTTTATAGCAGTTTCAGTTGAAGAATTCATAAAGTTTTTCTGCACTCCTGAGAATCAGAAGAGCCTTCATAAGACTCTTACTGAAAATAATCAGACGGCTTATATTTGCTTAGACATTGCTAATGGGCATGTTAAAGCATTCATAGACCTTTGTGAAGGTGTTAAGAAGGAATTTAGGGATAAGGTTCAGATAATGACTGGAAATATCGCCAATCCTGCTGCTTATATGCTCTATGTACAAGCTGGTATAGACTATGTCAGGGTAGGTATTGGTACTGGATCTCAATGTACTACATCAGCTAATACAGGTGTTCATTTCCCAATGGCTACCTTACTGGAGTACATTAATAATATTAAGTCAGCTATTAAAGATGTGCCGAAGCCTAAGATAGTAGCAGATGGTGGATTCAAAAATTATGATGATATCATTAAAGCGATCGCTTTAGGTGCAGACTATGTGATGCTTGGAAAAGTATTTGCTGAATGCCAGGAAGCATGTGGCCCAATTAAGTCTATATGGAGGAATGGTGAGGAAGTATTCATGAGGGAGTACTTTGGGATGTCTACTAAGAAAGCACAGTCTCTTATGGGCAAGAGTGAGCTTAAAACATCTGAGGGAATATCCTCAATGGTTGAGGTTAAATACCCACTTAAGAAGTATGTGAATAACTTTAAAGATTATCTTAGAAGTGCTCTTAGTTATGCAAATTGTAGAGATGTTAGTGAGTTCAGACGTAAGGCTGTTCTTACTGTAATCTCTCCTCTTGCGAGAAACACATACTTTAAGTAATGACATACCAAGAATTTGTAGAGACTTATAAGCCTATGAAGAATAGGCTGAATCCTGCTGCAGACTTTGATGGAACATTATTTGCTACAACAGAGTTTTGTAAAATTGGCCCAGAAGTTATTCGATATAGAAAACTTTGGTCAGTATATAAACAGGAGGTACTTAATCCCGAAACTGGCTTGGATGAGTGGAGAACCTTCATCATCCCTGGCACTTTCAATGGTCAGGTAATGATAGGCTATATGGTAACAGAAGTACCATACGAGTATGGACGTAGTATAGTGGTATTACTTGAATAAAAAATCCCCGGTAGAGCTTATAGGCCCTATCGGGGAATTTTTTTAGACTTCAGACTATCTCATATTAGTTGTAAATGTATCATACAAGTTGAAGAAGTCTTGTGCAGCATTAGCACCTGGGAGTAATCTTGTTGTAAAGTAGAAGGGCCCTCTCTTATCACGAGAGTCCTTGTCCCATATCAAGAATCCTTTATAATCCTCACCAGTAATTAAATCTCTAGTCTCATCAACAATATTATTAAAGAACCCAGTAATATTATTGATATGTCCTATCATAGCTGTAGGAGAAGTAATAATATCTTGTGCACTTGCAAAGTTTACGAAGAAGGACGCCTCAAGGAAAGATCCATATAAAGATCTATATAAGTTCTGAGTAGCCAATGTCATGAAGTAGTTATCATCCTTATCTTCAGGCTCTGGGATTAATCCTTTAGATGCCATAGTTAGTAAGAATATTATTACAATACTCTGAAATTCATAAGCAAGAGCTTTCAATTTATTGAGTCTTAACTGAAGAAAATCATCGAATGTAAACTCTGTCTTAGAAGCAGTGGGGTGAGCTGCAAAATACTCATCATATTGCTTTCTAGCAGCTACTTCATTTTGACCTAAATTTCTACCAGCTACAACTCCTATAATGGGTAATGATCTTACAAATAGTCTTACAAAAGCCTTGCCAATTTCAGCACCACTTGAGGAAAATTCTTTGAATCCTACTAAGAATCTACCAACATCATACTCTTGAGTTACAGGATCATAATCAAATGATTTCCATCTAGTCTGCAACAATCCTGGCATCCAGTTTCTATAAAGCATTATTAAAGAACCTGCAACTGTAGTACCAGCCAAATAAGAGTCTTCTGCAGGCATAATACCTTTTACAGTAGTTGCAGCTGCTTGAGCCATAGCTCTAAACCTAATAGCTTCATCTTTAGTAACCTCATTAAGCTTATATTCTCCAGTAATATTATCTACCTCGAATAAATCCACAAGCCTTTTAGCTCCTTCTACCTTACTCATTCGAACGATTCTCTGCTTATTAGAGTCCCAACCCCATTCATACATCATTGAAGTAAGAATTCTTCTATCAATCATATTATCAGTCTTCTCAAGTAAGATAAACATATTCTCTAGATTGATAATTTTATTAATCTTATTAGCAGATAGTTCCATAGCCTTTTCCTTCCATAGATCTTTATTACCAATATGGAAGTGCTCTATAATCGCTTGATACTTCAAGGGATCAGATTTTTTTAAGACTTCAGCCGCTTTAAAATCTTCAACAGTGAAGTATTTTCCTTCAGCAGCCTGAAGGTAGAAGTTAAGAACATTCTGAACATAGTTTCGCACTCCAAGTACAGGCTTTAAACCAAGGGTAGATGCAGCTGCCCACTGAATGTTCTTTCTTAGAACTAAGTTCCATGAAAATTCTCTTCCTCCTACTGTAAAGGTCTTCCCTCCATCTTGGGAGGTTTTACCATATACATATAAATCTATATATTTCTCAAGAGTAGCAATATCATCACTCTGTAAGCCAATAGCTGATAGAACTTTATCCCTAAATCTATTCATATATGGTCTATTATCATCAATAGATGTGTTAACCATATTAGTCTTAGCAGAAGCTAATAGATTTTGAGCAGCAGCTTCTATAGTCTTCATATGCTTATAAGTGTATATTGACTTAGTCATTGTAATAAGTACTCTAGATAAGTCATATGATTTCTCAGTAACACCCTTAGCTAATTGAAGCTTACGAATAGCTTGAGATCTAGCTCTTTTCCAATCATCAGTATCTTTAGGAATACTAGGATCTATTGTGTCCTCAGCTGCTTTAATTTCCTTCTTAGTTAAAGAACTACGTAGTGGATCTATATAGAAGACAGGTATATGTTTAATAGGATTACCTTGATAGTCAACCTCCATAGCATCTTCCTTACTCTTATAGACTATATCAGATTCATCACGAGTCTCAAAGGATTGCAAAAGTATATTTCCTAATTTACCTAAAGCAGCTGGGCCACTTTGGAATAGGGAATCTATTAGATCTTGACGAACATTAGCAATAAATTTACTACCAATCTCCCTACCAGTTATATCAGCAAACTCCCTATTGAAATCAATATACATATTATAGTAATCAAAGAGAGGTTTATTTTCTGCAATGTACTTATACTCATCAGTATAATAATCACTAATGGTATCTTCCCTTACATACTTGGTAGAGATAAACCTATTCTTTGGATTATACAATGCATCTTTATTAAAGGATACATCATGAGTAGACCTCCAATCAAAGTATAATTTGTTGTAAAAATCCTCATCATGTAAGCCCTCATGCTTAGCAAGAGTATCTTGCCACTTCTTATTAGCTGCTTCAAAATCCTCAAGAGCTTTACCAGTATACTTAAAGACAGTCTTCTTATCTCGTGCTACTTCAAAGTGGTGTAATATCCAATTAGCATTAAGAGTTCCCTTCTCTCTGGAAGCATTAAAATCATCGTAGAAACTCTTCTTAATCTTATTAATTAAAGTACCCTTCTCCTTATTGATGAGTTTATTAAAGGCATCTTGAAGAGTTATATTATTCTTCTCTGCCCATTCTCTAAGAGCTATTGTTCTATCAGATATAATCTTAGTAGAAGATACCATATCATTATAAAACTTATCTTGGGCACCCTTTACAAGTTTAGAAAATGCTTGAAAGACTGGGTGACTCTGCTCACTTAACTTCCTAAACCATCTCTGAAAGAATCCTAATTTAGGGCCAGGTTCAGTAATATCTACACCAGTATTTTCACGGAGTAGGTCTTGTATAGCTTGGCTAAAATCAGTCTTTAACCTAGCTCCCACACCAATAGCCTGATTAAGTCTATTTGTTAAATCATCATCTCCAATC
>ERZ835980.2636-NODE-2636-length-15638-cov-7.603542_pt1 | contig 15638 bp, 11 predicted proteins | sample MGYA00519943_ERZ835980 | MGnify/ENA primary metagenome ERZ835980 (study PRJEB31850, sample SAMEA3708791) | human gut metagenome | biome: human gut; feature: human-associated habitat; material: faeces | place: China | collected 2014 ... | reverse complement strand
CGCGCTTGGCCAGATAGTCGTTGACGGTGACGATGTGGACGCCCTCGCCGGTCAGTGCGTTCAGGTAGGCGGGCAGCGTGGCCACCAGCGTTTTGCCTTCACCGGTCTTCATCTCGGCGATGCGGCCCTGGTGCAGCACGATGCCGCCCACCAGCTGGACGGGGTAGGGGCGCATGCCCAGCACGCGGTCGGCGGCCTCCCGCACGGCGGCAAACGCCTCCGGCAGGATGTCGTCCAGCGTCTCGCCGTTGGCAAGGCGCTCCTTGAACTCGGGGGTCTTGGCCTGGAGCTGCGCGTCGGTCAGGGCCTTGTACGCGTCCTCCAGCGCCGTGATCTTATCCACGATGGGATAGATGCTCTTCAGCTCGCGCTGGCTGTATGTTCCGAAAACCTTGGTAAACAGTCCCATATATCCGTATCCTTTCCATGTAAAAGAATATGTATCCAGTATTACAAGTATACAGTATACCACAGGAGAGTGTCTAATGCAAAAGAATTTCTGTGAACAATTTGCGGCAGGCGGCGGGCAAAGGACGCGCTTTGCAGTTGTACAGGCCGGAAAAATGTGGTATACTTTCCCATATAAACTTTGAAAAGGAGTTTCCGCCATGAAGCTGAGCTTTTACGGCGCTGACCAGTGTGTTACCGGCAGCTGCCATTGTCTGGAGGTCAACGGAAAGAAAATACTGGTGGACTGCGGATTGCAGCAGGGACGGGACGAGATCGACAACGCCGCCCTGCCGTTCCATCCGGGCAGCATCGACGTGGTGCTGGTGACCCACGCCCACATCGACCACTCGGGGCGCATCCCCATGCTCATCAAAAACGGGTTTCAGGGCCGCATCATCACCACGCGGCTGACGGCGGAGCTGCTGGACATCATGCTGCAGGACTCCGCCCACATCCAGGAGCAGGACGCGGAGTATCAGAACCGCAAGAACAAGCGGGCCGGCCGGCCGGAGGTGCAGCCCATCTACACCGTGGCCGACGCCATACAGGTGCGGGAGTATATCCAGACCTGCGAGTACGGTCAGCAGGTGCAGGTCACCGACGACGTGACGGCGGAGTTCATCGACGCCGGGCATCTGCTGGGCTCCGCCAGCATCAAGCTGACGTGCCGCGAGGGCGGCGAGACGCGGACCGTGGTGTTCTCCGGCGATATCGGCAATGTGGATCAGCCCATCATCCGCAACCCCCAGTTCTTCGACAGCGCCGATTATGTGCTGATGGAGTCCACCTACGGCGACCGCAACCACACGGAGGTGTGGAGCTATACCGATCAGCTGGCACAGATCATCGACGAGACGCTGGCCAAGGGCGGCAACGTGGTGATCCCTGCCTTTGCCGTGGGCCGCACCCAGGAGCTGCTGTACTTCATCCGGGAAATCAAGGACAAGGGGCTGGTGACGTCCGTCAGGGACTTCCCGGTGTATGTGGACAGTCCGCTGGCCAAGAAGGCCACCACCATTTTCTGCGGCGACCTGCGGGGCTATCTGGACGAGGACGCGCTGGCACTGGTGCAGGACGGCACCCACATGTTCAATTTCCCCGGCCTGCACCTGACGGAGACGGTGGAGGAGTCCAAGCTGCTGAACATGGACAAGACCCCCAAGGTCATCATCTCCGCCAGCGGCATGTGCGACGCGGGCCGCATCCGCCACCACCTGAAGTACAACCTGTGGCGGGGCGACAGCGCCGTGGTGTTCGTGGGCTTCCAGTCCCCCGGTACGCTGGGGCGGAACCTGCTGGACGGCGCGCCCAGCGTGAAGCTGTTCGGCGAGGAGATCGCCGTGCGGGCCAAGATCGTGAATTTCCAGGGGCTGTCCTCCCACGCCGACCACGACCATCTGGTGGACTGGGTGAAGCACTTCTCCCCGGAAAAGACCACCCATGTGTTTATCGTACACGGCGACCGGGAGGTGGCGCCGGTGTTCGCAGAGACGGTGAAGGGACTGGGCTTCGCGGCTCACGCGCCCCAGTACACCGAGGAGTATGACCTGATCGCCGACAGGAAGCTGGCGGCAGGCTATCTGCCGGAGCGTAAGACCCGGGCCTACGACGGCGCGCCCAAGGCTACAGGCGCCTATCAGAAGCTGGTGCAGCTGGGCGATATGCTCATCGGGCTCATCCGCCGCAGCAAGGGCCGGGACAACAAGACGCTGGCCGCCTTTGCCGAGGCCATCAGCAAGGTCGTCAGCAAGTTCGAGTTCTGAGCCGTGCCGGAGAAGAACCAGATATATCGCGCCCGCATCGAGGGGTACACCTCCGAGGGACTGGGCGTGGCCCGCATCGACGGGCAGGCGGTGTTCGTACACCGGGCGCTGCGGGGCGAGGACTGTGACGTCCTTATCCTGAAGGTGCTGAAAAACGCCGCCTTCGGCAAGACGGTGCGGGTGCATGCGCCGTCGCCCCACCGGGTGGAGCCGGACTGCCCGTACTACGGGCGGTGCGGCGGCTGCGACTTCCGCCATATGGACAGGGCCGAGGAGCTGGACGCCAAGCGCCAGCGGGTGCAGGACGCGCTGCGCCGCATCGGCGGCAGCGCCGTGACGGTGGAGGGCATCGACGGCGGCGAGCCGCTGCACTACCGCAACAAGAGCCAGTACCCGGTGGCGGCGGACGGCAGCGTGGGCTTCTACAAGGCCAGGAGCCACCAGGTCGTCCCGGTGGAGACGTGCCTGATCCAGAAGCCGCAGGCCGACGCAGCGGCCCGGGCGCTGCGGACATACATCGGGACCTGCGGCGTCAGCTGCTACGACGAGAGGACCCGGCGGGGGCTGGTGCGGCACCTGTATGTCCGCACCAACGGCGCGGGGCAGTCGCTCATCTGCGTGGTGGTGAACGGGGAAAAGCTGCCCCGCGAGGAGACGCTGGTGGCCCTGCTGCGGCAGGCGGTGCCGGAGGCCGTGGGCGTGGTGCTGGGGGTGAACACCCAGCCCACCGGGGCGGTGCTGGGATCGGCATACCGGACGCTGTGGGGCACGGACGTGCTGACGGACACCCTGTGCGGCCTGACGTTCCGGCTCAGCGTGCCGTCGTTCTATCAGGTGAACCGGGAGATGGCGGAGGTGCTGTACGCCCGGGCCGTGGAGTTCGCGGGACTGACGGGGACGGAGACGGTGCTGGACCTGTACTGCGGCGCGGGCACCATCACACAGGTGATGGCGCGGCACGCGGCCCGGGTCATCGGTGCGGAGATCGTGCCGGAGGCCATCGCGGACGCAGAGGAGAACGCCCGGCGCAACGGCGTGGAGAATGTGGAGTTCCTCTGCGGCGACGCGGCGGCCGCGGCGGCGGACTTTGCCGCCAGAGGGCTGCGGCCCGACGTGATCTGCGTGGACCCGCCCCGGAAGGGGCTGGCCCCGGAGGTGGTGCGCGCGGCGGCGCAGATGGCGCCGGGGCGCATCGTGTATGTGTCCTGCGACCCGGCCACGCTGGCCCGGGACGTGAAGCTGTTTGCCCAGGAGGGCTATGAGGCCGTCCGGGCCGCGGCGGTGGACATGTTCCCCGGCACCGCCAATGTGGAGACGGTGGTGCGGCTGGAGCCGCGGAAAAACTGAAAAGCAGGGCAGGAGCGCGGCGTCCGGAGGGCGGTGCGCTCTTGCTTTTTGCGGCGGCGGACGGTATAATGGCCTCACATCTGCCGCGATGCGGCAGCGGCCGCCGGGGGGCGCGCCGCGCCGGAAACAGACGATGCATCGGGGCACAGGGGGAACAGAGTATGCTGACGAAGGAAGTGCTCATCAACTCGCTGCGGCCCTACTGCGGCGTGATCATGGAATACGACCGGCGGAACGGTCGGATCTGCGTCCACTGGGGCGGCGAGCTGGCGGCAAGCGTGCGGCAGCGCTGGCTCCTGCCGGAGGAGCTGCGGGATGCCATCCGCAGCAGCGGCATCACCTCCCAGGAGACGGCGGTGTGGAGCCGGTATCTCAACGCCGCGTATCTGCGGAAGTTCTTTGAGCGGGGCGCCGAGAGCGAGAGCTTCCGTATGGAGTTCCAGGGAAACGACCGGCGGATAAGGCAGTACGACATCCGTGTGGAGAAGCTGGACGGGGACTCGCTGCTGATCTCCGGGCGGGTGGCGCGGGAGGACGGTGTGGACGCGCTGACCGGCGTGTACAGCCGCAGCTACTACGAGACGCACCTGAAGACCGGGGAGGCCCGGGGCGGCGTGGCCATCATCGATCTGGACGATCTGAAGCTGTGCAACGACACCTACGGCCACGACGGCGGCGATGAGATGCTGACGGCGGCGGCGCGGGTCATGCAGGACGCGGCCAGCACGGACGGCATGGTGGTGCGCTACGGCGGCGACGAATTCCTCCTGCTGCTGCCAGAGGCGGAGGAGGAGCAGTTCCCGGCGGTGCTGGAGGAGATCCGGGTACGGACGGCGGCTCTGCGGATGCGGGAGCAGCCGGGGCTGCGGCTGACCGCCAGCATCGGCGGTGTTATGGCACGGGACGAGACGGTGGCCGACGCCGTGCTGCGGGCGGACCGGCTGATGTACCGGGCCAAGCAGCGGAAGGACTGCGTCATTCTGGAGGGACAGACACCGGACGACAGCGCACCGGAGGAGCAGGCGCCGCTGCTGCTGGTGGTGGACGACGCGCCGCTGAACCGGGAGCTGCTGATGGCCATGCTGGGAGACGGCTACCGGTATCTGGAGGCGTCGGACGGCGCGGCATGTCTGGAGCTGCTGGAGCAGTACGGCACCGGCATCGAGCTGGTGCTGCTGGACCGGCTGACGGAGGTGAGCAGCGCCTACCGGCTGACACAGGCCCAGTGCGTCACCATCAGCGCCGCCGCAGCGCTGCACGACGTGGGAAAGATCGGCGTGGATCAGAGCATCCTCAATAAGCCTGGGCGGCTGACGCCGGAGGAGTTCGAGGCGGTGAAGCTGCACACGGTCATCGGCGAGGAGCTGCTGCGGGGCATGCGGGAGTACCGGGGCGAGGAGCTGCTGGAGACGGCGGCGGAGATCTGCCGCTGGCACCACGAGCGGTATGACGGCGGCGGCTATCCCGACGGCCTGAAGGGGGACGACATCCCCATCGCGGCGCAGGTGGTGTCGCTGGCGGACGTGTACGACGCGCTGGTGAGCCGGCGGGTCTACAAGGAGGCGTACACGCCGGAGCGGGCCATGGAGATGATCCGGGAGGGGCAGTGCGGCGTGTTCAACCCGCTGCTGGTGCAGTGCCTGACGGACATACAGGACGCGCTGCGCACCGAGGTATATGCCGGGGGACCGGCAAGCTGAAAAAGAGGTGAACGGAGACGACACTGATGGAATTTTACCGCCGTATCGGCACCGATGGGGCGCAGGTGACGGCGCGGCTGGGCGGCGAGGCCATGACCGCGCGGTTCATCCGGCGCTTTGCGTCGGATGGGAGCTATGGCGCGCTGGCGACGGCGCTTGACGCCGGTCAGGGACAGGAGGCTTTCCGGGCGGCCCATACACTGAAGGGCGTTGCGGCCAATCTGGGCTTTGAGCGGCTGTGGGAGGCGGCGTCCGCACTGACGGAGCAGCTGCGCGGTGGCGCCATCACCGATGAGACGGCGGCGCTGGCGGACGCGGTGTCCGCGCAGTACGCACAGGTGACGGCGGGCATCGCGGAGCTGGAAGATGATGGAAAATCGGCGGCGGAAAGGTAAGGAAATGTGAAAAATCCACCAAAAAACTTGACAGAACCGGCAGAAAGTGGTATGGTAGAAGATACAAATTCAAACGGATTTTTGGCAAAGCGGGTGAAAGCCCGCGACGCAAAGCTACGGTGTCTAAACGAACTATTTCGCATGATCGACCGGCTGCAAGCAGTACACAGTGCGTGTACTGGTGCAGCCGGTCTTTTTATTTTTTCACGAATCAAAAGGGAGGTATACGCATGAAGAAAAACGCGGGGAGCGTGGTCCTCACAGTGGTCGGCGCGGTGCTGTGCGCTGTGTTTTCGTTTTTGCTGGTGTGCAATGTGATCATTATCGTCAAGGGGACGCTGCACCCGGAGACACCGCCCACGGTGCTGGGCGTGGCGCCCATGGTGGTGCTGTCCGGCTCCATGAGCGGCACGGCGGAGGACCATATCGAGGTGGGCGACCTGATCTTTACCACCACGCCTGATCTGGACAGCCTGCAGGTGGGCGATGTGGTGGCCTTTATGGACGACGACGTGGTGGTGACCCACCGCATCGTGGACATCACGGCGGACAAGAGCGGCAAAAAGCAATTCGTCACCAAGGGCGACGCCAACAACACGGAGGACCCGGCCATCTATCCCGAGAGCGTGATCGGCGTGTACAGAGGGCGCATCCCCAAGCTGGGCGACTTTGCCCTGTTTTTGCAGAAGCCGCTGGGCATGGCGGTGTTCATCGGCGTGCCGGTGTGCGCCTTCGTCATCGGCGATGTGATCCGCCGGCGGAAGCAGGCGCAGCACAGCGACGAGGAGACGGCCCGCCTGCGGGAGGAGCTGGAGCGGCTGAAGGCCGCCGGCAGCGGCGCGGCGCCGCAGTAAAAAATGTGTAGCCTCTGCGGCTGCCGGGAAAGGGACGGCAGGCGCAGTGACATACAAAAATTCAAAGCGGAGAGCGGCGGGAGACCGCTCCCCAGAAATCACCAAGGAGGAGTTCCATTATGACAAAGAAGAAAAATGTACTGATGAGAAGCGCCGGCCTGCTGCTGGTGCTGGTGCTGGTGACGTCCTGCTTCGTGGGCAGCACCTTCGCCAAGTACACCGTGGGCGGCCGCGGCGATGATACTGCCCGTGTGGCCAAGTTCGGCGTGACCATCACGGCCAACGGCGCTACATTCGCCAAGGAGTATGACACGGATGACAAGACCGTTGTGGGTACTATCGCCCAATCCGTGGTGTCTTCTGATGACAGCAAGTTGGTAGCCCCCGGCACCAAGGGCGATATGGTCAGCATGGAGCTTAAGGGCACCCCGGAGGTGGCTGTGCAGGTGACGTACCTTGCCACAGTGACCCTCAATGACAACTGGGTGAATGAGGAAGGCAAATTCTACTGCCCGCTGCAGATCAAGGTAAAGAGCGAAACGGGAACCAATGGCGTGACCATCTGCGGTTTGGATTTCGACAGCAAGGACGCATTTCAGACGGCTGTGGCAACTGAGATCAGCCGTGCCAGCAATAAGTATGAGGCCAAGACCGATCTGAGTACTGTCGTGACACCTGCTGTCAGCTGGGCGTGGGCCTATGATGGAGGTACTCTCGGTGCGAATCAAAAGATTGCGCAGACCGATAAGGACGACACCTATCTGGGCGATCAGGCCGCTCTTGGCAACGCCGCCAACATCCAGTTGACGGTGCAGACCACCGTGACCCAGATCGACTGATCGAGACTCTATTCCCCCCCTTTTTACAATAGAGACGTACACACCCCCCACCGAGGGGCGCTGCCGCGGGGCAGCGCCTCCCGGCGTGTACGCAGGCGGCCCGGCGGACGGGCCTTCGGCGTATGCGCCGGTGCAAGACCAGCGGAAAGAGGAGAGCCACCCCATGCGCAGTTCCGAAATAAACAGGACGCGGCTGAGAACCGCGGTGCTCATATTGTTCCTGCTTCAGACGCTCATGCTTCCTGCTGCCATCGGGGTCACCTACGCATCCCGCAGCCTGAGGCCTGAGCATATTCTCACTTATAGCGCCGGGAGGCTGGTATGGGACGCGGCAACGGATACCGACAGCAGCGGCGCGGCGCGGCTGCGGCTGTTCGACACGGCGTACAGCCATGTGGACAGCGGCGACGGCGCGGAGGTGGTGGCCCCCGGCACGGAGGGCGGCAGCCTGGTGCGGCTGAAGAACGAGGGCGGCAGCACCGTGACCTATACGGCGGTGCTGTACCGCCTCCGGACGGAGGATGTGCCGGTGCAGGCGGCGCTGGAGGGCGAGGGCTTCGCCGACACGGCGGAGTACGCCCTGCCGGAGAACGCGGCGCGGGAGGATGTGCTGCGGGCCGTGACGGGCAAGGTGGAGGCCGGACGGATACAGGATTTCGACATCCAGTGGCTGTGGCGGTTCGACGACGGCCCGGTGCAGGATCAGGCGGACACGGCGCTGGGCGACAGCGCGGCGGCGGGCCGGGCGGCCCGGGTGACGCTGGGGTTCTATCTGGTGGTGTCGGAGGAGCCGGGACAGTGGATACGGCCCGATGAGTACAAGACGGGGGACGGCTTCCCGCTGGGCTGGTATGTGGGCATGATGGCGGTGACCGGCACGGCGCTGGCGGTGCTGGGCCTGGGCGGAAGGAGACGCAGAAGCGATGAAGATGAGAAGGGCGGCCAGACTGGCCGGTAGGATATGCAGCGGTGCGGTGACAGCGGTGCTGGCGGTGCTGCTGGCGGCGAATCTCTATGTGCTGGCGGCCCAGCGGCTGGGCACAGAGGATCCGGCGGTGCTGGGTCTGCGCAGCGCCGTGGTGCTGACGGGCAGCATGTCCGGCACCATCGAGCCGGACGATCTGGTGGTGACCCATGAGGAGGCGTCCTACGACGCCGGGGACATCATCATGTTCCGCAGCGGCAGCCATACGGTGACGCACCGCATCACGGCGGTGACGGCGGAGGGCTACCGCACCAGAGGCGACGCCAACAACACGGAGGACGCCGCCGTGACGCCGCCGGAGGATGTGCTGGGACGGGTCGTTCTGGTGCTTCCCGGCGTGGGCGGCGCAGTGCGGCTGCTGCGGACGCCGCTGGGCATGCTGTGCCTGGTGCTGGCGCTGCCGCTGGTGCTGTGGGCGCCGGAGGCGCTGGGACGGCGCAAGGTCAAAGAGGCATAAGGCGGAAGGGAGGCTGTGCTCTGTGGAGGAACAGAAGAAAAAGAACCGGGTGCGTCTGCCGCTGCGGGCGTACCTCCTGTATCTGCTGGTGGTCACGTTCGCACTGACGGGCGTGACGTTTTCCCGTTATGTGACCTCCTCCTACGGCGGAGACGCGGCGCGGGTGGCTGTCATCCGGGACCTGACGGTGACGGAGACGGGAGATGTGCCGGCGGACGGCGGCAGGTGGCTGCTGGCGCCGGGGGTGGACGTTACCAAGAACGCTGTGGTGACGCTGGAGAGCAGCGAGATGGCGTGCTATGTGTTTCTGGAGCTGGAGACGGAGGGCTGGCAGCGTACCGGCACCCACAGCTACGCCATACAGGACGGCGCGGGCAAGGTGCTGTCGGCATGGCGCGTGGAGACGGCGTGGCAGTTTCTGTCCGGCGGAACGGACAGCGCCGTGTATTATCAGATCGTACCGGCCAACACGCCGTTTTCCGCGGCGGTGATCGGGGACAGCGGACGCATCACGGTCAGCGCCGATGTGACGGCCAGCCGCCTGCGGGCACTGGCGGACACGGGGCTGCGCATCGACATACAGGCAGCCGCCGTGCAGTATCAGGGACTGGACGACGGCATGGACAGTACGACCCGGGCCGAGGCGGCCTGGAGCGCGGTGCGCGCCGCGTCATGAGACAACAGGGGGACGCGAGATGGATCGCAGAAGCAATGAAAAGCAGAGAGGCCGGCGGCTGGTATCGCTGCTGCTGAGCCTTGTGATGACGGTGCAGCTGCTGCCGGCGCTGGTGACGGAGGCGGACGCGGCGGAGCTGTCCGTGTCGGTGACGCAGGACGGCCGGGCCGTGGAGCAGATAACCGTCAGTCAGGCGGAGAACGCCGCGGCGGAGGCGGTATGCACCGCGGAGAACGCCGCCGTGCAGTGGCAGATCCTCACCGAGGCGGGCTGGGTGGACATCTACGGCGCGGACGATACGGCGCTGACGGTGTCCTACGCACTGGTGCGGGAGACGCTCAGCGGCGCCGGGGACGCCTATGTGCGGTGCAGGGCCGAGGCGGACGGGGAGACGGCCGTCTCCGACCCGGTATGCGTCACGGCGGCGCACGCCGTACCGGTGACGCAGGCGGAGGTGACGGCCTACGAGACGGCGCAGGCCCAGGAGCGGGCCGCGCAGCTGGCGGAGACGGCGGCGGACGCGAAAAGGGCGGCCCGCCGGGCCGGACGCAGCGCCCATACCAGCGAGTATGTCCAGATATCCATCAACTATCTGGATGCGGGGACGGGGCTGCCCGTGTATACGGGCTTCAGCGCCCAGATCGAGCGGGGCACGGCGTACAGCAATACGGTGATCTCCCCCACCTATCTGGGCTACGCGCCGTACTACAACGCGGCGAAGCCGGACATCACCGTGCCGGCGCAGGGCGAGGTGGACGCGCCGGACAAAGCGGACAGCATCGTGCTGCACATAACGGAGGACTATGACAAGGCCGCGTATGTGGTGAACGTGTACTACAAGGCCATCGACGTGCCCTACGCGGCGCGGTTCTATTTCCAGAACATCCACGACGATTTCTACACGGAGGACGTGTCGCTGTACCAGCAGCGCACCGCCCGCACCGGCACCATCATCACCAATGAGATGCTGGCGGCGGACGCGGCCCACTCCGTGGGCTTCAACAAGCTGTACCACTATCCCGAGGCGGTGGCGGCGGACGGCTCCACCGTGTTTGAGTGCTACTACGATCGGAATTATCACCTCATCAAGTTCGACACCAACGGCGGCTACGGCACGGAGCCGGTGTACGCACGGTACGGCGCGCCGTTTCTGGTGAACGAGCCTACCCGCCACGGCTATGTGTTCGGCGGCTGGGATCTGGTGAAGGAGAACGGGAAGGGCGACGGCACGGCGGACACGCTGCCCGCCGCCATCCCCGACGAGAACCTGAGCTACATCGCTATCTGGACGCAGGCGGAGACGACCTACACCAAGGTGTACTGGCTGCAGAACGCCGACGACGACAGGTACAGCTATGTGGGCGCGGAGAGCGTGGGCGCCGTCTCCGGCGAGACGGTCAGCGGCGGCGACGATCTGACGGCCACCACCGCCCTGTGCCATCTGGAGAACGATGAGAGCCACACCCACAGCAACGATTGCTATGCCCAGAGCTTCCGGCAGTATGTGTACAGCCACGCGGATAAGGATGTGCTGGTGGAGGGCGACGGCTCCACTGTGGTCAACGTCTACTACACCCGGCGGGTGTACACCATGCGGTTCTTCTACGCGCACGAGTGGAAGAACGGCGGCGATCCGAAATACTACATCGTGGGCGGCAGCACCTACAGGTTCGGCCATCAGAATGACGGCATGGACGGGCGGAGCGACCAGTACGGGCGTCCGAAGAGGAACGGCGCCGTGGTGAACGACGTGACGTCCCTGCTGGAGAATATCGCCAGCAGCCAATGGGGCGAGGTGCCGGCGCTGCCGAAGATCAACGCGCCGGCAGGCGTGACGTACACCACCGGTACGCTGCCGGAGAGCGGCTACAACGAGAGGGAACACAAGTTCTATTACTTTGAATTCGATGCGCGGTACGGCGCAGACCTGTCGGCGCTGTGGCCCAGCGAGGTGTTCGAGAAGGTGGAGGTGTCCGGCGCCCACACCAGCAACGAGGCCAAGGATCACATGGGCGAGGGGCAGTGGGGCAACTACGCCTATTTCGCCGGGTGGAACGGCGAGTACAACATCCAGTACAACTGGACGAACAGCAACGCCACCATCAAGTGCTATTATCCCATTCTGGACGAGCAGCTGGTGTATAAGGACAGCTTTGTTACGGATACGCGGTTCGCAGACCGGCAGGATCCCGATGATATGAACTTCCTGGCCTTCTTCGACAACGGCGCGGACATCAGATGGAGCAATCCCCGGCAGTGGATCTACAAGCTGTATGTGGAGACGCCGGCGGGCCAGGAGGGAGACACGGAGTTCAACGGCGTGTCCTACGACCTGTACCGCACCGTGTACGCCACCGATGACAACAAAACGATCGAGAGCCAGACCCGGCCGGGCCTGCCGGGCTTTGCCAGTGCAACCGGCGGCGACGGCAACAAGGGCTGGCTGCAGGAGGAGAACGGTACGCTGGACGACGGGCGGCTGAGCTATACCGCCAACCTGTTCTACAAGCGGCAGAGCTACAATCTGGCGCTGCACAATTACAGCGGGGCCAAGGATTACGACGTGCCCTTTGAGGGAGGCATCGACGCCTATATCCGGGAGGCCACCGGCAACGAGGCGGGCATCCCGCCCTATCCGGCCACGCTGGAGAAGGACGCCTATACCTTCGGCGGCTGGTACACCAGCCCCGGCTGCTATGACGGCAGCGAATATGTGCCGGGCAGCACCATGCCCGCCGCTCACCTGGTACTGTACGCCAAGTGGGCGCCGGTGCAGCATGACGTGCGGTTCTTCCGCACCTACGACGACATGCTGGCCTATGAGGCGGGGGACACCTCCGTGGAGGTGCTGCACGACCTGAAGGTGGATCACGGCGCGCTGGCGGAGGGCGTGGCGCCGCCGGAGGATACCAGCGGCCACGACTACGTCTTCGGCGGCTGGTTCTACATGAAGAACCACAAGAAAACGGCCTATACGCCGCTGGATATGCCCGTCGTCCGGGACATGAACGTGTTCGCGGACTGGGGCACCCACTCGGCGCAGCCGTTCATCATCCACTACGTCACGCTGGAGGCGGAGACGGCCGCCGCGTGGACGGCGGCGGCCCGGGCCGCCGCGCTGTACAACCCCCGGGACAACACGGCCTATACGGCCAGCAGCGGCGGCGAGACGCGGCGCTACGTCTATCTGGCGGAGGACGGCGGGTTCCACCGGACGGTGGCCGACGATTCCGTCGGCTATGCGTTCCAGGGGACTACCCGGACGTTTATCCCCAAGGCGGGCGCGCCCCTTGACCAGCTGTACGACGACTACAACAGCGGATACTATCCCACACTGGCCAGCCACTCCGCCACCATCCAGTACGAGGACGACAAGAGCGATCCCACGGCGAACGTGTTCACGTTCACCTACGTCCACGCGGAGAATATCGGCTACACCGTGGAGTACCGGTACCTCAGCGACGACCGGCTCATCCCGGACGCGCCCCGCGGCGGCACCGTGGAAAAGACCACGCAGATGGCGGTGGTGACGGAGCGGTTCGCCGTGATCACCAACTACATGCCGGATGCATTCTACAAGCGGCTGGTGCTGGCGGTGGAGAAGGACGAGAACGGCAAGTATGTGGGCTCCAAGGACAACGTGGTGACATTCTACTACACGCCGGACGTGCAGAACGCCTACTACGCGGTGCACCACATGCTGCAGGATCTGGACGCGGCGGGGGATGCCCTGACGCCGGACGGAAACGGCGGCTACGTCAACTACACCGAGGCGTCGTTCCACACGGAGGGCATCGGCGCGGTGGGCAGCATGCAGACCATCCGGCCCCAGACCTTCAGCGGCTTCACGCCGCTGACCACCGGCGTGGTGACGGCGGACGGCACGGCGCAGCAGGTGACGCAGGGCGCGGACGGCTTTACGTTCACCATCAGCGCCGACGGCGCGGAGCTGTATGTGTTCTACGTCCGGAACACCCAGAGCTACCGGGTGTACCACCTGCGGTACGGCACGGACATCAGCAATCTGGCGGGTCTGACTTACAACAAGGACGACACGGAGCACAGCAACGGCGTGCTGCTGCCGGTGAAGACCGACGAGGGGCGCTACGGCGCGGTGGTGACGGCGCAGGCCGAGGACATCGACGGCATGAGCTGCGTGTCGGCGGCGGAGCAGCGCATCAGCCTGCGGCCACAGGACGAGCAGAACTACATTATTTTCTACTACGAGACGAAGCAGTACACCGTGGAGTACCGCGTGTGGCCCTTCGGCGGCGGCACGGTGAGCCGCACCATCGAGGTGGTCAGCGGTACGGAGGCGCTTGCCGGCTCCACGGCAGAGGCGGAGGCGGGCTATGCCTTCCAGGGCTGGTATCTGGACGAGGCCTGCACCGTGCCGGTGCCGGAGAGCATGGCGGAGGTGACGGACGCGAAGATCCTGCCCAAGCGGGACGGACTGCTGACCAATCCCAATAAGAACGTGTTCTACGCCAAGTTCATGCCGGCCTTCGGCGATCTGACCATCGTCCGGGAAAACGGCACGGACGATGAGGGCGCCGGAGAGCAGGTGTTCGTGTACAGGGTCACGGCGGCGGACGATCCGGACATGGTGACGTATGTCACCATCACCGGCAGCGGCAGCGCGGTGATCCGTGACCTGCCGTGCCGCAGCTACGTCGTGGAGCAGGTGAGCGGCTGGTCCTGGCGGTACGGCGACGCCGCGAAGACTGCTGCCGTCGCGGAGGCGGGCACATCCGTCACCTTCGGCGATGCGGCGGTGCAGGACAAATGGCTCAGCGGCAGCAGCGATGCGGTCCGCAACAGAAAGGGGTGACGCGGTGAAGGTGCGGAAAAAGCGATGGCTGGTGCTGGCGGCTGCCGCGGCGGCTCTGGCGGCGGTGGGCGTGACGATGGCGTTCATGTTCCGGAAGGCCGCGGCGGAGAACCAGTTTGCGCCGGCGGAGGTCATGTGCAGGGTGCAGGAGCAGCTGAACGATGACACCTACACCTCCGGCAGCCATGTCGGCGACGTGAAGTCCAACATCCGGGTGGAGAACACCGGCACCTATCCCGCCTATGTGCGGGTGCGGCTGGTGAGCTGGTGGGCCAACGCCGACGGCGAGGCGGTAGGCGGTGTGCCTGCCCGGTCGCCGGCGGTGCAGCTGCGCAGCGGCTGGCGGGCCGGCAGCGGCGGCACCTACTACTGCACCGAGGCGGTGGCGCCGGGGGACATGACCGGCGTGCTGTGTGAGCCGATGGTGCTGGAGACCGGCACGGGGCTGGACGGCAGCACCATCTATCAGGTGGTGGAGGTGCTGGCCGAGGCCATACAGGCCGCGCCGGCGGAGGCCGCGTCCTCCGCGTGGGGCGTGACCATTGCGGACGGCGTCATCAAGGCGGTGCAATAAACGGAAAAACGGCGGATGCCATAGGGCATCCGCCGTTTTTGGATGAAAAAAAGCGCCCGAAGGCGCAGACAGGACTTGACAGCGCTTCCGGATTTTGATATAATAAAGCGCTTATATTGGGAGGATGGACGCAAACACATCCCCACTTTCATCTGACCACAGTATACCATCTCCGGCGGCGGAATACAAGGGCAGCGGCGTAAAAAACGCCAACAAGCCCGTGCGTATCGCTCTGGAGCCGACCCATAGGGGCCGCGGCAGGCTTGCTGGCGAGAGCCGGACGCGGCCGGAAAAGAAGTAACAAATAGAAAGGCGTGATCGTTGAATGGCCAAGGACAAGTATTATGGCAAGACCCTGCGCAAGAATTTTGCCCGCCACGAAGAGGTCATGGCAATGCCCAACCTGCTGGAGATCCAGAAGAAATCCTACAAGTGGTTCCTGGAGACCGGCCTGCGGGAGGTTTTTGCCGACGTGGCTTCCATCACGGACTATGCCGGTAATCTGGAGCTGAGCTTCATTGATTACAGCATGGACGAGAAGCCCAAGTACGACGTGGAGGAGTGCAAGGCGCGGGACGCCACGTATGCCGCCCCCATGAAGGTGCGGGTGCGCCTGCACAACAAGGAGACCGGCGAGATCAAGGAGCAGGAGATCTTCATGGGCGATTTCCCGCTGATGACCCACGGCGGCACCTTTGTCATCAACGGCGCCGAGCGCGTGGTGGTCAGCCAGATCGTCCGCTCCCCCGGCGTGTACTACGGCAAGG
>ERZ835980.2629-NODE-2629-length-15669-cov-4.261560_pt1 | contig 15669 bp, 12 predicted proteins | sample MGYA00519943_ERZ835980 | MGnify/ENA primary metagenome ERZ835980 (study PRJEB31850, sample SAMEA3708791) | human gut metagenome | biome: human gut; feature: human-associated habitat; material: faeces | place: China | collected 2014 ... | reverse complement strand
CGTGGGGAACCTTCAAGGAGGTATCCCGGACTTCTCTTGCCTTCTCGCCGAAGATGGCTCTCAGCAGCCGCTCCTCGGGGGTCAGCTCGGTCTCGCCCTTGGGGGTGACCTTACCAACCAGATAGTCGCCGGAATGAACCTCGGCACCCACGCGGATGATGCCGTTCTCGTCCAGATCCTTCAGGGCATCCTCGCCCACGTTGGGAATATCCCGGGTGATTTCCTCGGGTCCCAGCTTGGTGTCACGGGCTTCGGTCTCATGCTCCTCGATGTGGATGGAGGTGAACACGTCCTCCCGCACCAGGCGCTCGTTGAGCAGGATGGCATCCTCGTAGTTGTAGCCTTCCCAGGTGACGAAGCCAATCAGCACGTTCTTGCCCAGTGCCACCTCGCCGCCGGAGCAGCTGGGGCCGTCGGCAATAATCTGCTCGGTATCCACACGCTCGCCAACCACACAGTTGGGGCGCTGGTTGATGCAGGTGCCGGCATTGGAGCGGGCAAACTTGGTCAGGTGGTAGGTGGCGGTTTCGCCATCGTCATAGCGCACGGAGATGTCCGTTGCAGAGACGGCGGTAATCACGCCGGGCTTCTTGGCCTTCAGGCAGACTTCGGAGTCCACAGCAGCCTTGTGCTCGATACCGGTAGCAACCACAGGGGGCTCGGTGGTCAGCAGAGGCACGGCCTGACGCTGCATGTTTGCGCCCATCAGAGCACGGTTGGCATCGTCGTTCTGCAGGAAGGGAATGAAAGAGGTGGCGATGGAGATCATCATTCTGGGGGACACGTCGATGTAGTCGATCATGTTCCGGTCCACTTCGATAATCTCGTTGCGGTGACGGCAGGTGATACGGGCATTGGCCAGGCAGCCGTTCTCGTCCAGAGGCTCATTGGCCTGACCGACGTAGTAATCGTCCTCCACGTCGGCGGTCATGTACTCAACGTCCTTTGTAACAAAGCCGGTGGCCTTGTCCACCTTCCGGTAGGGGGCCTCCACGAAGCCATACTCATTGATCTTGGCAAAGGTAGCCAGATAGTTGATCAGGCCGATGTTGGGACCTTCGGGGGTCTCAATGGGGCACATACGGCCATAGTGGGTATAGTGAATATCTCGGACATCGAAGGAAGCCCGGTCACGGCTCAGGCCGCCGGGGCCCAGAGCGGACAGACGGCGCTTGTGGGTCAGCTCAGCCAGAGGGTTATTCTGGTCCATGAACTGGCTCAGAGGGGAGGAACCGAAGAATTCCTTGATGACGGCGGTGACAGGCCGGATATTGATCAGGGTCTGGGGGGTAACGGAGTCCAGATCCTGAACGGTCATCCGCTCCCGGATCACCCGCTCCAGACGGCTGAAGCCAATGCGGAACTGGTTCTGCAGCAGCTCGCCCACGCAGCGCAGACGGCGGTTGCCCAGGTGGTCGATGTCATCGGGGGTGCCGATGCCCATGGCCACGCAGTTCAGGTAGTTGATGGAGGCCATGATGTCCTCAACGGTGATGTGGTTGGGGATCAGGTCGGTCATCCGCTCCTCAATAGCGGTCTTCCAGTCGCCATCGGGGCCCAGCTCCTCCAGCATTTCCTTCAGAACGTTGAAGCAGACCTTCTCCTTAATGCCGTACTCGGCGGGATTGAAGTTCACGAAGCCGGCCATATCCACCATGCCGTTGGAGAAGACGACCACATTGCTGTCGCCCACCTTGACAACGGCTCTGTTGATGCCGCGCTTAGACAGGTCATGAGCCTGAGCTCTGGAGATGAAGTCACCGGGCATGACCAGAATTTCACCGGTCAGCGGATCGGCAATGGGCTCTGCGGCCTCCTGACCGGACAGGCGGGACCAGATGTCCATCTTCTTATTAAATTTGTAGCGGCCAACCTTGCTCACATCGTAGCGATGGGGGTCGAACAGCAGGCCTTCCAGGTGCGCAACGGCAGTCTCCACCGTGGGAGGCTCACCGGGACGCAGGCGGCGATAGATTTCCAGCAGAGACTCTTCCCGGGTCTTGCAGGGGTCCTTCTCGATGGAGGCCAGAATCCGCTCGTCCTCGCCGAACATCTCCTTGATCTGCTCGTCGGTCTGAACGCCCAGAGCACGGATCAGGCTGGTGATGGGAATTTTCCGGTTCTTATCGATGCGGACCCAGAAAACATTGGAATTGTCGGTCTCGTACTCCAGCCAGGCGCCGCGGTAGGGAATGACCGTAGCGGTGTAGGTATGCTGGTCGGCCTTGTCCACCTCGTGGCCGTAATACATACCGGGAGAACGAACGATCTGGGAGATAATGACACGCTCAGCGCCATTGATCACGAAGGTACCGCCATTGGTCATCACGGGGAAATCGCCCATGAAGATGTCCTGCTCGGTAATGACCTCCGTCTCGGTATTGCGCAGACGGACCCGCACCTTGATGGGCTTTGCATAGGTAGCGTCCCGGTCCCGGCATTCCTCGATGGTGTACTTTGCCTTGTCTTCCATGGTATAGTCCAGGAAGCTCAGCTCCAATTTCCCAGAGAAATCGGTAATGGTGCCAACGTCCTTGAAAACCTCCCGCAGGCCTTCCTTCAGGAACCACTGGTAGGAGTCCTTCTGGATTTTCAGCATGTTGGGGATTTCCAGGATCTCTTCATACTTCGCGTAGGATTTACGCATGGTCTTGCCGAACATAACGTCCTTGACCATTGCCATATGGATCATCACAGCCTTTCATCCGAATGTGTGTTGTTGATACGCTTGGACAGGTTGTCATTTTTGCTAAATTACCCTCTTGACAGCCGCCCCTCCCTGTGGTAAAATACCAGTGTTGGAGCAGGAGGCCCCAAAACGGCATACTACCACAGTATGGAACATCATTATACCCGATTGACGTCTGTTTGTCAATCGTTTTTTTCTTTTTTGGGGCTCTGAATGTTCGTCCCTCCCATGAGAAAGCCTTTGGCCTTCCGCAGCAGCACCGGGCACAATATTAAGGAATTTATAAAGCGAGATATGCTAGCTTTTTTGCGCTGCTTATGCTAAAATAATAAAATATATTCTGTGTATTTAGGAGCTGCAATGAATACTGCCAATCAAAAGCAGCGTCTTTCCAGGGCGCTGCTCTATTCTCTCCTGTTTGGTCTGGCAGCCCACGGCCTTGCCCTGACCAATGTAATTGCATTTCACGACAATGTCCACTACTTTTTCTCCGTTGGCGCCACCTATTCCTCCGGGCGCTGGTTCCTGGGGGTGCTTGGTTCCCTGTTCACGCGCTTCTTCGGCGCGCCGAATTGCGCCAGCCCCCTGTTTAACGGGCTGATTTGCCTGATTCTTTCCGGGCTCAGCGCCTGGGTACTGGCGGAAATCATGGACGTGCGCAGCCGCAGCGGTCTGCTTCTGCTCTCCGGGCTGCTGGTGGCGTCCCCTGCCGTAGCCGGACTGTTCGGCTATATGTTTACCGCCCCTTATTATCTGCTTGCCCAGCTTCTGTGTCTGAGCGCCGCCTGGGTATGCCAGCGTCGGCCAGATGCGCTGGGTGCAGGCGCAGGCGGTTTTCTTCTGGCGCTTTCTATTGGTATCTATCAATCCTACCTGCCCATGGGCCTGTGCGCCCTGCTGCTCGCCTTCGCACAGGAGCTATGCCGAGATGAGGACAGCCGTGCCAGGGCACTTCTTCTCCGTGTTGCCCGGTATGCCGGGACAGCTATTGGGGGACTTCTCCTCTACTTTCTCTTCAATCGACTGTTTCTTCACCTAAAAGGGGCTGCTCTGGACGACTATATGGGCATTTCCCAAATGGGCCAGAATGGGCTTCTTCCCTACATCCGCCGAATTCCCGCGGCATACCACCAATTTTTCTTCCCCGGCGATGGTGTCTGGAACGTGGATCTCTTCCCGGACAATGTGCGCGTTCTCTATTACCTCTGCCAAATTCTAATGGCAGCGCTGTGGCTGCCGCTGATTTGGAAGCTGCTGCGTGCATCTGCCGCAAAGGGCATCTGCATAGCGTTGGTTCTGCTTTGCTACCCTCTGGCTGCAAATCTGATTTATGTCATGTGCGGCACTTACAATGAGATGCACCTGCTCATGGTTTGCAGCCTGATTATGGTCTTCGTGCCCCTGCCTTTCCTGGCAGAGCATACGGTCCTGCCCAAGCCGGGTAATAAAGCCGTCCAGCGCATCTGCGCCGCAGTGCTGGCCCTGGTGTGTCTGAGCTATGTGCGCTTTGACAACTTTGCTCACACTCGCATGGCTGTCTACCAGACCCGCAGCATAGAATTCTTCAATCGGATGGTACTGCGCATTGAGTCCACAGAAGGATACTCCCCTGAGCTTCCCGTTGCCTATGTCGGCAATTGCCACAATGTTGAAACCTTCCAGGCCGTCTCCGGCTTTGACCGTGACCCTCTGACCCCGCTTCTCGGCCACGAAGCCTTTCTCTACAGCTACTCCTGGCAGGAATTCGTCAGCTTCTGGTGCGGCTTCTCCCCCGCCGAGGCTGACCCGGCAGCCTTCCGGGATAACGCGGAAGTGGCCGCCATGCCCTGCTACCCTGCGGACGGCTCCATCCGCATTATTGGCGGCACAGTAATCGTCAAGCTGTCAAATGACAATTAGGCAATGATTTTAAGCCCCACGGTGCGAAGAAATGCACCGTGGGGCTTGTTCGTTACTGCCACTTATCACACAGCTGGTTGATCTGATCCGTCAGCCTGCCCACGTCCTTATTGGTTCTTCCCCTCATATTCTTTACGATCACGCTGAGGCGGCCAAGGGCAGCCAGCAGCTTTTCATACAGGCTGTTCTTCCGGGCGGCGGCAGGGGTTTCCGTCTGCTTCACCACAGGTACGCCAGCGGCCTCGTATTCGAATTTCCCGGAGGCCAGGTTAAACACCGTGCCGGAATAAGGCGCACTGGTCTGGATACCCAGCTTTTCATGGATGAGCCCGGCGAAGGAGGTCACCACACCGTCCTCGCCATGGTTTACGAAGACCCGGCGGGGCTTTTCCGCAAAATGCTCCAGCCAGTCCAGCAGCCCCGCCTGGTCCGCATGGCCGCTCTTTCCGGGCATGGCGCGTATTTTCGCATTCACCGCCACCTCTTCATTGAAGAGCTTCACAGACTTCATACCGCCGTCTAAGAGGCTTCTGCCCAGAGTTCCCTCGGCCTGATAGCCCACGAACAGAACCATGCAGTTTTCCCGCCACAGATTGTGCTTCAGGTGGTGCCGGATGCGGCCCGCCTCGCACATACCGCTGGCGGAGAGGATGACCTTCGGCGTTGGGTCCATATTGATCGCCTTGGACTCCTCGCTGGTGACAGCCAGATGCAGCCCCGGGAACATCAGCGGATTGATTCCCCGGCGAATCAGGTCGTTGGTTTCCCCGTCCAGGCACTCCGGCCCACACTGCAAGAACACCCCCGTGGCCTCGATGGCCAGCGGGCTATCCACATATACCGGGAAATCCCCCTGCACCAGCCCCTGCTCCTTGACCTCCCGGATGAGATAGAGCATCTCCTGGGTTCGGCCCACGGCAAAGGCGGGGATGATCAGGTTTCCCCCGGCTTCCAGGGTCTCCCGGATGCACTTGGCCAGAAACGCCGTAGGGTCCGGGCAGGGCGTATGGAGCCGGTCTCCATAGGTGGATTCAATCAGCACATAGTCCGCTTGGGCAACATAGTCCTTCCCCCGCAGAATGGGCAGATCCCGGTTGCCCAGGTCTCCGGAGAAAACCATCTTCCGGGTGGTCTCCCCTTCCGTCAGGAACACCTCAATGGAGGCGGAGCCCAGCAGGTGCCCCGCATTGACAAAGCGCACAGTGATGCCCTCGGCAATGGGTATCTTTTCTCCCATGGGGCAAGGCCGGAAGCGCTTCAGGCAGGCATCCGCATCCGCCACGGAATAAATGGGCTCCTCCGGCGGCAGACCTGCCCGGGCATTTTTCCGGGTTTTCCACTGGGCCTCCTGCTCCTGGATATGGGCACAGTCCTTCAGCATAATGCTGCACAGGTTGGCGGTCTCCTCCGTGGCGTAGATCCTACCCCGGAAGCCGTTCTTCGTCAGCAGGGGCAGCAGGCCCGAGTGGTCAATATGGGCATGGGTCAGCAGCACAAAATCCAGTCCCGCCGGGCTCACAGGCAGGCTCTGGTTTTCAAAGCAGTCCTTCCCCTGCTCCATGCCGCAGTCCACCAGTCCCACCGTGCCGCAGCACTCCACCATGGTGCAGCTGCCGGTTACCTCGTGGGTCGCGCCCAAAAACGTCAATTTCATAGCATTGGCCTCCTTTCCGGTTCTATCTATACTATAGCACAGAACTGGAAAGGAGGCCAATCTTTATTTCAGTGTTTCGCTGTTGTTCAGCACAAGAGTGCTGTAGAGGAAGAGCACATCGCTGTTTTCAAAATCCAGGAAGGCCCCCAGCCGCTCGACGCTCAGATAGCGGATATCCACCAAGGTGACTTCGGCGTAGCTTTCAAAAAAGTAGGGTGCGACGCTGCTGCCAAAGGAATCCCGGAAGAGAATCAGGCGGTCATCCGAAGGCGCGTTGGGGTTCTTCACCGTGATCAGGGACAGAGAGCCGGAGAGGAACAGTTCATAGGGGTCCCGGCCGTCCAGAGCAGACAGGTCGTAGACGCCGATTTCCCGGTTTCGCTCCCGATCCTGAATTTCCAGCGCATCAAAGGAATCGTTCCACAGGTAATACAGCGGCTCTCCCTTAACCGGCAGTGCCGACTGCCCGGCGTAAACGCCAAGAAAATCCTCCGTTGCCAGCCGGGTTTCATAGTCCATGGTCAGCTTTTTTCCCATGGCCGCGGCGACGGTCCCGGCGGCATCCCCCAGCTGCTCCTGCCGCCAGTGGGTATCGGTCTTGTAGAAGCTGTCCAGGGTCAGACTGCCCGAAAGGTCAATAAAACTCGCAAAGGGTGTTTTCTCCTTCAGGCGGTTGGCAAAGTCGGCATAGGACAGCTTGGGAATTCCCTCCAGATATGCCGCCTTATCCGGGATCAAGGCCACAAATACCCGGTCGTTTCCGGAGAGATACCGGTCATACACCGCCTGAAAGCGGGAGGCGGCATAGTCAATGGAAGTCTCCTTCATAGGATACTCCAGCTTTGCCAGAAAGCCATCCTTGCTTTCGTAAATCCGGTTATTGTCCCGTCTGCCAAGCACCTTCACGGAAAACAGGGCCTTTGCCTGCCGGAAGGTCTCCCGCAGAGGGAACTGGTCCTGGGTGTAGCTTTCAAAATTGGAGGCAAAGCTTCCGCTTTGAATGGCGCTCCAGGTGCATTTCGGCATCTGCGCCAGCTTTCGCCGTTCAGACAGGGACTCCGAATTGGGCGCATGGAGCCAGCAGGCAAGGGTCAAAGCAATATACAAAATGGGCAAAGCCCAGAAAAATCGATTTTTTTGCATAGAAAATGCTCCTTGAAGGTCAAGGTTTTTTAGAGTGTAAACAATAGCATCTATATTTAGCCATTTGCAAAGCCTTTGGCTGGGTGCCTCCGGCGGGGAGCTTCTTGTCCCGCCAAGAAGCTCCGCAAGAATGCGGCTTAAGGAGGCACTGAAAGGTTTGCTCCCGCAAACCAATCCGATATAATTAAGGAACGATTGCCCCCGGCAATCGTTAAATTAGATTCGCTGCGCGACGCACCGCCCCTTAAGAATCTCCCCGGCCTCAAAACCAACCGGGCTTGTACTTGCGTGGCTTACGAACTGCGGCAAGGGTGGTTATTGTAGTCAATGCGATAGCTCTAGCTACGCCAAAGCCTCTCAGAAACGGAAGTACAAAAACGGGTTGTAAGACCCGTCCACCAGGTAGGCGGTGCAGATCAGAAGCAGGGCGCAGAGGGCGGCTGGGTGCAGGAGCGCTGCGGCTTTGGGGCAGCGCGCTTCCAGAGCTTTGGCAATGCGCTTAGGCAGGGGCGTAGCCCCCAGAGCGGCCAGGATAAGCAGCAGGGCGTTGCTTTTCAGCAGATATACTTCCTCGGCAGATGCAATGGGCAAGCCCCCCAGCCCCAGCATCCCGCAGATGCAGTCCCAGGCGCCGGAAAGGGTGGATGCGTCAAAGAGCACAAAGCCGAATACCACCGCCAAAAGCAGATACACATGGCCAAAAATACGGTGCTTTTCCAAAAAGCGCAGCAGCACCAGCTTTTCCAGGATCAGCAGGGCCGCAAAATAGAGGCCCCAGCAAAGAAAATTCCAGGCAGCTCCATGCCAGAAGCCCGTCAGCAGCCAGACAATAAGGATATTGCGCAGCTGCTTTCCCATTCCCTTTCGATTGCCCCCCAGGGGGATATACACATAGTCCCGGAACCAGCGGCTCAGGGTCATATGCCACCGCCGCCAGAACTCCGTAACGCTGGCGGCGATATAGGGATAGTTGAAGTTTTCCGGGAACCGGAAGCCCAGAAGCGCGCCCAGACCGATGGCCATATCGCTGTAGCCGGAAAAATCGAAATAGATGTGCAGGGTGTAGCTCACAGCATAGAGCCAGGAAAAGAGCACGCTGCCATCCTGGGTTCCCCGCCATGCGGCGCAGACTTCCCCCAGAAGGTTGGCAAACAGTATTTTCTTTCCCAGGCCCACCAGAAATCTGGACGCACCCTTTTGAAAGTCTCCCCGCCTGCGCTGTTTCAGCTGCTCCGCCACATCCGTATACCGGACAATAGGGCCGGCAATGAGCTGGGGGAACATGGTCACGTAGCAGGCAAGGTCAATGGGATTTTTCTGCACCTGGGCCTCTCCCCGGTACACGTCCACCGTATAGCTGAGAATCTGGAAGGTGTAAAAGCTGATGCCAACCGGCAGCGTCAGCTGCAATAACGGCAGGGACGCGCCGGTCAACGCATTGAAATTAGACAGGAAGAAGTCCGCGTACTTGAAATACACCAGAAAGCTCAGACTGGAGAGCACGGAGGCGGCAAGCAGTGCCTTCCGCACCCCGGGCCTTCCGGCGCGGCCCAGGGCCAGGCCAAAGCCGTAGCCCAGGGCCGTGCACACCAGCATTACCGCCAGATATTTGGGCTCTCCCCAGCCGTAAAACACCAGACTGAACAGGAGCAGAACGGCATTTTTTCCTTTTCTCGGGGTCAGGCCATAGACCAGCAGCACCACAGGGAGAAAATAATACAGAAACGGAATGCTGGAAAAAATCATGTTGCTGTTCTCTCCTTATGCCTCGGCAGGTGCCTCCACCAGCACCTCGGCCCCCAGGCCCTGGGCAGCAGTCTTGAAGGCCTGGATCAGATCATCCGCGCCGTAGGCCGTGATCACATAGTCCGTCACGCGCAGCACCACCACAGTATCCGGGAAGCCGCACATCCAGTGGTGGCTCTGAACGATCTGCTGATAGTGGCTTGCGAAGGCTTCGGCATCCGCTGCATCATTCAGCTGCATAACGGCGGAGCAGAAGGTATTGGTGTTCATCATATGCAGCATGGTGGCCGCCTGGGGCTTGACCATGGCGGTCAGCTCCTCATCCACCAGGATCTGGGCCTGGAAGCTATCGCCATAGACGCTGATGTCAAATTCTCCGGCTCCCTCCATATTGTCGTGGGCCTCGTCGCCGCCGGCAGCGGGGAATTCGGCGTCGTCAGGCATGGCCTTGTGGATGCTCTCCAGCAGGGCCTGGGCACTTTCGTAGCTGGGGGCAACTGCCTCCGTGGTGGCCTCGGTGGTTGCTTCCGTGGCAGCGGCCGTGGAGGAAGAGGCGGTGGTGTTGCCATCGGTCTTACCGCAGCCGACCAGAATTCCGGCGCACAGCGCGCCGCACAGGATCAAAGAAGTGAGTTTTTTCATAATGTGTTTCCTTTCCGGTGCATTATCGCACCTGGCAGATGGTGACAGAACCGTCGTCCTGCGGGACCGCCTGGAGGCACCAGTCCTCCCCACCCTGGGACAGCTGCAAAAAGTACCCGTCTGCTCCGGGATATAAGATCCAGGTGCAGCTTGCCTTCTTTGTCAGTGTCAGCGTCTTTTCCTCCCCGCCATCCAGAGCAAGCGCGCTGTTTTCATCGGCGGTCAGGGTCAGGCTTGCTTTGCTCCCGGGCTCCAGCGTCAGGGGGATCTCCGTTTCCAGAGACAGGCGCATGACCTGCGCGTCCCCATCCTGAGACCAGGACACAGTTCTATTCAATACATTTTCCCCATTTACCGTGACTTTTAACGGTGTGGGCCGGAACAACCACAGTCCCGCGACCAGCAGCAGGCAGGCTGCCGCCGACAGGAGGGGTTTCCAGGAGATACGCTTATGTTCCTCGCTCTGGGCGGCCTCTTCTACAAACCGGCTGTCCAGACACGTAACGGCTTTGGCAATGGCACGCTGTTTATCCATATCGTTCGGCTCCTTACAGATCAAATTCCTGAGACCGCAGGTATTTCCGCAGCCGCTCCCGGCACCGGTGCAGCCGGACCTTCACCTGTCCCTGGGTCAGGCCCAGCTTTTCCGCTGTCTGGGCCGTAGTCTCGCAGTAAAAGTACCGACTGACAAAGATTTTCCGGTCCAGAGCCGCTTCCGTTGCCAGGAAGGCATTCAGGGCAACGCTGAGCTCCCGGACGTAGGTCCGTTCCTCTGCGGTCCCGGGGTCCGGAATGCATTCGTCCAGCTCATCAAGAGACAGGATGTATTGGTCCCCCTGCCGCTTCTGGGCTGCGGCCTTCTCCCGGCAATTGATGGCTAAGTTTCGGATCACCTTTCCCAGCCAGGCCTTCAGCAGCTTGGGGCGCTGCGGCGGAATGGCATTCCAGGCCCGCAGCCACAGGTCATTCAGGCATTCCTGGCTGTCCTCCTCGCCGCCCAGGATATTCCGGGCAACGGCAAGACAATAGGCCCCATACTTTTCCTGGGCCGCCTGAATGCCATCGGGGTTCCGCTGGAAAAACAGCTCTACAATTTCATTGTCGTTCATAAGCGTCCTCACTGATAAAGACAGGATTTTTAGGGGGTGGTTACAGGGAATAGAAAAATTTTTTAAGTCACCAACAGCTTTTCCTTCGGGAAATGTCATCAACAGTCTCGCTAACGCGAGCCAGCTCCCCCGGTGGGGAAGCTTTTTTCCTTCCCCACGAAAAACTTCTGGAACACTATATCACATTTTCCTGCTAAATGCAAAAAATTCCCGTCTCCCACAAAAGGAGACGGGAAAAATCAATTACCGAACGTACTCGATAACGACGCAGCGGTTGGGCTCCACGCCGGTGGAATGGGTGGTGATGTTCTCCATATCCTGCAGCGCTGCATGGATCACATGGCGCTCATAAGCGTTCATGGGCTCCAGGGTGGTGCGGCGGCGGGCTTTCAGAACCTGCTGGGCCTTCTTGCGGGCGTAGCGGCGGAGGCTCTCCTCCCGCTTCTGGCGGTAGGACTCGGCATCCACGCTGACCCGGATGTGGCCTTCCACTTCCCGATTCACGGCATAGTTGCACAGGTGCTGGATGGCATCCAGGGTATCACCCCGGCGGCCAATCAGATAGCCCAGGTCATCGCCCACCAGGTCCACCTGATAGGCATTGCCGCTTTCCTTCCAGCAGTGGGGCACAGCCTTGGAATCCATGTGCTCCAGCAGGCCCTTCAGGAAGACTTCGATCTTCTCCTCCACAGAGCCGGGCTCTGCAGGGGCATACTCCTTGGGTGCAGCGGGAGCCTTGGGCTCTCTTGGCTCTCTTGGCTCCTTCGGGGCCTGGGGTGCTCTGGGGGCCCTGGGCTGCTGGGGGCGCTCAGGCCGCACCTCGGGCTTCTTCTCCTCGGCCTTGACTTCTGCCTTGGGTGCCTCCACGGGCTTTGCAGGTTCTATCTTTACAGGGGCAGGCTCGGCAAGCTTGGGGGCGGGAGCCGCAGCCTTGGGCTTCCGGGAAGCGGAGGACAGAGCCACCTTCGGTGCCTCGGGCACCTCATCGGGGGCCTCATAGGTCACCTGAACCTTGGCAGGCTGTGCGCCAAACCCCAGAAAACCGGTTTTGGCCTGCTGGAGCACCTGAACGGACACACTGTCCCGGTCCAGGCCCAGCTGGGCAAGCGCAGCTTCAATGGCAAGATCAATGGTTTTGCCGCTGGTGACAAGGGTCTTTTCCATGGTTTACTCCTCCTTGCTATTCTGGGCGTAACGGTTGGGGTCGTAGGCGCGGCCCTTGCAGTAGGGACGGTCCGCAATGCCGGAGAGGGCTTCCTTCTCCTGTTTCTCCTCAGGCTGCTTGCCCTTTCTGGCGGCATATTCCCGGGCGGCAGCCTCCTTGGCGGCGGCTTCCTGGTCCCGCTGCTGCTTCTGCAGGCGCTTCTTGCTGGTGTTCTCGGTGATGCCGTCAGGATTCTCGGCACGGCGCTGGGCGCGGATGCGCTCCTTCTCGGCCTCGATCTTGTCCTGCTCCATCCGGCGCTTCAGGCGCTCGGCATCCTCGGCATCGTAGATCTTGCGGTAGCGCTTATTGAGGATCACATCCTCAACGGTACGGACAACGCCGCCCACAAACCAGTACAGGGACAATGCACAGGGCACGGTGAAGCCGATCCACAGCATCATCAGCGGCATCATGAACATCATCATCTTGTTGGTCTGGGCAGTCTGGGAATTCTCCACAGCTTCCTTGTCCTGAATACCGTCCTTGTTGGTGACCAGGGAGTCGTTCTGCTTCTGCATGATCAGCATGGACACGACCTGATAGCCGGCGGAGGCCAGGGCAATCAGCAGAGCACCGATGTGGGCCCAGTTCCAGGCCCAGGTGGAGGCGAACACATTGAACTGGGGTACCGCGCCCAGGTCAATGCCGATAAAGCCGAAATTGATGCCGCTCAGGGCCAGATCGCTGATGCCGGGAATGGCGGCCTTGATGGCCTCGGCATACTGGGGGATGTACTGGGCTGCGATCATCTGGTGATAATAGGCATTTCCGGTGAAGAGATCGGGGTTCAGGCCCTTGATGACTTCAACGACCTGGTTGGCAACGTCCAGATTCTCATGGAGCATATACACAATGGGCTGCCGGACCACGGTATACAGAGGGATCAGCAGCAGCATGGGCACAAAGCTCCACAGGCAGCCGCCGCCCATGGATACGCCCTCTTCCTTGTACAGCTCCTGGATGGCCTGGTTCTGGCGGTTGGGGTCGTCGGCATAGCGGCGCTGGATGTCCTGCATTCTGGGGGTCAGGCGGGACATCTTCATCATGCTTTTCTTGGACTTAGCGGTAATGGGCAGCAGAACCAGCTGCACCAGAATTGCGAACAGGATCAGAGCCATACCGTAGCTGTTGGTCAGCCGGTACAGCAGCTCCATCAGGTAGCCGAAGGGCACCTGGATGATATCGGCAATGTGGAATGACAGTAACATGGACTTTCCTCCTTATGGAAGTCATGGTACGGGGTCGTAGATATCCCGATGGGAAAAGGGATGGCATCGGGCCAGGCGTTTGATTGCCAGCCAGCCTCCCTTTACGGCGCCGTATTTTTGAATCGCTTCGTAGGCATAGGCGGAACAGGTTGGACGGTAGCGGCAGCAGGCCGGGAAATAGGGGGAAATGCACTTGGAGTAAAAGGAGATGAGGCCAAGAAGGAACCGTTTCACTACGCTTCCTCCTGCCGCAGAAGCCCTGCCTTCCGGGCAAGGCGCAGATAGCTCTCCGTCAGCTTTTCAAAGGGCGCTTCCACCGAGCGGCTTCTCGCCACCACCACAATATCCCACCCGGGGGAAAACTTCTGCTCATTCAGCCGGTAGACCTCCCGCAGCCTTCTGCGGGTGCGGTTGCGGACCACTGCGTGGCCCAGCTTCTTGCTGACGGTAATGCCCACCCGATTGCGGCCCAGGCGGTTGCGCCGGGCGTACAGGACCATATTGCCATCGGCAAAGCCCTGGGTGTGGTAAAGACGCTGGAATATGTGGTTCAGTTTCAGGCTGCTGGAAAACTTCATTGCTATTTCTCCTAAAAAGGGAGCGGGGCGAATGTTTCATTCACCCCGCTGTAGCTCCCGTTTCGCTCTTACGCGCGTATTTCCTTGTGTTCCACAGGGGCGGCGCATCAGGCGGACAGAACCTTGCGGCCTCTTGCACGACGGCGGGCCAGAACCTTGCGGCCATTGGCAGTAGCCATTCTCTGACGGAAACCGTGAACCTTGGAACGGTGACGGTTGCTGGGCTGATAGGTACGCTTCATTACGGATACACCTCCTATTTTCTCTGAAAATCATATGCTCGACAGCCGCAAAAGCGGCCGCAGCAACACAAATAGACAGACCTCCACGGTCATGCCTGCTCATTATAACCGAAAAAGTCATGGAGGTCAACATTTTTTTCACACAGACGGTGTTTTTCTTTTCTGCGCGTAAAAACGCCGCTCAGCATATGCCGGGCGGCGTTTGGTTTTACTCCTGGGCGCGCTTCTTCATGAGGTTCCGCATACGCAGGGCGTGGTCCAGCTCGCGCTTGCGGATGCGCAGGCTCTTGGGGGTGCACTCCAAAAGTTCATCATCTGCCAAGAACTCGATGCACTGCTCCAGAGACATGGTTCTGGGGGGCGTCAGGCGCAGGGCCTCATCGGAACCGGCGGCGCGCATATTGGTCAGCTGCTTCTTCTTGCAGACGTTGACGGTCATATCCTCGTTCCGGCTGCACACGCCAACCACCATACCGGCATAGACCGGGGTACCGGCACCGATGAACAATGTGCCCCGCTCCTGGGCATTGAACAGGCCATAGGAGCAGGCCTCGCCGGTTTCGAAGGCGATGAGGGAGCCAACCTGGCGGCGCTCGATCTCGCCCTTCATGGGTGCGTAGCTATCCAGCACGGAGGACATGATGCCCTCGCCCCGGGTATCGGTCAGGAACTCGTTCCGGTAGCCGAAGAGGCCCCGGGAGGGAACCAGGAACTCCAGGCGGTAGCGGCTGCCCACGGGGGTCATGCCCAGCAGGTCACCCTTGCGCTTGCCCATCTTCTCGATGACGGCGCCCATGCTCTCCTCGGGCACGTCTGCGACCATCCGCTCGATGGGCTCGCAGAGCTTGCCGTCGATCTCCTTGGTCAGCACACGGGGGGTGGACACGGAGAACTCGTAGCCCTCCCGGCGCATGGTCTCCATGAGGATGGACAGGTGCATTTCGCCACGACCGGCCACGTTGAAGGAATCCGTTCCCTGCTCGGTGACGTGGAGGGAAACGTCCTTGAGAAGCTCCTTTTCCAGCCGATCGCGAAGGTTCCGGGAGGTGACGAACTTGCCCTCCTTGCCTGCGAAGGGGGAATCGTTGACGGCGAAGGTCATTTCGATGGTGGGGTCGGAAATTTTCACGAAGGGCAGCGGCTCCACGCACTCCGGGGCGCACAGGGTGCGGCCGATGGTGATGTCCGCCATGCCGGACAGCGCCACGATCTCACCGGCGTGGGCCTCCTGGACAGGGTTCTTGCTCAGGCCGTCGAACTCGTACAGCGCCACGACCTTGCCCTTTGTTTTCACGTTCGCGTCATGGAAGTCGCAGATGGTGACCTCCTCATTGACCTTGATGGTGCCCCGCTCCACCCGGCCGACGGCGATACGGCCGACGTAGTCGTTATAGTCGATGGAGGAGACCAGCAGCTGCAGCGGCGCGGTGTCGTCGCCCTCAGGGGCAGGAATATAGTTGACGATGGTCTCGAACAGGGGGGTCAGGTCGGTGCCTGCCTCGTCGGGACTGTAGGAAGCCGTACCCTGACGGCCGGAGCAGAACACGGTGGG
>ERZ835980.2617-NODE-2617-length-15743-cov-6.085097_pt1 | contig 15743 bp, 6 predicted proteins | sample MGYA00519943_ERZ835980 | MGnify/ENA primary metagenome ERZ835980 (study PRJEB31850, sample SAMEA3708791) | human gut metagenome | biome: human gut; feature: human-associated habitat; material: faeces | place: China | collected 2014 ... | reverse complement strand
CCTACGACCTGCTTGAGGGCGTGGTCGAGGAGCAGGCGCAGGGCATGAGCGTGCGCGGCGAGGACAAGGCCTTCATCGCCACGGTCTACAAGTACGCCTTCGTCGGCCTGATGCTCGACTGGATCAAGCGGGACATGAAGGACGACCCGCAGGCCCTCGTCGACCGGCTCGAGCTCGTCATCCACGGCAGCGTCCGCACCGCGCTGGAGCGCCTGCGCATCGACAAGCCGCAATAACCTGATCATAAACCGGGAGCCGTGCAGCACCGCACGGCTCTCCTTTTTTTGCCGTTTTTCGCCGTTATTCTCCTGTTTTCACATTTTCTAATACTTTGGTATGATTTACATTTATTCTATTGGCTAATATAATGTCAATAATTGTAAATTGCTGTCAGAAGACTATGACGAGGGAGGCCTCCCTCGTCCCCGCAGAGCGCTCTGCGGGCGCACACGAACGATCACAAAAAAGTGAAAATATAAGGAGGAAATCGCATGAACAAACGAACAGAACAAACCCGATGGACACCGAAAAGGCTATTGAGCCTTCTCATGGCGCTCATCATGACGCTGAGCTTGCTTCCGCCAACAACGGCGCTGGCAACGGAAGTTGGAAATGATGCGACCTTAGTGTTTGATCCAACTCTTGCTGAAGGTTCTTCTAAAACAATAACCCTTGATGGAAAAACTACTGTTGTACAGCCCATAAGCGCAAATGAAACATTGGGCAGGCAAATTGCGGATGGATCTATTTCTGATGACGGACCATCCTGGAATCTGAGTTTTGCCATTGACGGAGTCGCAGTTGATAAGCCAAATGATACGATTGGCGCGACCATATACGCTTCCATTAAAGGGAAGAACTCTGTAGGCGCAAAAATAACGGAAGTACTCGTAACCGATGATGTAACTCAAACTGGTTGGGGCCAACGTAAGGAAACGACGGCAAAAGGTTATATCACAGTTGGAACGGACGGCTGTGCACGGTTTACATTAAGTCTCAAATATGAAGTAAATGGGACAGAGACGTATACTAAGTCCACACATGTCGTTATCATGAGCCTGTGGACCGGCTACAATGTCACCTACACGAATGATAACGGCGAAACTCTTACTACCGCAAAAACGGTTGCGAATGATGCGAGCAGTGGCAACTATGAACAGGTATATACGATCCCTGCTGATGCTACAGCATCGAAAGATGGCTATACGTTTGAAGGCTGGCAAGTTTCCGGTGACGGAAGCTCCCCCACTGGCGTAGTGTCTTCCGGGGATACGATCACTGGAATTACAAGCGACATTACCCTGAAAGCCAACCTTGTAAAGGACCAGGAAATCAGCTTTGATCCGGTATACAGCGGTGTCAGCGGCCTGCCGTATTTGCTGAAGGCGACAAGCACCGGTTCTACATACGAAATTCCTTATACACCGCAATTGGCGAATTACACGTTCGATGGCTGGCGCGTCACCGGCGGTACCGCGAAGATCGACAAAACTGATCCAAGTAAGGTCGTCGAGATCAACGCGCCGATCACGCTCACTCCAAAGTGGGTCCCCGCCGACGGCTCTACCCCGGTGGGCAGCCACACGGTGACGTTCGACGGCGTTTATACCGGCGTGTCGAATATCCCGGCCGTGCAGGTCGTGAAGGGCGGCGAGACGGCTACCGCGCCCACGCAGACTCCGCTGCGCGAGGGGTATGTCTTCAAGCACTGGTCCGCAACGCAGAATGGCGAGGCATACGCCTTTGGCAGCGCACTCACGGAAGACCTCACCCTCTACGCCGTGTGGGAGCGCGAGAAGGTCAATATCACTTGGCCGACCGGTCTCACCGGTGTAAGCTCCACCTCTCCCTCCCCCCTGCCCTCTTTGGTCGACAAGGGGTCGAGCATCTCCTTCCAGTTGAAGCTGGACAACGGCTATGAGTTCCGGCAGGGCGCGGTCAAAGTCGACGGCGTACCGCTTGGCTGGACCTTCGACGAGGCCACGAATACCTATCACTTCACCTTTAAGGCCGACACCGACGCCGAGAACAAGACCATTGCTGTCACGGCGGAGAATCCGACGGTCAAGACCTTCACCATCTCGCTGCCGCAGGGCGATGGCTACGCGGCGACCTTTACAGACTGCAAGGACGCGGCTGGTACTGCGATCACTGCGGCAGAGGGCATGACGTCGTATACCTTTAGCTACGGCGACAAGTTCAAGATCAAGCTGGAATCCGACGCCGACGTAGCGGCAACGCTGCGCGTGAACGGTGCCGTGGCCACAACGACCAACGGAAAGGACACGCTCACAGCAACGACGGACGAATACACCGTTAACGGGAACTATCTGGTTTCCGCCAGCGCGAAGCGCCGCGTCGAACGGACGGTCATCTTTACGCTGCTGCCGGAATACAGCCAGTATACGCAGATGTTCGTCGACAACGGCTCCAAAATCACCGCACCCACCGCGCCCGATATCGCGGGCTATAACTTCGGCGGCAAGTGGTATAAGGATGCGAATTGCGAAACCGAATGGAACTTCGATACTGACACGGTCACGAGCAACACCGTCCTCTACGGCAAGCTGACGGCGAAAACCTATACCATTTCGTACAACGAAAACAAACCGGCTGGCGTAACTGACGCTGTTGCGGGTATGCCGACCGGCACGACGCAGAAGAAACACGGTACGGCCGTTTCTCTCGACACTGCAACCCCGACCCTGACCGGCTACACCTTCAAGGGCTGGGCCACGAGCGCGAATGGCCCCGTGGCCTACGCAGCGGGCGGCCAGTATCTGGTCGACAGCGATATCACCCTCTACGCCGTGTGGCAGATCGATACGTTCACAGTGACGGTCTCCTCCGGTGCAGGCTACAGCACGGTGCCCTCCGGCACGTACACCGTGGAATACGGTAAGCCCTTCACCGTTACGATCAATGTTGACCGCCAGTACGCGGCCGTCAAGCCTACCGTGAAGGATAACGGGACACCGGTTGAAGTAACGGGTAACCCGAACGACATCGGCGCTGCGTCCTACACCTATACGATCGATTCGGTCACGGAAGGCCACACAATCGATATCACAGTGACGCAGAATGCGGTGCACACAGTCTCGTTCACGGTTTCCAAACTCACAAGCGCCCCGAATGCTACTATTCTGGCTGCTGAGGCGGAAGCCGCTCCCTTCCTGACGCAGTCCGTCGAGCACGGTTATTATGCCTCCATGCCCGCCGCGCCGGAGCGCGAGGGCTTCAAGTTCAAAGGCTACTATTCGGACGCTACCGGTGTGACAGCATTCCCGTTTGAACAGCCGATTACCAATAATGAAGAAGTTTTTGCTGTCTATGAGCCCATCCTCCCGGTCATCACCGTGACGGACGCGCTGAACGGCACCGGCTGGAAGACTGAGAACTGGAAGCACGGCGCAGAGGGCACGGAGACGCCCGCAGCGATCACCAACAAGTCCTTCACCATCGCCTACGGCGACAATGTGACGTTCGATCTGGTCATTTCTAAGGGCTATGACTACAGCAAGCTCTCCGTCACGGCCAACGGTCTCGCCCTCGGCTATCAGTCCGCCACGACGGACGAGAAGACCGGCTCGACCACCCTTCACTACTACCTCGGCAGCGTGATGGCCGACACCCGCATCGCCATCACCGGCATCGAGCGCAAGACGATCACGATCACGTACTATGACAACGCGCGCGATGATACGTCCAACCCGCTCGCCCCGCAGATCGCAAACTATTATGTAGCGGGCGCGACCGACAACAGCAAATTCACCAAGCAGGCTCCTGTCCGCACCGGCTATACCTTCCTCGGCTGGAGCACGGACGGCACCGCTAAGGAAGCGACCTACAAGTGGACCGATATCGATTCCACCAATGGTCTGATCATCGAGTTCACTAAGGACACCGCCCTGTACGCCATCTGGGAAGCCGATGAGCTGACGGCAGAGCTGATCATCACCGATGAATTTACGAGCGCCGGTTCGACGACCTCTGTCGGCAGCAAACTCGAGTATGCCTACGAGGGCGACAGCATCACGCTGGTCGGCAAGCTCAGCGCTGATGCGCAGGGCACGATGACGTTCTACAAGAAGGCCAAGACAGCTACAGACTGGACCTTCCTCGGCACAACGTCGATCAACGGCGGCAATTACGGCGTGCTTGGAACGACGGTAGAGAATTACAAGTGGGGCAACGCCGACGATGCAGCCACAAAGAGCAACTATCGTTGGGATTACAAGGTCAAATTCAAGCCGACGACGGACGAGGGCTACAGCCCCTGCGATGCCTCGGACGATCTTCGTGTGTATTCCAAGGCCATCTCCTGGGAGGTCGACAAGAAGACCGATAAAACAAACTTTGACTGGATCAAAGCGCAGAACGAGCTGACCATCTACACGGACGAGGCGCGCACCGCCGCGACCGATAAGATGACCGCCAACAGCACCTATTGGCTCCAAATTCCGACGGTCGTTGAGCTTGACGGCGGCCGTGTACTGAAGAATCAGAGCAAGAATCTGAGCGTTGGCACGCACTACGAGATCACGTGGGAATACGAGGATTCCGCAAACCACTGGACCACGTATACGACGACCAGCGACACCGATTGGGTGAAGGTCACGCCGGAATATTCCGGATATTCCTTCCGCGCGAAGGTTACTCCGACGCAGAGCAGCATCTACACGAAAGCTGCGACGTACGACGAGAACGGCACCGTGGTCAAGGACGTCTACTGGGACTATCTGATCACCAAGGCGACCGCAAAGACCGAGAAGCAGGCCACCGCCACCGCGCTGACGATCGACGCACCGGAAGAGTCCAAGGATATCAAGATCAACGGCGATACGCCCTTTACCGCCATCGGCGAGCACAAGGCGCAGTTCGAGGGCCAGGCCGTCACCCTGACCGCCAAGGTCACCAAGGACGGCGGCAATGACGGCGTTGAGACCGGCTACGTGAAGTTCTACCGTTATGTGGACGGCACGAACGACACGCTCCTGAATACGACGCTGATTTCCGTTGATGCAAACGGCATTGCTACCCTCGAGGTCAAAGTCTCCGCATGGGACACCGCGAAGGATGCAGCTCAGAACCTCGATCAGTTCTACGCAGTGTACGAGACTAATGAAACCTATGAAACTAGCAAGTCCGATTCCGAGGACGTCTACATCAAGTCCGCAAAGCTCATGACCCCGATCATCGAGTCTACGCTGGCGGGCACGCTGAATGGCACGGTCGCGAATAGCACGAGCTATGAGCACGACCTGACCGGCCTGCTGGCGGGCGTGCAGCACACCTTCAAGCTGCGTCAGGATGCTGACCAGACGGCGAAAGACTACTCCGTGGTTGCGAAGGACGGCCGTACCGTTGCGGCAGAGAACTACGACATCGAGTGGCAGTATAAGACCACCGGTAACTTTGCCAAGGCCGACAACGACAGCACGGCGGTAACCTATACCACCAAGACCACCGAGGTCGGCGACCAGTATCGCGTGGTTCTCAATGCCAAGGGCGACATGACGGTCGGCGCAACGTCGAAGGTCGCTGAAATCGGCACCAAGCAGGACGTCACCGTGACTGTCAAGGCCCTCGATGCCATCACGAAGACCCCAGAAACCGACGTCTATCAGCTCAATGAGATCACCCTGACGGCAACGGTAGCCGCGGCCAACGACAAGCCTACCATGCAGCCCACCGGCACTGTGACCTTCTACTATCTGGAAGAGGGCGCAACGAACAAGTGGATCGAGCTCGGCACCTCCACGCTGACTAAGAACGCGCAGAGCACGCAGGGTGAGATGATCGCAACGATCCAGACCACCAAGCTCCCGGTCGCAAAGACGACCTATACGAGTCTGCCGTCCAAGATCACGGCTGTCTACTCCGGCGACGATACTTTCCAGCAAAACCAGACCTTTACAAAGGACACCGCATCGACGAAGGATCTTGTTTTCGGCACGATCGCAAACGTCAATGGTAACACGACGAACGATGTCGAAGTCACGGTCCGCTCCTCCGTGGTGAAGGGCTGCGCCGACGCGAACAAGGCGGTGACGACTCTTAGCGATACCGGCATCCACATCAGCGCAGATGGCCTGGCCGCGCATGAAGGCCTGGTTACGCTGAAGCTGGACGAGGTTTACACGCTCGACGCGAAGAAAGCCTATTCCAAGCTGCTGGCCGGTACAGATTACACCGTGCAGTGGCAGATCCTGAGCGGCGCGAGCGCTCACAACAACGGCGGCGACTATAGCAGCGCCGACGCATGGGTCAACATCGACGGCGCGACCGGCACAACCTACACGCTGACGACGGTTGAGCAGGATGCAGCGTATCGTGCGGTCATCACCGTGGCGAACGAGCCGATCACCAAGGGCTCCTTCACGGAGATTGAGCAGGACGCCAATGCATTGCTGAACGGCCATAAGCAGTACTATTCCAACGTGCTCTGCGCGGCGGATGGCCAGACCACCATTGACGTGCTGATCGACACCAACGGCCGCGGCACGAACAAGGAGGGCATCACCGAGGGCGAGACCGTCAACGTCAACGTCTTCCTCTCCGGCGCGACGCAGGCCACTCCGATCGCCGACGTTACCGTCAAGATCGAAAACGACACGGCGAAGGGTAATAATGAAACCTATAGCACGACGCTGACCGGCAGCACGGTCAACGGCTGGAACGTCTTCCCGTGGAATACCGTCGGCGTTGCCCCGGGCTTCTACAAGGTGACGGTCAGCTCGAAGTCCAACACCGGCTACGCAGACGAAACTGTCACCCGCAGCCTGATCGTCCGCGAGAGCAGCTATACCATCGCCCCGTCCAACACCACCGTGACCTACAACGGCCGCACGCAGGGCCTGACGGTCGCGCTCAATGGCTTCGGCTTCAATGGCACGGGCATCAATGAGGCCGCGAACAAGTCCTGGACCGTGAAGTACTACGACAAGGGTAACAACCTGGTCGAGCCGACACAGGCCGGTACCTACAGGGCCGTTGTGACGCTCCCCGCTTCCGCCTACTGGACGGAGCAAACTAAGACAGTCGACTTCACCATCAAGCAGCGCAGCGTCTCCATTGCAGACGCCATCGCGCAGGCCAAGGTCTACGACGGCACCACCAATGTCAGCATCGTTGAGGTCATGCTGAACGACGCCGTGACCGATCAGACCACGAACGGCACGGGTCTGCCGACCAACAATGTCGGCATCATCAACGGCGACAGCATCTACGCTGTGGCGACCGAGGCGAAGCTCAGCAGCGCGAATGCCGGTGACAACAGCTTCACCATCTCCACGATCGATCTGCGCGGCGACGACGCGGCGAACTACGTCTGGAATGGAACGGCCTACACCGAGGACATCTATGTCAGCCGCAGCCAGGTCTACGGCGAGCATGGTACGCTGGAGCTGAAGCAGGGCGAGACCTTCCCGGCAGACAAGGTCATCAAGATGATCGACCAGTCCGGCCGCGAGATCACGCTCGGCACAGGCACCGAGGATTACACGCTGACGTTCTACTATCACAGCGACACGAAGATCGAGAAGACCACCGACATTTCCAAGCTCGGCCTCTACACCGTGGTCGCCCGCCCGAATCAGGCGAACTATAAGAGCGGCGTCACGATGAAGTTCGAGGTCGTCAACGATGCGAACACGTACACCCCGGCGGCAGAGCCGAAGCCCAGCACCCTGATTGATTTGACGAACACAGCCACCATGTATAACCCGATGGGCAATGTGGGCGTCACCGCGACAAGCTCCCAGGGCAATACCGTGGAAGTCAAGTACCAGAATGGTACAGACTGGAGCACGGATGTCCCGGCAAATGCGGGCCGCTATCTGGTGAAGGCAACCGACGCCATTTCGGGCGACGTCGCCTATGGCATCTACACCATCACCAAGGCGCATCCGAGCATCGGCATCACTGCGGCAGAGGCAACCTACAACTCCATGCCGTACACCGGTGCAACACCGGATTTGACAAAGGCAACGGAGAATCCGGAACATTATCTCACCTACGCAGGCGATGTGGCCATCGGCTACAACACCCCGGCGGACGGCAATGTTGACGAGCAGGCGCCGGTCGATGCCGGTACGTACACCGTCACGCTGCACGTGAACGAGACCGAGAACTACACCGCGCACGAGATCTCCAAGAGCTTCACCATCGAAAAGAAGCCTCTGACCATCGAGGCCAAAAAGGTCGGCACATGGCAGTATGGCTCCATGCCGGGCTTCTACGCGAGCTACGAAGGCCTTGCGGGTGATGTGAACGACAGCACACCGGATACATCTCTGCGTGACGTGCAGATCGCGCCGGAGCTGCTCTTCAACCCGACGAGCAACAACCAGTCCAACTATTCCAACGATGCGCTCGATCAGGTCGGCAAGATCATCATCCGTCCGGTCGATGCACTCTCGAAGAACTATGAGCTGACGCCGGTCGACGGCGAATTCACGAAGAATGAGGAGGACCCGCAGCCGACGCTCTCCATCCTCGGCCTGCCGCAGAACGGCAAGAGCGCGGACGTCACCGTCTACTACGGCGACGAGATCCAGCTCTCGGCCTACGGCAACTATCTGGCACGCAGAAATACGTCCAGCTTCCTGAAGTGGGAGATCACCAATTCGACTCTGACAAATGGCAGCGTTTCGATCGACGAGAACAATATTCTCCATGTGAACGGCGTCGGCACCTTCACCGTCAAGCTGACCCGCGGCACCGCGCGGCAGGCAATCACGACGGAGATCACCGTCACGGCCATCCAGAAGGAAGCGAAGATCGCGCTCAAGAATGTCGACAAGGTTTACAACGGCGCTTCGCAGACCTACGCCTACGAAGGCAATGTGACCGTGCACGACGAGCTGTATCAGCCGATCGGCAACTTTGTGGATTCGAAACTCATGCGCACGAATACCGCTCGCACCGACGTCGGCACGCAGATCACGACCGCAAAGGTCACCGGCGCTTGGGCTTATCAGTCCGAGACCTACGGCGGCAAGTTCACCATCAACGACAAGGACGCCACGGTCGCGCCGGTTGCGCAGTCCACGGTATACGGCACGCTCGAAGCCTTCGACGCAACGAAGTGCACAGTGACCGGCAAGGCTGGCTCGGTTGATCCGGTGACTGGCGTGAACGTTGCTTCCCAGACCGACGCGTACAACCGTCTCGACGTCCATGACGGCTATGAGATCCTCGTGGCCGGCACGGAGAACATGAACTACAACGTCAAGTACACCACCGACCACAATGACACGGCGAAGAATGCCGATGATTCCGCGGTCACGACCTACGGCGGCATGAAGCTCTATTCCACCACCACAAAGGCCAAGAATGAGCTGAATGACGCCACGGTCTACGGCGAGCAGGCCAACGACCTTGACTGGATCCTTGATGCAGTCAAGAGCACGACCCGCGACAGCGTGGACTACGCCGATAATCTGGCGGACTTTGACCTGACGGACACGACGGGCATCTTCATCAAGCAGGATAAGGACGACTGTGTCGGCAATGCCAAGACCTACAAGGCCGCCAACCGTGAGGAAGGCAACACCAGCAGCACCGCACTGGCGGCAGACAGAACCGCGACGGATACTGCGAAGGATGACAACTACGAGCTGAAATTCGGCAGCGTCACCAATGCAAAGGCTGCAAACTACACGCTGGCGAACGCAGAGGTGAAGAATGCAGAAGGCACGATGACGGCCCCGACCGGCACGGTGGGCTTCATCGGTGCGGCTGCCACCAGCGACAACCTGATCGAAGGCTCCGCGAACATCGCGCAGCGCCCGATCAAGCTGGAACAGGCTGTCACGGATGCTCAGCTCTATTGGAGACTCCCGCAGTCCCAGCTCTACACCGCGCTGGTCAATATCCTCAAGGCAGAGGAAAACAGCGTTGGCCGCGGCCCTGCCAAGGGCCACACGATCGAGGACCTCGATCTGAGCTTCACGATCAAGGTCGGCAGCACCACCTACAATGTTGCAAAGGATGGTACAGACGCAATCAACTTTGCAGCTACCGGTAATGCAACCGTGACTGCTACAGTCGGCGACACCAACTACAAGCTGGAAGGCGGCCAGTACCAGTTCGACATCGTTCTGAAGAACATCCAGATCGAAGCCACCTACACCACGAAGACCTTCACCGGCTTCACGGTCCTCATCAAGGTCCACAACGAAAATGGCACGATAACCCCGCTGAATGATGCCAAGGGTCTGAGCTACAAGATCTTCAAGAAGACCGGCAACACCATCGACAAGACGACGGCCTATGCCTCCGGCACGCTGACCTATCAGAATCGGACGGCATACGACGACAAGGGCGGTCTCTGCGGCGTCTTCACCGCGACCTACCCGCAGCTCCCCCTGCTCAACAGCGGCGAGACCTACTTCATCCAGATGTATGAGTACGGCGTCGAGCTGAAGACCAACTCCTAAGCAGACCAACGACGAAAAGGAGAGTACCACATGAAACATAAGTTGAGCATTCTTTTATCGCTTGTTCTGACTCTGTGCCTGTTCGCAGGCATCGGCAGCGTTGCATACGCTGCCGATGCCGAGGGCGGCGGCTCGCAGAATTATCCCGAGTTCGGCAATCCCACCGCCCCCGTCACTCCCAGCGCTCCCACCTACCGCGTTGTCGTGGATGACGCGCAGAAGGACCAGATCAAGCCCGACCGCAGCAGCGCTTCGGCCGGCACGACCGTGACCATCAAGGTCACCGAAGGCGTCAGCGTGGACGACATTCAGGTCGTCGGCAAGGACGGCAAGACCGTCGAGCTGACCAAGGTCAACGACACGACCTACACCTTCAAGATGCCCGCCTGCGACGTGAACGTCAGCGGCGCGGTGATCGACCTCCGCCTGAATACGACGGACCACTTCGCCTACATCCAGGGCTATCCCGACGGGACCTTCCAGCCCGGCGGCAGCCTGACCCGCGCGGAGGCCGCGACCATCTTCTACCGTCTGCTGCTCGACACGAGCATGACGAAGAGCGTCAGCTTCTCCGACGTGAGATCCGGCAGTTGGTATGAGACCGCTGTGAAGACGCTCGCCTCCAAGGGCGTGCTCACCGGCTATCCCAACGGCACGTTCCAGCCGAACGCCTCCGTCACCCGCGCGGAGTTCTGCGCGATGGCGTCCCGCTTCTTCGCGCTGGAGGAGGGCACGGTGAAGTTCACCGACGTTCCCGAGACCTTCTGGGGCTACAAGTACATCGCGTCGGTCGTCGCCAAGGGCTGGCTGGCTGACAGCGAGGTCGCCTACAACCCCAACGGCGCGATCAGCCGTGCCGAGGTCGTGAGCATCGTCAACCGGATGCTCGGCCGCAGCGCGGACGCGGCGTTCCTGGCCAAGGGCGCCGACGGGCTCAAGTCCTTCACTGACGTTAAGACGGGCGACGCCTGCTATCTCGACGTCATGGAGGCCGCCAACGCCCACAACTACAAGCTCTCCGGCGGCAAGGAGACCTGGACGGGTCTGAAATAAGTCCTGACGGCAAGGCCGGCGATCTGACGAATCGCCGGCCTTCCTTCTTTTTCGCGAAAAGAGGATCTTTATCAAATCCGGCAGCCTGATAAAATTTTTTACAGCTTTCCGGGCGGTGATAAGTTTCTTATCACCGCCCGCTTTCTGCCGATTGTTCTTTTCTTCAAACCGCGGTATGCTTTCACCATCGAAAGGAAAACATACCGTTGATTCCCAAGGTTGAATGTGTTTCGTGGATCAGCGGTTTCACAGACAGTTTGAAAGGAGAAATGATTTATGTATTATTCCAGCGGTAACTATGAAGCGTTCGCCCGTCCCAAGAAGCCCGAAGGCGTGGACAACAAGTCCGCCTATATCGTCGGCAGCGGCCTCGCCGCGCTGACTGCCGCCTGCTACCTCGTGCGTGACGGCCAGATGAAGGGTGAGCACGTGCACGTGCTCGAAAAGGGTGATCTGCCCGGCGGCGCGTGCGACGGCTACAAGTTCGAAAATCTCGGCTACGTGATGCGCGGCGGCCGCGAGATGGACAACCATTTCGAGGTCATGTGGGACCTGTTCCGCTCCATCCCCTCCATCGAGACCGAGGGCGTGAGCGTGCTTGACGAGTACTACTGGCTCAACAAGGAAGACCCCAACTACTCCCTCTGCCGCGCAACGGAAAAGTGCGGCCAGGACGCGCACACCGACGGCAAGTTTGCTATTTCCGACAAGGGCGCCATGGAGATCATGAAGCTCTTCTTCACCCCCAACGAGCAGTTACAGGACAAGAAGATCACCGACTTTTTCGATGAAGAAGTCCTGAACTCGAATTTCTGGCTCTACTGGCGCACGATGTTCGCCTTTGAAAACTGGCACAGCGCGCTGGAGATGAAGCTCTATATCCAGCGCTATATCCACCACATCGGGGGACTTCCCGACTTCACGGCGCTGCGCTTCACGAAGTACAACCAGTATGAGTCCATGATCCTCCCGATGGTCAAGTACCTCGAGAGCCACAACGTCCAGTTCCACTACGGCGTGCAGGTCGCAAACGTCGAGTTCGACTGCTCCGACCCCGCCCGCAAGCTCGCCAAGCGCATCGACGTCATCCGCGAGGGCAAGAAGGAGGCCATCGACCTGACCGAAAATGACCTCGTTTTCATCACCAACGGCGGCTGTGTCGAGAATTCCTCCATGGGCAGCCAGAACAAGCCCGCTGCTTACAACACCGAGCTCAAAGAGGGCGGCGGCTGGGATATGTGGCGCAAGATCGCCGCGCAGGACCCGTCCTTCGGCCATCCCGACAAGTTCTGCTATGACCCCGAGCAGACCAACTGGATGAGCGCCACCGTCGAGACCCTCGACCAGAAGATCATCCCCTATATCAAGAACATCTGCAAGCGCGACCCGTTCACCGGCCATGTCGTCACCGGCGGCATCGTCACCGTGAAGGATTCCTCGTGGCTCATGAGCTGGACGATCAACCGCCAGCCGCAGTTCCGCGACCAGCCCAAGGATCACTGCCTCGTCTGGGTCTACTCCCTCTTCACCGACAAGCCGGGCGACTATATCAAGAAGCCCATGCGTGACTGCACCGGCAAGGAGATCTGCATGGAGTGGCTCTACCACATCGGCGTGCCCGAGGACCAGATCGAAGAGCTCGCGACGAACAGCGCCAACACCGTGCCCGTCATGATGCCGTATATCGACGCGTTCTTCATGCCGCGCGCCTACGGCGACCGTCCCAAGGTCGTGCCCGACGGCAGCGTGAACTTCGCCTTCCTCGGCCAGTTCGCCGAGACCCCGCGCGACACCATCTTCACCACCGAGTATTCCATGCGCACGGGCATGGAGTCCGTCTACACCCTGCTGAACGTCGACCGCGGCGTGCCCGAGGTCTGGGGCAGCGTGTATGATGTACGCGATCTTCTGAACGCGACCGTCAAGCTGCGCGACGGCAAGAAGGCCACCGACATGGACATGGGCTTTATGGAAAAGATGGCCGTCAAGAAGGCCCTCGGCAAGATCGAAGGCACCGACATTGAAAAGCTCCTCAAGGAGTATGGCGTCATCTAAGGATAAAAGCAAGCAGGATAGCAGGAAAATAATGAGTAAGGGCGGGAGCTGTGCTCCCGCCCTTACCCTATTCCGAAAAGATTCAGTTCTTTGTCAGCACGCATTTGTCGCAGGGAGTGAGGCCTCTGCCCATCGCCTCAGCGAGCGTTGCTTCGTAATAAGTACCGCCGTTGCAGGTACCGGAATAGTGATAACGCTTGCCCGTCTTTGTCACATAGATGTGTTCGCCCTTCGTCTTATTCGCAACTGCCGCCGTCTGCGTCTCATTATACCATGTGACGACGCAGCCAAGCGATTCCGAAACGAAGCGTGCCGGAACCATTGTCCGGTTTCCGATGATCTGCGCAGGCACATCCAGCGTGTACGGCACATCGTTGACGTAAGCTGTTGTATTATCGATCTGGATGATCACGACTGTGTCATCCAGCGTACCAGTCGCCGTTCGAGTGTCATTGTCCCACGTGACCTCCGCGCCCAGATACTCAAAAATCGCCCGCATGGGCACAAGCGTGCGGCCGCCCACCAACTGCGGCGGCACATCGGTCTGCACCAACTCTGTGTCGACATACAGCTCGACTGCGTTGACAGACAGGCAGAGCAGTAGTGTGCAGGACAGCAGGCCAAGCATCAATGCAAATAGCTTTTTCATCGTTTCTCTCCTCTCTCGTTATACAAATAATTTAATTAGGGGATTCCTGTTATTTTCATTATATCCGTCGTTGTATGTAAGTCAACAAAGAAAGGGCGGGAGCTAAAGCTCCCGCCCTTTCTTTGCGCTCTCGCGTCTATTTCACCGGTGCATTAAGTCGCTCAGCGCGCCGTCCACGGCGGTACCCATCTGCTGCATGGTGCGGCCCACGCAGGTCTTCATGGCTTTGCGCTTTTCCGCGACCGTCATGCCGATGAGCGCGCCGGCGACCATGCCGGCAGCCATACCGCGCCAGAATGCGGTATCACACATATCGATCACTCCTTTGCTCACGCGCTTAGTCTGTCCGCACAAGATCGCGTCATACGCGGCAATTTTTGCCGCAAATCGCCCTTGCTGAATGCCTCTTTTCGGCCTATAATGAAAATGAGAAAAAGTAAGCATGAAGGAGAACCATATGACCACGATTTATCTCATCCGCCACGCCGAGGCCGAGGGCAACCGCTATCGCCGCGCGCACGGCTGGTACAACAGCACCATCACCGACCGCGGCTACCGCCAGATCGCCGCGCTCACCAAGCGCTTTGCCGACACGAAATTCGACGCCGTTTATTCGAGCGACCGTTTTCGCACGATGATCACGGCGCTTTCCATCTACAAAACGCACGGCCTGCCGCTGCGCACCGTCCGCGCGCTGCGCGAGATCGACGTGGGCTACTGGGAAGATACCCCCTGGGCGGAGCTTGAGCGCATCGACCCCGAGCAGCTCGCCAACTTCAGCAGCGACTCGCAGAGCTGGCACGTCCCCGGCTGCGAAAGCTTTGCCGAGGTGCGCGAGCGGATGCGCAAGGCGCTCACGGACATCGCCGAGGCGCACCCGAACGGCACGGTCGCCGTCTTCTCCCACGGCATGGCGATGCGCATCATCGTCGGCACGCTTCAGGGCATGACGCTGCACGAAATCGACAAGACCGGCCACGCGGAAAACACCGCCGTTGCAAAGCTCGAGTACGAAAATGGCACGTTCAATGTCATCTTCCGCGACGACGCCTCCCACCTCGGCGACGAGATCGCGACCGTGCGCAAGCAGCCCTGGGTCAACGATCCGAAGGGATTTGAGGGCGGCATCTACTACCGTGCCTCGGGCGAAGCGGGGCATTTCGACGTCATGCACGGCGAGGAGATCATCGGCGCGGTCAGCGTGGAAAGCTGCCGCGGCGGTGTGGGCACGATCGGCGAATTCTGGCTCGAGGAGGACGCGCAGAAGCGCAACCTCGGCGAAAAGCTCGTCGGCCAGGCCCTGTCCTACGCCCGCGCGCACGGCTGCTCCATTCTCTCGACCGGCCGCATCCCCAAGAGCAACGCGGCCGCGCTGCACTGCGCGGAAAAGTGGGGCTTCCACCCCGTTCATGAGGACGCGGAAAGCGTCACATTTGAGAAGAATTTCGAATACGATGAGGAATCCTGCTGGAAGAGATTGCAGGAAGTTATCGAAAAATGAAGAAAAAGAAGATCGAAAAGGCCTTTCTGCCGGTCTCGAAGGA
>ERZ835980.2614-NODE-2614-length-15778-cov-10.866311_pt1 | contig 15778 bp, 20 predicted proteins | sample MGYA00519943_ERZ835980 | MGnify/ENA primary metagenome ERZ835980 (study PRJEB31850, sample SAMEA3708791) | human gut metagenome | biome: human gut; feature: human-associated habitat; material: faeces | place: China | collected 2014 ... | reverse complement strand
GAGTTCCATAACGTAAATTGCAGATTCTGTGGTGCAATTCATAACGTTGATTGGGTATGTATAAGCGTCCTCTCACAAGTCTTTCGTAACGTAAATGAAAGAAAAACGCTATAAACAAATATTATTTTCTTCGTGAGCTATGGAGCTGGGATTCTAAAACTTAAAAACAAATCGAAAGAGTAAATGCAGCACTAACCCCGTGCATGAAAGCAACACCCCAATCTTTACAGGCTTTGTAGATGTTTTCTTTAATTGTATGCTTCCAAGAATAATTCCCACCAATGATGAAACAAATGGTAATAAAATCATTATAGCTGCAACCCAGATAAACTTCCAACCATTTTCCACCATCCCAAACAAGCCTCTATGCGCAAGAATAGGAATTACAGGTAATATCACATCTGCCTTCGATTCTACCCTCAATCCTGCCGGCATTCCTGCCCTCGATCCTGCCTTCGATGATGCCCTGTTCCCTTGATTCACGCAGGGCGTCCGCAAACAATTCTTTTAATGCTTCACACATATTCGATCCCTCCTTCAGTTTGATCTCACTTCCATCTTCCGGTCTTGTTCCAGCTTGCGGATGTTACACATTATATAGTTTTATCCAGAAGTATCTTATAAATTGCCTCTACATTATAATCAGGTGCACACTGTCCGATCACATCATAGATTTGTTTGATTAACGTTTGGGGTTCTTCCAGCATATCTGCTGTTTCTTTTACAGAGCAGCCTTTTTTATATTTTTTAATTACTATTTCTATGACTTTTGAAGCTTCGCCTTCGCGTTTTCCAACATTCCTGCCCTCCATAATTCCTTCTTCCCTCGATTCGCGCAGATCATCCGCAAATAATTCACGTAATGCTTCACACATTTTTCGTTCCTCCTTTAATTCCTGCCAGTTTGCGCGCATGATCGTTTTTCGACTGTTATCTGCCGATCTCTTTGCAATTTCTGAAGCATGGTTCTTGGATAATGGTAACATACAAAAGTAATTGTCAGCTCTGCTGCCGGTATGAAGTCTACTGTCTCCGTGTCGGCTTTATAAATACAGGCGTATGCGTACACCTTGTAAAAATCGTCAATGTTAAGGTCATCTTCCGGCGATTTGTATTCTACAACATTGTACTGTCGGAAAATTCTCCCAATATTCTTCTGGATTTTTACATGTCTTTCATTTTTGACTAACACATCGATCTGCATTGGTTTCTTCGACAGCAGATGTTCAGAATCAAATTCTAAATACTTTGTTTCTTCTCCAAGTTCAATCTGCAATGCCGCATCAAATGCAGGATGCCATTGGATTTTCTCATCGTTTGTGTTCAATCATTTTCCCCTTTATGATAATAGAATGTGTGGTATTTTTCAATGCACGTAAAAGATTTTTTCATAAAAATGCAACGGTGCTAACTGTAATAATTAAGATTAAAATTTTTATGCATTGAATTGTTCATCAAAATGGAATCTCCTGCCGAACCGGCACTGAATTTTGAGATCATACCCGTAACCATATATCAGGTTTTGGATCTGCAGACAGAAACGTTGTAAGAATGATCACGATTACGAAAGTTTCATAATCGTAACTGTTATTTGTCTGCGACTTTGATGTAGGCTTAGTATAAAGTAATCTTGGAATTGTGTCAATAAAATCCGTCAATCCAGAATACGAGCAGCAGAACCCAATATAGGCACTCATCCCATAACGTAAATTGGCAGATTCTGTGGTGCGGTTCACAGCATAAATTGGGCATGTATAAGCGTCCTCTCACAAGTCATTCACAGCGTAAATGAAAGAAAAACGGTGCAGACAAATATGATTTCCTTTGTGAGCCATGGAGCTGGGATTCTAAAATTTTCGTGAAGCCTCTGCTTCACAAAATTTTTGCTCAGAAGCCCAGCGGAATGCCCGGCGAACAGGAACATCATATTTCGTCTGTACCGTTTTTCTTTTCATAAACCTATAAAATCACGACTTGTGAAAGGACGCTTATATCTGCCCTTCAAGCCCTAAGAAAGCACCACAGAATCTGCGACACTACGTCCGTTAAACTCCGGTTAAATTGTTTCCAGATCATATTCGTTGGTGCCAAGTCCGATTTTGACTGCATGCTCAATACATGTTTTCCACTCTGTGTCCGGATGTGTCATATAGAAGTGATCATGATCACATTCCTCATGATGCTCATGTGCATGCGCAATATTCTTTCCAAGAACACTGCTCTCTACTGGTGATGCCTGATTGCAGAGATCCGCACATGCCTGATCCAAAGCTACCGGATCAAAAGAAGCTAACATCCCAATGTTCGGAAGAATCGGAATATCATTCTCTGGATGACAGTCACAGTTTGGTGATACGTCACAGATCAGCGAAACATGGAAACATGGTCTGTTCTGACAGACTGCGAGACTGTACTCTGCCATTTTGTAATTCAGCATTGCAACAGAGTCCGCATAATCTGCTGAAATTGCATCCTTTGGACAGACTGCAAGACATCTTCCGCAGCCAACACATTTATCATGATCAATTTTTGCTTTGTGATCTGTGATGACCGGCGCTCCGTGTGCACAGATTCTGCCGCAGGCTCCACAACCTATACATGCTTCGGTTGCGACACTTGGTTTTCCTTCGCAATGCTGCTCCATTTTTCCTGCTCTCGAGCCACATCCCATACCGATATTTTTAATTGTTCCGCCAAAACCTGCCGTCTCATGTCCCTTGAAATGTGTCAGGGAAATAAATACATCTGCATCCATGATCGCAGAACCGATCTTTGCCTCTTTCACATACTCACCATTGACTGGCACAAGTGTTTCATCTGTTCCCTTTAAACCATCTGCGATCAGCACATGACATCCGGTCTGATATGGGGAAAAACCATTCACATAAGCGGTTTCCAGATGATCCAATGCATTCTTTCTGCTTCCAACATAAAGTGTATTACAATCTGTTAAAAATGGTTTTCCACCAAGTTCCTTTACATAGTCTGCTACCACTCTTGCATAGTTCGGACGTAAGAACGCAAGATTTCCATATTCTCCAAAATGAATCTTAACCGCTGCATACTTATCCTTAAAATCAATGTTTTCAAATCCAGCAGTTTTCATAAGACGATGAAGTTTCTGAAGCAGATTTTCATTGCCTGTTGCCTTAAAAGATGTAAAATATACTTTCGATTTCTCCATAATTCCTCCTTGGTTTTGCTTTTACTGCTTTTCTATATGATAACCCCTGACCCCCTGTTAAAGTCAAGATTTTTCTCAAGTTATCGCGGCAGTCGCCAAAATCTCATGCAAGCAAAGACTTTGGCTCGTTGCCCGCATAAACACAGACTCCCGGTGTGGATTCCTGCTAAAAACCCACACCGGGAGTCTGTATTTATCGCCCTGATTGCTGTATTTCCGAAGTATTGCTCTCTTCTAAAAATCATCTGTCATCTTAGTCCAGCAGATTCTGCATACTCTCAAGACCGATCAGCAGAGTAGAACTGTTATGTAACAGTGCCGATGTGGTCGGCTGGATCACCCCTGTCACACCAAGTACAATGAGCAGGGAGTTAAATCCTACGATTCTGCGGTAATTCTTTTTGATTCGCTCCATCAGACTGTCACTCAATAATTTTAAGGTGACGATCTGGTACAGATCATCTGAGCTTACCGTGATATCTGCGATCTCTCTTGCAATCTCAGCTCCGTCGCTGATGGCAATTCCGACATTGGCTGCAGACAATGCAGGGGAATCGTTGATACCGTCACCGATCATGATGACTTTTCTTCCGGCTGCCTTTTCTCTCTCCACAAAGCTTGCCTTATCTTCCGGCAGTACTTCCGAATAATATTCATCCACGCCGACACGCTTTGCGATCGCCGCTGCAGTACGCTCACTGTCTCCTGTCATCATGACAACCTTGGACAAACCAGCCCGTTTTAAGGACTGGACAACTGCAGAGGCTTCCTCACGCAGAGGATCTTCGATACAGATGACTGCTGCAAGTTTTCCTTCAATTGCAAGATACAGATGAGAGTATTCCTTCGGCAGTGCGTCAAATTTTGCCTGTTCTCCTTCCGGAATCACACAATTTTCATCTTCAAATACAAAATGTGCACTTCCGATCACGGCACGTTTCTCATTGATCGTCGAAGCGATTCCGTGTGCAACAATGTACCCGACTTTGCTGTGCATCTCGTCATGTTCAAGATTTTTCTGTGTTGCTGCATCCACAACAGCTTTTGCCATGGAATGAGGAAAATGCTCCTCTAAGCATGCTGCAATACGGAGCAGTTCGTCCGTGCTTTCTCCGTTAAATGATACGACATCTACAACCGTTGGTTTTGCCTTGGTGAGCGTTCCCGTCTTATCGAATACAATGGTATCTGCCTCCGCAACCGCCTCTAAATATTTACCACCTTTTACTGTGACATTGTAAAGACTTGCCTCACGAATCGCAGATAAAACAGAGATCGGCATTGCAAGTTTTAAGGCACAGCTGTAATCCACCATAAGAATGGACAGTGCCTTTGTCACATTTCTTGTGAGCAGATAAGTTAAAATCGTACCGCCAAGACTGTAAGGCACCAGTTTATCTGCCAGATGCTCTGCTTTGCTCTCTGCACCGGATTTTAACTTTTCAGAATCCTCGATCATTTTTACGATCTTTTCAAAACGGCTGGAACCTCCAACCTCTTTTACAAGAATGGTAAGTTCGCCCTCTTCCACAACGGTTCCTGCGTAAGCCGCGCTCTCTACGGTCTTTCTCACCGGGACTGACTCGCCTGTTAAGGAAGCCTGATTTACCATCGCCTCTCCCTCAGCAACAACACCGTCAAATGGAATGATATTTCCCATATGAACAACCACTTTGTCTCCGGCTTTGATCTGGGAAGTCGGAACTAACACTTCCTGTCCACCGCTTACTAACCATACTTTTCCCACATTTAAGGACATGGTTCTCGCCAGATCATCCACAGATTTTTTATGTGTCCACTCTTCCAATAATTCACCAATTCCAAGCATGAACATAATGGAACCTGCGGTATTAAAATCACTTCTAAGAACTGAAACACCGATGGCAGTTGCATCTAAAACCGGAACTTCGATCTTTCCTGCTGCAAGTGTTGTTAGTCCTTTCCAGATATATTTTACGGAGCGGAGTGAAGTGAGACAGATACGGATCGGATAAGGAAGGATCCAGCGTCTTGCGTAGTGGAGCACAATCCTGCCAATTAATTTTTCCTGGTAGGTATTGTTTAACTCCCTTCCCGAATTCTCGATCAGACCTTCCGGTGCTTCCACATCCTCGTAGTGGAAACCACGGAGTAATTCGATGATCGTCTGCCTGTCGCCCACATAAGAGATCACTGCGTCGCAGGTTCTGTCGTAAACTTTTGCAAATGTTACTTCTTTCTGGCTGTGTAAAAAATAAAGAAGTGTATCTGCCTGTGCATAACTCATGCGGTTCTGTACTGCGTGGATACGCATTCTTCCTTTTGCCTCGTGCTTTATCATAAATTTCATTATTCTTACATCCTTCCAGTTATGCGGTCTGTACTTACCAGACCACATATGTCAATCTGTTTCCTCTTACTTAAGGAAGAGGCTGCCACACGTTTCCTGTGCGACAGCCTCTTTACGAATCCACCTCTTATGCTTCTGCTGGCTCGGAAGCTTCTTCTACAGCTTCCTCTGCTTTCTCTGCGTCCTCAACAACTGCTGCCTCTTTTGCTGCTGCACGTTCTTCATTGATCGTCTTTGCATCTTCATAGATGTCACCAGCATTCTCCTGAACAGTTGTCACTGTTTTCATTACACAGTCCTTAGCTCTTAAAACCGCTGCTGTACACTGTGTATATACTTTCTTCGCATCATCACTGGCTAAAATCTTAACACCAGCTGTTCCAAATAATGTACCTCCTGCAAATAATGCAATTTTCTTCCAATCTACCATGATAAAATCCTCCTTTTTGTATTTCATGAAAGCAGTTTTCTTCTTCCGCTGTCTTCATTTTTATTATGATTTTTTCATAAAACACAATGTTTTCCTGTGTTTCGTACCGATTATAATTCGCTTTATATCAGTTACACAAGCCTAACGTATTTTATTGATAAATTTTATCATGTTCTGTTTTTATCTGTTGATGATCACACGGTCTCTGCCTCTCTCCTTTGCGAGATAAAGTTTTTCATCCGCCTGCCGGTAAACGTCCGAAACATCCATACCGTCTGCAAACTGTTCCACACCACAGCTGAATGTAAATGCCCGGTTCTTTTTCTGTTTTCCAAACAGTCTGTAGTCTGCGCTCATTTTCGCCAGCATATGGCGAATCTCCTCCTCCGTCACATCCGGCAGGATCAGCATAAACTCTTCTCCACCAAATCTCACTGCGATTCCATCTGCTATCAGATTACGTTCCAGTATCCTCGCAAATTCAATGAGCACTTCATCTCCAAAAGCATGTCCGTATTCATCATTGACCTTCTTAAAAAAATCCAGATCGATCAGTGCCGCATAAACGTCTTTCTTCCCTTTCTGTGCCAGCCGCTCAAGATAGCGGTTCAGATATCTCCGGTTATATAACCCGGTCAGCGCATCATGATCTGCCGCCTGTTCCAGCTGTCTGCTAAGACTTGTGAGTTCTTCCGCCTGCTTTTTCTGCTGCACATTTAAAATGATCGTGATCGTAAACACACTGAAAAGTACGATCATCAATGAACAGATCATAGAGTTTAACTCACTCTCAGCCGTTACCAATTCCACATCCACCGGATGATAATATGCAAGGATGACCGCTGACATATCCACCAGAAAAGCGAGACATCCGAAGATCACTGCCGCAGTCGTTGGAAGAAAGGTTGCAATTGCCACCATGGCGAGCACCATATACACGATCGTTCCCGTCTGGTAAATGTAATAAAGTATCGGAAACTCGAAAAAAGTGATCAGTGTAATGATGACATAGGCTGCACGCTTCACATGTCTTGACCGGATACCCCAGAATGTCATTCCAAATATGACCAATGTACACAGGGCACAAAAAATCGTCGGCGCACTGAGTCCATAAATATACACATTTCCAACAAATCCAAACAGATTTCCAATACTTCCTGCTGCTCCCAGCACATAAAACTGTCTCAGTCCAACATTGACAGATGTATCAAATAAGCGGTTCATAACCGTTCCTCTCTCACTTCCAGCCGGATTTTCGGATCAAAGCTGTTTTTCTTCATTTTACCATAATATTCTTAAAAAACAAGAAAAGTTGTTTTTCATGGAAAAATATATTTTCTATTGTCTGGCTCACCTTTTTGCGGTAAAATAGTCTCGGATTTTTCATATGGTAAAGTACAAACAGGAAAATCTCACAGGTACTTTAGTCAGAAGAAGGAAGGAGGAAAAAGATAGCATGCGGTCTGTCAGACAAAAATATATCAGTCTCATACTCATCCTCTCTATGTTTTTCCTCGGAATGTGCTGCGGCAGCACACAGGCAGATTCTTCTCTGATGTATGGAATTCTCCATCACACAGACAGTGTTTTCGTAAATTCCGGCGTTGATGATTTACCGGAGCAGCTTTCCACCGATACCACGGAGCGTATGATCTCAGCCAATGCATATCTCCGTCAGGAAGGCAGACGCATAAACACACGCACAAACCGTGCGGTCAACTGTCTGTTTCTGATTGTGGAACTTCTTTCACAATTGTTTCCCATCATTTTTGCATGCAGCGTTTTAAGTCAGACTTATCGCGCACCGGGCAATCATGTCATCGTTCGTTATATCCACAAGAAGGATGGCAAGAAAAATAATGAAACCATATAATTCCTACTGATTTACCGCACATTTTATCCGCGGTCTTATTTTGGTACGCAAAAATCCCATTTACAGGATATCTGCGCCCAAATGCGCAGGTATCAGAAAGGTATGGTTCTTATGGTTGAACATATTTTATTTGCAGTTTTAACGGCTGCTGTCATCGGTGCTGCTATTTTTATGTGGTGGTTTGAAAATCACGATGAAAAAACAGATTCTGGAAATGAAAAAGAAGGGAACTAAGTTATTATGAATATCGGATTAATTATTTTTGCAATTATTGGATCAATTATTGGTCTTGCCTCTACATTTTACATTGTGATCTCCATGTTTTGGATTCTTGGTGTTAAGATTGTGCGCAGGATCAAACATGGCACTCCACTGTATGATTAATATCATATAAAAACGCTCCGCAGGCTGCTGTACTCCTGCGGAGCGTTTTATTCTTCGTCATTCATGCGGCAAACGGCATCCGGTCCAGCGATCATTTTTTCCCTGAAAAGACCGGAATACGCTTCTTACCAGAACATCCAGTAAATCAGCCCCAGTACCCAGCTTGAAACTATCCCATATAAGATCACAGGACCGGCGATCGTAAAAATCTTACATCCGATTCCAAAAACCTGCCCTTCTTTCTGAAACTCGATCGCCGGGGCAGCCACACCGTTGGCAAAACCTGTGATCGGCACAAGCGCCCCCGCGCCTCCCCAGTTTGCGATCGACGGATAAATGTTAAATCCCGTCAGGATCACGCTGAGCAGGATCAGAAGCATGCTGCACCAGCCTCCGGAGGTGTCTTTGTCCAGTCCATAATTTTCGCACGTATTTAAAATGAACTGCCCAATACAGCAGATGATCCCACCGGTAAAAAATGCCTTTACCATGTGAAAGATCAGATTGTGTGTCGGTGTCACCTGCTTCACATACTCGTTATATGCCTGATCGCGCTCTCTTGTATCCTTGCTGTGCACGGTCTGATTCAGTTTCTTTATCTGCTCTGTCTCTTTATCTGCCATTTTCTGTTCCTCCTGTATCCACATATTTTATGTTCCTGTTTTTTGTCCGGCATAAATCCTCTCTCTTATCTTGCCTTTTTTACTGTAAAATATGCATAACACAGGTTCTGTAATTTCATGAACCAGCCAATATTTTTTCTTACTTTCAAAGAATAAGTATCTCTTATTTTTTTCTTTGTTTTATATAAGTAATCCTAATGGAATTAGATTACATTATGCATTGAATCACTTACTATTTGTAGTATAATGTTGATAGAATCTGTCGGCATACACTGTTTCAGGAAAACGCTGCGGATCGACCACAATGAAGTAAATGGAGCATGCCATGAAAAAATATATTTGTCTCTTTCTTTCAACCTTGATGTTTCTTACTGTTTTTTCCCCTGTCAACTGCTATGCCCGCGATGGAAAAAAAGTCATCCGGGTAGGTTTTTACACAATGGATAATTATCAGGAGTGTGATGAGAACGGAAACTACAGCGGCTACTTCGTGGACTATCTCCGGGAGATCAGCCAGTATACCGGATGGGAATATGAATTTATCCAGATGAATTACTCAGCATGCCTGAAATCCTTAAATGACAGAAATATTGACCTTGTCTGCGGTGTAGACTATTCTTCCTTCCGGACAAGCACTCTTGACTTTTCTGCACAGCCGGCGGTCACAACCCATTACGAACTGTATGCGCTGAAGGATAACGATACCTATTACTATAACGACTATGCGGATTTCGATGGAATGAGCATTGGCGTTCTTGCAAGCTGTAACCATTTAGACGCTCTGGATGACTATGCGGCTGCACACCATTTTTCTTTTGAGAAACAATACTTTGGAAACACAGCACAGCTGGAAAAAGCACTTGAGGACAACACTGTGGATGCCATTTATGCTACAAATGTTTCCCACCCTTCGGAGAAAAAGATCCTTGCAAGCCTTCCTTCTTTCCCGCTTTATTTTGTGACTTTTAAGGGAAATCCGATCATGGAATACTTAAACTATGCCCAGACTGTGATCTTAAACGTCAATCCCAACTTTGAACACGACCTCTACAACACTTACCAGCGGGATATCCGGAATTACCGCTGCAAATTTACCCGGGATGAGTTAGACTATCTTGCCACAGCGCCGGAGATTACAGTGACCTGTGACCCTTCGAATGCACCAATTGAAGGTTACAATGAAAATACACAGACCGCTTCCGGCATTGCTGCGGATGTTCTCGATCTTGTCAGCCAGTATACCGGCCTGCATTTCCGGTATATAAAGTCTGACAGTTTCTCCGATGCCCTGTCGAAGCTTCGGTCACATGAGATCAATATGCTTACGGCACTGGCACACGATTATTCATGGGCTGAGCAGAATCATGCACTTCTGACAACCCCTTATCTGAACTCGTCCATTGTGGTTGTACGGAATAGCAAACCACAGAGCCATGAGAGGGATATCGTTGCACTGCCGAACAGCTTCAATCTCACAAATTCCATTCTGGACAATCCGGAATATGATACCGAGGATGTGGTTTACTATGATACGATCGAGGAATGTTTTCAGGCTGTGCTGTCCGGCAGTGCAGACTGTACTTATGCCGACAACTATAGTGCCAACTATCTGCTCTCGCAGGTAAAATACCGTAATTTGTCCTCCACAACGCTCACTGCCATGACAGAGGCTGCTTCCTTTGGTCTGTCTGACCAGTGCGATCCAAGACTGCTCAGCATTATCAATAAGGGACTGGCGTGTATTTCCTCTGAACAGCTGGATTCCATTGTTCTTCAGAACTGCAGTTATAGGGAGGATCCGTCCCTCTTTACCCTTGTTTATGCTTATCCGCGCATTTCCATTCCGATTATTCTGGCAGTCAGTATGGCACTGCTCTCGCTGCTGCTGGGTATTCTGCTGGTTCATAGCCGGAAAACAAAAGAGATCAGGGTCATGTCGGAGACAGATGCCCTCACCGGTCTTTATAACCGGAGGGCTGCCGAAGATCATATTTCAAGACAAATGCAGGAAGATGGCAAAAATCCTGACTGTGTACGTCCACTGATCAGTATCGATCTGGACAAATTCAAACAGGTGAATGATACTTATGGACATTTAGAAGGGGATGCTCTCTTAATTGCGGTTGCAGACACGCTCCGCACATCTGTCCGCAGTTATGACATTGTAGGACGCATCGGTGGCGATGAATTTGTTGTGTACCTCTCAAATGTCACAGACAGACAAAATGCCATGGCAGTTGCAGAAAAACTGTGTCAGGTCATCCGCGGACTCTCCACCATGAAAAAAGAATGGAGCAATATTTCTGCGAGCATTGGAATCTCATTTGCCGATCATCCAGATATTAAGATGGAAGAACTCTATATTTCGGCTGATAAAGCTATGTACTCCGCCAAAGGAAACGGAAGAGACCAGTATCAGACCCTCTGATGTCCCAGCAGGATGTCACTGTGGAATATTGACACTCCACAGATACTGTTCTCCCTTTCCCCATAAAAGCAGTTCCTTCATCTGCCCGTCATATAGTTCATCCGGACGGAATTCTTTTAAAATATGGATCAGATAAGTCTCTTTTTCATCCTTGGGGCTGATCTGATCTAACTTTTTGTCTAATAGTTCCCGAAGTTCCAGCGGTTTTATATCATCTGGAATCTCAAATCCCCCGATTTTTCCGGCAACCCCTGCTCCGTAATAAAATTCATAATTTCCAAGCATTACTGCTTTCTGCATATTACATTTTAAGATCACGCTCTGGCGTGCGATGGATGTGACCATATCCGTCATTCTCTCTTTCGTCTTGTGCAGACATACTCCCACTGCTTTGGGCTGTGTCTGACTGTTCTTATTTTTTATCTTATGCCATAATCACGTTTTCGTCAAATACCATGCTGACCATATAACAATGTCTCTGTGCTGTCCTTCTGACAAATGCCTGTGAAAATGTTTTCTCCAGACTGTCCTTTCTGCATCAGGGCGGTGTCATGTGATGTCCAAAATACCAGAACGCTCCTGCACATTTTCCAAATGCCATAAACAGCATGATCCAGGAAAGTCCTTCTTTTATCTGGAATCTTCTGAAGATGATCGGGAACGTATTTAAGATTTCTGCCAGTGCCACTGCAATACATCCCACAAAAATACCTGCACAGAAACCATATACATACAAAAGCCAGTGCCCGACCGGAAGGCTGATATCTGTAAATACCGACATAATTGTGCCAAAAATCCCACCAAGCACGATCATATTTTCAAAAAGAATGATATTTTCCGCCCGGTTGCATTTTGCAATCATTCTTGGCACGACACCGATGACTATGATAAATGCAAAGGTTCCCGCTGCCACTCCGACACCGGAGGCAAGTCCGATAAATCCGAGAAATAAATGTTTAATCCACATCAACACTGTGTCCTCTTCTCTCTGCGTTATTGATGAAAGCGGTATCCAGATCTGTCTCATATTTCCGCATCTCGATCTGGATTGGTGTCGGATCATGCGTGATTTTCTTGTGTCCCACATGGTTGAAAAACACAATAATCCCAACAGCAAGTCCAATACTGTAGCAGATTTCCAGTTCGGTGATGCCATTCGATTCCATTCCCGTGATCTGCTGATAAAACTTTGCAAAAACATCTGTCACACCTACGTCATTGTTAAAAGCCATGATCGTAAAAGCAGCCCCAAAGAAAATCAGGATACACAAAATCACTGTCTTCAGACAATTCATCCACACCGGTTTTTCCGGGGACTTCACATACTCTACGATAAAGTCTGATTCTCCCTCATTGCTGATATCCAGATTGGGATAGTCCTCATGGATCAGTTCGATCACTTTTAATACAGAAAACACGACAAGCGTATTCTTTTTCTTCTGCTCATCCTCTGCCCGGAAGGAATATAACTTCTTCTGCCTGATCTGGCGCAACGCCGCCTGATCCGTACACTCCATCTTTGCCACGTCACCAAGTGTCACACGGCGGTCTGTCACGACAACATTCTTTCCGATCTTTAAATAAAGTGTATCGCCTGCACTCATGCGTAGGTCCTGCTTTCCTCTGAAATAACTTCCTGTACGAGCATCCCATCCTTTGGCTCTCCTGTATCCTTCTCGTTTGTCATATAATAAAACGCTGTTCCTGCCAGCAGTGCAAGCACAAGAAGCATAAGACAGATCCGATACTTTTTACAATTCATAATAATTTCGTCCTTTCTGTTTGATAAATGCGTCAGCTATTTTTTTCAGTACGCACACCGATCATTCCTGCATACTATATTGCATTACTATGCTTCTTATTATGTATGTGATTGCTTTAAAATATACATACTATCTTTGATTTATTTCATTGCATTTTCCCTTAAATTAGTTGATTGTCTTGAAAAATGCTTGATTTACGGGCATATTCGCAGGTTTGCAAATTGATTTTACTACTCATTTACTACTTTTAACGGATTGAGCCTTGATATGCAAAAAGCACCTGCGGGCTGCCGGATAGACCGCTACACCACCTTACGCGGCACGTCGAAAAGAAAAAATAAAATAAGCACCACCTATAAGGCGGCGTTTCTCACTCCTACACTGGAGAACAGGAACGCTGCTTTTTTATGCCCTCATGTTACGCAGTAAGGGCAAATGAAGCCTTGATTTATGCGGCTCTTAGAGCGCGGAAATGAGAAATGCAAGGGTTGATACCTTTTCCCTCAAAACCGCGTTTCTACTGCGTAACAAATCCAACCAAAGGAGTGATGAAGCTATGGCAGTTTTCCGCGTGGAAAAGAACAAAGGTTATACGGTTATGAGCAACCACCATTTACGCAACAAGGAACTTTCCCTAAAGGCAAAGGGCTTGTTGTCGCAAATGCTCTCACTTCCCGAAGATTGGGACTACACCCTTGCAGGGCTGTCCCTTATCAACCGGGAAAGTATCGACGCTATCCGCACCGCTGTATGGGAGCTTGAAAAAGCCGGATATATCACAAGGCGGCAGGGACGCGACGAGAAAGGCAAAATGACCGCTATCGAGTACACCATTTACGAACAGCCACAGCCCCCAGCATTGGATTGTCCGGTATTGGAAAATCCAACAGCGGATAAGCCGATATTGGAAAATCCGACACCGGATAACCCGACGTCGGAAAATCCAACGCAATTAAATAAAGAACTATTAAAAACTAACTTACCCAAAAAAGAAAAATTAAATACAGATGTATCAAGTACCCATTCCATTCCTTTCCATTCCCTAAATCCCTCTCCCTTAGAGGACGCGGCACAGCCGCCGGAACGGAAGCGAAAGGAAGCGACAGACGCATACAGCGTGTATGAGGAAATCATCAAGGACAATATTGAGTACGACTATCTGATACAGGACAGATACCTTGACCGGGACAGGATAGAGGAAATCCTTGCCCTTATTCTTGAAACCGTCTGCACCAAACGAAAAACAATCCGTATCGCCGGGGACGACTACCCGGCAGAGCTTGTAAAAGCAAGGTTTATGAAACTGAACAGCGAACATATCCGCTTTGTACTTGACTGTATGCAGGAAAACACCACCAAAATCCGCAACATCAAGCAGTACATGAAAGCTGCCCTTTTCAATGCCCCGTCTACGATTGGCAGCTATTACACGTCCCTTGTATCTCACGATATGGCAGATGGTACTTTTTATGGGAAACCTAAAAAATCCGGCATACCCGATTACACCTGCAACGAGGGCGAAAGCCTGTAAACCAACCCAAAGGAGGATTTGATTATGACACAGAAAACAGGAGCTTTGATTTTTGATGAAACCGCTGACCGCTACGACATTCGCTTTGACGTAAACGACTACTACGGGGGCTTACATTGCGGCGACTGCATGGAGGTCTTTGTGCGGGGCAAATGGAAGCCTACCCGTATGGAGTACGGGGACAACTGGTATCTTGTGGGTATTCGGGCGGCAGACCTTTCCGGGCTGCGGGTACGGATTTAACAGGGCGGCGTGAAAACGGACGCTCTTTTTTCATGCCCGCCCCGCTTCCCGGCGGCGGGCATACCACCATAGAACATGAAAGGAGGACACCCATTGCAGGAGGAAACCAACGAAAAGACCATAGCCCTTTACATCAAAACCGGGAAACTGACGGCACAGCAGCTCCAAAAGGCTATGAAAGCCCTGCTTGCACAGATGAAAAAGCAGCATGACAGACAGAAAATCCCGCATGGCAAACAGACCCTAAAGCAGCTTATGAAGCAGAACGCGGGCGTTTCCAACATTGAAATCACAAAGGACAATATCAAAGCCTTTGAGAGTACGGCGAAAAAGTACGGGATTGACTTTGCCCTAAAGAAAGACAGCACCGAAATCCCGCCCCGCTATCTTGTTTTCTTCAAGGGACGGGACGCGGACGCACTGACCGCAGCTTTCAAGGAGTTTTCCGCAAAGAAGCTGACGCAGGAACAAAAGCCCTCTATCCGAAAGCTGATTGTTTCCCTCAAAGAAAAGGCGGCGGCTTTGAACGCACAGCGGGACAAAGTAAAAAACAAAGACAGGGGGATTGCAAGATGAACGCTATCAACTGGAAAAAGCTGCTGCTTCCCAACATTCCCTATCTGCTCTTTGTGTATCTCTTTGATAAAGTCGGGCAGGCGGTACGCCTTGCGCCGGGAGCTGACCTGTCCGGCAAGGTGCTGTCGCTTGGGGAGGGCTTTTCTATGGCTTTTTCAAACCCGCTTCCGAGCCTTGCCCCTATGGATTTACTGATAGGAATTTTAGGCGCGGTGCTTATCCGGCTGATTGTCTATGTAAAAGGCAAGAACGCGAAGAAATACCGGAAAGGTATCGAATACGGCTCTGCCCGTTGGGGAACTGCCGAAGATATTAAGCCCTACACCGACCCGGTATTTCAAAATAACGTGCTGCTGACACAGACGGAACGGCTTACCATGAACAGCCGCCCGAAGCAGCCGAAGTATGCAAGGA
>ERZ835980.2613-NODE-2613-length-15785-cov-7.172409_pt1 | contig 15785 bp, 18 predicted proteins | sample MGYA00519943_ERZ835980 | MGnify/ENA primary metagenome ERZ835980 (study PRJEB31850, sample SAMEA3708791) | human gut metagenome | biome: human gut; feature: human-associated habitat; material: faeces | place: China | collected 2014 ... | reverse complement strand
TTGCCGGCCAGATACAGAAATGTCCTGACACGGGAATCCGCCCGCCCAGAGGTTGACCCTCGGCAGATCGGCGGGGTCGATTTTGGTAATATCTTCTCCATACCATTCGTCCTCCTGTATATCGTGTATGGCGCGGTAGCTGCGGTCTGCGAATTTATCTATTTCGCAGTGGCCTTTACAAACCATTCCGCAAAGCTCAAAGCCCTTGCGGAAACCGCCCACGCCGCTGAAAAAATCCAGAAATGTCATCGGTTCATTCATTTGTAGTCGTCCTTTCCTTGCAGGCGGTTGATCTGCAACAGGCACATAATCACAATACCGATACAGCCGCCGAGCATAGTTCCGATGATAAAAAAGAGCAGTTCGCTCATACCATACGCCTCCTTTCAGCGCATAAAAATATCGCCCTCCGTTTGTAACGGGGACGAGCAAAATTAAGGGTTTCAGGGGCTACCCCTGACAAGGTTTTGCCTTTGTGGTATCACAAAGGCGATGCTTGCTGGTACATCGCATGGCGTTCGTCCCATCGGCCGAACATTTTGCCACCGACTGAAAAAATTCAGCGTTCATGCTCACGCTGCGGATTGAACGGGATTCCGATGAGCTTTCCGTTCAGCCTTGCCAAGTGTTCGGGATAGCGGAACATTTTAGTATAGCGGGCAATCTGTTCATCGGAAAGACTGTCAAAGCTCTCGCCCCGGCAGTCACATATAAAAGCGGGGCCGAAAATGAAATCGACCATAACGCCGTCCTTGTTTTTTACGCTTCGGTTTGGCAGCATACCGTTGATCTTTCCCTCGTCGTTGCAGACAATACACACCTGTTCCTCAAAGGGGTAAAAGGGTTCAATCAGTCCGTCAACGGCATTTTGCAAATCTTCAATAGAAGTGCCGATTTCAGCGGTGCGGGCAAGTTTACCCGGTTCCAGCAGTACAACCTTGATTTTCTTTTCCTCACTCATAGCGGAAATCTCCTTTCAGCGTTCATAATCACGGCTTCGCTCATTTGACCTTGCGGAGAAATCTACGCCGACAAAGGAATCCGCGTCGAGGATATATTCGCTGTCATTCCAGCGGGCTTCGACCATTGCTTCGGCTTCCGCTGTGGAATTTGCCTCAATCTCTACCGTCTTTTGCAATGTTTCGGTAATTGTTACTGCATAGGTTTTCATCGTTTGTTTCCTTTCTTCATTTAAAAATGTTGTTCCGTATTCATCTTCCAGCGCTGATAACAGGCTGCTCAATTCTTCGGCATTTCTAATACGAGGGACGGCAAGCGCCGAGGGAGTAATATCAAGCGCCTGCGCCATACGGCACAGCAATTCGTGTTTCGGCGTTCTCGTGCCGGATTCGTACTGCGCAATTCGTATGTCGGCGTTCTCCTGCGGGAAACCAACCGCCACGCCTAACGCCTTTTGCGTCAACCCGCACGAAATACGGAAACGCCGTATTCTCATGCCCGTATTCATTAAATCGCCCATTTCATCGTTCTTTGCTCCTTTCTTTTCGCTTGGTAACGGGAAGTCCGAGCCGCATACATAAACAATCGTTGTAATCCTTGCCCTGCGGGGGCGGTTGAATTGCCACCTTAACCGCGTATCTTTGGGACAGCAGCGTTTTAATCGTGTCTGCGGCGATCCGTCCCGTATAGTCGTTATCCAGCCGCAAGACCGCTTTTCGGATATGGGGATAGTCCGCAAGATACTGAACAAGGGCGGCGGGCAGGCTGCTTTCCTCAATCTTTGCTTTCGGCTTATACACGCCTGCAAGGGAGAGCAGGTTTTCTCGCCGCCAGTCCTTGCCGTCCAGCTTTTGCATTGTCCCGTAGGACAGCAAATCTACCGCCGATTCAAACAGATTCAGCGTGTCGCTCTGTGCTTCTGCGGAAATCCCAAAGGAATACCGCTTGTCGCTGCCGTTTGCGTCTCCGATAAAGTCTGTACCGATACCGCGCAGATTGGCATAGCGGGGCTTGCCGTCCAGATCCTGCCCGACGAACACAGCGTTGTAATGGGGATAGCTTTCATACAACCGTCCTGTGCTGATACAGAAGTCGATCAACTCATAGTCGATTCCCCGCCCATGCAGATATTCCACGGCGTGGGCGGCGCAGCGGTTCGCTTTTGGCAAAAGCAAAACTTTTTCTTTCGGCTTGCTCGGCGCGGGGGAATAGGTCGGCGGCAACACCGCGACATTTCCCATAATCGTTTCCACCGCCTGCGTAAAGGGCATTTCTTTGACCTTGATGAGATAGTCCAGCGCCGAATAACCGCCGATCCCACGGGAAAACCAGCACCATTTTCCGTTGGAAATCTTCAAGCTGTCATGCTCTCGGGTGCAGTAGGTGTTACCGCCGAAATGAACAAGCTCCTGCGGCTCATAATTTTTAAGATAGGTCAGCAAGTCCATTTCACGGGCTTTCTCCACCACCTCCGGCGGGATATATGGCATACTTTTTCACCTCCGTTCTAAATAGAAATAGCCGAGGGGCTTTCTAAGTGAAAACCTCTCGGCTATGTAAAAAACGGCACAGGTTATCTCTGTACCGCTTTCATCGGATATTCATTTTACAGTGCGCCGACCTTTTTCAGATAGGAAATGCAGTCGGTATGTCCTCTGAAATAGAGCCGTTGGCGCTCCATGTCGTCGAGCCTGAACCGCAAACGAAAATACTCGGTCAAAACTCCGTGTTCCTCGGCGCTCAAAGAAATTTCGCCGTTGCCGTCTATCACCTTTCGGATAAACGGATTATTTTCTTTCAGCCTCAAAATTTGCTGATACAGTGCATTGTATTCTTCGTCCGTTTCTCTGAAATCGGAAATCGCCTCGTCCTCAATCTCGGCAAAGGATTCTTCGATCCGCTGCGCCAAATCAGTATAAGAGCTGTTGTCGCTCACTTGTAATCACTTCCTTTTCCCATGATATATTATACTATACCCAACAGCCGAAACAATATCAAATGTGCAAATTATCGCTCCATATCTTTTTCCGTTCTCCCGACAACGGCGCGTTCATATAGCTTTGGACTTTTGATACGGTATTCTTCGGGGATATTCTCAACCTTGCCGTCGTAGATGTCAACAAATCGACCACCATTTGAACGCACATAGCCGTGATCGGCAAATACGCCGCTTTCATCAAAGCGAATATCCCTGCCGAAACTCTCATAGTCGATATAGTTTGAGAGTACGCCCAGCCTGCTCGTATCATAGCAGCCGCTTTGTTCAATCCAGTAATAGCCGAGGTCGTAATCGCTTTCCACACCCGACAGATAATCAAAGCAATCCATGTTTTCGGTGAGATTGATTAGCTCTTTTATGCTGCCCGTATTCTCGCCCAAATCTAAAACAGCCTGCCAAAATTCTTCACTTTCATCAAGCTCCATGATCTGCCCCGCAAGGTAATTGAGCTCGCTTAAACTTTCATACTCGCCGAGTAGGTCATAGATAGAGGAATCGGGACACTCGTAATCGGTGATAAACCATTCTTCATAGCGACGGTTAATGCCGATCCGCTGAAACACCGCCTGCAATTCTTCGTTGGTAACGGGAAATTTCACCCATTCGCCTATCAAATATCCCTCGTTGTATTTGCCGAGATTGGTTATAAAGGCTGAAAAAGCGCAGTCCCTTGAAGCGGATAAATCCTGCATAGCTTTGCCTCCTTACCGTTCCTGTTCAGCGGCACGCCTTTGACGGGGGATCGGAAACCCGTGTACTTTGGCAATCTCGTCGCCGAGCCTGCGGGTTATTCTTGTAATGTCCGCACGGGTCGCCGTACCGCGGTATATCTTTTCTTTCAGATTGTCGATTTGCGTTTCGGAAACGCCGTCCTTGTAGGCGCGGTAGAGGTAGTGGTTTGTGCCGTCGTGATGAATCGCCTCGCAGCGGAAATCGCCGTTTTTATCCACAAACCAAGTGGCGTTGTCAATGTCCCGTTCCGTATAAAGGCAATCGCTGATATTGCCGCTTTCAATTTCTTTGTACCCCATACGGCGGCCGTGCCAAAGTCCCAAGTCCCCGACAACGAGAATCGGACGGGAAAGCTGAATATCCAGATTCGTTTTCTCGTCCTGAAAATAAGTGCCGTTGATTTCATACATCAAATTCATACGCTCGTTTGCGGAAAGTTCGGGGTACTGCGCCTCTAAATCCTCTTTCCAGTCGTCGTAGTCAAGATAATCCGTCCAAATAATGTGCCTGCTGTCTTTCATCTTGCGTCACCTCGATCCTTTGATTTCGGTCGGCGTGGATTGCCGTTTTCGTCATAATTCTTTGCGTCTGCGGCGGGTACGCTCCAACCGAACATGGAACCGGCAAGCATAGCCGCCTCCTGCGCTTTGGAAACGCCGAGCCTGCGGTTCATATCGTCCGCATACTTTCGCGCGGTGGCAGAATCTATCGGCATTTTCAGTGGGATATAGCTGCGATCTCCGCGAAACACCTTGATAACCTCACCGCTTGACGGTAAAGTGGAATAGCACATTTCCGGGATAAGCGGTTCGGCAGGGGCATAGGTTGCCCCACAATCCTCCATATGCTGGGCAAATTCGCAGATGTGATAGGTGTTCTTTCCGATCTCTGCGTGGGTTTCGTCTATATAGCGGCAGTAGGCTTTGATTTTCTCACCGTCCGTATGGGTAATGATAATATTCCCGCCGTCAGGCAGACGGAAAAGCTCTTTATAGCGGCTGTCGATAAAGCGAATCCCTTGCGCTGCTTTTTCCATGTGACTGTTCAGCAGGTCGGAAACATAGGCATAGCAATAGAAATTGTTGTCGCCGGGCGCGGGAATACAACGCAGAAGATAGGTGTATTTGTCAGTATCAACCCGATACCCGTATTCGCGGCTGAAATTTCCCATAAACCGCCCGTCGGGACGGGCGCAGCAGTATTCGAGCATAGAATCACGGTCAGCCAAGATACCCACCTTGTAAAATTCCTTGATGACGGAATCAAACTCGGCGGCAAATTCATCGGTTCGGTATTGCTTGATCTGATCCTCATAGTCGGGATAAAAGGTTCTGCCGCCGTTTCCGAAATCGCCGCGCATAAGGGCAATGCAGCCGCTTTGCGACATAAGCTGATAGCTCTGCGTATAAGCGTAGTCCCGTTCTTTCGGGAGCATTTCACGGATATTCAGATTCATTTTGTCTGTCCCTCGCTTTCTGTCATAAGAAATTGTCCGAACTCGGTAAAGGCGTACCAGTTCGTGCGGTCAAAGCAGCTTTCGTTGAAACGCCCCTTTGTGAGAACACGCGCCCTTATCAGCCGTTTCAAGGCATAGCGGATTTCGTCGTAGGAGAGGAACGGAAAGAACCCCGTCATCATCTGCACCGAGCAGCGAACCCAAACCCTGCCCTCGTGAAGCTGCGGGGACTGCGTGCTTTTTTCTTCTGCACAGTCCCAAAGGAAACCCGCCAGTACCGCCGCATTGACCCCATATTTCTGCGCTATGTGTGAATCGAAAAAGTGTACCATAAAATAAGAACCTCCTTTTGTTTTGGATATGTAAAAGGGACGGCCTATTTCAGCCGCCCCGGTCGTTATTTCTTCTTGCCTCTGATTTTCAGGAAAATCAAAGCACCCACGATGAACACGACCAGTCCGATTGCAACGATTGTTTTCAGTTCCATTATTCAGCGTCCTCCTTTTTCTTCTTCATAGCATAAGCGATATACCCACCGCCGCAGGCGGCAAAGCCTAGCATGCCGATAGCGGTCAGCCACTTCCAGAGTGCGGGATTGCTGTCGTCGCCTGTTTTCGGGGTATCGCGCAGCTCGTTGTGCATTTCTACCTTTGTAACAGCGCCCTCAAACACGCTCGCCGTCTTGTCCGCGGGGAGAATATAGGCGACAGAAGCGCCGTCCGATACCTCGCTTACGGTGTAGTCGCCAATGCGGAGATTTTCAATGAGAATTTCGCCGTTTTTGTCGGTGGTAAAGACTTCGGAATACCCATTAGGCCCGGTCACACGGAACGAAAAGCCCTCAATCTTTCCGTCAGAAGATGTCTTGATGATTTTGAGCGATCCCACCTTTGCCGTGTTGACAAAGCCTTTGCCCGCCTCGTTTTCCACGGTGACGGTCTTGCCGTTTTCGGTGATTTCAAAATAATAGGCGTTTTCGTCGAGATAGAAACCCTCCGGCGCTTTCTGCTCCTTTACAAAATATCCGCCGTAAACAAGATCGGACATTTCATAAACGCCCACGCTTGTTTCGGTGAGCGTACCGAGCAATTCATCGTCGGCGTCAAGCGCCTTGTTCCCGTTGCTGTCACGGTAAACAAAAAATTCTGCGCCTGTCAGCTTGTTGTCGGGATAATCCTTATCAACCTTTGTGATTTGCACCGTACCACGGATTAGCGTATTTTTAATCTCAACCTCTATTACTGCGCCGTCCTCATTGACGGTTACAGCAAATGCTCCCTCGGACAGCACAAAGCCGGTCGGCGCTTCGATCTCACGGACGATCCAGTTCCCATAAGGCACATTGGCAAAAGAAAAACTGCCGTCCTCTGCGGAGGTGGCAGTCAGAATAGCGGTATCGGTTGTAAATTCTTCGGTATCAGGCTTAAACAGACCGATCACTGCGCCGCCAAGCGCATTTCCGTCCTCGTTCTTTTTCAGTCCGTGGATTTCGCCGTAAATCAGGTCGTTGCCGATGGGCTTGCCGTCGTTTGCCTTGATTTCCACAAGGGCGGTTTCCTGTCCGGCGTACTCAAAGACAATCGTGTACTTTTCGTCGGAGAGGATATAATGCTCGTCGGTGGAAAGTTCTTTGAGATAGAAGCTGCCAAGCGGCAAATCAGTCTTGCAGTCGGCGTGTCCGTTTTCGTCAACGGAAAGGATTTCAAGCAATCCGTCTGCAGGAATAACAGAGCCGTCCGCTGCGGTCAAATCCTCGGCAGCGAACAAGCCAAAGGTTACGGCAGACATTTCACCGTTTGCACCGATTCCGAACTGCTTGTTCTGTTCTAAAATCTTGTCAAGAGAAACAGCGGCTTTCTGTCGCTCGTTGTAGAAGCCGGCAGAGGTTTCGGTGATCTCGATTTCCTGTCCCGCATACACAAGCTCTGCGGTGCGGATTTCGGGATTCAGAATCATGCCGTAGGGTGCTGTGATTTCCCTGATCTCATATTTTCCAAGATACAGCGGCTTACTCTCGGCAAACCCTGTTTCGTCGGTCGTTACGGTATCAACCACTTCTCCGGCAGAAGTGCGCAGCGTGCCATCCGGCGTGATGATGTCCTCGGCGGCGGTGATTTCATAGACCGCGCCCGGCAAGCCCCGAACGGAGAAAACAGGCTGATACAGTCCGTCCGCTTCGATGACGGAGGAAAAGACCTCTCCGGATTTGCTGATCCTGATAACGCCTTTCTGCGCCATGTTCGGCTTGACAACCTCGATCACGGCAACGCCGCCCTCGTCGGTAGAGGCGTCCTGCACAACATCAAAATACATGGGATCGCTGTTGAGCGTGTAACCGTAGGGGGCAAATATTTCGACCAGCGAGTACCCCGAACCGTACTCAATCTTTTCGGGGGTAATCAAATATCCTTCGTCGTTGGTGTAGAATGTGTCGATGGTAACGGGGGTCGGATAGGTGAAAGACTGCGTAATCAGGCTGCCGTCCGGGCGGTAAAGCTGAAAGCCTGCGCCTGCATAGGGAATCGTTTTACCTGTTTCCGCGTCCACCTTGACGATCTTGATATACGATTCAAAGTTTGCGTTGTTAGCAAGGTAGCGGTAGGTTTGCCTATTCTTTGCGATATACACATCAAAATCAGGCAGCAGCTCTCGACCGTCCCAGCCTTTGACCTGATGAACAGTGTAAATGCCGTAGGGCAGGTCTTTTGTTTCAGCAAAGCCGTTTTCGTCGCAGGTGAGAATATCGCGCTCGGTATCTTTGGTAGCGGCATAGCTGCCTGCGGATTTCAAGAATACCTCAAATTTCGCACCCACTTCCGGGGTTTCAAGCTGCGTTTCGCCGTCGTCGGTATGCTTAATCAAAGCAATTTTGCCCTTAATAACCTGTTCGGTCACATCGTTTGCGGTGGAATTGTATTCCACGGTGTAGTTTTTGGCCTCCGCGCCGATATGGTGTGAGGATTCATCCAGCAAATAGCCCTCGCTTGGTGTGATCTCGCGCACGGACCAGTCATCGCCGCAGACATAGTATTTTGTGGTGAATTGCCCGTTTGCGTCGGTGGTGTAACGGTCGATAAGCTGTTCGCCTTTGTAGATACCGTAAACCGCGCCGCCGAGAGAAGCGTCGCCCTGCGGCGTTCCCGTTTCGCTGTCGCTCTTGGTAACGGTGACATTCCATTTTTTCAAAATGTTTGTAAAGCTCTTGCTTGTTACCTTGTTCCATTCAATCGCCGCCGTCTGATTTTCAGGAACGACATAGCGGATGGCGGTCTCGACTTCCTCCAGCGTGTAGCCTGTGCCGATCAGAACATCACGGAAATGCGCCTTACCTGTGCTGTCGGTAACGGCGTATTCGTCCACCGCAAGCCCCGAAAGCGAAGTGCCGAACAAATGAAATTTTACGCCCTCATTTAGTCCGTCCTCCGAGGTTTTGGTGACGGTGAGATTGCCGCGCTTCAGAACATTGCTGAAATTCACGGTAGCGACCTGACCGCTGACAACGGTAACGCGGCGAACCTCCTGCGGCTCGTATTTGTCATACGCCTGCTCGATCACGGTGTAAACGCCGGGAGTGAGATTATCAATCTGAATAACACCGCCTTCGCCTGTCTGAACGGTTTTATTCACGCCGTTTCCTGTAATGGTAAAAGAAATGCCCTCAACCTTGCCGTCCTCGCTGGTTTTCACGATCTTTGCCGAGCCGTAAGAGACCTTAATATTCAAATAGCCTTTCACGGGATCGTTGACTGACTGCGCATAGGTGACAATATCTTGCAGTTTTCCATTCGGGCCGTAAACGCCGTCCGTCCAAGTGATAACGCCGCGCCTCTGTGAATTTTTCTTTTCGGCTGTAATTCTGACGGTATCGCTCGGTGCGGTATCGGCTGTGATTACCAACTTTTTTCCATTTACAGAGAAACGGATTCCCGAAACGCTTGCCGAAAAAGTGTAATTGGAAAGGACATTGTTTGTGTCGGTGAGTGTGGCGGTGTACTTTTCGCCGTCCCATTCAAGTTCAATGTTTTTGGCCTTGCCTGTGGATTTTGCAAAGAAGCTCGGCACTTTGGAATGGGTTTGAACGCTGGCGGCAATGGAATTGTAGTAGCTCATAATTTGGCTATACAGCGGGTGGCCTGTGCTGACCTGATCGCAGATTGCGTCCTTACCGCCTGTGCCTACCTTGTTAAAATCGGCGTCGCGTTCGCCAACGATGGTTTCCCAAACTAAAAGCTGTGTGGCAACGGCGTGAGCCAGCTTGTCGCCGCCCTCATTCTGCGAACGCCAAGAGGTCGAAATTGTACCCGTATAGCCGTACTGAAAGATACGGCCGATAAACAGCTTAATATCATCGGGCGAAATGGTGTGGTTATAGGACGAGGGGTAATTATCCCAAAAGTTCTCGCCTTTTTTGGTGTAGCGGTCGCCCGATTCCTGCGGCACGCCGGGTTCAATGCAGTAACAGATATTGCCGTCATACGAACCCATTGCTCGGACGGTGGTATAGCGCGAAGTTTGTGCGAACCATCCGTTCATAAAATTAAAGCTGCCGTGCCCCCATTCGCCGCCGTAGTTGGCGTCCCCGTCACGGGGAAAGGAAACAAGGCATACCTCGTCGGTTTCCTCTGCGGCATAGGCAGTCGTTCCGAACCCGACAAGGGTAGTAACGCAAATCAAAGCCGCCAGAAACAGCGACATCATTCTTTTAAGTTTCTGCGTTTTCATTCTGTGAAATCCTCCTTGAAATGAAAAAACGCACCGTGTTATTACACAGTGCGCTCAAAGTGAAATATTCGGTTTTGATTTGGATTTAGGCGTAGCCGATATACAGATCGTAGCTCCCGTCGGAGCGAGCCTGCGCCCATATCCAGACATCGGTAATATCCTCGTCCCGGCTGTACCGATTCAGCCTGCTTTCAATGTCCCGGTCAAGGCAAGCGCTGTATGCTCCTGCGGTGATGGGATTGTCCCAGCAGTCAACCGCCGTACTTTCAAGCCGCAGTCCCACGCTTTCCGCATAGCTTCTCGCATAACCGATCCAATAGTCGATATTGAAGTCGGGTGCGGTAGGTTCTGCGGGCGGCGCGGTTTCCTGCGGTGATTCAGTCAGTGCAGGTTCCGGCGTTGGTTTTTCTTCTGCCTGTTGCTGTGTTGGCTGCTGCGTTGGCGTTGGCTTTGGTTCAGTGGTAGGCTCAACGGCTTTCGACGATTCGGGTTTCGGCGTATCGTTTGAAACGACTGTCTGCGGCGATTGTATCCCCAGCGCAGGGCTTTGTTCTGCGGTAGGCTGCGGCGTTTCTGCCTGTGACGATTCCGTTTCCGCCTTAACATCAATAACGCTATCGTCGGAACTCGTTTTACTTTCCGAAAAAGAATCGGTTAGCGTTTCCTTTGGCACAGCGTTTTCGTCAATCTCGCTTCTCAATGCCTCTATATCCGAACTTTCCCGTATTGCCTGCGGATGATTTGTATTCGCACATCCCGATACAGAAACGACAAGCGCTGCCAATAGCATGAATTGTATTGCTTTTTTCATATCGCAAGACCTCCTTTGCAGCTTCATTGTACGGATTTTTGCGTTCTGCTGCAAAGGTGTGAATTGACAGCCCCATAGACATCTCTTTTTTCGGGTAGTGCAGGTAGTTTTTGAGGGGGAGAGGTGTGGAGAGGGGGAACAAGCGAACACCGCCGCACCTTGCCTTATTTTAGGGTATAGATACCCCTTGTTAGGAAAATTTTATCGTCGTTCCATATCTCTTTGCCGTTCACGCTTTCGGTACATTTCCAACGCCTTAACAATGGTATCTTCGATCTTCTGCGCGGGCGTCCCCGGTGCAAAATATTTGCTGATACGCTCTTTCGGCATTTTGAATTGTTCTTTCTGATTTGGCTTTTCCTCCTGCATGATGGAGAGAATCACCTCGTCGGTCAGTCTGCCGTCCTTGCTGAACTCTTTCATTTTAATAGCTTGCGCCAAAGACGGGGTGCAGTCCTCACATTCCATTGTGTCGTGCAGAGATTGCTGCTGGTCTTTGGAAAGATAGGACAGCTCCACGGCAGGACGGAAAGCAATCTTTCCGTCATCCACCATTTGCAGGACAGGCGGGATCAGTTCGGTCAAGCGGATAAAGCGATAAATCTGCGGTTGGCTGTCTCCACTTTTCTGACTTAACTGTTGAGCAGATGTTGTTCCACTTAACTTATTATCCAATGGAGAAGAAGTTAAATCCGTCCTCTGACCCTGCCTTTTCATAGCTTCCAGCTTCATTTTATAGGCAAATGCTTTTTCGGACGGTAAGATCGTTTCCCTTTGAAGATTACTGTCTACCATAATAATGGTAGCTTCATCGTCAGATAGGTTGCGGACGATACATGGAATCTCCGTCAGCTCAGCCAGAGCAGCCGCAAACTTTCGCCTGTGACCTGCGACCATTTCATAGCCGCCGTTCTCTTTCGGTCGGACAAGAGCCGGAACTAACACACCGTATTTTCGGACGCTCTCGACCATTTCAGCCATAGCGTCATCCTGTTTGACCTTAAACGGATGATTCGGAAAGTCGGAGATTTCAGCGGGGTTCAGCGTCACGACCTTTTCAAACTGTGATTCGGCTCGGCTTTCGTCGGTAGAAAACAAATCATCTAACGGCGTCATTCCTAAATCTCTCGTTTTTACGCTCAATCTCCAACACCTCCTTTGTCAACGCGTGATAGGCAGCAGCCACCTTGCCGTTTTTGTCGTGGGCGTAGATACTCTTGCCCCTGCCGCTGGTTTCGGCGGCTCTCACGGAAAAGGGTATTTCCGCCCCAAACACACGGATTTTCTCACCGTAGTGGGCGCGCAGAGAAGCAATGATTTCCTTTGCCTCGTTGGTTCGGCTGTCTACCATCGTAAAAAGAATCCCGTCGATTTTCAGCTTGGGATTGATCTGCCGCTTGACCTGTGAAATGGAGTGCATAAGCAAATCCAGACCCTTTGCCGAGAGAAACGACGGCTGCGACGGTATGATAACGCTGTCCGCTGCCGCCAGTGAGTTCAGCGGCATAATACCGAGCGACGGCATACAGTCAATGAGGATATAGTCGTAGTGAGGTTTGACCTCACCCAGATATGTCCGCAGCGCCCGTTCACGGTTCATAGCGTTTATGAGCCGGATTTCCATACCCGATAGGGTAATGTTTGCCGGGAGCAGGTCAACGCCCTCGCCGTGGTGCAAAATACCGTGTCCGTCGGGAATCGGCGTGTCGTCGATTACACTCTGCATAATGTCCGTCAGGGTAACGGGCAACTCGTCGGGTTTGGCATAACCGAGGGAGAGCGTCAGAGAAGCCTGCGCGTCCGCGTCGATCAGTAGTACCCGTTTGTTTTCCTGCGCCAGACCGATACCGAGACTTGCGGTTGTTGTGGTTTTACCCACGCCGCCTTTTTGGTTCGTCACCGCTATTACTTTACAGTTCGCCATTTTGGGGTTTCCTCCTTTACATAGATTTAGCCGCCTGCGGCGAAGCAGACGGCTATGTACGGAAATGAAAAAGCCGCTTGATTTCTCAAACGGCTTGCAGTTCAGACCCTTGCTTTGAGTGTCTTGCTGTATTTTGCATAATCCTCGCTCAATACATAATCGATCACACAGGCTTTTGGAATCATGTATGTACTTCTTATATAGAAGTGTTTAACTTTGTTTGCCCTCATTATTTTTCGGGCGGTACTGTCACCGATACCTCCGAGCATTGATTGAAATTCGGGGAGGGTTACAACATCGGGAAAAGAAGAAAACAGTTTTTCATAATGTGCGCGTGATTTCATAGCGATACCTCTTTTTTTGAAAATATGTTGTCAATGGCAGAGAAATACGCTATAATATGTTTGCGATTTATAAATCTATTGCGTGTGCTGTTGTGCCCCGTTTTGGGGTTACATCCCTCCGATGTCCCTCCAAAATCCAAAATTCCCGTCAAAATTGAGAAATGCGGAAATGGCAGACGAAACGGAGCTTTTTAACACATCAGTTTCAAAATAATTAGTAATTGCGGGCTTTTAGGTGTCCGTTGACGACCTCCATAGGGGTTTGAGTTCGTTTGTATTCCGTATGAAGCAAATAACTCAAAATCCCGCGGTGGCAACATCGTGCGGGTTCGACCCCCGCTTCCGGCACCAAAATGAAAAATCCGAACCTCTTACCAACCGATAAAAGGTTCGGATTTGTTTTTAAAAGATATTGATACCGAGGCGATTATGTGATATAATTACAATGAGCATCAAACGGTGGGAAAATCATAATAATTCATGTAAAGGCGGAACTGATGAGCAAGTATAATATATTAGATTTATTCGCAGGAGTCGGTGGGCTCAGTTACGGTTTTTCAAAACTGTCCGAATTTAATATTGTTGCCGCAAATGAAATAGAAAAAGATATCTCGATTGCTTATTCTTTGAATTACCCCGAAGTTAAAATGCTGAACTGCAACATAAGCTCTTTAACCGAAGAAATGCTTTATGAAGCGACGAACGGACAAAAGATTGATATCGTTGTAGGCGGCCCGCCATGTCAATCATATTCTACTCTTGGAAAGAGAAAAATGGATGAAAAAGCTGGCCTGTTTATGCAGTATAAACGGGTTTTGCAAATATTGCAGCCGCGAGCGTTTGTCTTTGAAAATGTTGCGGGTATTCTCAGCATGGATCACGGCAGACTATTTAAGCAAATAAACTTTGAATTTAAAGAAATAGGCTATGATTTGAAGTATGAAATCCTCGATGCTGCGGACTTTGGCGTTCCACAACATCGGGAAAGGGTTATTCTTGTCGGATTCAGGGGAGCAAATAATTTCGTCTATCCCGAAGCCACGCACGGTGTCGGCAAAAAGCCATATGTGACTCTGAGGGAGGCGATAGGAGATTTGCCGATATTAAAAAGCGGTCAGCAGTCAACCGAATATATGCAGGAAGCGTATAGCGATTTCCTTAAATTTGTTCGTGCGGATAGCAATGTGCTTTCCGAGCATATTGCACCAAAAAACGGCGCTCATCTTGTTCGTATAATGGAAACATTGAAAGACGGGCAGAGCAAGGACGATCTCCCTGAAAATATTCGCCCCAAAAGCGGATATGGAAATACTTATGCTAAGCTATGGTGGGATAAGCCGTCTACTACCATCACGCGTAATTTTGCATGTCCGTCTTCATCGAGGTGCATTCATCCGCGCGATTCCCGCGCAATGTCAATCCGTGAAGGCGCAAGATTGCAAAGTTTTCCCGACGATTATAAATTTTATGGCGCAGACGGAATGAAACGCCTCGAAATAGGAAATGCTGTTCCGCCACTGCTCTCAATTGCAATCGCAAAGAAAATGGCTGAGGCATTAAACGATAAATAAGTGGGATTATTTTAATGCGGCTAACTTTTTCACTTTGTCATAATCATGATGAAACTGTAATTTTCCTTGATGCCACTGAACAAAGCCGAAAGGCAACTGAATTGTTGTACCGCCGTAAAGCAACCCGTAATATGTTTCGTTATTTGCAATGCTTTGCGCGGCATTGCAAATGTCTTCTATAAAGAAAATATCGTCAGTATCATTTTCTCCAAGCAAATTTATATACCAAACAAATTCTGACCATTCTTCGGGATTGCGAGCCGCGCCCATGGAGAATGAAAGCTTTGCGATTTCATAGGCATTGTCGATAAACCAATGTAACAAACTGTCATAGAGGTGTTTGTCATATGACTTCAATGTGGAAGCGTTTAAGCTTTTATGCCTTACCTGCATAGATAAGTTTTTCGTGTTGGTTTGGTCGCCGTATTCTTTGATTATATCAACAGCATCATCGGCAGCAGACCAAAATAATTTAATTGCCCTGCATACATTGTCCGGAATTTTGGCTTTAAACTGCTTTTCAAAAGTATCTATAAACAGCTCGGCTTTAACAAAATATACTTGTCCGCCGAGACTTTTCTTGATGGAGATATTGACTTCTTTGCCGGAATCAAGAAATACTTTCAAATCTGTTTTTGATTTTGTCTTTCGACTGTTGACGCCGGGCACATTTTTTTCATGTAGTCCGCCGATTGATGTGTGAGTAATATGAGAAGATGACATGTTTATTCTTTTTAATAAAGAATCGGCAAATGCAGCATCGGTGTCTAAGCGCATTTTTACAAGGTCTTCGTTTTTGTGTCCTGACAGCTTTGCGTGCTGCCAGCCGGATGCTCTGTCTCTGTGCTCCACGGTTAATCCTCCATAAACAGTTTATAGGTTTCGATTTCCAATGCGTCGGCAATTCGCTGAATATTTTCAAGCGAGATGCTTCGACGGCAACATTCAATCGCACTGATATATGTACGATGCATACCGCATTTGTCAGCGAATGCTTCTTGCGATAATCCGATGGCGGTGCGATATTTTTTCAGGTTGTTTGCAAAAGTTTTTATAATATCCATATCCATATTCCTCCGCGAATTATTATACCACGAATGAATACAATTCGTCTACATACAAAAAGTATCATTGCTGATAAGCAAAGAATCCTACATATCCATGAATCGCAGCAAAGAAAAAGCCGCTGAAGCGTCTTTTTCTTTTTTTATTTTGGGTGAATTATACTATCAAGTGCAACACTATGAAAAAAATAGGAACTCATAA
>ERZ835980.2612-NODE-2612-length-15787-cov-6.575578_pt1 | contig 15787 bp, 19 predicted proteins | sample MGYA00519943_ERZ835980 | MGnify/ENA primary metagenome ERZ835980 (study PRJEB31850, sample SAMEA3708791) | human gut metagenome | biome: human gut; feature: human-associated habitat; material: faeces | place: China | collected 2014 ... | reverse complement strand
CCCGCTCCGGCAAGGTGACCACCGGCGGCATCGTCACCGTCAAGGACAGCACCGACAACTGGTATCTGTCCTGGACCATCAACCGCCAGCCCCAGTTCAAGTCGCAGGACAAGAACATGGTGCTTGTGTGGCTGTATTCTCTGAATACCAACAGGGAAGGCAACTATGTGAAGAAGGCCATGCGGGACTGCACCGGCGAGGAGGTCTGCCGCGAGTGGCTGTACCACATCGGCGTACCCACCGAAAAGATCGACGCGCTGGCACACGATGCCTGCAACACCACCACCTGCTTTATGCCCTATATCAACGCCTTCTTCCAGCCCCGCAAGGAGTCCGACCGTCCCAAGGTCGTGCCCGATGGCGCTGTGAACTTCGCCTTCATCGGCCAGTTCGCCGAGACGCCCCGTGACACCATTTTCACCACCGAATATTCCATGCGTACCGGCATGGAGTCGGTCTACACACTGCTGGACATCGACCGCGGCGTGCCGGAGGTCTGGGGCAGCAAGTACGATGTGCGGGAGCTGCTGCGTGCCTGCTACTACGCCATCGACAAGAAGCCCATCAGCGAGGCACCTCTGTCCTTCAAGGAGAAGGAAATGCTCAAGCTGGTCCTGAAAAAGGTCAAGGGCACCGATATTGAGCTCCTGCTGAAGGAAAGCGGACTCATCCAGTAAATATGCTCATTCAGCGGGCGGCTGCCGATGCACAGGAGGCATCGGCAGCCGCTTTTGCGCAAAAAGGAGGACGCAGTCTCGATTGATTTAATGGCTAAAGGAGGGAAGCAGTACCGCTCAAAACCGATTCAAAAGCCCCCCCGGGGCTTGGCTGAGTGAGCATATCAAATGATACGGTGCCACCGGCAGCGTTTCCCAGAAGGTCCTGACCGCCCAGCTTCGGGCCATGGAGGAATGCGGCCTCGTACACCGGCAGGTCTATGTCGAGGTGCCGCCCCGGGTGGAGTATTCCCTGACCGAGCTGTGCCGGAGCCTGAAGCCTACGGCGGCGACATCCCGCCGGAACACGGGGATTATCGGGTGATATGACCCGAAAAAGCGCTTGACAGGTTGGTTTACATGGTGTAGACTCATGTTAGACTACATCATGTAGACCGAAAGGAGGGCGCGCAGTGGGCGAGTACAGCATGGGCGCGGTGGAGTCTCGGTTTGCGGACATGATCTGGCGCGCGGAGCCGGTGACATCGGCGGAGCTGGTACAGCAGGCGGCACAGGAGCTGGCGTGGAAGAAATCCACCACCTACACGGTGCTCAAGCGGCTGTGCCAGCGGGGGCTGTTCCGGAATCAGGACGGCGTCGTGACGTCGCTGGTGTCCCGGGAGGCGTTTTACGCGGCACAGAGCCGGCAGTTCGTGGAGGAGAAATTCTCCGGGTCGCTGCCGGCTTTTCTGGCAGCGTTCACCGCCCGGGAAAAGCTGTCCCGGCAGGAGCTGGATGAGCTGCAGCGGCTCATCGACGAGAGCAGGGGGTGACGGGATGATGCATGTTCTGTCCGACAGTGTGTTTCCCGCGGTGCTGCGGATGAGCCTGTACGGCGCTGCGGCCGTGATCGCGGTACTGCTGGCGCGACTGCTGCTGCGCCGGGCGCCCAAAGTGTTTTCCTATGCGCTGTGGCTGGTGGTGCTGTTCCGGCTGCTGTGCCCGGTGACGGTGCAGGCGCCGTTTTCCCTGTGGGGCGCGGTGGAACAGCCGGCGGAGGAGACGGCGGTGCGCCTTATCCCGGCGGAGGGGCGGGCGTGGCTGGCCGGCACGGCTCACGATACGGCAGACGGCGGCACGGCGGCGGATATGGCTCCCGCGCCGGCAGAGGAGACGCGGCGGCTGACCGCAAGGGAGTGGGCGGCGCTGGTCTGGCTGGCGGGTGCGGCGGTAATGGCCGGGTACGGCGTTGTGTCACTGCTGCGGCTGCGGCGGCGGCTCATTGGCGCGGCGTGGTACGAGGAAAACGTCTACATCACCGACCGGGTGCCCACGCCCTTCGTGCTGGGGCTGGTGCGGCCCCGGATCTTCCTGCCGGCCTCCCTGACGGAGGAGGAGCGGCCCTACATCCTGCTGCACGAGCGGTATCACATCAAAAGATGGGATCATATTGTAAAGCTGTTATACTTTATGGCACTGTGTATACACTGGTTTGACCCGTTCGTATGGCTGGCCTTCGCGCTGGCGGGGCGGGACATGGAGATGCGCTGTGACGAGGCGGTGCTGCGGCAGGCAGGGACGGACATCCGGGCGGATTACGCCGCGTCGCTGCTGCGGCTGGCCACGGGACAGCATCTGCCGTCCCTGCCGCTGGCTTTCGGCGAGGGGGATACCGGCGGCAGGATACGGAACCTGCTGCGGTGGCGGAAGCCCCGGGTCTGGGTGACCGCGCTGGCGGCACTGGTGTGCGCGGCGGTGATCGCCGCCTGCGGCGCCGATCCCGCCGTGGATGCGGGACAGATCCCGGCACCGGACACGCCGCCTGCTGTGGAGGAGCCGGATCCTGCGCCGCAGCCGGTACAGGAGCCGGTACAGGAGCCGGAAAAGCCGTGGCTCAGCGTATGGCGGGTCACATGGCAGAAGGGCGACTCCGCGGAGCAGCTGGTGCCGCTGACACAGGAACAGGTGGACGCCATCCTCGCCGAGGAGCCTGTGGTGCTGCCGGAGTGGCAGCGGGTCTACGCCCGGCTGGAGCGGGACGGACAGGAGGCTGTGATGTACGCCGGCGACAGCTATTTCCCTGTGCCGCCCACAGTACTGGACATTCTGACGGAGCAGTGCGGCTATACCTTCGTGACGCCGGAGGATTTCCGGGGAAACATGACGGAGGCGCGGCTGGAGTGGACAGACGGACAGACGCGGTACGCCGCTGCGGAGGACCTGCCGGCCCTGCAGGAGATGCTGACGGGGGCATCCTGCAACGGCGGCGCTGCGGCCTGCGGCTTTGGCGCGAGGCTGACGGTGACCTTCGACGACGGGCGCACCGTGTCGGTGCTGAAGGGAGAGGACAGCTGCCCCAGCTTCATGTTCGGCTCCTGGTGCTGCGCCACGGTGACGGCCCAGCAGGGCCAGCAGTTCTGGCGGATCTTCGGCTTCCCGGCGGAACATTGAATGAGAAAAGCGGGCTGTCCCTGTGGGACCGCCCGCTTTTGCAGTGCGTGCTTATGAGAGGGTGAACGTCATGGTCACCGGGTTGTGGTCGGAATAGGCGAAGCCGGTGTCCACCACCGCGGCGCGCTCCACCGTCACGTTGGGCGTGACCAGAAAGCCGTCCACCGTCAGGACGTACTGCCCCTGGTGATAGGGGCCGTCGGCGTTGCGGCAGCTGGGGACGGGGGCGTTTTCGTCCAGCGGCGTCACCAGCGTGACATCCACATCATCGAAGGTGCCCTCCGGGATGGGCTGCGCCCAGGAGTAGGACTGATCGGCCTCGCCGAACCAGGCGGCGGAGTCACCCAGCAGATCCTTGTTGAAGTCGCCGCCGGCCACGCACCAGTTGCCCGCGTCGTACTCGGCCTGCATGTCCGCCAGCAGCAGCTTCAGCTGCTCCGTGGCGATGGTGCCGTCGCTGGTATATGCGGAGAGATGGAGGTTGTAAAGGACAAGCTCTTTACCGTTCTCCGCGGGGATGCGGCTGGCGGAATAGCAGCGGTCCAGATCCAGCAGCTTCATGAAGCCGCCCTCCACCGGCAGCTCCACGCGGCTGGCCGCCGTGATGCCGGCGGCGGAGAGGGTCAGCAGACCGGAGCGGGATGCGCCGTGGGGCCGGGTCAGGGGATAGAACAGGTAGGGGGAGTCGTAGTTCTGGCAGAACACGCTGCTCAGGCCGGGCAGTGCGTCGGTGATATAGGGACGCTCGTCCACCTGATAGGTGCGGGTGGAGCCCATGTCCACCTCCTGCACCAGATAGAAGTCCGCCGCCTGCTCCCGCAGAAAGGCACCGATCTCCGTGAGGTTCTCCGTCAGGCGCGTCTCGCTCCAGGCCCGGGACTCGGTGCCGCCGTCCATGAAGAAGCCGTAATCGTCCTCGTAGGCGCCGAAGCCGATGTTGTAGGACACGGCGGTGTAGGGCGTACCGGTGGTGACGGCGGGAGAGGCCGCGTCGGCGTTCACAGGCGTCAGGGCCATGTCGCCGATGCGGTGGTAGTCGATGAACACATAGGCCACATAGCCCACGGCCAGCAGCACCAGCGCCAGCACGATGCACAGCACGGTCTTGATCCATTTTTTCACATTTATGTGCCTCCTTTGGTTTACATTTTCCGCTTTGTATAGTATAATGGCTTCCATCGCGTTTGAAAAGAGGGAAACTGTTTGAAAAAGATCGTGATACGCTTCAACGCGCCGGTGATCCTGACGTTCGCGCTGCTGAGCCTGCTGGCTCTGCTGCTGGGGAACTGGACGGACGGCGCTGCTACATATCAGTATTTCTCCGTGTACCGCTCGTCCCTGTCCGACCCGCTGACGTATGTGCGGTTCTTCGGCCATGTGCTGGGCCATGCGGACTATGAGCACTACATGGGCAATATGCTGCTGATGCTGCTGGTGGGGCCGGGGCTGGAGGAGAAGTACGGCAGCGGCACCATGGTATGGACCATCGCCGTCACCGCGCTGGTCACGGGACTGGTGCATTTCGTGTTCTTCCCCGGCTCGGTGCTGCTGGGGGCCAGCGGCGTGGTGTTCATGATGATCGTGCTGTCCTCTTTCACCGCCATGCGCCGGGGGGAGATCCCTATCACGCTGATCCTGGTGGTCATCTTCTATCTGGGCGGCGAGATCATGGACGGTCTTTTCAAGCAGGATAACATCTCCCAGATCACCCACATCGTGGGCGGTCTGTGCGGACTGGTGTTCGGCTTCACCATCCGCCGCGGCAGGAGGTGAGCGGTATGCGCCTTGCCATTGCGGTCACGGCGGCACTGCTGGTGCTGGACCGTGTGCTGAAGGGACTGGCCCGCCGGGAGAAGCTGTATTTCAGCGGGAAGCTGCTGCGGCTGACCCATCTGGAGAACCCGGGGTTCTTTATGGGCGCGGGCAGCCGTTACCGGGCCGTTCTGCGGTGGGTGCCGCTGCTGATCTGGATCGCGGCGGCCATACTGCTGCTGCCCCATGTGGAGCGGCGGCTGAGTCCGGCGCGGCTGGGCATCCTGCTGGTGCTCTCCGGCGGACTGAGCAACCAGTATGACCGGATGCGCCGGGGCAGCGTGACGGACTATGTGCAGCTGCCCTGCACCGGGAAGAAGCTGGGGCGGCTGGTGTGGAACATCGCGGACTTCATGCTGCTGGGCGGCGTGGTGCTGTCCGTCATCGGACTTGTCCGGGAGCTGATAAGAGGATAAACAGGCAGAGGGCCGCGCTCATGCGCGGCCCTTTTTGTATCCTGAAAACCACTCGCTGGGCGAGTGGTTCAAAAGAGGCTGCTGCCGATGAGGAAAAATAAAACTCCCTCTGTTATAGTAGAGATGCGGTCTGGCAACTGCAAACTACAAAACAAAGGGAGGTCACTCAAGAATGAATGACACGAACAGTTTAGCGCATACGAAGTGGAATTGCAAATACCACATCGTATTTGCGCCGAAATATCGGCGCAAAGTATTCTTCGGCGAAAAACGCAGAGAGATAGGAAAAATCCTGCGGCAGTTGTGCGAATGGAAAAAGGTGGCGATTGTAGAAGCGGAGGTGTGTCCAGATCACATACATATGCTTCTTGAGATCCCACCCAAAATCGCGGTTTCGAGCTTTGTGGGATACCTAAAAGGCAAAAGCTCACTGATGATTTACGAGCAATTCCCAAATCTGAAGTACAAGTATAGAAACCGCGAATTTTGGTGTCGGGGATACTATGTAGACACCGTAGGAAAGAATGCAAAGAAAATAGAGGAGTACATCCGAAATCAGTTAGAGGAAGATAGGATGGGCGAACAGCTGACGATGGGAAACTTCTAAGCCCGTTTACGGGCAGCTGGTAACAAGCCCCATGCAGATGTCAGACCGTACCAACGCCGCATGAGGCGTGGCTGGTAACATAGGGCTTCGCCCGCATAAGAAATACCCCCGGCTAAGCCGGGGGATATTTATTTCTGCCGGACAGTCACTTTTCCTTGTAATACAGGCGGCAGTGGCAGTAGCCCTCGTAGTCGGGGTCTGCGATCTGCTCCTTGAACTCCCTGCACATGCAGCGGTTCTCCTCCGTGCGGGCCAGACGGCAGGGACAGTAGCCGCCGGTGCGGCGCAGCCCCTCGCGGATGGTGCGGACGATCTCCGCGTCCTCGTTGAGACGTACCTTCATGTCGGTGCTCCTTTGTGTTTCTTTATGAGGGAAGTATAACCGGTTTTGCCGGCATTTGCAACCGGAGACGCAAAAAAGGACAGGGAACGCAATCGCGTTCCCTGTCCTGCCGGGGTAGGGATCTGGGGTTCGGATCACAGGTGGGAGGGCCTGTATCAGAACGCACGGCGCTGTGTGAGCAGCCGCACGAAAGCCACAACGGCCAGAACGGCGATGGCGGCAGCCGCGCCCATGCTCACGAAGGAGAGCATCATGCCAACGGCATTGGGCAGAAGGAAGGCCGCCACAGCGGACACCAGACAAAGAACGACCAGACCGACGATCAGCTTCATGTTTCCCATATTTTGTGTTCTCCTTTCTTACAGCGGATAGATGATGTACTTTTTCTTCTTGCCTATACCATACCAGAGAAAGCGGTACGCATCCTTACAGGAAAAAGACAAAGCGGTGGTAAGTTGGATACAAAATGGTTACATCCGGGTCATTTCGGTGACAATGCACAGGGGGTACGGGTGATTTTTTCTTGTGTTTTGCGGGAATATTTGCTATAATGCAGAGGACTATCGCAGCGGGGCGTATTTTCTGCGCATACGCGCCGCATTTTACCGGGAGGAACCGATCTTGCAATATCTGACGAATTTATGGGACGCGCTGGATTTCGGCTCGCTGGAGAGCATCCTGCTGCGGCTGGCCTCCGTGTTCCTGTGCCTGACCATCCATGAGACGTGCCACGGTCTGGCGGCCTACGCCCTGGGCGATCCCACGGCCAAGCGTGCCCACAGGCTGAGCCTCAACCCCCTGCGGCATATCGACTGGATCGGCTTTTTCATGATGATCGTGGCGGGCTTCGGCTGGGCCAAGCCGGTGCCGGTGAACCCCAACTACTTCAAAAAGCCCAAGGAGGGCATGGCCATCACGGCGCTGGCCGGGCCGGTGTCCAACTTCCTGCTGGCGCTGCTTCTGCTGCTGGCGGCCCGGCTGGTCTATGTCCGGGCCATGGTGACGGGCACGCTGCCGGAGACGCTGTTCTCGTTCCTGGTGAACACCGCGTCGCTGTCGGTGGGCCTGGGGCTTTTCAATCTGGTGCCGGTGCCGCCGCTGGACGGCTCCAAGGTGGTGGCGGTGCTGCTGCCGGACAGGGCCTACAACTGGCTGATGCGCTATGAGCAGCTGGGCATGGTGGTGCTGGTGGCCATCATCTCCGTTGGTATCGGCAGCAACGCGCTGGATGCCGCCATCCGTTGGGTATTCGAGCTATTCTGCCGCATCGTCGGCTTCTGAGGAGTAAACGCCGTTGGACAATCCGATCTTCAAGCTGGAAAAGGTGGTGCAGACCAAGGGCAGCGAGCCGCTGGAGGATTTCGAGGGGCCACTGGACCTTATCCTGTTCCTGCTGAGCAAAAATAAGATAGAGATACAGGACATCCCCATCGCTCTGATCCTGGAGCAGTATCTGGATTATCTGGAAAAGCGCAAGCAGATGGATCTGGAGGTGGCAAGCGAGTTCATCACCATGGCCGCCCACCTGATGTACATCAAGACCCGGATGCTGCTGAGTCTGGAGGACGAGGAGGCCCAGAGCGAGATGGACGCCCTCATCCAGTCCCTGGAGGAGCGGAAGCGGGGCGACGCCTATGCCAAGGTGCGCTACATCACCGAGCGGCTCGGCCCCATGGGGGAGTTCGGACGCAATGTGCTGACCCGCCCGCCGGAGCCGATGGAGCGTGGGAAGATCTACGAGTACGAGCAGGAGCCGGCGGATCTGATCCTCGCCATGCAGGAGGTCACAGACCGCCGGGGACAGGTGGAGGAGACGCCGCCGCTGAAGGCCTTTGACGAGATCGTCAAGCGGGAGCCGTACCCGGTGGAGACAAAGGCGCAGGAGATCATCCGCCGCCTGAAGCAGAGCGGCATCACCCGCTTTCTGCTGCTGTTCCGGGGCAGCAGGAGCCGCAGCGAGCTGGTAGCCACCTTCATGGCGGTGCTGGAGCTGTGCCGGAACAATCTCATCCGTTTGGCGGGCTCTGCCAGCGACTGCACTGTCACCTGCGAGGGCGACGTACCGGAAGAAATGATGTAAGGGGAAAACCATGGATACACGGGAAATGAAGGAGATCGAGGCCGCGGTGGAGGGCATCCTCTTTGCCTCCGGTGAGCCGGTGGGCATCGACCGCGTCTGCGTGGCGCTGGATCTGGACAAGTCCACGGCAGAGCTGGTGCTCCAGCGGCTGCAGGACTATTACAGCTATGAGCGGCGGGGCATCCGCCTTCTGAAGATGGAGGACAGCTACCAGCTGTGCTCCGCACCGGAGTACGGCGACCAGATCCGCAAGGCCTTTGAGATACGCAAGCCCGCCAAGCTGAGCCAGCCGGCGCTGGAGGTGCTGACCATCATCGCCTACTACCAGCCCACCACAAGGGCCTATGTGGATCAGATCCGGGGCGTGGACAGCTCCTACACCGTGGGACTGCTGCTGGACCGGCACCTCATCGAGGAGTGCGGGCGGCTGCAGGTGCCGGGACGACCCCGGCTGTACCGGACGACCCAGGCGTTTCTGCGGGCGTTCCATCTGGACTCGCTGGAGGATCTGCCCCAGCTGCCGGGCATGGAGGCGGACGGACAGATGCGTCTGGACGACGAGGGGAACCTCCCGGCGGAGACGGAAGAATAAAGGAAAGGGGTGACCCGTTTGGCCGCGCTGTGGATATTGGGCATACTGGCAGTACTGATACTTCTGCTGCTCCTGCTGCGCGTGGGCGTACATGTCCGCTTCGGCGATGAGCTGTACGTCACGGCCATGGCGGGCCCCGTCCGGCTGCAGCTGGTACCCAAGCCGGAGAAGAAGGAGCCGGAAAAGCCCAAAAAGGAGAAGCCGCCCAGGGAGGAAAAGCCGGCGGAGGAGAAGCAGAAGAAGCTGGAGCTGACGCCCGGCGACATCCGTAGCGCGCTGCCGACGGTGTGGGAGTCCCTGAAGCGGGGACTGCGGAAAACGCGGCAGCGGCTGCGCATCGACCCCATGCGGCTGTCGGTGTGCTTCGGCGGCGACGACCCCGCGCAGACGGCGGAAACCTACGGCTGGGCCAACGCGGCCATGTGGACGGTGATGCCGGAGCTGGAGAAGCTGATCAACATGCCGGATCCCCACGTTCATCTGGAGACGGACTTCAACGCCCCGGATACCCGCGTCAGCGGCGAGGTGGGGCTGAGCTTCCGCATCGGCGATCTGCTGGCCATCGGCTTCGCCTTTGCCGGGCCGGCGCTGCGGTGGTTCATGGCCTTCCGGAAGGAAAAGGCCGCCCGGGAAAAGGCGGCCACCAAGGAGAAAAAGACCCCGCAGGACACGAAAGACCAGGCGTCCGCCAGTGCGGACGCGACCACATAACGAATCAGAAAAGGAGCGTACAGCATGGAAATGAACGAGAAGAAGAACTCCATCAGCGCAATGATGGAAGCCTCTATGGGCAAGATCCGTGAGATGGTGGACTCCAACACCGTGGTGGGCGAGCCCATTACCACGGCGGACGGCGTGACCCTGATCCCTGTGTCCCGCCTGAGCTTCGGCTTCGGCTGCGGCGGCGGCGACTACGGCAAGCAGCCCGACAAGCTGGGAGCCGGCGCGGCTGCCGGCGTCCGGGTGGAGCCTATGGCTTTTCTGGTGGTCAAGGACGGCGTGACCCGCATGCTGCCCGTGGGCACCCCCGCCATCACCACCGTGGACCGCATCGTGGAGATGGTGCCGCAGGTCATGGACCGCGTGGAGGGCTTCATCGACAAGAAGCGGGAAAAGGCGGATTTCTAAGACAAAATACTTTCGCACGGGGCTGAATATACTGGGGTGATCCTAACGAAGCAAGGGTGATCCTATGTGGTCCAGAAGATTGCGGGCGCTGCTGCGCCTATGCCTGCTCCTGTGTATCGTACCGGCTGTGGCGGAGGCTGTGGAGGTCTCCGCCACGGCTGCTGTCCTGCTGGACGCGGACACGGGGCAGCTGCTCTACGAAAAGAATGGCGATGAGCAGATGCTCATTGCCAGCACCACCAAGATCATGACGGCGCTGGTGGCGCTGGAGCAGGCAGAGCCGGACGACACCGTTACCGTGACGCGGGAGCACATGACCGAGGGCTCGTCCATGTACCTGAAGCCCGGCGAAACGGTGCGGGTGGAGGAGCTGCTGTACGGCCTGCTGCTGTGCTCCGGCAACGACGCGGCGCTGGCCCTGACGGAGTGCGCCGGAGGGCTGGAGCCGTTCGTAGCACTGATGAATGAAAAGGCGGCGGCACTGGGCATGACCCATACCAGCTTCGCCAATCCCAACGGACTGGACGCCGAGGGGCACTATTCCACGGCCCGGGATATGGCGGTGCTGGCCGCGGCGGCCATGGAGGAGCCGACGTTCCGGCGCATCTGCTCCAGCCGCGCCGTTACCATCGGCCAGCGCACCATGGAGAACCACAACCGCCTGCTGCGGCAGGTGGAGGGCTGCGTCGGCCTGAAAACCGGCTATACCAAGGCAGCGGGCCGCACACTGGTGTCCTGCACCGAGCGGGACGGCTGCCGTCTCATCGCAGTGACGCTGCGGGACGGCGACGACTGGGCCGACCACGCGGCGCTGTATGAATACGGCTTCCGGCTGACGGCGCCCCGCAGCGCCGCGCAGACGGTGCTGCTGCGCCTGCACCGGCCCGTGGCGGCGGTGTGGAGCGCATTTGCCTGGCAGGAGAGGGGAGACACATGACGGAACGGCTGCAAAAGTTGATAGCGTCCGCCGGCCTGTGCTCCCGGCGGACGGCGGAGGAATGGATCGCGGCGGGCCGCGTCCGGGTCAACGGTGCGCTTGCCTCCGTCGGTGACCGGGCCGATCCGGAGACGGATACCGTCACGGTAGACGGTATTCCGCTGCCGGAAACGGCGGCACCGGTGTATCTGATGCTCAACAAGCCCCGGGGCTATGTGACCACCCTGTCCGATGAATACGGACGGCGGACGGCGGCGGAGCTGGTGGCAGGCTGCGGCGCGCGGGTGTACCCCGTGGGGCGGCTGGACCGGGACTCCGAGGGACTGCTGCTGTTCACCAACGACGGTGATCTGGCCCAGCGGCTGCTGCACCCGCGGCACGAGGTGGACAAGGTCTATCTGGTGACGGTGCGGGGCGACATCCGGGGCGCGGCGGAGCGGCTCATGGCCATCACGGAGCTGGACGGCGAGCCGATCGCGCCGGCGCAGGCGGAGGAGGTCAGCCGTCATGAGGGACAGGCCCTGCTGCGGGTGGCCATCCATCAGGGGAAGAACCGGCAGGTGCGCCGGATGTGCGCCAGGATCGGCCTGCATGTGGCGCGGCTGCAGCGGATACAGGAGGATACCCTGCTGCTGGGCGACCTTCCGCCCGGCAAGTGGAGATACTTGACAGACAGGGAATTGCAAGAGATAAAAGGAGGCGATGTTCGTGAATAAGAGCGTTTTGCAGACCATCCGCAGCGGGATGGACACGTTTTCCAAGGGACAGAAGCGTATCGCCAATTACATTCTGGAAAACTACGACAAGGCGGCGTTCATGACCGCCAACAAGCTGGGCCAGACGGCGCAGGTCAGCGAATCCACGGTGGTGCGGTTCGCGGCGGAGCTGGGCTACAACGGCTATCCCGACATGCAGAAGGCGCTGCAGGAGCTGATCCGGGGCAAGCTCACGTCCATCCAGCGCATCCAGGTGTCCAGCGATCAGATGAGCGGATCGGACATCCTGGGCAGTGTGATGCAGCGGGATATGAACAGCATCCACGATATCATCGAGGATCTGGACCGCGAGGAATTTGAAAAAGTGGTGGACAAGCTGCTCCAAGCCAAGCATATCTATATTCTGGGCGTGCGGTCGTCCTCGTTCCTGGCGGGTTACCTCAATTTCTACATGCATCTCATCTTTGAGAACGTCACGCTGGTGCAGAGCAGCGCCGCCGGCGAGATCTACGAGCAGCTGGTACACATCGGGCCGGGAGACGTGCTGCTGAGCATCTGCTTCCCCCGGTACTCCAAAATGGCCATCCACGCGGTGCAGTTTGCCTGCTCCCGCAAGGCGGATGTTATCGCCATTACCGACAGTCCCATGTCGCCCATGTACCAGATGGCCACACTGTCGCTGCTGGCGCCCAGCGACATGATCTCCTTTGTGGACTCCATGGCGGCGCCGCTGAGTCTTTTGAACGCGCTGATCCTGGCTGTGGGCCGGCAGCGGCGGGAGGAGCTGTCCGCCGCGCTGGCGGACATGGAGCAGGTCTGGTCGAAGTACAGTATCTTCGGGAAAGAGGACGATGATTGAGATCGTGGTGATCGGCGGCGGCGCCGCCGGTATGATGGCGGCCATCACCGCCGCCCGGCAGGGCGCACAGGTGACGCTGCTGGAGCCCAACGAGCGGCTGGGCAAGAAACTGAATATCACCGGCAAGGGCCGCTGCAACGTGACCAACGACTGCGATCAGGAGACGCTGATGGCCAACATCCCCGGCAACGGGCGGTTTCTGTACAGCGCCCTGACCCGGTTCACGCCCCAGGACGCCATGGCGTTTTTCGAGGCGCTGGGCGTGCCGCTGAAGGTGGAGCGGGGAAACCGTGTGTTCCCCGTGTCCGACAGGTCCTTCGACATCTCCGGCGTGCTGGAGCGGGAGCTGCGGCGGGTGAAGGTCCGCATCCTGCGGGAGCGGGCGGCGGAGATCACCGTGGAGGACGGCCGCGTCACCGGCGTGCGGAGCGACAGGCAGCACCATCCGGCGGACGCCGTGGTGCTGGCTACCGGCGGCGTGTCCTATCCCGGCACCGGCTCCACCGGCGACGGCTACGCCATGGCGGCGGCGCTGGGCCACACCATCGTGCCGCCCCGGGGCTCGCTGGTACCGCTGGAGAGCGATGATGCCGACTGCGCCGCCATGCAGGGACTGAGCCTGCGGAATGTGGAGGCCACGGTGCTCAACGGGAAGAACAAGCCGGTGTTCCGGGAATTCGGCGAGATGCTGTTCACCCACTTCGGCGTGTCGGGGCCGCTGGTGCTGTCCGCCAGCGCCCACCTGCGCCGCTGGGACAAGGAGCAGTACCGCCTGTCCATCGACCTGAAGCCGGCGCTGGATGAGCAGAAGCTGGACAGCCGCATCCTGCGGGATGTCGGAGAGAACCCCAACCGGGACATGGCCAATATCCTAGCGGGACTGGTGCATCGGAGCATGGTGCCGGTGCTGCTGCGCCGCCTGGCGCTGCCGGAAGGGGAGAAGGCCAACAGCCTGACAAAGGAGCAGCGCCGCGCACTGGTGCAGGAGCTGAAGCACTTTACGGTGACGCTCACCGGCCCTCGTCCCGTGGCGGAAGCCATCGTCACCGCCGGCGGCGTGAAGGTGGGCGAGGTGGTGCCCGGCACCATGGCCTCCAAGCTGGCGGAGGGGCTGTACTTCGCCGGCGAAATACTGGACGTGGACGCCTATACGGGAGGATTCAACCTGCAGATCGCGTGGGCGACCGGATATCTGGCGGGGCTTTCCGCCGCAGAGAAATGAGGATGGAGCATATGAACGAGAGAAAATACGCCGTGGCCATCGACGGGCCCTCCGGCGCGGGCAAGAGCACGCTGGCCAGGGCGGCGGCGGAGCGGCTGGGTATCCTGTATGTGGACACCGGCGCCATCTATCGCACCATCGGCCTGTATGTGCAGCGCCGAGGCATCGACCCCAAGGACACGGCGGCGGTGCTGGCCGCGCTGCCGGAGGTGCATATCGGCATGGATCACGACGGCAACGGCGCGCAGCGCATGCTCCTGAACGGGGAGGACGTATCGGCGGATATCCGCCTGCCGGAGATCTCCATGTACGCCTCCGCCGTATCCGCCATTCAGGGCGTGCGGGATTTCCTCATGGAGATGCAGCGCTCCCTGGCGCGGGAGCACAGCGTCATCATGGACGGGCGGGACATCGGCACGGTGGTGCTGCCCGACGCGGACGTGAAGATCTTCCTCTACGCCGATGTGGAGGTGCGGGCGAAGCGCCGGGAGCTGGAGCTGCAGCAGCGGGGCACGCCCAAGCCCTATAACGAGGTGCTGCGGGAGATGGAGGAGCGGGACTACAACGACACCCACCGCGCCGCCGCACCGCTGCGGGCGGCGGACGACGCCATCATGGTGGACACCAGTTCCATGGATTTCAACGCCAGCCTTGACCTGCTGCTGGACGTGATACGGGGGAGTGTATCGAATTGAGGAACAAGTTCTATGCCAGAGCGTGGAGCATCCTGCGGCCGCTGGTGCTGTTTTTCCGGCCGGTGGAGCTGCGGGGCACGGAGAATCTGGAGGACGGGGCCGCCATCCTGTGTGCCAACCACTCCAGCGCGTGGGACCCCATCCTGCTGGTGCTGGCCATGCCGCAGAACTTCAACGTGCGGATCATGGCGAAAAAGCAGCTGTTTTCCATACCCGTGGTGGGGTGGTTCCTTCGGAATATCGGCGTGTTCCCCGTGGACCGGGGCAACAGCGACATCAACGCGGTCAAGACTGCCATCACCAGCCTGCGGGACGGCTGGAACCTGCTGATCTTCCCGGAGGGGACGCGGGTGAAGCAGCCCGGGCAGGTGACGCCCAAGAGCGGCGCCGGCATGATGGCCATCCGCGCCGGGGTGAAGATGGTGCCGGTGTTCATCGGCATGAAGAAGCGGCTGTTCCGCAAGACCGTTATCACCTTCGGGAAGCCCTTTGCCCCCACCTATACGGGGCGCAAGGGCACCGTGGAGGAGTATCAGGCCAACACCGACGAGGTCATGCGGCGGGCCTATGAGCTGGGCGGTGTGACATGCGTGTGATACTGGCCAGGTCTGCCGGGTTCTGCTACGGCGTGGAGCGTGCGGTGAAGCTGGCGGAGCAGACCGCCCGGGAAAAGGGCGGCTGCGTCATGCTGGGCAGCATCATCCACAACGCCCATGTGGTGCAGGAGCTGGAGGCGCTGGGCACCCGGCAGGTGGAGGATGCGTCCCAGGTGCGGCCGGGGGAGACGGTGATCATCCGCTCCCACGGCGAGAAAAAGCAGGTCTATGAGGCGTTGGCGGCTGCGGGCGCGGACATCGTGGACGCCACCTGTCCCAATGTGCGGCGCATCCAGCGTCTGGTGGCCCGGGCCGGGGAGGAGGGGCGCACGCCCATCATCGTCGGTGAGCAGCACCATCCGGAGGTCATGGGCGCGGCCAGCTGGGCGGCGTCCTCCGTCATCGTGGACGGGCCCGAAGCACTGGAAAAATGGCTTTCTGACAGGCCGGAGCGGCGCAGGTCACCGCTGATGGCGGCGGCCCAGACCACCTGCATCCGCAGCCTCTGGGAGGACTGCGTAAAAATTTTAAAAAAACAGTGTACAAACGCAGAAATCTTTGATACAATATGTGATGCTACGCATAAGCGTCAGTCGGAAGCGGCGGAGATCGCCGCCATGGCGGACGTGATGGTCGTGGTCGGAGATCGTAAGAGTGCCAACACCAAACATTTAACG
>ERZ835980.2602-NODE-2602-length-15855-cov-4.571203_pt1 | contig 15855 bp, 10 predicted proteins | sample MGYA00519943_ERZ835980 | MGnify/ENA primary metagenome ERZ835980 (study PRJEB31850, sample SAMEA3708791) | human gut metagenome | biome: human gut; feature: human-associated habitat; material: faeces | place: China | collected 2014 ... | reverse complement strand
TTCTTGCTGAAGTCGTCGTAGAGCCGATTGAGTTTTTCCTGCTCTGCCTTGATATCGGCATCGGGATAGTCCTCCGTCTGGTACTCAATCAGCGTCCGGACACAATCACGGATGGCAATCATGCCTTTGATGCGGCTTTCGGCAGTCGTGGAAACATCCACGGGATTCATGCGGCTGTTTTCACGGTAATAGATTTTACCGTCCACCACCGTGAAGCTGAAATTGCGCACATCAGGGTCAGCGGGGATAGAAAGGTCCTCATCCTCCGCTTCAAGATCGTCGATTTCATATTCGGTGATCTCGGCATGAATGTTCTGGATGGCATCCCGCAAGAGGTCCCCAAGCTCTGCATTTTCATAAGCAATACAGGCGGACTCCATGCCGTGAGGCCCGCTGACCATCTGCATGTCGCCCAACACCATTTCAGGGTTGTCCACAAAATAGGCGTTCATCCGGATGCCATTGGCGTCGGTGGCCAGATGCACCCAATCGGGCTCAATATCCACCAATCGGTCACGCTTTTGGAGGAAGATAATGTCCGATGTGACCTCTGTGCCGGCAGCGGCCTTGAAGGTATCATTCGGCAGCCGGATAGCGCCGAGGAGGTCCGCTCTCTGCGCGATATACTTTCGGACATTGGGGTTTTCCTTATCCAGCGTACCCTTTGAGGTGATGAAGGCGATTACGCCGCCGGGTCTCACCTTATCCAAAGTGCGGGCGAAGAAATAGTCGTGAATGAGAAAGTTGTGCTTGTCGTAGCGCTTGTCGGGCACCTTGAACTGCCCGAAGGGGACATTGCCGATTGCAGCGTCAAAGAAGCTGTCGGGAAGGTTTGTATTCTCAAAGCCCTGCACCGCGATGCTGTTTTTCTGATACAGCTGCTGCGCAATTCGCCCGGAAATACTGTCAAGCTCCACGCCGTAGAATTTCGCGTCATTCATGCTTTCGGGAACAAGCCCCATAAAGTTGCCGATGCCGCAGGAGGGCTCCAGCACATTGCCGGTCTGAAAGTGCATATTCTCCAAGGCGCTGTACACCGCCTTGATCACCACGGGCGGCGTATAGAAGGCCGTCAGCGTAGATTCTCTTGCCGACGCATATTCCTCATCGGAAAGCACATCCTTCAGCTCGGCATAATGGGGATTGTCCTCCTTGAAGAACTCAGAGAGACCGCCCCAACCCACATAGTCGGCAAGTACGCGCTGCTCGGTGGGTGTCGCCAACCGGTTTTCCGCATCCAGCTTGTTCAAAAGCTGAACGGCCCGGATATTGTGATAGAACCGTTCCAGCGGCGTGCCCATGCCGATGTCATCGCTCTCAATTTGGAAGTTGGTTCGGTACTCGGCGTTGATCTCCGGGTGCAGCACATGAGGCGCGATCTTGGAAGGCTTTTTCACTTGTAGAGGCGGGGCGAGCGCTTCTTCCTGGTCATCCAGCAAGGCCTCCGCATTGGGGTAGGTCACGACCTCGCCGTCTTTGACGGTGCTGATGGGCAGAGCATCCAATTCTTCGTCCGTTAGGCTCTCAATTTCGGAATCGTCTTCTGCCAAATCTTCCGTTTCTCTGAATACCCGTGTGCCGTCCGCACCAAACTCCGCCTCATATCGGTCAGTCTCTCGCGCTGCTTCCCGGTCTGCCTCTAAAGATAGAATATCCTCGTGAATCTTCAGGAGGTTTTCCGGCGTGAACTCGATATAATCGCAGTCCATCTCATAGTCATTTTCAGCTTCCATGAAGAACGGAGTATTGATGTCCGCAAGGAACTGATCCGATATTTCTTCAAGGTCATTTCGGAAGTCGGCGGCGTTTTCCGGATGGCTGGCAATGTCATACTGCTCGACAAGCTCTTCAAAAACAGAGAAATCAAGATCACCGGAAACATACTGTCCACCTGCATCTGCATCGGGATTGAAGTAAATCCAGTGAACCTTGTTACTGCCGGTGTCAAGGGATATTCTCGCCTTCGTATTGTCTGCGACAGGGGGTTCTTCCACGGCTTGCAGCAGCCTGTCATTCAGCGGATTTTCTTTGAGCCGGTTATCGAACTCTTCACGAGTCAGCTCCTTGTTAAACAGCGGGAACTGCGTATCAAAGAGGACGACCTTCTTCTCGTCAAAAGACAGCAGCTCGTATTCCTGTGTGCCGATATAGACCGTATCACCGAGATGATAGCGGTATTCCTTCCGGGGCTCCGGTGGAGGGTTCAGCTCATCGAAGGTCGGCTCAAGCGGCTTTGCCACATCACTGTTCAATGCTTCCAGCATGGCTTCGCATCGTGCGGTCAGGTGGGTGTTGTCCGCAATGATCGCATTCATTGCCTCGCGCATCATGGGGAGGATGAAGTCACCCTCCGCAGTACGGGCGTGCATTTTCTTTTCGCCCACGCTGAACGCACCCCAGCAGCTTGACAAATAATACAGATTCAGCGCTTTGCTTTCCTCGCCGAGCTGCGCCACAAAGTCATTGTAATCATAGACAATCGACCGGAACTCCTCAGAGATTTCACCTCGTTTCCTCCGAGCTTCTGCCTGCTCCCGGTAGGCAGGATAGTTGTCCTTTTCTGCTTGGCTCAGATAGCGGTCGGCTCGGATCAATTCCCCGATCCGCTTCTCGGCCTTATTCCACCGCAAAAGCAATTCTGCATCGGGCTGAGAGATTCTGCCTCTGCTGATTTTGATTCCCTTGGCGTCGTGGCTTTCATCGAGATTTCTGCCGGAAACGGCAGGATACGCGCCGCCGATGCCATATTCGTTTTTCAAAAAGGCGATATTGTTCTCAGAAGAATCCTGTTTGAGAAACTGCTCATAGATGCGGAATTTGCCCTGATGGATGCCGCTGCCCCGTGTCAGAATGGCGTCGATGTCCTCCTGAGAAATAGAAAAAGCGGAGGATTTTTCTTCCTCCGCTTCTGCGATAATTTCCTGCTGCTGTTCAACTGTGGGGAGCGTTACGCGTAGATCAGGTCGTTCAGAATCACTTCCTCCGCCGAGTGGCGAATGGAGTTCATCATCTGCACCCATCGCATCTGATCTTCCGCTTTCAGGCGCTCCGTCACGCCCTGCTTCTCTGCCATCTGTCGGGTCAGGCGTTCCATCATCTCGTTGGCTTGCCGGTCCACCTCCTCCAGATGACTGTTCAGTGTTCCGTTCAGCAGCATCCCGGTGTAGATCCCATCCCGGTGCTCGCGGAGAAATGTCCGCCGCAGCATTCCATACTTCCCAAGCTTCGGGCTCTCCGGCACGGTCAGATCGGGAATCAGATAATCCCCCTGCATCGTATAGGTCAGTTCCATATTCGTTGCTCCTTTCCTTGTTTTCTGTTCGGTTCTTATGATACGCAGAAGCACCCTCCTGTGCAAATGTGCGAATCTTCCGCTTTTCTTTCTTCTCCATCTCCTTGACGGTTTCGCCCATTTCACGGATGACCATCTCAGAAATATCGCTGACTGCGGCACCGAGCACGGAGATAACCTCCACGGTGTTGAAGTCAAAGAGGTGGCTGAAATCCTCCCGGTCAAAATACTGCCTCGGCTCATACCCCGCACGGGAGAGCACCATAAAAGCGACGCTGCTTTTCAGCGTGGTTTTCAGCCACGCTTCAAGGCTTGTGTCGTCCAGCTCCTCCAGAAAGCTGCCGGCTTTGACAGCGTTCAGCTCCATGAGATAATCTGAAAGATTATCCTCCACGGCATAACCGGAAATATCCATGAGAAGGTGCGGGAAATCTCGCGGCTCCTCCACATCGCCGAAGCTGGCCTGAAGGCTTTCCGATACCGCATATTCGTACTCCGGCTTCATCTGCCAAAGGGTGATGTTCCTTCCGGCACGGCTGTTGGTGTCGGAGATATCAAAGACATGTCTCAGCTTGTAGGGAACATCTCTGTCGATCAGCAGCGCGATGCCTTTCGTGCCCTTGTTTACCCATCTGCCGAGTTTATTCCATGTGTCGATTTCCGCACACGCCGTTGCATCTGGCTTCTGCGCATGGATGAGCAGCTGCTCCTTAAAGCTGTACTTGTAGTTGTTTGCCGCCGTAATCAGAAAGTCGGTATAGCGGTCGGCATTGGAGGCGATATCCCTGGCAGTCTGGGACGCCATCTCCAAAATAATTCTGTATTTGCTCGGCATGGGAACTCCCTCCTTATCTTACTTTGATCGTGACCTCAACGGTCTGCGCATTCTCTCCGAGGATCGATGCAAATAAAAGCCCGGTTCTGGCGTTGGACACCTTCGTCACAAGCTCATTTAACCGGCAGACGGTGGTATTGATCTCTTTCTGGTTATCTGCGTAATAGTAGCCCGTTTCATCGCTGCAAATAGGAAAGCCATCCTGTCGCAAGGCGCTGATCTTGCGGCGAATATTTCGTCCGTCAAGCAGAAACAGCTTTTCAAGCTCCTTGCTGTGGATGGCATTTTCTTTGCCAATATGATTTTTACGGAGATATTCGCAGATGGCTTTCTTCTTATCCATAGCTTCTCCTTATCTCGCAGGTTCGTGGTCTTTTTGCTTATGAACCGCAGGTGGATTCTTCTCCATGTACTCCTTCACGGTAGTAAGCGTGCCCTCATAGTTCCAATCGTTTTCAGGATCAATGTCGCGGTAGGCGTTTCTCCCATCCGGTCGGGGCTCCAAGCGAATGGGTCTATTGGAAATCAACGTTCCCCAATGATTCACCATGATCCAGTTGGCAATCTGAACCGGCTCGCCCTGTTGGTCATCATCGTGGCGAACCTCGTACATGTACATGCCCTGTGGAACGGTATCGCGGTCTACCCGCAGGCAGGTAAAAAGCATGGGATGCCCCAGAACCGTCACATCCTCAAACTTCTCTGTCATGGCATTTACCCTCATCGTGCTTCACCCCTTTCCTTCGGCTTTCTGGGGGAACTGTCCTCTATGAAAAGTCCTTTTGGCAGCGTATCCAGGTCGTTCAGAAACGCACGGGAAATCGTCTTGCCGTTCCGGTCTCGGTACAGCACAACGCACAGCGGCTCTCCGTGATAGAGCGACTCCTTCAGGTCTTCCAGGAAGCGCTGCTCATCGCTGTACTCAACGCTGCTGCATACTTTTCCGTTGAAAGCCAAATAGTCCAGTCTGGCAATATAACTTTCGCTCGGCAGTGCGTTGTTCATCGTGCCTCACCTCGCTCTCTCTGCCTGGTTGGAAAGCTCCAGCCGTACACCTTCCCGATCTCATCACCAAGCCTGCGGGTGATACGGGCAATGTCTGCTCTGGTGGCTGTTCCGTTGTAGATTTTTTCTTTGAGCCGGTCCTTTTGCGCCTCCGAAATATTGTCCTTATACACCCGATAGAGATAATGGTTTGTGCCGTCATGGTGGGTGTCATCGCACCGGAAGTCTCCGTTTCGGTCCACATACCATGTGGTGTAGTCGTAATCAGAGTAAAGGCAGTCCCGGATATTGCCGCTGGGAATTTCTTTGTATCCCGTGCGCCTGCCATTCCAAAGCCCCAGATCGGCAACAACCAGAATGGGCTGGGAAAGTTGAATGTCCAGATTGAGCCGTTCGTCCTCAAGGTAGTGCCCGTTTTCCTCATACATCATGGCGACGCGGTCGTCCTCGGAAAGCGTCGGATATTCTTCCTCCATCCAATCTTTCCACTCCTCATAGTCAAGGTCGGCATTGGACCAGATGCGATAATCTTCCTTACTCATCGTGCATCACCTCTGTCCTTCGGCATCACAGGTTTTCCGTCTGCATCGTAATTTCTAGGGTCTGCGGCGGGCACCTGAAAGCCGAACATAGAGCCGGCCTTCATCGCTTCTTCCTGCGCTCGGCTGACGCCGAGCTTTGCATTATACTCATTCGCGATGCTCCGGGCTTCGTCCTTGTCGGTGACGGGAATGTCCGTTTTGAAGTAGCCTTTTTCGCCGCGCTTGATGATAATGATTTCGTCGCTGCCGGAAAGAACGCTGTAGCACCGCTCGGGCAGGTTGTCCCGAACCGGCTCGCAGGTATGGCCGCCGTATTCCATGTGCTCGGCAAACTCGCAAATGTGATAGAGGTTGCTCCCGATCTCCACATGGTAATCGTCGATATACCGGCAGGTGCGAATCTGGTCTTCATTCCACGAATAGTGCATTTTCACCTTGCCGCCATCCGGAATGCGAAACAGCTCCTTGTAATGGCTGTCAATAAAACGGATTCCTTTCTCTGCGTCCTTCAGGTGCTGATCGAGCCAATCCCGGCGATAGCAATAGCAGTATAGGTTGTATTCGCCCCTGTCCGGGTTCAGGCGCAGAAGGTAGGCATACTTTTCGGTATCCACACGAACGCCATAGTAGCCCGGCTCCTCCTGCATCCGGCTTTGGGGTGTGCAATAGCAGTACTTGGCAAGCGCCCTGCGGTTATGAAGAATGTCGCCTTCCTCACGCAGAGAGTTGATTACATCATCAAACTCTGCCTTGAACTCATCGGTTTTCAGCTCCTCCCGGAAATCAAACCAGCTGCTGAAAAAGCCGTTGCCGTCTGTATCCATGTCTGCCCGGAGGTGGCCGATCAGTCCGGTTTGCATGGAAATTTGCGTGCTCTGACGGAAGGTATATTTGTCCTCCGCCTCGATCATTGCTCTTTTTTCATACTCGATCATCTTGCGTCACCTCTTTCTTTAGCCGGCTTCTTTTCCTGCGCGTGCATCTCTTTTGCTTTCTCCAGGCCCTTCTGCGCCCATTCGGGAAGCTTCTTTTCATCCATGACGCCGAGAAAATCCGTGCGGTAAAAGGAGGTCTTTCTCCCGTCGTACAGAGAAATGCAGCAGCAGGTACGGCCTCGCGCATTGGCCTGCGCGCCGAAGCCGCCGGTACACAGCATAAGCTGATGATTGGCGTGGCGAAACTCAGGCCGGAGAATGCTGCCCTTGATGACAACCACCTTGTTCTCAATGGAATCTTTGTAGGAAACCGGCGCGCAGCTTTCTGCCATGAGTTCCTCATTTATGCCGACCTCCTGACAGGCTCTCTCGTTTTCCTGAATAATCTCCTCGGCTGCATCCGCTACGCGCTGGCCGAACGCCTTTGCAATCTCTGCAAAATCGTCGCTGACCAGCACTCCGGAATAGCGCTCGAAAATAGCGTTGGTCTCTACAAAGCAGCACATATACCGTTCATCCTTGTCGGCGTTGGGATTCTCGCCCAGAGCAATATCCTTGTGCCCGATATACATGGAATACTTTACGGAGTAATCTCCGATTTTTCTTGTCTCTTCCATAGCGTCTCCTTTTGCAAATGGGGCGGCATCTTTTTGCGGATGCCGCCCCTTGGCGTTTTTACTTTCTGTTCTTCAGGCGAAGAACGATCAGCCCTGCGATAATAAACACCACAAGACCGATGCCGATGATGACCTTAGCGCTCATGCTTGCCTACCTCCTTCTTTTTTCGGAAGGTAAAGAAAGCCGCCGCACCTGCACCGATTGCAGAGATACCGGCAAGTGCTGCCCAAAGAGGCATATTGGTGGTATCTCCGGTCTTGGGGATATCCGTAACAGGCTTGAGCTTGTTATGGAACTTGGCAACGACCGTCTTTCCTTCGTGAACGGTTACGGTGACATTTGCGGGAAGCTCATACTTCTCGTTGGCTTTGTTGGACACCTCGGAGATCACATAATCGCCGATGCGCAGCCCCTCGATGTGGATCTGACCCTTCTCATCGGTCACAAAGTCCTTGCTGAAAGCATTGCCGGTGATATCCGAGCCCTCCACACGGAAGGTAAAGCCCTTCAGCACGCCGTCATCCGAAGTCTTTTCAATGCGAATGCCTCCGGTCTGTGCCTGGTTGACAAAGCCCTTTCCGGCCTCATTTTCCACGACGACGGTTTTACCATCTTCCTTAATGGAGAAGCTATAGCTTTTCTCATCAAGGAAGAAGCCCTTAGGGGCCTCGGTTTCCTTCAGCGTGTAATCGCCGTAGGGCAGATCATCCAGCTTGTAGACGCCGTCGGACAGCTCCTCCATCTGGCCCACGAGCTTTCCGTCACGGTACACCTCAAAGACCGCGCCGCTCAGATGGTGGTCGGGATAGTCCTTATCCACCTTGGTCAGCTGAACGCTGCCGCGAATGAGCTTGTTGGTGATCTCGATCTCGATCACAGCGCCGTTCTGATCCACCTTTACAGCATAGTGGGCCTCATCCATCACATAGCCCTCCGGTGCAGCGATTTCACGAACCACATACTCGCCATAAGGGATGTCCGCAAAGGTGAAGCTGCCGTCCTCTGCGGAAACGGTGGTCAGGATAGGCTCTGTGCCGTCAGTAAGGAACAGGCCGATGGTAGCTCCGGCCAGCGCCTTGCCGTCCTCATCCTTCTTCATGCCGTGGATCTCTCCGTAGATCATCTCGTTGGTAATGCTCTTTCCGTCATTGACGGCAAGCTCCACAACGGGGATTTCCTGGCCGGCATAAGCGAAGGTCACAGGGTACTTCTCATCAGAGAGCATATAGTGGCTGTCGGTGCTGATTTCCTTGACATAGTAGCTGCCGAAGGGAACATCGCTCTTGAGCACAGCCTTTCCGTTTTCATCAAGGGACATGATCTCGATGAGACCGTCCACAGGAATGACGGAGCCGTCTGCTGCGGTAAGCTCCTCGGCGGCATAGAAGCCGAAGGTCACGGCGGAAAGCTCGTTATTCATACCGATACCGAACTGCTTGTTCTGCTCCAGCACCTTGGAAAGAGAAATCCGCGCCTTCTGTCTGTCATTGCAGAAGCTGGCAGCCGTTTCGGTGATCTCAATTTCCTGGCCGGCGTAGACAAGTTCTGCAGTATGGGCGTCCTTGTTTACGACCATGCCATCGGGGGCTTTCATCTCGGTGATTTCGTATTTTCCCAGATACAGCGGCTTGCTTTCCGCCGTGCCGTCTGCGCCGGTAGTCACCGTATCCACCACCTCGCCGGCGCTGCAGCGCAGCGTACCATCCGGGGTGTAGATGTCCGCCGCTGCCTTGATCTCATAGGTTGCTCCTGCAAGACCCTGCACCGTATAGACCGGCTGATAGACCCCGTCCGCCGCCGTAACAGAGGCAAACACCTCGCCGGTTTTGGAAATCTTGATGATGCCCTTCTGCGCGTAGTTGCCCAGCTTCACCGCAACGACCGTCACGCCGCTTTCCTCGGTGGAATTCTCTTCGGTCACATCGAACTTGACCGCCTCATGACTGAGCACATAGCCGTAAGGAGCGAAGACCTCCTTGAGGGAGTAGCCCTTGCCAAACTCCAGCTTCTCCGGCGTGATGAGCATGCCGGCGTCATTGGTGTAGAAGGTGTCGATGGTGGTAACCTCCGGATAGGTAAAGGTCATTTCCACCTTGGAGCCATCCGGACGGAAGATCTGGAAGCCCGCACCCGCATAGGGAATGGTATTGCCGGTCTCCGCATCCACCTTGATGATCTTAATGAAGGACTCGAAGTTAGCGTTGTTGATGAGGTAGCGATAGGTCTCGCCGTCCTTGGCAATGAACACATCAAAGTCGCTCATCAGCTCACGACCCTCCCAGCCGGAGACCTGATGCACGGTATACACGCCGTAGGGCAGGTCCTTGCTTTGGGCAAAGCCGTTTTCATCGCAGGTCAGGTAGTCCCGCTCCGTATCCTTTGCCGCCTCATAGCTGCCGGCAGATTTCAGATAGACGGTGAATACTGCACCCTCCTCGGGAGTTTCGATCTGCGTATCGCCGTTATCCGAGTGCTTGATGATGGCGATATTGCCCTTCTGCACCTGCTCGGCAACAGCCACAGCAGGCGCAGCGTTCAGCTCAACGGTGTAATTGGCCGCCTCTGCACCGACAGGATAAACGGTGCTGTCCAGAAGATAGCCCTCGGAGGGGCTGATCTCACGAATCGTCCAGTCGTCGCCGCAGACATAATAGCCGGTGGTGAACTGGCCGTTCTCGTCGGTGTAGTAGGTATCCACAAGCTGATCGCCCTTATAAATGCCGTAGGCGGCACCGGCAAGCGAAGCGTCGCCCTGCGCCGTTCCGACCTCACAGTCACTCTTAGTGACGGTGACATTGAATTTCTTGAGGATGTTGGAAAAGCTCTTATTGGTTACACTGTTCCATTCCACTGCGGCGCTCTGACTGTCGGGAATCACATAGCGAATGGCGGCGTCCATCTCCTCCAGCGTGTAGCCGGTGCCGATAAGAACATCCTTGAAAGTCGCAACACCGTTTTCATCGGTAACAGCAAATTCATCCACGGGCAGACCGCTGAGGGAGGTTCCAAAAAGGTGGAACTTCACACCCTGGTTCAGTCCGTCCTCGGAGGTCTTGGTCACGGTCAACTCGCCGCGGCGGAGCACATTGTTAAAGGAAACCGTCGCCGTCTGCCCGGCAAGCACGGTGACACGGTGGCTTTCCTGGGGCACATACTTGTCATAGCTCTGCTCGGTGACGGTATAGACACCAGGCATCAGATTGTCGATGCGAATTTCACCGTTCCGGTCGGTGGTAACGGTCTGATTGACGCCCTCGCCGGTGATGGTGAAGGTAATGCCGTCCACCCTGCCGTCCTCGCTGGTCTTGATGATTTTGGTGCTGCCGTAACTGACCTTCAGCTTGACAAACGCTTTTACGGGGTCGCTGACGGAGGCCGTATAGGTGATGGTATCCTGAACGCCACCGTTGGGGCCGTACTTATAGTCCGTCCAAACAAGAACGCCGCAGCGGGAAGCGCTTCGACTTGCGGAGATCGTCACATTGCCGCTGGGAGCCGTATCGGTGGTGATAGTGAGCGTATTGCCCGACACGCTGAAATGAAAGCCCGTCTCACTGGCGGAGAAGGTAAACTGCGACAGCACGCGGTTGGTATCCGTGAGCTCTGCAACATACTGACTGCCGTCCCACGCAAGCTCAATGGTCTTTGCGCTGCCGCTGCTTCTGCTCATAAAGCTCGGGCAAACGGCGTGGCTCTGCACGCTGGACTCGATGCTGTCGTAATAGTCCATGATTCGGCTATACAGCGGGTGATTGGGAGAAACCAGCGACAGGATCGCGTCATAGCCGCCGGTGCTCACATGGTCAAAGTCCGCATCGCGCTCGCCCACAACCGTTTCCCAAACGAGCAGCTGGGTAGCAAAGGCGTGGGCCAGCTTATCCGCATCGGAATCATTCTGCGATCTCCACGAGGTGGAGAGATTGCCCTGATAGCCATACTGCATGATACGCCCCAGCAGCAGCTTAATGTCGTCCGGCTCGATGGTGTTGTTGTACTGGCTGGGATAGTTATCCCAGAAATCCTCACCGAAGCCGTAATAGGTATCGCCGACATTTCGGGAAAGGCCGGGCTCGATGCAGTAGCACACCTTCCCGTCGAAGGAATCCATGCAATGCAGGGTAGTATAGTTGCTGGAGCCTGTTGCCCAGCCGTTCATGTAGGTTTTCGCGGAGTGTCCCCATGCGTCCTCGGAGTAAATCTGAGCAGCGTCCCCGTCACGGGGGAAGGAAATCATATAGGACTCCGCTGTTTCGCTTGCGGCGAAGGCTGTGGTCGTGCCAAAGCCCGCAAGCACGGTGAATGCCATGAGGACTGCAAGCAGTCCCGACATTCCTCTTTTGAAAATCTTCTTCATTCGTTCTGTCCTCCTTCAAGGCATGAAAAAAGCACCGTGCTTCCACGATGCTCATTTCGGTGTATTGATTTGTTGATGCTTATGCGTACCCGATATAGATCAGGTAGCTGCTTGTGCCGACGCATTCGTACCAGATCCAGACAGCAGTTATCGTCTCATCCTTTGCATATCTGTTCAGGCGGGAGTTAATGTCTCGCTCCAGGTAGATGCAGGTCGGCTTTGCGGTGATCGGATTGTCCCAGCAATCGGTTGCCGAGCTATCCAAGGTCAGTCCCAAGCTCACCGCCGTGCTTTTTGCGTAGGAAATCCAGTGCTCGATATCAAATGCGGGTTCAGTTTCCGGAGTCGGTTCCGGCTCGGTTATCGCAGGAACGGACGGTTCCTCTTTCGGACTTTCTGCTTTCTCCGGCTTCTCCGGAAGCACGGGTGCCTGCCGGTCTTCCTCCGGTGTCGGCGCATTCGATTCTGTGGGTGCGCTTACCGGCTCAGAAGAAAAGCTCGGGCTGCTATCGTGCTTGTCCTCATTTGGTATGCAAGTTGCTGGATCGGCGGCTTCTGTCGGGGCTTCTGTGGGAGCGTTTGGTTCTGTGGATACCGGCTCAAAGAAAGCAGGCGTTTCTTCCTGTGGCGTTGGAGCTTTCGGTGTTTTTCCTGCTGTTTGCCCTTGCAATGGCTCTGCGGCGCATCCGGAAAGCAATACGGAAAGCAGGAGCGCGCACAACATGAGATTCTTTTTCATGGGATGACCTCCAATGACTGTTTTTTCTCATATTGTACGAATGCACTTGGTTTTCTTCAATTGTGCCGCCTGTATATTTTCCTTTTGAGCTGGTATTGCCGGTAAATGAGGGGGAGAGTGTGAGAGGGGGAACGGCGCTGACGCAGCGTCAAAAGGGTAGACTGCCCCCTTGGCGAAGAACCTATCTTGCGTCATTCCGACTTTTCTGCCTTTCCTGATACCGGTGATAATATTCCAGCGCTTTCAGAATATACTCACCGGTTTTTTCGTAAGGAACGCTGGCAGGAATAAACCTTCTGGCCTCAGCGTACTTGATGTTGATTTTCTCCCGCTGGTTCGGCTTTTCCTCGCTCATGATCGACTCAATGACCTCGTTATTCAGCTTTCCGTCCTGAGAGAATCGCTTCAGCTTAATGGCCTGGGCAAGGGACGGCGTGGCATCTGCGTAGGCGATTTGCTCCAGCAGGGCGCGCTGTTCCTCTTTTTGCAGGTACGAAAGCTCCACCGCCGGTCTGAACGCAATGCGCCCCTCGTCAACCAAATCCAGAAGCTCCGGAATAAGCTCGGTGAGGCGGATATAGCGTGAAACCTGCCTTCCGCTTTCCTCTGCTTTGTCTCCAAGTACATCACGAGAGAACTTTGGGACCACTGGTCCAGAAGTTAAATCTGTGCGCTGTCCTTGGCGATTCATGGCCTCCAAGCGCATCTTGTAGGAAAAAGCCTTTTCACTCGGCAGGATCACAGAACGCTGCAGGTTCGATTCCACCATTAGAATGATGGCCTCATCACGGATCAGCTCCCGCACCTCGGCCTTCACGGTATCAAACCCGGCAAGCTCACAGGCCTTCTTTCTGCGATGCCCCGATACGATTTCGTACCGCCCGTCCTCCTTCGGTCGGAGTGTGACAGGAGTGATGATCCCGCGCTCCTTGATGCTCTGGACAAGCTGATCCATGTCCTCGTCCAGCTTCACCTTGAAGGGGTGGTCGGGAAAATCGTCGATCTCCGAGAGGGGAATATCATAAATGCGCGGGAGCTTGTTTTCCTTTCGCTCCGCGTCATTCATGAAAAGCTCATCGTACCCGGTCAGGCCCAGATCGATTTTTTGCACGCTCTTCAAGCTCTGTCACCTCCTTTGTGAGTGCCTCATACGCTGCTGCGACCTTGCCGTTCCTGTCGTGAGAGAAGATGCTCTCTCCGGAAAGACTGCACTCCGCAGCTCTTACCGAAAAGGGAATCTCGGAACGAAACACGCGGATGTTCTCTCCCACGGTAGAACGGAGCGAGGAAATAATCGCCTTGGCGTTGTTGGTGCGGTTATCCACCATCGTCAGCAAAATGCCGTCAATCTTTAATCTCGGGTTGATCTGCCGCTTGATCTTTGAAATGGAGCGCAGAAGCAGGTTAAGACCTTTGGTTGACAGGAAGTTCGGCTGAGACGGGATAATCACACTGTCTGCCGCAACCAGCGCATTGACCGTCATCATGCCCAGAGAGGGCATACAGTCAATCAGAATGTAGTCGTAGCTCTTTCTCATGCCGTCGATGGCGTTCTTCAGAACATACTCACGGCTCATGACATTGAACAGGCCCGTTTCCATACCGGAGAGCTCAATGTTCGAGGGAAGCAAATCCACACCTTCCTGGTGCCGGATAATTGCACCCTCCGCAAGCGGCTCATCATCAATGACCGACTGCATAAGGGACGACAGCGATACATCCAGCTCGTCGGGGTTCTTTATGCCGAGGCTCACGGTTAAGCTGCCCTGCGGATCAGCATCCACCAGCAGGACCCGTTTCCCGGAGCTTGCAAGTCCCACACCGAGATTGACTGTGGTCGTCGTTTTGCCAACGCCGCCCTTCTGATTCGTGATGGCGATCACCTTACAGTTTTCCATGGGGTTTTCCTCCTTTCTCTTTATTTGAATCATTTCTGATCCACGAAAGCCTCAAAATACCTTTTGGGGCTTTCGTCGCTGCATTTCATTTTTCCTCGAACCCAAAATGCAGAAAAGGAAATCAACAGGCGTTCGGCTGCTGACCGAACTCATAGGAATCTCACCTCTGCCGGGTACTCCGCCAGCCCCATAGGGAAGTATCATTGTCCCTGAATCGTTTCATCGCCTTATCCGTAGCAAGCGGATATTTCAGAATGGTTCGGAATCGCTACCAACCTTGCTTTCCGTGATAACCCTTGTGGGCAGGAAGTTCGTGGCGCACCTTCATCCGGCTGGGGCTTTCGCCCCCGATCAGGAATGTACCTGTTGAATGTGTATTCGGTTTTCAAGGTTCACGAGGGCGATTGTTTTGTCCCTCACTTGGTAGGCAACGAAAACGGGCAAAAATTAACCCCCCTCCAAAAAAAATTCGATTTTTTTGAAAAACGCAGATTTGCGAGTCCGCACTTGATTCTGAGATAATAAAAAAGCACCCTTGACGGGTGCAAAGTACCTGTAATGGATGCAAACAGATGCTCATTCCAAAGTGCCAAAATATGCTCCAAAGTGTCAATTTGACACTTTGGAATTCGTAGCTTGATACTTTGGAGCACAATTTTGCCTGCGTAGCCAATGGGCTGATGGCTAAAACAAAAAAGGACGAGCCACCCGATATGGATAGCTCGTCCTTACCTCATTTTGATTGTAGGCTGTCTAAGTACTTCCAGCGTCGATAGTTTTGCAGACTGCTGATGTGCCACTCGCTCTTTCGGGGTATCGTCCTGAATGCGTTTGAACAGAAAAAATCAATCAGGTATATCTTGGGGATCATATTCATCGCCCTGATGGAAAAATACTTCACCTTGCCTTTGTTGCACCAGCGGTTAATTACCGGAATAGCATATCCCGTGATCTCACTGACCTTTTTAACTTCAAGAACATCTGGGTATTCTTTGAGAAGGAACCGATAATACTCATGTAAATCTTCACCGTCGATTTTAATTTCCGTCGAATAATGTTGCCGAACCGTTCTTCCGCTTTCTTTGTACCATCCCTCCGGTACAGCGTAGAACTCGGGATGGTTCTCCCGATCTTCTATGAAAGCCATCAGATCTTCTTTCCTGATTTTGTAGCACCGGGTTTTCTTCCCCGAATAAATGCACGGCAGCTTTCCGCTTTTCAGATAATAGAGCGCTGTTCGTTTGCTGCAATGGCAAAGCAAGCGCACCTGTTCCTTAGCAAGAATATCCGGCACTTTCGACCAATCAATGTCATTGATTTTCATAACATACACCTCTGTCATTTGTTCGGTGGAAGACACCTGTGTATGCTATGCTGTTCTAACATCGTTCTAACATTTCTAACGCGAATTCTAACAAAACTGCCAAAATCGGCTCATTTTTGGCTTTCATTCGAACCCCTTGAAAAATCAAGCTTTTTTCAAGGGTGAATGCCAAAACACCTTGATACAGCTATGGTTTCGGGCGGACAAAACAGCCTGAAAGCGATACGAAAAAACCACAAAAGTCATAATGGTTGAAAAGACTCGAAATCAGTTGTACCTCACGGTACCGTGGGTTCGAATCCCACTCGCTCCG